>Ga0208612_1000815_pt1 | contig 12976 bp, 14 predicted proteins | sample AntDryMetagUQ889_FD_188089 | JGI IMG/M metagenome (GOLD analysis project Ga0208612, IMG submission 188089) | Polar desert microbial communities from Antarctic Dry Valleys - UQ889 (SPAdes) | ecosystem: Environmental > Terrestrial > Soil > Desert | place: Antarctic Dry Valleys | collected 2008-12-31 | reverse complement strand
CGGCAGCTGAGAAATCACGGAGGTGAGGTCGTGGACCGCGTCACCTCGGGTGAGCCGATCACGATCACCCGCGGCGGACGGCCAGTGGCGGAGCTGCGGCCGATCCAGGCTCCGCCTCTGTCGGCGCACGCGCTGCTGGAGCGGTGGCGACGTCTCCCCGCAGTCGATCCCGGGGCCCTGCTCGCGGACATCGACGAGGTCCTGGACGCTCGGGTATGAGCGTCGGGCGGGAGGGGTGGGGGATCCTCGACACTTCGACGGTGATCGGCCTCCAAGGTCTGACGGACGCCAGAGCGCTCCCTGCTAACCCGCTCATCACCGCCGTGACCCTTGCCGAGCTTTCGGTCGGCCCCCTCGTCGCCGGCGACGAGCTGGAGCGGGCCGCACGTCAGGCCCACCTCCAGCAGGCGGAAGCGGACTTCGATCCGATCCCCTTCGACGTGTCGGCCGCGCGCGCGTTCGGTCGGGTCGCAGCGTCGCTTCGGCGATCCGGGCGAAAGCCTGCAGCGCGCGCCTACGACGCGATGATCGCCGCGACGGCCGTCGCTCACGATCTCCCGGTCTACACGTGCAATCCGGCAGACTTCGCCGGGATCGAGGCACTCGACGTGGTCGCGGTACCCCGACCTGAGGCATCGAGCTAAGGGCCCGTCCGGGCGGCCGCCGCAGGAACTCTCTACTGCGAACCGGCCCTCGCCAAGCGCCTGCCTGACGCGCTCGCGAGCGTCCGCGTTTCGATCCGCGGTCGCCGCGGTCACGCCGGCGCTGCGGGTGGCGTAGCTGACCCGGTCGCGCCCTGAGCCGCCCGAGTACGGGCGCGGAGCGTCCGTATTCCGGCGTTCTGCGCGAGCTCGGCGGCCGCTTCGAGCAGCGCGCTCTTTCCCGCGCCGGCGGGTCCCTCGACCACGACCAAGCGCCCTTGGGCCCGGGCCGTTGCCCGATCACGTCCCCGAGCTCGTCCAGCTCTGCGTCGCGCTCCAGCAGCACCTGGTACCAAACCTACCCTGTCCCTGATTGGCGTTCGAGGCGAGGGATCGGCGCATCCTCGGGAATGGTCGACTTCGAGATCAAGGCCCGCGAGAGCGGTCCACCCACTCGAAGATCGGCTTCGACGCGGAGGACCCGGCGCCTTAGGCCAAAGGCCTGGCTTGCCCACCTCTTCGCGGTTTCACTCGGTTGCGCCTCGGCCCGGGTGCTGAATGGCGGCCGTGGCGAAGGCCGCGAGCTCGCTCGGCTCGGGTGCCGCGGCCAGGGAGAGGCCCGGCGCATCGTGGTCGGCCAGCCAGGAGGATACGATCCGAACCTCGTCGACCTCGTCGACCGGGAGCGGCGCGGGCCCGCGCGGCTTGCGCCGCAGCAGAGCGGCTTCGGTCCGCTCGGCCAGCTCGGTTGGCCCCGGCAGCGGACCCCAGTCGGCCACCCGCCCGTCCACCAGCCAGAAGGCGTCGAAGCGTTCCTTGTCGGGGTGGCGGGCCAGCACGAGCCGGGGCGCGGCGTGAACCGCGCGTAGCACCCCGTCGAGCCGGCCCAGCACTCGCTCCAGGCGCTCGGCCCGGCGGCGCAGCGCGGCGGCCCGCTCGTACCGCCTCAGCGCCGACGCCTCTCTCATCTGCTCTTCCACGTGGCCCAGGATCCTCGGCACGGCGTCGGGCTCAGGGCCGGCGAACAGCGCCAGTGCCTTGTCGACCTGCCCGCGGTAGGCGTTGGGGTCGAGATCGCCAAGGCAGGGAGAGAGGCAGCGGCCCATCTGGCCGTAGGCCGAGGGGTGCTCGCGGCGGCGCATCGTCCGGCCGCAATGGCGCAGGCGAAACAGCGATGTGAGCTGGTCTGCCAGCTCGCCGGCCGCCTTGCGGCCCTTGAGGGGACCGACGTTCACCGCCCGGCCCGGCGCGGGCTCGGCGTCCACGTCGAGCACCGGGTAGGGCGCTTCCAGGCGGCAGCGCAGGTACACGTAGCCGTCCGTGCGCTTGAGCTTGCGGTTCCCCTGCGGCTGCCACTGCTTGATCAGCCGGTTCTCCAGAACCAGAGCGCCCAGCTCGGAGTTGGTGGGGCGGTAGTCGACGATCTCCGCCTTCTCGGTCCAGCCGGCGGGCGCGCAGAAGTGAGAGCGCGCCCGCGAGCGCAGCGAGACCGACTTGCCCACGTACAGCGGCCGGCCGCGTTCGTCGCGGAAGACGTAGACGCCGGGGTCTTCAGGCAGCTTGGACAAGTCGGGGCGCTCCTCGGGCGAGCGTCTGCGCACCTCCTGCTCCGCGCGGGGGCGCGCGCGGCGGCGGCGTGGGGCGAGCAGCTCGAGGGCGTCGCCGATCGTGGGCGCGTTGGCACACAGCTTGGGAAACAGCGCGCAGAACACGTGCGCGCACGTGAGGGCGTCGGGCAGGGCTCTGTGCACCTCGTCCACCTCGATTCCCAGCGCCTCGGCCAGCGGGGCGAGACCGCGGCGCCGCACCAGCGGGGCAAAGCGCCGCGCCATCGCGACCGTGCACAGCACGGGCGGGTTGGGCCAGTCAAGGCCCTCGCGCTCGAAGGCGTCGCACAGCACCCGGGCATCGAAGCGCGCGTTGTGGGCCACGAGCACGCGCCCACGCAGGCGCTCGGCGAGCTCGGGCAGAACCTCGGCCGGCGGGGGCGCCGAGTCGACCATCCACTGTGTGATGCCGGTGAAGCGCTCGATCCCCCGCGACAGGGGCCGCTCGGTGCGAGCCAGCGACTCCCACGTCTCGTGCAGCTCGCCGCCACCCACCAGCACCGCCCCGACCTCGGTCAGCTCGCACCGGCCGCCGCCGAGCCCGTTGGTCTCTGTGTCAACGGCGAGGAACTCGGCCTCGGCCAGCGGCTTGTCGCGAAGGGTCACGGGCGCGCAATGGCAGAGCACGCGCCGGACGGACCGGGCGACGTCCTGCGGGCCGCGCTAGCGGCGCAGGGTGATCTTGTGGTTCACGGTGCGCCGGTTGCCGGCGGCGTCGCGAACCTTGAAGCGCAGGTTCACCCGCACCCGCCGGACCTTGGCGAGCTTGCGCCGGGCCCGGCGCGACAGCTTGATCGTGAACTTCTTGGAGCCCGCCTTCGTCACCGCGCTGAACCCACGGCCGATGGTCCGCCCGCGGCCGCTCAGGCCCACACGGCGCCCCGTCCGGCGGTCGACTCCGGCGCTGGCCGCGATCGTGCAGGCCTCGGAGCACCCGAAGCGCACACGCAGTCCACGGCGCAGCGCCAGCGCGAGGCTTCGCCGCACCCCGAAGAGGTGGGTCGCGGGAGGCGTGAGGTCCCGGGCCGCCTCAGGCGGGGCGGGGAAGACCAGCGCGTAGCCGATCTCGATGTCGCTCTTGTTACCCAGGTCGGTGACCTTGAGCCCCAAGGCCTGGAGGCCGGGGGAGAAGGACGCGAACCCGATGGCGGACTCGGCGCCGGTCGGGGTCTCGAAGCTGCCGTTGCCGTCGAGGTCCCAGGTATAGGAGAGGGGCAGGCCCTCGGGATCGCTCGAGCGCGAGCCGTTGAACTCGATCACCTGGCCCACGAACGCCTGCTGGGGGTTGACGTCGACCCGTGCGGTGGGGGCGTCGTTGTCGTCGTCGACGATGGTGCCGATGCCCTCCGCGTCATCGACGACGAGCGGGGTCTGAGAGGCGGCCTTGAGCTTGAAGGTCTCGTTCGGCTCGTCAGCCGTGTCGCCGTTGACGGGCACCGTGACCTGCTCGGTCTGGCCTGGGACGAGGGTCACGGTGACTGGTGTGGGCGTGTTCGCGTAGTCGCCTGGCTGCATCGCCGTGCCATCCGCGGTGGAGAGGTCGACGGTGACCGGCAGCAGCGGCGCGTCCTCGTCGAGAGACACATCGAACACCGCGTTGGTCTGGCCCGTGTTTCCCTCGGGGACGGTTTCGTTGCTGACCGTCAGCAAGGGCAACGCCTGAGCGGTCGCCGGCGAAGCGAGCGCGCATGCGACGAGCAGCGCGAGGATGAAGGGGCGGACGAGGGTCATTGGGCGGCGCAAAGCCAGCCTAGCCACCAACACGGCCTGTCAGCGCAGGTTGCGGGGGGCGAAGCCGTCCCTGACCCCGCTTAGCCTGAGCGGATGCCTCCCTCGAGCCGACACGTGTGCACCGCCTGCGGGCATGAGAGCCCGAAGTGGCACGGCCGCTGCCCGGGCTGTGGGGAATGGAACTCGATCGTCGAGGAGGCCCGGCCGGCCAAGGCCGCGGGGGGTGTCGGCGTGCGGGGCCGCCGCGCCAACGCTCTGCGCCCGGTTGCCCTGGCCGACGTCCAGGCCCCCGAGGTCGACCGGCTGAAGACCGGGATCGGCGAGTTCGACCGCGTCTTGGGCGGCGGTCTGGTGCCCGGTTCGGTCGTGCTGCTCGGCGGGGCGCCGGGAATCGGGAAGTCCACCATCACCGCCAGCGCGCTGGGCAACCTGGCCGCGGCGGGCCGGCGTGTCCTCTATGTCTCCGGCGAGGAGTCGGCGGCGCAGGTCCGCCTTCGGGCCGAGCGCCTTGGGCCCCACGCGCTGCAGGTGCCGATCGTGGCTGAGACCGACCTCGACACCGTGGCCGCCACGGTGGAGGCCGAGCGGCCGGAGGTCTGCGTGGTCGACTCGGTGCAGGTGCTCAATGCCGCGGGGCTCACCGGTGCGCCGGGCTCGGTGGGCCAGGTGCGTGAGGTGGCCGGCCGGCTGGCTCGGGTGGCCAAGGACGGCGGCCCAGCCGTGATCCTCGTGGGCCACGTGACAAAGGAGGGCTCCCTGGCGGGTCCGAGGGTGCTCGAGCACCTCGTGGACTGTGTGCTGAGCTTCGAGGGCGAGCGTGAGCGCACCTACCGCACCCTCCGCGCGCTGAAGAACCGCTTCGGCTCCACCAGCGAGGCCGGTGTCTTCGAGATGCGCGAGCAGGGCCTGGTCGAGGTGGCCGACGCCTCGGAGCGCTTCGTGGCCGAGGCCACGCGGGCGCCGGGCTCGGTGGTGCTCTGCTCGATGGAGGGCTCGCGCCCGCTGCTGGTGGAGGTGCAGGCCCTGGTGGCGCCGAGCGAGCTGGTGCCGCCGCGCCGGGTGGCCAACGGCGTGGACCGCAACCGCCTCGCGCTCGTGCTGGCTGTGCTCGCCCGGCATGGCGGGCCGAGCCTCGGCTCGAGCGACGTCTTCGTGTCGGTGGCCGGGGGGGTGCGGGTGGACGAGCCGGGAGCGGACCTCGCGATCGCGCTGGCGCTCGCCAGCGCGGCGAAGGGCCTGCGGCTGGGCAGCGGCGCCCGGCCGCTCGGGGCCTTCGGCGAGCTCGGCCTGACCGGGGAGCTGCGCCACGCCGCCCATCCCGACCGGCGGCTGGCCGAGGCCTCGAAGTTCGGCCTCGAGCCGGTGCTGGCGCCGGGACCGCGCCTCACCGACCTGCGCTCCGCCCTCAGGGCGGCCTTCGCGGCGCAAGCCGGCTCAGAACGGGCCGCTTAGGCCTGCCTCCGCCGATCCTCCCAGCCGAAACCCCGGCTGGCAGCGGGAATTGGCGTACTATGTATAGGTGCCGTACGCCGGTGATGACGTGGCCGAGCTGGAGGCTAGGCAAGAGCCTCGCCTGGTGAGGGCCCTCGAGATGATCGCGCCCGGTACTGCGGTTCGCGAGGGCGTGGACAACATCGTCCAGGCCCGCACGGGCGGGCTGATCTGCATCGGGGAGTCGGAGGAGCTGGCCTTCCTCTTCTCGGGCGGCATCAAGCTGGACATCGACTACACGCCGGCGCTGCTCTTCCAGCTGGCGAAGATGGACGGGGCGATCATCCTCTCGGCCCCCGGCACCAAGATCCTTTGGGCCAACGTCCAGCTGATGCCGGACCCGACGATCCTCTCGCTGGAGACCGGCACCCGTCACCGCACCGCCGAGCGTGTCTCCAAGCAGACCGAGGCGCTCGTGATCGCCGTCTCGCAGTCGCGCAGCGTGGTCTCGCTCTACCTCGACGGGGCCAAGTACATCCTCGAGGACATCCCCGTGGTGTTGGCCAAGGCCAATCAGGCGCTGGCCACGCTCGACAAGTACCGCTCGCGTCTGGACCAGGTCTCCACCCGGCTCACCGCGCTCGAGTTTGAAGGGGGAGTCACCCTCCACGACGTCCTGACCGTCCTGCAGCGCTTCGAGCTCGTGACGCGGATGGCCGTCGAGATCGAGCGGTACATCGTCGAGCTCGGCGCCGAGGGGCGGCTCATCGAGATGCAGCTCGAGGAGACGATGGTGGGTGTAGCCGCCGACAAGTCCGCGCTGGTGCGTGACTACGTCGCCGAACCCTCCGAGGAGGGCTTCCTGGGCGTGATCGACGCTCTGGCCCGCCTTCCCCACCAGGACCTGCTCGACTTCGGCCGGCTGGCCGAGATGCTCGGCTACGACCGAAAGCTCAACACCCTCGACCACCCGATCTCACCACGTGGCCACCGGATCCTGGGGCGCATACCCCGTCTGCCCAAGCTGACCGTCCAAAGCATCGTGGGCGAGTTCGGCGGGCTCGAGGAGATCCTGGCGGCCACCGACTCGGAGCTCGAGGCGCTGGACGGAGTGGGGGACACGCGGGCCAAGGACATACGCGAGGGCCTTCGCCGCCTGCAGGAGATCAACCTCGTGGACCGCTACCTGCAAACCTAAGAGAGCGGTGGTGCAGTGATGCGCCACCCGACTGACAACAGGAGGAACATCATCAGCGAAGCAGCAATGGAGCACGAGATCGTAGACCTCGAGATCGAGCGTGAGATCGTCGAGATCGTCTACGAGGTGGGCGACCACGTCGTGTACCCGCACCACGGCGCCGGCAAAGTGCAGAAGAAGGAGCCCAAGACGGTGCTCGGCGAGGAGCGCGAGTACCTCACCATCAAGATTCTCCACAACGACATGACCGTCATGGTCCCGTGCGAGAACGCCGGCAAGGCCGGCCTGCGCCGGGTCATCGGTGAAGAGGCCGTCGAGCGCGTGCTGGGAGTGCTTCGCGACGACGTGAGCCAGATGCCCAAGAACTGGAACCGCCGGTTCAAGCACAACCGCGAGAAGATCAAGACCGGCGACGTGTACGAGCTGGCCGAAGTGGTCCGCAACCTCGCGATCCGTGAGTCCGAGAAGGGGCTCTCCACCGGCGAGAAGCAGATGTACACGCGAGCCAAGAAGATCCTCGCCTCCGAGCTGATGTACGCGCTCGAGATGGAGGAAGACGACGCCGAGGCCCACCTCGAGTCGCTCATCGAGGACGCCCACGTGGGCCGAAACGGCGCAGTCGCGTAACGACATTTCGTGTCCGTCGTCGGGATAGTTCCCGCCGGCGGCAGCGGCGAACGCCTTGGTGGCGACCGGCCCAAGGCGTTCGCCGTTCTGGCCGGCCGCACGCTCTTGGACTGGTCCCTGGCGGCGCTCGGGCCGGCGTGCTCCCGGGTCGTGGCCGCTGTGCCGCCCGGCTACGAGGAGGAGCCCGACCGGGTGGCCGGAGGCTCCTCCCGTGCCGCCTCGGTGCGCAAGGCCCTGGCCGCGGCGCCCGAGGCCACCGTCGCGGTGGTCCACGACGCTGCCCGCCCGCTGGTGACCACATCGCTGGTGCAGCGCTGCCTCGCGGCGCTCGAAGGCGCCGACGGGGCCATCGCGGCACGGCGGGTGACCGACACCGTGCACGAAGGGGACGAGCTGTTGGGGCGCACCCTCGACCGCTCGCGGCTGTGGGCGGCCCAGACCCCCCAGGTCTTCCGCGCCGACGTCCTGCGCCGGGCCCTCGAAGGTCCCGAAGCCACCGACGAGGCCGCGATGGTCATGGCCGCGGGCGGCACGGTGCGGGCCGTGGAGGCGCCGGCCGAGAACATCAAGGTCACCACCCGGCTGGACCTGGCGCTGGCGGAGGCTCTCCTTGCTGACTGACCTGCACGTGCACCTGCGCCCCGACGCAGATGGCACGCCGGCCTCGGAGTACTTCACCGCCGCAAACGCCGAGCGCTACCGCGAGGCGGCCACAGAGCGGGGGATCGGCGAGCTCGGCGTCTCCGAGCACGTGCACCGCTTCGCGGCGGCCTTGGAGGTCTGGGACCACCCCTTCTGGCGCGAGCAGGCCACCGACGACCTCGACGCCTACTGCGCCTTCGTCCGCGAGGAGACCGACCTTCGGCTGGGCATCGAAGCCGACTTCGTGCCCGGCTGCGAGGAGCGCATGGCCAACCTGCTGGAAACCCGCGACTGGGACTACGTGATCGGCTCGGTCCACTTCCTGCGCGACCGCTCGGTGGACATGCCGGGCGAGTGGGGCGTGTGGCGCTCCGGCTCCGACTCGCCCGAGAAGATCTGGGCCCGTTACTTCGAGACCCTCGGCGAGGCGGCAAGGACCGGGGTGTACGACGTGCTCGCGCACCCCGATCTCGTCAAGGTCTGGGGCCCGCAGTCACCCACGCCCGAAGGGGACCTGCGGCGCTTCTACGAACGCGCCATGGCCGGGATCGCGGACTCCGACGTGGCGATCGAGGTCTCGACGGCGGGGTTGCGCAAGCCGGTCGCCGAGATCTACCCGGCAGCGCCCTTCCTCGAGATGTGCCTCGAGGCGGGGCGGCCGGTGGCTCTGTCCAGCGACGCCCACCTGCCCGAGCAGCTCGGCTACGAGTACGAGCGAGCGGTCGAGTGGCTCGACGGGCTGGGAGTCACCGAGCTGGCCGCGTTCGAGCGCCGCGAGCGCAGGATGGAGCCGATCGGTCCCTCCGAGAGCACAGGCGAGTGAGCACGCGGGCGGGGATCGGCTACGACTCGCACCGCCTGGCCGACGGGCGGCCGTTGATCCTCGGCGGGGTGGAGGTCGAGGGTGCAGAACGTGGGCTGGCCGGGCACTCCGACGCCGACGTGCTCACCCACGCGGTGATTGACGCCCTGCTGGGCGCGGCCGGCCTGGGCGACATCGGGCTCCACTATCCAGACAGCGACGAGCGCTGGCGCGACGCCGACAGCATCGCCCTCCTCGGCGAGGTCTGCTCCTTTCTCGGCGAGCACGGCTGGACCGTGCGCCACCTCGATGCCACCGTTCTGTGCGAGGAGCCCAAGCTCGGGCCCTACCGCGACAAGATGCGGGGCCGTTTGGCCGAAGCAGTGGGCCTGCCTGCCCTGGAGGCCAACGTGAAGTTCACGACCAACGAGGGCATGGGCTTCGTGGGTCGGGGCGAGGGCCTGGCGGCGATGGCGGTGGCCACTGTCGAGCGAGCGGACTGAGCCAGGACCGGTGTCGAGCTCGAGGGCGCGTTAGCCTCGCCGGCCGTGCCGAACGCCACCGCTCTCGCCTTCGCCGGTGCCGCCCGCAAAGCCGAGCTGGTCCGGAGCCGCGAGGTCTCTTTGCGCGAGCTGGTCGAGCTGTGCCTGGCGCGAATCGTTCAGCTCGACCCCGAGCTGAACGCCTTCCGCGTGGTCATGGCCGAGCGGGCGCTGGCCGAGGCCGACGAGGTCGACGCCCGGCGCGCGTCCGCGGCCGGCGAGCGACCCCTGCTGGGCGTGCCGGTGGCCGTCAAGGACGACCAAGACGTGAGCGGAGAGGCCACCGAGCACGGCACGGCCGCCACCGGAGGGCCGGTGGGCGCGGACAGCGAGCTGGTAGGGGCGGCACAGCTCGTGGGGCGCCTCAACGACGAGGGCACGCTGCTCTCCCTGCCCGCCCAGGTCGGGGCCGAGCGCCCATGGGCCGATCGCCGCCCGGCCAGCTAGCCCCGTGCGCCGGATACGGATCCAGGACACCTTGAGCGGCGAGCGGCTGGCGCTCGAGCCGCGTGAGCCGCCGAAGGTGGGCATCTACGCCTGCGGCCCCACTGTCTACGGGCGCGTGCACGTGGGGAACGCGAGGCCCTTCGTGGTCTTCGCGCTGCTGCGCCGGTTCCTCGAGCGCGAGGGCTACGAGCCCACGCTGGTGGTCAACGTCACCGACGTCAACGACAAGATCTACGACGCTGCGCGGGAGGCCGGCGTGCCCAGTGAGCAGCTGGCCCGCGAGATGACGGCGGCCTACGTGCGAGACACCGACGCCCTGGGCCTCGGGCGTCCCGACCACGAGCCGCTGGCGTCCGAGGCCATCGAGGGCATCGTGGGGCTGATCTCCGACCTCGTCGAGCGAGGCCACGCCTATCCGGCCGGCGGCGACGTCTACTTCCGCGTGCCCAGCTTCCCGGCCTACGGCAAGCTGTCCAACCGGCCGCTCGAGGAGATGCAGCAGGGAGAGGACGACGACGAGGCCGAGCTCAAGGAGAACGCCCATGACTTCGCGCTGTGGAAGGCTCACAAGGAGGGTGAGGACACCGCCTGGGGCTCGCCCTGGGGAAAGGGGCGCCCGGGTTGGCACATCGAGTGCTCGGCCATGGCCGAGGCGCTGCTGGGAACGGACTTCGAGATTCACGGCGGCGGCTCAGACCTCGTCTTCCCCCACCATGAGAACGAGATCGCCCAGACCGAGGCCGCGCACGACCGGCCTCTGGCCCGCATCTGGATGCACAACGGCATGGTGCGCTTCGAGGGCGAGAAGATGGCGAAGTCGGTGGGCAACATCGCCCAGCTGCATGAGGCGCTGGACCAGTACGGGGCGCAGACGTTGGTCATGTACTTCGCCGGGGGCCACTACCACCAGCCGCTGGCCTTCTCCTCTGACGAGCTGGACGACGCCCGGGGCGCGGTGGCCACGCTGCGCGAGCTGGTCCGCCGCCTCGACCCCGAGGCGGCTGAGCCCGAGGGCTTCGACGAGCACGCCGAGCGCTTCTGGGACCACCTCGCCGACGACTTCAACACCCCGGCGGCCCGTGGCGTGCTGTTCGAGTGGGTCCGCGAGGCCAATCGGCGCCTCGACCGCGGCGAGAAGGTGGGGGCGGGGGCGCTTCGCGAGCTGCTCTGGGCCCTGGGCCTCGAGTCTCTGTTCGAGGCCGAGGAGACAGCCGATGCCGAGGCCGAGGGCATGATGGCCGAGCGCGAGGAGGCCCGAGAAGCCCGGGACTTCGAGCGGGCCGATCGCCTGCGCGACGAGCTGGCCGCGCGTGGCTGGCAGGTGCGGGACACGCCGGAGGGCCCGCAGCTCGTGCCGCTGGGGTGATCGTCTACGGGCGCAACCCGGTGCGCGAAGCGCTGCGTGGGCGGCGTGCGGTGCTGCAGGGCTGGGTGTCGTCGCGTGCGGACGGGGGTGTCGACTGGCCTCACGGCATCGAGGTCACCAGGGCCGGCGATGACGAGCTGAGCGAGCTGGTCGGCTCGCCCGACCACCAGGGGGTCTGCGCGCGGACCGAGCCCTATCCCTACGCAGACGCCGGCGCCTTGCTGGCGGAGGACGATGCGCTCGTGGTTGCCCTCGACCAGGTGCAGGATCCCCAGAACCTGGGCGCCGTAGCGCGGGTGGCCGAATCGGCGGGGGCCGCCGGGCTCGTGGTGCCCGAGCGGCGCTCGGCGGATGTCACGCCGGCGGTATGCCGCGCATCGGCCGGCGCCGTCGAGCACCTGGCCGTGGCTCGCGTGCGCAACCTGGCCGACTGGCTGGTGGAGGCGAAGGAGGCCGGCGCCTGGGCCTACGGCGCGGCTGCGGACTCGGCGGAGCTCTACACCGCGCCCGACTACCGCGGGCGCGTCGTGGTCGTTCTGGGGTCGGAGGGGAGGGGCCTGCGACCCCGCGTGGCCGACGCCTGCGACCTGCTCGTGAGCCTCCCGCGGCGGGGGCGGGTGGATTCGCTCAACGTGGCCACTGCGGCCGCTGCGCTGGTGTACGGGATCTTGCAGATGCGCGATGCCACTTGACAGTTCTCCATAACCCGCCGATACTCGCGCTATAGATCAGGCTGGAGTCGAGGTTGAGGTAGTCCTCTCCGTCGGCCCAGGAACCTGGCGCTAGGGGAGGTAACGCGCCACCGAGCTCCGAGGAGACGGTTTGGCACGCTTTACCGCAACAGCAGGACCCGCGACGGCCCAGGCCGCCAGAGCTCAACCTCAGGCTGAGCCAGATGATCACTACCTGATCGCGTTGGCGAAGCAGGGGCGACCCGACGCCATGGACCGCATCGTCAAGCGGTACCACGGCTTCGTGCGTCTCAAGGCGTCGTCGTACTTTCTGATCGGCGGCGACGCCGACGACCTGATCCAGGAGGGGCTCGTTGGCCTCTACAAGGCGGTGAGGGATTACCGCTGGGACCGCGAGTCGAGCTTTCGCAACTTCGCGGAGCTGTGCATCACGCGTCAGATCATCACTGCAGTGAAGACATCCACGCGCAACAAGCACACGCCGCTGAACGAGTACGTCTCGTTCTCCCAGACCCCCGCGGCCGGCGGAGGCGACGGAGACCCGACCCTCGACGAGCTGCTGCCGGGCCCCACGGCGCACGACCCGGTCAACCAGGTGATCTCCACGGAGGAGCTGCACAGCCTGGTGAACTGCCTTTCAAGCGTGCTGTCGGAGCTGGAGAGCTCGGTGCTCTCCCTCTACCTCGACGGGAACTCCTACGAGGTGATCGCGGAGCGCCTGGAGTGCGACACCAAGACCGTCGACAACGCCCTCCAGCGCGTCAAGCGGAAGGTCGGAGCGCACCTCGACACGCGGGCGGTGCCCGCCTAGCTCCGTTTTCCCCCCGACGGGGATGGGTATCTACACCACACAACCGGGGGACGCGGGAGGCTCCCTCAACCAAGGAGGGCTGCATTCCATGATTGGAATCCTGTTGACGATCGTCGTCGCCGCGCTCGTGTACTTCCTGTGCACCGCGCTCGGACTCCCCGCCATCGTGGCCATCATCGCCGCGATCCTCGTCCTGCTCGCCGGCATTCCCAGCGGCGGCTTTGGGCTCGGAGGCCGAATGGGCCGGCGCGGCGGCCACCACAGACCCGGCACCGTTTAGCTCCACCGGCGGACGCGGGGCCGCGGAGAGCGGCCCCGCGTCGCCGCGTACGCTGGGCGGCCGACGCGGCACTGCCCGCCTAGCTCAATTGGCAGAGCACTTCACTTGTAATGAAGAGGTTCTCGGTTCGAGTCCGAGGGCGGGCTCTTCCAGGTCTTA
>Ga0208612_1000814_pt1 | contig 13001 bp, 15 predicted proteins | sample AntDryMetagUQ889_FD_188089 | JGI IMG/M metagenome (GOLD analysis project Ga0208612, IMG submission 188089) | Polar desert microbial communities from Antarctic Dry Valleys - UQ889 (SPAdes) | ecosystem: Environmental > Terrestrial > Soil > Desert | place: Antarctic Dry Valleys | collected 2008-12-31 | reverse complement strand
CGTCCACGCGAGCAGGCTGACCGCGCTGAGGACGAGGACCCCCGTGTCGCCCTCCGGCAGCCAGCCCAGGCGACTGGTCATCCACTCATACGCGCCGGCGTAGGCGTCGAGGCCGCCGAGGATGACCCAGATGAAGAACGCCGTGCCGAGGAGGGCGAGCGCCATCCGCACCACCGCGGCCACCGCGATCTGGGTGACCAACCGAGCGCGCCGGCTCTCCAGCGCGCCGACGAGCGGCGCGCTGACCGCCTGGGTGAGCGGGATGGTCAGCCTCGCCGGGCCCATGATCGCCACGGACTGCGCGAGCCCGGCGATGCTCGCCCCGCAGCCGACGCGCAGGCCGTGTTGCGCCGCCGCGCGAGCTACGGCCACCCCGCCCGCCAGCGCCACCCAGTAGCCCCCGGTCGGCGCGAGGCGCGAGCCCAGGAAGGACACCGCCGCGAGGTGGGCGAGTCCCGACGCGTCGGTCGCCTCGGAGGTCGGGGGGTTGCTGGAGGCTCGCGTCGCGGGCATCGCGCCACCAAGTGTGACGGGTGCCCGACCCCGCCCCCTTTCCTCCGCACCAGCCGCACGGGCCCTTAAGCTGAGCCGCCTCCGTGCTGCCGCTCAAAGACGACGTGCCGAACGAGCGCTTCCCGTTCGTCACCATTGCGTTGATCGTCGTCAACGTGCTCGTCTACTTCCTGGTAGAGCACGGCGGGATCCTGAGCGGGGCGAGCGACGCGTCGGTGATCGACTACGGCGCCGTTCCCTACGCGGTGACCCACTGCCCGTTCTCGGGCGACGGCTGCGCCTCGGGGGTGCCCAGCGACACTCCGACCGCCGCGACGCTCTTCACCTCGATGTTCATGCACGCCGACATCGTGCACCTCGGAGGCAACATGCTCTTCTTGTGGATCTTCGGCGTCAACATCGAGGGCGCGATGAACCGCGCGCTGTTCGTCGTCTTCTATCTGGCCGGCGGGCTCGTCGCGCTGCTCGGGCAGATCGTGGTCGAGCCCGGCTCGGCGGCGCCGACCGTCGGCGCCTCAGGGGCGGTCGCGGCGGTGCTGGGCGGGTACCTGCTGCTCTTCCCGCGGGCCAAGATCCTGACGGTGATCTTCATCGTCCTGTTCTTCGGAGTCGTCGAGCTGCCCGCCATCCTCGTGCTCGGCTTCTGGTTCGTGATGCAGCTGGCCTTCGGCCTCAGCGACCTGGGCTCGGAGGGGGGCGTCGCCTACTTCGCCCACATCGGCGGCTTCGTCTTCGGCCTCGCGATGATCCGCGCCTTCGTTGAGCGCAAGCGAGGCAAGTCACCGCCGGCCAGGCGGGCGGCTGCGTTCTGACCGAGGATGCGCGATGCCGTCCTCCTCGTCGCGCTGGCGTTCATCGCGCTGCTGACGTTCCTGACGTTCAGCGTGCTCGCGCGGGAGGGCTTCGACATCCTCGTCGGCCTCTCCCTCTCGATCCTCGGCCTCCTTGCCTTCGGCATCGTCGGGGCCCTCCTGCACCCGCCCGAGAAGTGACATCCGGCGTGCGTCGTCTATTCGTGGCGCTGGCTGCGCTGGCGACGATCGGCGCGTTTCCCTCGTGCGCAGAGAGCGGGGAAGCCGGCGGCGCGGATCCGACGGCCGCGGGAAAGCCGGTCACCGCGACGGGGCGTCCTCGGGACGACGATCGCTGGCACGGCTACGCAGAGAATCCCGCACCGCCCAGCGAGCGGTTTCGGGTGCGCCTGCGCAAGCGGCCCGCCGCCGGCATGGTGTTCGACGTGCGCACGGGCCGCGTGCTCTGGGCCCGGCGCCCACGGATGCGGCGACCCATCGCGAGCCTGACGAAGATGATGACCGCGATTCTGGTCGCCGACGGCCTTCCCCAAGGCGCGACGGTAAAGATCACCCGCGAGGCGCTCGACTTCGAAGGATCGGGGGTCGGCGTGTTCAGGCGCGGGCAGCGCATCGACGCCGACACGATGCTCTACGGCCTGCTCCTCCCCTCGGGCAACGACGCCGCGATCGCGCTCGCCCAGCGCGTCGCGGGCTCGGTGCCGGCCTTCGTGACGGACATGAACCGGCGCGCCCGCTCGCTGGGGCTCACATGCACGAGGTTCTCCTCCCCGAGCGGGATCCTCGACCGGCGAAACTTCTCCTGCGCGCGCGATCTCGCCCGCCTGGGTCGCGAGGTCCTGCGCCGCCCGCGGCTCCGCGAGATCGTGGGCATGCAGTACGCGCAGCGACGCTACCCCAGCCGCAAGCGCCGCAAGTTCTACTTCGCGAACAACAACACGCTCATGCGGCGTGGGTACGGAGGGGTGACCGGCGTGAAGACGGGCTACACCGACGCGGCGGGGAGCTGCCTGGTCGCCACCGTGCGCCGCGGCGGCCGCCACCTCGGCGTCGTGCTGCTCGACTCACCGGACACCGGCGAGCAGGGCGGACGGCTGCTCGACGAGGCCTTTCGGCGCGTGCTGCGTTAGGTGGAGATGCGAAGGGGTCGCGGAGTCACGGTCCTGGGCGGAGCCTCGACGCGGACGGCCCTGGCTCAGACGGCGGCGCGACTGGTCAGCGACGCCCGCGGCATGGGGCTCGACCGCCGGGAGGTCCTGGCCCTGGTCGAGGAGCAGCTCTGAGACGGCCGCTTGACTCCGAGTCGCGAGCCCGGCTCGTGGTGGGCGCGGTGGTGCCGGCCTCTCTCGTCGCCCTCGCAGCCCTACCGGCGGTAGGGCTGCGGTCGCGGCTGCCCGAGCCCATGGCAAGCCACTGGGGGCTGACGGGGTCGGCCAACGGGTATATGTCGATGTCGGCGTTCCTGGCTTGGGTCCTGGTGTTGAGCGTGGTCCCCGCGGCCATTGCGGTGACCGTGTCCCGCCGGAGCCCGACGGCTCCCGGACAGATCGTTCCGTGGCTGTCCGGGGCCACCTTCGTGCTTGCCCTGACGGCTCTGCTGGCACCGATGATGGTGGCAGCCAATCTGGACGCGGGCGACTGGCGCCAGGCCAACCTGACGGTCGGCGCCCCCTGGGTGGCCGCCATCGGGGCGTGCGCCATCACGGCGTTCTGCGCCCGATTGGCCCGCAGGCCGGAAACGGCGGTGCCCACCACCAAGGCGGAGCAACTGCCGAGCGCCGGGCTGCGAACATGAGCGTTCCGAACCCGTCGGCGCGGCCCACCAGACACCGCAGCCGGGCCGCGGGCTTTCCTTCGTAGGTGGCGTCCTCTGCGAGCCCCGGCTCGTACTGCCCCGGGTGACTGCCCGCCATGTGCCATCCCGTCATCGTCTGCCTCCTTGGCGTTCGGAGTTCGTGTTCTGTGCCCATGAGACGTCGGAGCGCCCGGCGGGCGTCGTGGAGTGTGCGCTTGACCGTCCCCTCGCTGACCTCGAGCCGACGCGCGATCTCGCCCACCGCCAAGTCGCCGCAGTAGTGAAGGACGACGACCTGCCTCTGGCGCAGGGAGAGCTGCCCGATCGCGCTGGCCACGGGCTCCTTGAAGCCCGCCGCCGAGGGCGACTGGAGGACCTGCGATGGATCGCTCGAGCGATCCATCGCGAGCCTCTCGAGCGCACGATCCTCGGCGTTCAACGTCCGCCATCGCGAACGGGCGAGGTTGGTCGCCACCGCGGTCATCCAAGGCTCGAGCGTCCGGATCCGCTCGCCGCGCGTGTCCATCAGCCACGCTCGCAGCAGCGCTTCCTGAACGACGTCCTCGGCGGCGACCCTCTCGGAGAAGCTGCCGCGAAGTCGCGCGACCAGGCTCGCGTAGGAGTCGCGGACATAGCGCTCGCACCCAAGCTCGTCGGGCGGAGGCATCCTCGCCTTGGACATCATTGTCTGAGGGACGCAGGAGGCGCGGACCCAGGTTGGGCCAACGACCTCCAAGTTGTCGCCGGTGGCCAGCGAGACCTGTCGACGAACGCGACCATCGCCGCGCTCACGGTCGACCACTGCTCTACGGTGAGCTCGCCGATCGCCTCGGTTCTGCTCATCTTCAGATCGTGGAGCAGGCGGTGCAGCTGGCGCCTGGAGAAGATCGGCGCGAGCGCATGCCCGACCGGCGCGCGGCGATCGGCCAGCGCCATCGCAACGAGCGACAGAAAGGCCCGCTGGTGAGCGGAGGGAATGAGGGGCGGACGCCGCACGGTGACGAGCAGGGCGGCGGCAGCGACGGGTGACGGTGGACTGAAGCTCGACCCTGGTATCCGCCGCAGGAGGCGCAGCTCGTATCGAGCAGACCACCACAGGATCCGGGCGCTGGCCGGGCGGGGATGGGCAAACCGTCGAGCGCCCTGGAACCCGAGGATCAGCGCTCCGGTCTGGAGATCTGCTCTGGGCTCGTCGAGCAGGCGGCCGAGCAGAGCGGTCGTGATCGCGAACGGGATGTTGGCGACGACCCGATAGGGCTGCTTGGGAAGCGGCACCTCCAGAGCGTCGCGCTCGACGACCACGACGTTCGCGTGGTCGAAGCGGCGGCGCAGTCGAGCGGCGAGCCGCGGATCGCGCTCGATCGCCACGACCCGAGCGCCGACGACCGGCGAGGCGGGCCGTCAGTGCGCCGCCGCCGGCGCCTACATCGAGGACCACATCGCCGCCGGACGCAGGCAGTATCGAGCAGATCAGCGGCGACTCGCGGATCGGCGAGAAAGTGCGCTCCTGGGGCATTCGACGGCCGGCGTCGGCTGCCGGCCACGGAAGACCATGAACGTCACGTCCGTGCTCCAAGAGATCGAGGGACTGAACCGACGCTGCGCAGCCTAGAGCAGCCTCGGCCCCGATGCCCGCCACGTCTACCATGGCCGTGTGGAGGCCCGGCTGACGGCGCGCAGCGATCGGGCCTTCCTCGCCTTCGCCGCCGTCTACTTCGTCTTCCACCAGTTTCCCTCGCAGCTCTTCAGCGACAGGGGCGAGGCGGCCGTCGACGTGCTCACGCCCTTCGCGGTCGCGGCGGCGACGGTGACCGTGCTGCTCTCGCTCGGCGCTCCGCGCGGCCCGGTCCTCGCCGCGGTCCTCGCCGGGGTGCTCTACGTGCACGGTCACGGGGTGCACCTGGCCGCGAACTCCCTCCACAACGAGGGCGTGGAGGGAGACGTCGTCTACTTCTGGGACGAGCGCTTCTCGCACATCGAGGCGGTGCTCGGCTGGTTCGGGCTCGTCGCCGCCTTCTGTCTCGCCGAGCGGGCCTCCCAGCGCTCGACGACCACGTCGCCGGCGCTCCTGGGGCTGTCGGCGTTGGTCCTTGGTTGGACGTTCTTCACCAGCACCGTCGAGGGCCAGACCTGGTGGCTCGAGCTTCCCGCGGCCGTGCTGTTCGGCGCCTGGGCGCTCCGCGCCCCGCAACCGCTCCTGCGCGCGGCGGCCGGCGCCTTCGCAGTCGGCGCGGCGCTGATCGGCGTCTGGGCGATCTGGCACGGCGGCGTGCCGGAGTTCAGCGACCTCTGACGGGTGAGTACCCCAAAGGAGATCTCGCGAAGGCTCTCGTGAGGCCGGCGGCTCGGCGTGCCGCCTCAAAGGCCATCCCGCGGCGGACGGTTGATACTGGCTTCGGTGCCTTGACCGCAACGAGCTTGACCGCCGTGACCCAGTCCGGGTCTCCGATCGCTACCGCAACAAGGTCGCGGCGGAGCTGAGGATGCACTGCGTGGAGGGCCGGATCACTTTGGAGGAGCTCGAGGAGCGGCTCGACGGCGTGATGGCCGCCCGCACGATTCGCGAGCTCGCCGAGTTGGTCTACGACCTGCCGGCGAGCGCTGCGCCTGCCGAGCAGCCGGAGCCCGGGCTCGAGGTCAGGGTCGGTCCGCCCGGCAGGTTGCCCTTCACGCGTCGCGTGACGGTGCCCGCGCCGCCCGAGAAGACGCGGGCGCTCCTGCTGGACAAGCTCGCGCCGGGGCTGAATGCCTTCGGCTACGAGCTCGTCGACCAGTCCTCGACCGGCCTCGTATTCGAACGGTCGAGCCGGCCAGGCTGGGCCGTTGCCGCCGCCATCTTCCTGTTTCCCATCGGCCTCCTCGCACTCGGCCAGCGAAAGACCGACCGCATCGTCCTCTCGCTCGAGGAGCGCGCTCCCCGGCGAACCGACTTGACCGCTCACGGCACCGCCCCGCGGCGGGTACGCAAGGCGTTCGCCCAGCTGACCTTCCATTGACGGCCGGCAGCCGGTTGGTGCATCTCAGCCGGCGGCCCTCACGCTGTAGACGGGCGGGAGGCGAGCGGCGACGGTGAACCAGCTCGCCCCGGCGTCGCTCGAGCCGAAGAGGTCTCCCGAGGTCGCGCCGAAGTACAGCTCGAGCGCCGATCCTTCGCCGGCGCGATCGAAGGCCTGGCGAAGGATCGTCAGGTAGGCGTTCTCCTGCGGGAGACCATCGCCGCGGGCCGTCCAGCTCGCTCCCGCGTCGCGCGTCTCATAGACCAGTACCCGCCCGTCGGGTGTGACGCGGTCATGATCGGCCTTCAGCGGGATGACGTAGGCGCTGTCGGGGTCGGCCGGGTCCACGACCAGCGGAAAGCCGAAGTCCGAGGGTAAACCGCGGGCGATGTCGGTCCACGTCTCGCCCGCGTCGTCGGAGCGATAGACCCCTCCGTGGAACTGCATGAACATCCGCTCGGGCCGCGTCGGCGCCCGGTGGAGATCGTGGACGCACAGGTCGATGGATCCCTCGCGCGCGTCTTCTGGCAGATAGCGCGCGACGAGGCCCTGGTTGCCGTGCCGCCAGCTCGCCCCACCGTCCTCGGTCAGCCACACGCCCACCGCGGAGATCCCGAGCGCGAGCCGATCGGAATCACCGGGCCACGGCACGATCGAATGGAGGCAGAGCCCGCCGGCCCCGGGCTGCCAGGAGCTCCGGGTCGGATGCTCCCACAGGGCTTGGTTGAGCTCCCAGGTCTCGCCGCCGTCTCTGCTCTCGAAGAGCACGCCCGGATCGCCCCCCGCGTAGAGCCTCCCGCCGCCGTCGCCATCGCCATCGATGAGCACCCAGATTCGCTCGAGCGCCGCATCGCCGCCCTCGGGAAGCGCGACGCCGGCTGCCTGCCGCCAGTCGCTCGACAGGTCGTCCGCGTACCAGATCTGCGGTCCGTAGAAGGCAGAGGTCACCGACGCCAGAAGCCGCCCCGTGCGGGGGTCGCGCATCGCGTACTCGACCGGCTGCCCGGCGAACGCCCGACCCGTCACCTCGAAGGCCGCCCCCGGGTCACCGTCGAGTACGAACAGGCCCTTCTTCGTTCCGACCAGAAGCTCGGTCATCTGACCCCTCCCGAGATCGCCGGGAGGACGTCGATCCGGTCCTGAGGGCCGACCGGCGTGTCCTCCCTCCCGTACTCACCATTGACGAACACGTTGATGTGTCGCCGGACGAGCCCGCGCTCGTCGAGGATCCAGCCGCTCACCGCCGGCTGCGCCCGCTCGAGCTCTTGGAGAAGCTCGCGCACCGTACTTCCCTCGAGCGGGTGGTCTGACCGGCCGCCGGCGAGCTTCTTCAACGGTCCGCGAAGCCTCAGGAGCGCCATCGCGCCATCGTAGAGCCAGCGTTGGTGGTTGAGGGTGCTTTGATCTGCCCGAACTGACAACTCGAATCGTCTTGGAGGACGCACATGGCCGATCCGTACACCCTCAAGAAGCTCACCGACGTCGAGGACACCGCCCCGGGCTTCGGGCTCGGCGAGATCCAGGAAGCTCGGTTCGCCAATGACGACCTCGAAGCGCAGGACACCGGTGTGAGCCACCATCGCCTCAAGGCCGACAAGCGTCAGGGCTTCGCACACAAGCATCAGAAGGCGGAGGAGGTCTACGTTGCGCTCTCGGGCTCGGGCCGCGTCAAGCTCGACGACGAGATCGTGGAGCTCGGTGCGCTCGATGCGATCCGCGTCTCCCCTGGCGTGACCCGCCAGTTCGAAGCCGGACCCGACGGCCTCGAGCTGCTCGCCTTCGGACCCCACCACGAGGGCGACGGCGAGATGATCCAGGACTGGTGGACCGACTGAGCCCGAGCGCGTCGATTCCGCGATGGAGCAGCGGCCGGACTCGATGACAGCGGCAGCTCGCGGTTTCGTCCGCGAGCGAGGCGCCGGATGGCCAGCGCTGCGGCGGCCGTCTGGAGGCCGGTGAGGAGGACTCGCGCCGAGCGCACGCCCCCGGAGCGTACGCTGCGCGCATGGACCCCGACGCGGTGGAGATGCGCGCCCTCGGCTGCCTGATCGAGAAGCAGCGCACCACGCCCGACGCCTATCCGCTGAGCCTCAACAGCCTTCGGCTGGCCTGCAATCAGGCGACCAACCGCGATCCCGTCGTCGACTACGACGAGAGCACGATCCGGGAGGCGATGCAGCGCCTCGGCCGGCGCGGCTGGGCACGGCTGGCCAGCGGCCACACGACCCGCGCGGTCAAGTACCGCCATCTGCTCCCCGAGGCGCTCGGGCTCGATCCCGGCGAGACGGCGCTCCTGGCCGTCCTCATGCTTCGGGGGCCGCAGACGCCGGGCGAGCTCAAGCAGCGGGCGGACCGGCTCCATCCCTTCGCCGACCTCGCCGCCGTCGGCGAGACGCTGCGCCAACTGGTCGAACGTGAGCTCGTCGCGAGCCTCGGCCGGCGGCCCGGACAGAAGGAGGAGCGCTTCGCGCAGCTGCTCGGAGGCCTTCAGGAGGAAGCCGCGGCGGGCGGCGCCCAACCCACACCACCGCCAACTTCCACGCCCGCGCCCACGCCCGCCGAGACGCTCGACTCAGCCGATGGGTGGAGCCCGGCCACCTCCTTGCCGCCGCCGCCGTCCCCCGAGGACCTCCGCATCGAGCGCATCGAGGCGGAGGTCGCCTCCCTGCGCGCCGACCTCGAGGCCTTGCGACGCGACCTGGGTGCGTAGGCGGGCGCTCTTGAGCGAGAGCCTGCCTGGCGACCGCTCCGACGCGATAGATTTCCGTTGACTGGCGAGTCAACCAGTCCGAGCGGCGAGCTAGGAGGCAGCGTTGGACCTCAACGACACCCCGGAGCAGGCGGAGTACCGCGCGAAGGTCAGGGCGTGGTTCGACGAGCACAAGGCCGAGGCGCCCGTGCTCCGCGGAGAGGGCGCCATCCGTGACGAGCACGAGGCCGCAGAGGCTCACCGTGCCTGGCAGCGCACGCTCGCCGAGGCGGGCTTCGTCGGGGTCACCTGGCCGACGGAGTACGGGGGCCACGCCCTCTCCCCGCTGCACCAGGTCATCCTCAACCAGGAGACCTCGCGCGCCGGGGTGCCGGGCATTCTCGACACGATCGGCGTGGGGATGCTCGGGCCGACGATCATCGCCCAGGGCTCCGAGGAGCAGAAGCAGCGCTACCTCGCGCCCATGCTCCACGCCGACGAGGTGTGGTGCCAGCTCTTCTCCGAACCGGCGGCCGGCTCGGACCTGGCGGGAATCCAGGCGCGCGCGAGCCGCCGCGACGACGGCGGATGGACGCTCAAGGGCCAGAAGGTGTGGACCACCAACGCGCACATCGCGCACTTCGGGCTCCTGCTCGCCCGCACGGATCCCGGCGTCGCCAAGCACAAGGGCCTGACGATGTTCATCGTCCCGATGGACGCCGAGGGCGTGACCGTCCGCCCGCTTCGCCAGATCACCGGCGATCCCGAGTTCAACGAGGTCTTCTTCGACGACGTCGCCCTGGAAGCCGGCTCCGAGGTCGGGCCGGTCGACGGCGGCTGGGGAGTCGCGCTCACGACCCTGATGTTCGAGCGGCTGACGCTCGGTACGGGCTCCGAGGAGTACGGCTACAGCGGGCAGCGCTTCGCCCAGGCGATCGCCTCCGACCCGCACGCCGCCGCGGACTCCGAGGTGCGCCGCCGCTTCGGCGAGCTGGCCACCGAGCTCCTCGCGCTGCGCTTCGGCGGCTTCCGCCAGCTCACCGCGATCCAGCGCGGGGGGATGCCCGGCCCCGAGGCGGCGCTGGGCAAGGTCACGATGGTCACCGCGACCGTCGCGGCGGGCGACCTCGTCGCCGACGTGCTCGGCCCCGACGCGCTCGAGGACGGAACCGAGGTGTCCCGCCTCATCTCCTTCATGCCCGGCCTCAAGTCCGCGGGCGGCACGGAGGAGATCCTGCGCAACACGGTCGGCGAGCGGGTCCTGGGCCTGCCGCCCGAGCCGCGGCTGGACAAGGGCATTCCGTTCTCCGAGCTTCGCGCCAAGGAGCGCGAGGCGGCGGGAGCGCTGCGATGAGCGGGCGCTCGCAAGGACGGCGGGGCGCATCGAGGCGCAGGGCCCGCTCATGAACTTCGAGCTCTCCGACGAGCAGGTCTTCCTCCAGGAGGCGGCGCGCGGTGCGCTCTCGCGCCACAAGACCGTCGAGAACGCCCGTGAAGCGCTCGAGGGGAGCGAGCGGCTCGACCTGAGCAGGACGGTGATCGAGGCCGGATGGCCGGGCCTGTTGATCTCGGAGGAGCACGGCGGGGCGGGGCTCAGCGCGCTCGAGTCGATGCTGGTCATGGCCGAGTGCGGGCGCGTGCTCGCACCGGTGAACCTCCTCGGCCTCCTCCCGGCGACCGCGCTGCTCGACGCCGACGGCTCGCACGCGGACCTGCTCGCCCGGCTGGCCGAGGGCGAGGTTCGCGCGACCTTCGTCGCCGCCCGCCCGCCGGACTCACTCGAGGAAGGCTGGACGGTCGAGCCCCGGCGGGGCTCGCGACGGGCGCCCGCGCCACGGTTCGCCGAGGGCAAGCTCAGCGGCGACGTCGCCTGGGTGCCCGACGCGCCCGGCGCCGAGGTGCTGGTCGTCGCGGCGACCGGCGAGGAGGGACCCGTCGCGGTGCTCGTGCAGGACGGCGCCGCGGTGGAGGAGGTCATCCGCTACGACGCGACGCGCTCGCTCGGCCACGTCAGCCTCGACGGGGCGCCCGGCACCGCCCTCGACGTGACCGAGCACCAGCTCGCGGCCGCGTGGTATCTCGCGCAGGGACTGGTCGCCGCCGAAGCGCTCGGCGCGGTCGAGGAGTGCCTGGGCCGCTCGGTCGCCTACGCGAAGGAGCGCTTCACCTTCGGTCGCGCGATCGGCTCCTACCAGGCCGTCAAGCACGCGCTCGTCGAGGTTCTGCGACGGCTGGAGAACACCCGCTCGCTCATCTACTACGCGGGCTGGTCGTTCCGCGACGCCCCCGAGGAGTTCCCGCTCGCCGCGAGCGCGGCGCGGACCGCGGCGGGCAGCGCGTTTGACTACGCCGCCCGTGAGCTGATCTCCGTCCACGGCGGGATCGGCGCCACCTGGGAGCACGACGCGCCGCTCTACTTCCGCCGCTCTCAGCTCTCCCGACGCCTTCTCGGGGGAACGGGCGATGCGAGCGACAGGGTGGCCGACGTGCTGCTCGCAGGAGCCGCCAAGCTCTAAGGCGGCAGGTGCCGGAGGCGCTCGGGAAAGCCGCGACCGACGCACGCGCCGCGGCGCCGGCTCCCTCGCTCAGCGCTCGATCGAGCCGGTCTGCACGGCCTCGAAGGCGCTTCCGGGCACGGTCTTGAGCTGGTTGAGGTCCTCGTCGTCCCAGCGCGGATCGGAGGCCCCGGTGACGTACCAGTCAGACCCGTTGTCGGCGACGATCATCCCGTAGCGCTTGAGGCCCTCCAGGATGACGCGCGACTGGCCGCGGAAGCGCGTGACGTCGTAGGAGGCCTTGAGGCGCAGGCGCAGCCCCATGGGCGGGAGGCTCGGGTCGTCGCTCGAGGAGGCGAAGTGGCGCGCCGGGAAGATGAAGCCGCGCTGGGTGCGCTGGACGGTGAAGCGCAGCGCGTGCGCGATCGCGCCGGCCGCGACCTCGTCGTAGCGGGCGAGGCCGGGAAGGATCGGCAGGCCCGCCGCATCCGCCGAGGTCCAGCCCTTCGGGCGCACGGCGTTCGATCGAAGGTCGAAGACCGCGGCGCTGTCGGCCGACCACCCGTCGCCGCTGCGCTGGGCGACGTAGAGCTCATACAGCTTGCACTCCCCCTGCGCCACTACAAGCACGTGGCGGTCGCTGCCTCCCTCGACGCGCGCGTCGGGCGGGATCGGGTAGGGGCCCGGGTCTGACTCGTCGCCGTAGGCGGTGAAGGTGATCGGCACCCTGCGCTGGTCGGCGGGCACGACCTCGAAGGGGATCCCGTACTGGCCCCCTCCGCCGAAGTCGGGGTGCAGGAACCCGTCGGCGCCGATCGAGCGGATGTAGTCGTCGGAGCGCGGATCGACCGGTAGGGCGCTGACGTCCCGATTGAACGGGTTGTCGGCCGGGAGCACCGAGCAGCCGCCGACGGCCGGCGTCCCACCGGCTCCCTGCTGGCCGCCCGGGGCGGGCGCCGCCGAGGGCGTTCGCGCGGCGACGGCGCGGCTCCACCCGGAGCACGCGCGTCGGGCGCAGGCGCGCACCCGGAAGGAGACCCGCGTGGCCGGCGGGAAGGCGGCGGAGTGCCGCGTCGCGTTCGCGCGCAGGCGCTTGGTGGCGGTACGGCGGCCGACGCGCGAGCGCACCTCGTAGCGCGACTCGCCCTTGGCGTTGTCGCGCCACTTGAGCACGACCGAGCCGCCTTTCAGGCCCGTGCGCACGCCATCGGGCGCCCGCAGGACGCTCTTACCGGAGGCGACGCCGACCGCGACCGACGCGACGAGCAGGACGAGCGAGACCGCGAGAGCCCTCATGCCCTGGCCATGGTGGCACGCGCCATCCTCTCGCGAGCCGGCGGATGGACGAACGGCGCGACCGTCACGCCGGCTCAAGAAGAGAAAGCGCGGCGGCGAACGTGAGGCCGTGGGGTCGTGACCCTACGTGGTCGTCGGGACCAACGGCGCCGACAAGATCACCGGAACCAACCGTGCCGACGGAATCATCTCGCTCGGCGGCAAGGAAAAGGCCTCCGGCGGGCGGGGCGACGACTGCCTCGACGGCGGCTCGGGCCCCGACCGGCTCGACGGCTCGCTGGGCTCTGACCGAATCTACGGGCAGAGCGGCAGCGACAGCCTGCTGATGGGCGCCGGCAACGACAAGGGCTACGGCGGCGACGCGCGCGATCGCATCATCACCGGGTTCGGCGCCAACCGCGTCTG
>Ga0208612_1000813_pt1 | contig 13010 bp, 11 predicted proteins | sample AntDryMetagUQ889_FD_188089 | JGI IMG/M metagenome (GOLD analysis project Ga0208612, IMG submission 188089) | Polar desert microbial communities from Antarctic Dry Valleys - UQ889 (SPAdes) | ecosystem: Environmental > Terrestrial > Soil > Desert | place: Antarctic Dry Valleys | collected 2008-12-31 | reverse complement strand
GTGCCCCCGTAGCTCAGTGGCTAGAGCGGCAGGTTTTTACCCTGCGTCGTCGAAGGTTCGACTCCTTCCGGGGGCACTCCCCCTTTGCCGAGCGTCCCGGACTGGTTGCTATGGGCGGCACTGCGGGACGTTCGGTGGGACTTTTCTCGCGCCGTGAGCTAATGCCGGAAATGCCGTCGGCCCGCGAAGACCATTGCGGTGCCCGACTCGTCGCAGGCTGCCACCACTTCGGCGTCGCGCTTGGAGCCGCCGGGCTGGATGAAGGCGCCAACCCCTGCCTCGATCCCCATCTGTGGCCCGTCGGGGAAGGGGAAGAACGCGTCGGAGGCGATCACCGATCCGGTCAGCATGGCGTCAGCGTCCGCGCCGCGCGCGTCGCGCGCCTTGTCGATCGCGAGGCGCACCGAGTCGACCCGGCTCATCTGGCCGGCGCCGATCCCAAGCGTGGCGCCGTCCTTGGCGATCACGATCGCGTTCGAACGCACGTGCTTGCCGACCTTCCAGCTGAACAGCAGGTCGCGCCACTGATCCTCCGACGGCTCGGCCGAGCTGGCGACGCGTAGCGCGTCGCGTCCCTCGCTGATCAGATCCGGGGTCTGCACCAAAAGGCCGCCTCGCACCCGTTTCAAGTCACGCTCCCGCGGCTCAGGCGCGCGCTTCTCCGTGTTGTGAAGGATGCGCACCGCCTCCTTCTGGGTAAGCACTGCCAATGCGTCGTCGTCGAATCCGGGGGCGACCAGCACCTCGATGAAGTTGTCGTGCAGGTGCTCGGCGAGCGCGCGGTCCACCGGGCGGTTGAGAGCGATTACCCCGCCGAAGGCAGAGAGTGGGTCGCATGCCAGCGCTTTCTCGTAGGCCTCGCCGATGTCCTCGGCGACCGCGGCGCCGCACGGGTTGTTGTGTTTGACGATAACCGCCGCGGGCTCCTCGAACTCGGCCAGCAGTTTCGCCGCCGAGTCGAGGTCGAGCACGTTGTTGAACGACAAGGCGCGGCCGTGGAGCTTCGCGACACGGGCCAAGACGTGGGAGCGGGCACCCACTTCCGTGTAAAGCGCCGCCTTCTGATGCGGGTTCTCCCCATACGACAGGTCAAGGAACTTCTCGTAGGCCATCACCCAGTGCTGGGGAAAAGTCTCGTAGCGCAGGCCGAACCAGCGGCTGATCGCGGCGTCGTACGCGGCGATGTCGGCGAACGCCTCGTTGGCCAGCCAGTGACGCGTCTCTTCGGAGATCGAGCCGTCCGATGCCTCCATTTCTGCCAACACGGCGTCGTAGCTCTCCGGCTTGACGACAACCGCGACGAAGTGATGATTCTTGGCGGCGGCACGGATCATCGTCGGCCCGCCAATGTCGATGTTCTCCACTGCCTCCGCCTCGGTCACGTCGGAGCGCGCGACTGTCCGCTGAAACGGATACAGGTTCACGCAGACCAGATCGATCGGCTCGATGCCCTCATCGGCCAGCGTCCGGATGTGCTCTTCATCGTCCCGCTTGGCCAGGAGCGCAGCATGGAGTCGCGGGTGAAGAGTCTTGACCCGCCCGCCCAGGATCTCGTCCTGGCCCGTGAACTCGGCCACGTCGGTGACCTCAATACCGGCTTCGCGAATCGCCGACGCCGTGCCACCGGTCGAGAGCAGCTCGATTCCAAGCTCGCGGAGGCTACGGGCGAAGTCGACCACCCCGGTCTTGTCGGAGACGCTCAAGAGCGCGCGCCTGACCCGCACCGGGTCGCCGGCGGGAGCCGCCCCGCCTTCGGTCGCTTCCGCCTCCCTGACCATCTCGTCCGGCATCGCGGCGAGTCTAGATGAGTGATCCCACGCCATCACGCCCGTGGAATCAATCATCTAGATGAGTACCGGGCCGTGCCCTACACCCCCGGTGCGATCAGGACGATTCGCGGGTTGGCGGGATCGAATGACACCCGTCCCGCCGCGATCAGGCGGATTGCCTCCGGCAGCAGCACGTGCTCGACCGCGTGCAGCGACTGCTCGAGGCGCGCCCGGTTGCGGTCGGGCGACACGGGTATCTCGCGCTGGAGGATGACCGGCCCGCTATCCACCCCTTCGTCGACGAAGTGGACCGTGACCCCAGTGATGCGAACGCCGTAGTCCAGGGCCTGTCCCACCGCGTCCAGCCCGGCGAACGCGGGCAAGAGCGCCGGGTGCACGTTGATGATCCGCCCGGCAAAGCGGGCGATGAACTCGGGCGACAGCAGTTGCATGTAGCCCGCGAGGACGATCAGGTCGACGCCTCGCGCGGCGAGCCATTCGGCAAGAGCCTCGTCACGCGCCCCGCGATCGGCGAAATCGTGAGCGGGGAAAACCGCCGTCTCCACACCCGCACGCGCCGCCCGTTCCAGCGCCATCGCGTCGGGCTTGTCGGACCCCACGGCGACGACTTGAATTCCGTCGCGGCCGTGAACCTGGTCCAGGATCGCCTGCAGGTTGCTGCCGGTGCCTGACGCAAGCACCGCTAGAGAAAAACTCACGCCGCCTCGGCCTCGGACACCACGAGCTTCGGAAAACGCCCGCCCGTCGAGCGCAGCCGCCCCGCCTCGATCATCGCGTCGACCTCCGCGAGGACCTCGGCATTCGACCAATCGCGATACGACGCGTAGTAGGGCAGTTCGTCGTAGTCGTGCTTCGCGATCACCTTGGAACGTCCCCCACGCAGGATCTCCACAACTCGCGTGCGCCCCACCGACGGCGCCGCAACCGCGACAACCTCGAGTATCGCCCGCTCCAGGCCAACGTCTTCGGCACCTGGGGCGGCCGGAACCGCGCGCCGGGGCGGCGGCGTAGCGATCGCCAGCGGCTCGTCGCAAAAATCGCAACAGCGGCCCACGGCGTGAGGCTCGGTCTTGTCGCCGAAGTGGCGCAGGATCGCCTCACGGCGGCAGCGCTCGTCCTCGACAAACGACCAGATCGCCCGATAATTGGCCCACCCCTGGCTCTTGGCGTCGGGGTCATCGGCCTGATTGATGAAGTAGACGTGAAGGCCCTTGTCCTGATTCAAGGCGAGCAGCACGCACCGCGAAGGCAGCCCATCGCGTCCGGCGCGTCCGGCCTCCTGGTAGTACGCCTCGAGCGACGACGGCACGGCCTCATGGACGACCGTTCGCACGTTGGCCTTGTCCACACCCATGCCGAACGCGTTGGTGGCGACCACCACCGGTGCTTCGCCGGACATGAACGCGCGGTGGGCTTCAGCGCGCTCGTCCCGCTCGATCCCGGCGTGGTAGGCGGGGACCGGTTCCCCGAGCTCGCGGCTCAGGCGCATCGCCGTCTCATCCGTTCGCTTGCGGGTGCCCGAGTAGACGATCGCCGGCAGCGCCCCGGCCTCTGTGAGCAGTGCGGTGAGCGCGCTCTCGCGGGAACGCTCGGAGCCAACCGTGACCACGTCGTACGAGAGATTCGGACGCTCGAAGCCGGTTGCGATCCGCTCCGGATCACGCAGGCCCAGCCTGCGGATGATGTCCAGCTGGACGCGGGGCGTCGCCGTCGCCGTACACGCGAAGATCGACCGCGCCCCGAGCCGCTTGGCGACCTCGCCCAGCTTGAAGTACTCGGGACGGAAATCGTGGCCCCACTGGCTGACGCAGTGGGCTTCGTCGACGACGAACATCCCCACTTTGCCCTTGAGCTGCTCGCCGAACCCGGGCTGCCAAAAGCGCTCGGGGGCTACGTAGAGCATTCGCGCCTCGCCGGCCAGGGCGCGCCGCACGGATTCCGCGTTTGCCGCCGGGTCGCGCTGGGCGTTGACCAACTCGGCCCGGCGCTCGGAAAGGCCCGCGACATCCAGCGCCAGCCCCTCGACCTGATCCTGCATCAGTGAGACAAGTGGCGAAACGACGACCGTCAGCACGTCGTGATCTTCGAGCGCGGGCAGCTGGTAGCAGAGCGACTTGCCGGCCCCGGTCGGCATCACCAACAGGACATCTCGTCCTGTCATCGCCGCCTCAACGGCACGCTCCTGGCCAGGCCTGAAGCCGGGGTGGCCGAAGTGGCGCCGCAGCGCTTCCAGGGTTGCCGCGGTCACGCCGATGAGGAGGTGGAGAGAATCTCCAGATCGAACTTGCCGTCCGCGCCGACGGGATCGCCGAGCGGGTAATCGCCCGTGAAGCAGGCGTCGCAGTGGCTGGCCCGCGGCGTTCCGACCGCCTCGTACACACCTTCGATCGACAGGTAGGCAAGCGAGTCCGCCTGGAGTTCGGCGGCGATCTCCTCGACGGTCCGATTGTGGGCGATCATCTCCTCGCGCGTTGACATGTCGATGCCGTAGTGACACGGGTTGCGGATCGGCGGGGCCGAGATCCGCAGGTGCACCTCGGTTGCGCCCGCGTCGCGCAGCATGCCGACGATCTGACGGGTCGTGTTACCGCGCACGATCGAGTCATCGACGACGACGACACGCTTGCCGGCGAGGATCTCCGGCAACGGGTTGAACTTCATCCGCAAGCCGTGCTTGCGCAGTTCCTGGCCCGGCTGAATGAACGTGCGGGCGACGTAGCGGTTCTTGATCAGCCCGTCGTCCTTGGGCAGGCCGGCCGCGCGCGCGAAACCGTTTGCAGCCGGGTTGCCGGAGTCGGGCACCGCGATCACCAGGTCTGCTTCCACCGGCGCCTCACGCCACAGGATCTCGCCCATCCGCCCGCGCACCTCCTGCAGGACGCGGCCCTCGAGGCGGGTATCGGGCCGGGAGAAGTAGATGTGCTCGAACACGCAATGCGCAAGGCGCTTGGGCTGGACGACTTGGCGCGACTCGAGCCCACGCTCCCCGATCGAGATCAGCTCGCCCGGCCGCACCTCGCGCACAAGTTTCGCGCCGATGATGTCGAACGCGCAGCTCTCCGAAGCAATGCAGTGGTGCCCGTCCAGCTTGCCCAGGGAGAGCGGGCGGATCCCGTGCGGGTCGCGGAAGGCGACGATTGCCCGCTTGGTCATCACCACGGTTGAGTACGCGCCGCGCAGCCGGGGCATCACTGCCTCGACCGCGTTCTCGATCGGCCGCTCCGGCGAGACTGAGATCAGGGCGGCGAGGATCTCCGAGTCGGAGGTGCCGCGGAACTTGACACCCTGCTCGATCAACTCGTTGTAGAGCTCGACCGCGTTGGTCAGATTGCCGTTATGGGCCAGCGCGACCTCGCGGCCGTCGTCCCGCCAGACGGGCTGTGTGTTCTCCCAAGATGCGCCGCCGGTAGTCGAGTAGCGAACGTGGCCGATTGCCATGTCGCCGTCAAGCGCTCGCAGCTTCTCCTCGTCGAACACCTGCGAGACCAGGCCGGTGTCGCGCAGCGTCGTGATGTGGCCGCCCTCCCCGGTGGCGATCCCGGCCGATTCCTGGCCCCGGTGCTGGAGGGCGTAAAGGGCGAAGTAGGCGAGCTTCGCGACCTCGTGCTCGGGCGCGTACACGCCAAACACACCGCACTCGTCGCGCGGTCCGTCGCGGTCGGGAATCTCCCTGAAGCGGTCTTGGTCGGACCGCGTGGATGAGCTCATGCGGGCTTCGCTTTAGCCTGGGATCGAGACTGGGCGAGGCAGGCGTTTGCCTGAATAGCAAAGGTAGCAGCGGGTTCGGCCAAGGTCGGAGTCTCAGGCGCCGCGCACCAGCACCGCGGCGATCACGCCGACCAAGCCGATCATCATGCCCCCGCCCACCCGAAGGATCGTTTGCCGCAGGGCCTCGATCTCACCCCGGACGCCGCCGATCTCGGTGCGGATCTCGGCACGCACGTCCGCGAACTCGCTGCGCGCCTCGGAGCGAAAGGTGCGGAGGTCGGCCCGTAGCTCGGCGAATCCCGTGTCCATCCTCTGCGCGAGGTCGTCGAGGCGCTCGTCGGTCCGGCTCACACGCTCCATCGTGTCACTAAGCGTAAACCCTCAAAACAGACGCTTCACGCACGGAATGCAACGAATCCGCACCGAGGCCCGGGCGTCAGGCGCCTGCTTCCATGACGCCCGCGAGCGAAGTCCAAGCCGCGGTAGCGTCGGCGACGGAGATGCTGGGTTCCAGGTTCTCGGATGAGATCTCAATGCGATCGCCCTCCGCAATGCCGATGAACCACGCGTCGACTCCGGCCGGCTTTGCCCGGGTCAAGAGCTCACGGAGGGCCTCCTCGGGGGCCGAGAGCAGGTAGCCGCCCGGCCCTTCCCCGAAGAGTGCTTCCTCCGGGCTCGAACCGCGGCTGCGAAGGAGCGCGTCCAAGTCCACTCGCGCGCCAACATTGCCCGCGATCGCCATCTCAGCCAGCGCGCAGGCGATGCCGCCGTCCGAGATGTCGTGAGCGGCCGAGATCGTCCCTGCCCGCACTGCCTCCCGCACGAACGACAGGGCCGCCCGCTGCGCCTCGAGGTCCGTGGCGGGAAGGCCGGGACCCAGCTCCCCGCGCTGTTTGGCGAGCTCGGAGCCGGCAAGAGAGGGGGCGAACGGGCCGACGATCGCGATCCCGTCGCCGTCCGCGAGCGCCAAGCCACCGGCGTGGCGCGGGTCCGGCAGCTCGCCCACCAGCCCGACCACGGGGGTGGGATAGATCGGGCCCTTTTCGGTTTCGTTGTAGAGGGAGACGTTGCCGCCCACCACCGGCAAGTCGAGCGCCCGACACGCGTCGGCCAGGCCCTGGACGGCGCGGTCGAGCTGCCACGCGACGGCCGGCTTCTCCGGATTGCCGAAGTTGAGGCAGTTGGTCAGTCCCAGCGGCTCCGCGCCGACGCAAGCGAGGTTCTGCGCGCACTCCAGAACCGCCTCGATCGCCCCGTTGTACGGGTCGCAGGCCACCCGGCGACCGTTGCCGTCGATCGAGACCCCGATCGCCTTGCCGACCTCCGGCAGCGCCAGGACCGCGGCGTCGGCGGATTCCGGCCTGCGCACGGTGCGCGAGCCGACGATCGAGTCGTACTGCTCGAAGGCCCAGCGTTTGGAGGCGATGCTGGGGGACGCGAGCAGCGCCTCCAGCACGTCCGTGGCATCGTCGCCTTTAAGGGTGGTTTCGTTGCCATAGATCCACTTGCCGGGGTCGGCGGGGTCCAGGTCGTAGAGGGGGCAGTCGTCCACCAGCGCGACAACGGGCATCTCGCCGACCGGATCGCCGTCGCGCAGCACCCGGAAGAGGCCTGAGTCGGTGACAGCGCCGATCGACGCCGGGCCCACCTGCCACTTCTCGCAGATCGCGATCGCCCGATCGACGTTGCCGGGCTCGACGACGGCCAGCATCCGCTCCTGGGACTCGGAGATCATGATCTCGAAGGGCTCCATGTCCGCTTCGCGCAGCGGCACCCGGGCGACGTCGATGTCGATTCCCATGCCGCCGGCGGAAGCCATCTCGGCAGCCGACGACGTGAGGCCCGCCGCGCCAAGGTCCTGCAAGGAGACCAGGAGGCGCGCATCGAGGAGCTCCAGGCAGCACTCGACCAGCTTGGACTCTTCGAACGGGTCGCCGATCTGCACGCTGGGGCGCTTCGACTCGTCGGCCCCGTCCAGTTCCGCGGAGGCGAGCACGCTGGCGCCGCCGATTCCGTCGCGGCCCGTCGATGCGCCCATCAGCACCACGACGTTGCCCACCCCGGCCGCAGCTGCGCGCACCATGTCGTCGCGCTTGGCGAAGCCGACGCACATGGCGTTGACCAGGCAGTTCTGCTCGTAGGGAGGCTCGAAGTACACCTCGCCGCCGACCGTGGGGACGCCGATCGAGTTGCCGTAGTGGCCGATCCCCGCGACGACGTGGTCGAACAGGTAGCGCGAGCGCTCCGATGTGAGCTCCCCGAACCGCAGTGAGTCGAGAACAGCGATCGGGCGCGCGCCAAGGGCGAACACGTCACGGAGAATGCCGCCCACGCCCGTGGCGGCCCCCTGGAAAGGCTCGACGGCGCTTGGGTGGTTGTGCGATTCGACTTTGAACGCGACTGCGTAGCCGCCGCCGATATCAACCGCTCCCGCGTTCTCGCCGGGGCCCATTACCACGCGTGGGCCGTCGGTGGGCAGTCGGCTGAGCAGTTTCTTCGAGTGCTTGTAGGCGCAATGCTCCGACCAAAGCAAGGAGAACATCGCCAGTTCGACGTCGTTGGGCTCGCGGCCGAGCTTTCGGCAAATCAACTCGAATTCGGCGTCGCTCAGCCCAAGCTCTCGATGCGACCTCCCTCCCCGTAATCCGCCCTGAGCCGACGGAAGCGGGCGCGAAGCGGAGCATTCCGGCGGAGGTGTCGTCCCAGGCGGCGTCACGGGCACCGCAGCCTACGAGAAGCGGTGGACCGCGTCCCGCTTAGGCCGTGGCGAACCGCTCGGCCGATCGAGCCTTGCGCTTCGCCGCCTCCACGTCGCGATTCTTCGGCGGCGCGCTGGTGACCAGCGAGTCGAGCAAGCGCGTGGTGGCGAGCGTGATCTCGTCGACCGCGCGGGCGAACGTTTCCTCGTTCGACTTCGACGGCTTGGTCGAGCCGCTGATCTTGCGCACGTATTGAAGCGCAGCGTCGCGGGCCTCTTCGTCTGAGGCGGGCGGATCGAAGTTGTGGAGTGTTCGGATGTTGCGGCACATAGGTCCAGACTAGACCCCGCCCTCGCCGAGTGATGACAGACATCGCATAATGCGACGTCTGTCGACATTCGGCGGGCTAAGCGGCGACGGCAGCCATCGCCTTGAACAGGCGCAGCCCGTCGGCCGAGCCGGTCAAGGGGTCGACCGCGTGCTCGGGATGGGGCATCAAACCCATCACGTTGCCGGCTTCGTTCGCGATTCCGGCGATGTCCCGCGCCGACCCGTTCGGATTTTGGCCCGTGGCGTAGCGCAGCACCACCTGTCCTCGGGCCTCCAGCTCGTCCAGGGTCTGGTCGGGCGCGAAGTAGCGCCCAGTCATGTGCTTGACCGGAACGCTGAGGCACTCCCCGATTTCCATGCCACGGGTGAATACGCTCTCCCCGGAGACGATCTCGAGGTCGACTTGACGGCATAAGAAGCGCAGCCCGTTGTTGGGCAACAGCGCGCCGGTAAGCAAGCCGGCCTCGCAAAGCACCTGAAAGCCGTTGCAGATTCCCAGCACCGGCCCCCCCGAGCGGGCGAACTCCGCCACGGCTTCCATCGCCGGGGCGAACCGCGCGATCGCGCCGGCCCGCAGGTAGTCGCCGTAGGAGAAGCCGCCGGGCACCACCACGGCATCGATCCCGTCCAGGGTCCGCTCCTCGTGCCAGATCAGCGTGGCGTCGGCGACTCGGTCACATGCGATCAATGCGTCGCGCTCGTCGCACGATCCGGGGAACTGCAGTACCCCGAACCTCATATTTCGTGGATCTCGTAATCCTCGATCAGGGGGTTGGCCAGGAGCTTCTCGCACAGCTCGGGGAGCCGGGACGAGTCCTCGGCTTCAAGCTCGACCAGGCGACCTACGTGAACGTGCGTGACATCCCCAAAGCCCAGCGCCGGCAGGGCACGCTCAACCGCCTTGCCCTGCGGATCGAGGATTCCCTGCTTGGGTCGGATCAGCACGCGCACCTTCATCAAGGCGAGAATCTAGCGACGCACCCGGCCGGCGGCGCGCAGGTCTAAAACGAGCGGTCGGTGATGCGCTCGTACGCCTCGACGTACTTCGCCCGCGTGTTGGCGACGACGTCGCCGGGCAGATCCGGCCCGGGCGGCGTGTGGTCCCAGCCCGACTGGTCGAGCCAGTCACGCACATACTGCTTGTCGAATGACGCCTGCGAGCGGCCCGGCTCGTAGTCGTCGGCAGGCCAGAAGCGCGACGAGTCAGGAGTCAGGACCTCGTCGCCGAGGACGATCTCCGCACCCGGGCTTGAGCCGAACTCGAACTTGGTGTCGGCGATGATGATCCCCCGCTCGGCAGCGTGGCGCGCGGCGTGGTCGTAAAGCGCCAGGGAGGTGTCACGCAGGCTCTCCATCAGGGCGCGATTGCCGATCGCCGCCGCCGCCGCGTCGAAGGAGATGTTCTCGTCGTGGTCGCCGACGTCGGCCTTGGTCGCCGGCGTGAAGATCGGCTCGGCGAGCTTGTCGGACTCGACCAGCCCCGACGGCAGCTCGATCCCGCAGACGGCTCCCGTCTTTACGTACTCCCGCCAGCCCGAGCCAGACAGATAGCCCCGGACCACGCACTCGACCGGGTACATCTCGAGCCTCGAGACCCGCAGCCCTCGTCCTTCGGCCCCGAACGGTACGTCGTCGGTGACCATGTGGTTGGGGCAGATCTGGCCCGTGGTCTCGAACCAGAAGACCGACATCCGGGTAAGCACCGCGCCCTTGTCGGGGATCGGCGTGGGCAGGACGACGTCGTAGGCGGAGATCCGGTCGGAGGCGACCATCAGCAGGTCGTCTTCGATCTTGTACATCTCACGGACCTTGCCGGAGGCGACGAGCTTCAGGTCGGCGAGCGAGGTCAAGGTCGCAGCGATGCTAACAATGGAGTGCATGAAGGCGCCGCCCCGCATCCCCCTTCCGAAGAGCGCCCAGACGCTGCGCTTCCTGGTTCGACCCGTTTCCTTCATGGACACCTGGCGGAACCGCCTCGGTGAGACCTTCCACGCGAGCCTCTATGGCCCAGGCGAGGTGAACTTCATCTCCGATCCCGAGTCACTCAAGGCCTTGTTCAAGGCCGACCGGGTCAACACGATCGCGCCCGGTCGCGCAATCATCCTCGGTGCCCTGCTGGGCCCCGGGTCGTTGCTCCTCCAGGAGGGCGAAGAGCATCTGCGCAGGCGGCGCCTGATGCTGCCGCCGTTTCACGGCAAGCGCATGCGCGCCTACGAGCAGGTGATCGCCGACGCCACCGAGAGGACCATCGCCTCGTGGCCGCTGGGCGAGCGCTTCCGCCTGCACCCGCACATGCAGCAAATCACGCTCGAGGTCATCCTGCGGGCCGTCTTCGGCATCGAGGACGAGGATCGCCGCGAGGAGCTCCGGGCCGGCCTGTACGAGCTCCTCGAGGCGACCGCCACACCCCGCGCCGCCGGCTTCATCGTCCGGCCCCTGAGGGCGGTGCCACCCTACCGGGGCCTGGATCAGACCGCGAAGCGCATCGACCAGCTGCTGGCCGCCGAGATCGCCGAGCGACGGGCAGACCCGACGACCGAGGAGCGCGAGGACATTCTCTCGATGCTCGTTACCGCCCGCTTCGATGATGGGGAGGCGATGGGCGATTCCGAGCTTCGCGACCAGCTCATGACGCTGCTCCTCGCGGGCCACGAGACGACCGCGACAGCGCTGGCGTGGACGTTCGACCTGCTGTTCGGGCATCCCGACGCGATGCGCCGCGCCACCGACGAGGCGCGGGCGGACAACGGCAGTGAGTACATCGACGCGGTGACCCAGGAGTCCCTGCGGATCAGGCCGGTGGTCCCCTTCACCGGCCGCGAGCTTCGCGAGGACGCGGAGCTCGGGGGATACGAGCTCCAGGCGGGGACAGTGGTCATGGCCGGCATCTACCTGATCCACACCCGGCCCGACGTCTATCCGGACCCGTTCGCCTTTCGCCCGGAGCGCTTCCTCGAATCCGATGTCGAGACCTACTCCTGGATCCCGTACGGCGGTGGGACACGCCGGTGCATCGGCGCCGCCTTCGCCCAGCTCGAGCTCCGGATCGCCCTCCAGACGATCCTGCGCACCTGCCAGCTGCGCTGGGGCTCGGACCGCGCCGAGCAGCCGATCAGGCGGAACGTGACGATGTCACCCGCTGGGGGGACCGTCGCTGTCCTGGATCGCCGGCTCTAGAAACTCCGCCCCGATTGCTCCGCTCCGCGTCCGCTTCCGGCGGGTCAGGGTTCGTTACGGGAAGGCAGGTCGTAAGCACCACTTTCTGGAAGCGAAAAGTGCACCACTTGAGCCTCGTCGCCGTTCAGGCGATCTGTTGCCGGGTTTCGGCAACACGATCGTTGGCGGCGGAACCGGAACGCTCGATCCCCAAAGCCAGCCTGCTACTGGGCGACCTTGATCTCAGCCAACGTGCTTGCGGTGTCGCGCGATCAGCGCTGGCTGTACGCCGAACCCGACGTTTGTGTCGACGGCGATCCAGCGAATGCGAACAAACGGATGGGGCCGGGCCCAGCAGTACTTCCGCCCCGGACCCGAGGACATTGCGGCTAGGCTCGACGTAACTGTCACCGGCGGCTCCAAGGTCGGCGGCAGCGTCCGACCGAAGCGGTTGGTTCTCGGGAAAGGCGGCGAGCTGACTCATAGTCTCGCTGTCGGTCCCGATCGGGACCGACAGGCATTCGTTATCTCGCTCGCCGCCTCTCCAGGAATGGGCTTGCGAGAGAGGTAGAACCACCGGGCACCCACGCGGTCTACCGCCACCTGACAGGCAAATGGCCGGGGCGAGTGCGATAGGGCATCCTTGTCGTTCCGATGAAGATCCCCCGCATCATCCACCGCATCTGGCTTGGGGCGAAACCGCTCCCCGACCGATATCAGGAGTTCGGCGAGAGCTGGATCCGTCACCACCCGGATTGGGAGATGCGCCTATGGACTGACGAGAACCTTCCGGAGTTCACCGATCCCGGGGCGTTCGAGCGCTGCCGCAACTTCGCGGAGGCGTCCGACGTGGTCCGCTACGAGGTGCTCTTTCGTTACGGAGGTATCTACACGGATACCGACGTCGAGTGCCGCCGATCGCTCGAGCCACTGATCGCTGACGCCGAGGTATTCGGCGCATGGGCGCGCCCCGGTGTGATCGGCAGCGCCGTGTTGGGGTCCGTGCCGCACCACCCGGCCATGGAGAAGGTGTTGGCCGAAGTATCCGAGGGTGCAGGCCAGGGCGGTCAGGTCGCCGCAACGGGGCCGGTGGCGCTGACGCGAGTGCTCGAACGGGAGTCTGGCGTAACGCTCTTCGGATCCCAAACCTTCTACCCCTTCGACCACTGGGACATCTCGCTCGGCGAGGTCGTGGATCGACCGAGTCCCGCCGAGGCCTATGCGATTCATCATTGGGATGCAACCTGGCAGGATGCCGACAACCTCCTGAAGCGGAAGCGTCGGCTACGCCGGCAGCTTCGGGATGCGAAGGAGCGGGAGCGCAAGG
>Ga0208612_1000812_pt1 | contig 13059 bp, 16 predicted proteins | sample AntDryMetagUQ889_FD_188089 | JGI IMG/M metagenome (GOLD analysis project Ga0208612, IMG submission 188089) | Polar desert microbial communities from Antarctic Dry Valleys - UQ889 (SPAdes) | ecosystem: Environmental > Terrestrial > Soil > Desert | place: Antarctic Dry Valleys | collected 2008-12-31 | reverse complement strand
CCTCGTCGGCGAGCGCGATGCGCTTCACGCCCAGCGCGCGGGTCTGCTCGAGCAGCAGCTCGGCGTTCGAGGCGGCGGCGAGCCCCACGACCTCGAGCTCAGGGCTGCGTTGAACGACGTCCACCGCCTGGGTCCCGATCGAGCCCGTGGACCCTGCGATGACGATCCTGCGCACCCGGCTTAGTGTAGGAGGCGTAGATCGTCCGATCCGGCCAAGAGCTCCGTGTCTGGCGTACGGCTGGCCCTCTTCGCCGGCGGACACGCCGGGAAGCTGGCCGGCTTCCAGCGCGTGCGGCCCACACCTCGCTAGGCGTCGGCGCCTGGGCCGTAGCGGCAGGCTCGAGCCACCCTCAGCCCAAGCCGAGCGCCAACGCGACGTAGAAGGCCATGGGAACGCTGAAGAGCACGCCGTCGAGGCGGTCGAGCACTCCGCCGTGGGGCCCGAAGAGGCCGCCGGTGTCCTTCACGTCCAGGTCGCGCTTGAACAGCGACTCGAACAGGTCGCCCAGCGGAGCGGCAATTGCCACCAGCACGCCGAGAATCAGGGCATCGCCGTGGCTCAGCCAGTCCTGGTAGAGCCCGGCACACCAGAACGCGGCCGTACCACCGATCACGCCCGCGATCAGCCCCTCGAGCGTCTTGTTGGGCGAGATGTCGGGAGCCAGCGGCCGGCGACCGTACAGACGGCCGCCGAAGTAGGCGAATGAGTCGCCGATGAACGTGGCCGCAAGGGCGTCGAGGAGCAGACCTTGGCCCTCGGGCAGTTCGCGCAGGAAGACGGCGTGGGCCATCGCCAGGCCGATCCACAGCGCGCCGAACAGCGTGACTGCGACCGCCCAAGAGGCGTTTTGGCGCCGCGGGCGCAGCAGGGTGCCGACAAAGGCCACCGGGAACGCGCAGACCAAGACCAGCAGCACCTGACGGTCACCTCCGTACAGCGCAGCCAGGACCATCCCGGCGAGGGCGAGGAAGCCCACCACGTCCACGGGCCGGACGCGGCGCATGATCGAGTAGAGCTCGTGCAGGGCAGTCACGCCCAGCACGATCAGCCCGAGCGCGAGAACGAGCCCGCCCGAGATGACGATGAACAGGGCGAAGGCGATGGCCGGCAGGGCGTAGAGCACCCGCGACGGGGTGTCCGAGGAGCGCCTGCGCGGCTCGCGGCGCGCGGCCACCTCTAGTGGACTTCCTCGAACACGTCAGCGCCCCCCGAAGCGCCGGGCGCGGGAGGCGTACTCCTCCAGCGCCGCGCTGAAAGCCTCACGCGAGAAGTCCGGCCACAGGACGTCGGAGAACACGAGCTCCGAGTAGGCCGCCTGCCACAGCAGGTAGTTCGAGATCCGCTGCTCGCCGCTGGTGCGGATGAGCAGGTCGGGGTCGTGCATCTCGGGCGCGTAGAGGTGGCGGCGAAACTCGTCTTCGGTCTCGCCGGTGAAGTTGCGCGCGGCGTCCACGATCTCCGCACGCGCCCCGTAGTTGAAGGCCACGAACAGGGTGATGCGCTCGTTGGCAGCGGTCTTGCGCTCCGCCCAGTCCATGCGCTGCCGCAGCTTCGCCGATACGCCTTCGCGGCGGCCGATGAAGCGTATGCGCACGCCCCATCCGTCGAGTTCGGGCGTCTCCCAGTCGATGCGCTCGGCGAACATCGCCATCAGCCCGTCGACCTCCTCGCGCGGGCGAGACCAGTTCTCGGTCGAAAAGGAGTAGACGCTGAGCTCCTTGATGCCGAACTCCCCGGCGTCGTACAGGCGCGCCTTCACTGTGTCGGCGCCTGCCTGGTGCCCGGCCACGGGGGGCAGGCCGCGCTCCTTGGCCCAGCGGCCGTTGCCGTCGGTGATGATCGCGACGTAGCGGGCCGCCGCCCCGGCGGCCATCAGACCTCGAGGATCTCGGCTTCCTTGCCCGCGAGGGCCTGGTCGATCTCCGCCACGTGGGCGTCGGTGAGCTTCTGGAGCTCGTCCTCGGCGCGGTGCTCGTCGTCGGAGCCGACCTCTCCCTCGCTCTTGAGCTCGCGCAGGTCGTGCATCGTGTCGCGGCGGACGTTGCGCACGGCCACCCGGCCCTGCTCAGCGATGTTGTGGGCCACCTTGACCAGGTCGCGGCGTCGCTCCTCGGTGAGCTCAGGGATCGTCAGGCGCACCACGTTGCCGTCGTTGGACGGCGTGAGGCCCACGTCGGACTCCAGGATCGCTTTCTCGATGGCCCGGATCGAGCCGGGGTCGAAGGGCGTGATGGTGAGCAGTCGCGCCTCCGAGGCGGATACCTGGGCGAGCTGGCGCAGCGGCGTGAACGTGCCGTAGTAGTCGACGTTCACGCGGTCGAGCAGGTGCGGGGTCGCGCGGCCGGTGCGCACGCTGGTGAACTCACCGCGCGTGGACTCGACGGACTTGGCCATTCGCTCGGCCGCGTCGTCGATGAATTCGCTGAGGACGCCATCGCTCATTCGGTCGATACCACTGTCCCCACCCTCTCGCCGCAGACTATCCGGTCGATGTTGCCCTCGTCGTCGGTGTTGAATACGTGGATCGGCAGCTTGTTGTCCATGCACAGGGAGAGGGCGGTCGAGTCCATCACCCGCAGGTCACGCTCGAGTGCCTCCCGGTGGCTTATCTCGGCGATCAGGCGAGCGCTCGGGTTCGCCTTCGGGTCGGCGTCCATCACTCCCTCCACGCCGTTCTTGGCCATCAGGATGGCCTCCGCGCGCATTTCGAGCGCTCGCAGCGCGGCGGCCGTGTCGGTGGTGAAGAACGGGTTGCCGGTGCCCGCGGCGAAGATGACCACGCGCCCGTGCTCGAGGTGGCGCATGGCCTTTCGGCGGATGTACGGCTCGGCGACCTCGGAGATCGTGATCGCAGACTGCACGCGTGTCACGGCGCCCACCTTCTCCAGCGCATCCTGCAGGGCCAGCGCGTTCAGCACCGTGGCGAGCATGCCCATGTAGTCGCCCGTGGCGCGGTCCATGCCCTCGGCCGCGCCCGCCAGCCCACGGTAGATGTTGCCACCGCCCACCACCACGGCCACCTCCACACCACGGTCGGCCACGTGCTTCACCTGGCCCGCGATCGCCGCGATCCGGTCGGGGTCGGCGCCGTAGTCGAGGCCGCCCATCAGCGCCTCTCCCGAGAGCTTGAGCAGGATTCGGCTGAAGACGGGCTCTACGGGACTACCCCTCTCCCACGTCGAAGCGCGAGAAGCGGCGCACGACCACGTTCTCGCCGGTGTTGGCCGCCAGCTCGGCGCGCAGATCCTCGATGGTCTTGCCGCCGTGCTTGTCCTCGTTGACGTGGCGCTGGCTGAGCAGCACGCTCGCCTCGAGCCACTTGCGCAAGCGACCCTCGGCCATCTTCTCCTGGACCTGCTCGGGCTTGCCCTCGGCAGCGGCCTGCTCGCGCAGCACGCGCAGCTCTGCCTCGCGCTCCTCGGCCGGGACCTCGCTCTCGGACACGAAGCGCGGCGCGGCGGCGGCCACGTGCAGGGCCACCTCGCGGGCAAAGGCGCGAAAGCCGTCGGTGCGCGCCACGAAATCTGTTTCGCAGTCGACCTCCACGAGCACGCCGATCCTGCCCGTGGCGTGCACATAGGTCTCGACCACGCCCTCGCTGACCGCGCGCTCGCCGCGCTTGGCGGCCTTGGCCTGCCCCTTGACGCGCAGAACCTCGATCGCCTGGTCGATGTCACCTCCGGCCTCCTGCAGCGCCTGCTTGCACTCCATCATCCCCGCCCCCGTTCGGTCGCGGAGGGCCTTGACGTCCTTGGCTGCGATGTCGGCCACGTGCGCTACCCCTCTTCGTCAGGGTCAAAGGTGCGCCGCCCGCGGCCGGCCTCCGTGGGCTCAGGCGCCGGCGGGGGCGGCTGCTGGGGCGCCACGGGTGCCGGCTGGCCCTCGGCGGCCTGGGCTTCGGCACGGGCCTGCTCCTCGGCCTCCTTGCGGGCCTGCTCCTCGGCCTCGACACGCGCGCGCTCCTCGGCCTCCTTGCGGGCAGCCTCGTCGCGCTCGCGCTGGGCTTCCTCCTCCTCGAAGCGGAAGCGGCTGCCGCGCTCGCGCACGACTCCGGCGATGGCCTCGGTGATCAGCTTGCACGAGCGGATGGCGTCGTCGTTGCCCGGTACTACGTAGCTCACGGGGTCGGGGTCGCAGTTGGAGTCCACGAGCCCGATGATCGGGATCTTCAGCCGCAGAGCCTCGCGCACCGCGATCACCTCGGTCTTGAGGTCCACCACGAACATCGCGTCGGGCTGGCGCTGCATGTCGGCGACTCCGCCGAGGTTGATCTCGAGCTTGTCGCGCTCCGCCAACGCGCCGATCCGCTCGCGCGTGGGCAGCAGGTCCATGGTCCCGCTCTCGGTCCATGTGCGCAGCTCATGCAGACGCTCGATGCGCTGTGAGATCGTGTTCCAGTTGGTCAGCAGCCCGCCGAGCCAGCGCTGGTGGACGTAGGGCATGCCCGCCTCGCGGGCCGCCTCGGCCACCGTGTCGCGCGCCTGCTTCTTGGTTCCCACGAACAGGACGGTTCCGCCCCGGCCCGCCACCTCTCCGACGAACTCCTGCGCACGGGCGAGCAGCCGCTCGGTCTGCTGCAGATCGATGATGTGGATGCCGCCGCGCTCTCCGAAGAGGTAGCGGCGCATCTTGGGGTTCCAGCGCTGCGTCTGGTGACCGAAGTGCACCCCGGCCTCGAGCAGCTCCTTGACTCCTACCTCTGCCATCTGTGCTCCCTTGTCGTGCTGCGTGAACGGCTCGAGCGTGGAGTGCTCGCCCGATCAGCGAGCGCTCCTCCGCCGTCCGCCGGGTGTGCGCGGGACCCGGACCTCTTGGGTCCGGGCAGGGCCCGCGCCGTGATCCCGGCGGGATCGTCTGTGTATGCCAAGCAGGATAGAGGCCGCAAGCTTGCACCCGCCGCTTCGTTTCCAGGAAGGAGGGCCGGCCCTCCTTCCCCTACCTCCGGTGGACCGGCCCCACCCTTGGACGCAAGACGGGGTGGCCTTCGGGCCGCCCCGTTTGCGTCTCGGGGGCCATCGCGCGCAGACGAGCAACGAGCCCGGAAAGCAAACGAGGCGCCCGAAGGCGCCTCGCTCACAGATCAGCCTCCGTCTGGCCCTCCGGAGACTGGCTCCCGCCGAGCCGCGTCGAGTGCGCGACGCAGGTCGGTGGGTGGTTTGGACTCGCAGTTGAGATTTTCCCCCGATAGGGGGTGACAAAACCCCAAGCGGTTACTGTGCAGGAACTGGCGCGTTAGCCCAAGCCTTGAGCCGCTCGCACCGCCCCCGTAGGCGGAGTCACCGCACACCGGGTGCCCGATCTCGGACAGGTGGGCTCGGATCTGGTGGGTGCGCCCCGTCTCCAGTCGCACTCTCAACAGGGTCGTCCGCGGGAGCGACTCGAGCGCGGAGAAATGGGTGACCGCGGCCTTCGCCCGCTCGCTGTCGGTCGAGCGCAGCGAACGCCGGCGGCGGTCTCGCCCCAGCGGCGCGTCGACCGTGCCCGAGGCCGACGGCGGCCGGCCCTCCACCAGCGCCAGGTAGCGCCGGTCGAGCTCGTGGGCGGCCACCATGTCCCGCAATGCGGCGTAGGCCTCTTCGGACTTCGCCACCACCATGAGGCCTGAGGTATCGCGGTCCAGGCGGTGAACGATGCCCGGGCGCGCGGGGTCGTCGCCGCCTGCCGCGCGGCCGGCGAGTGCCCCGGCGAGGGTCGGGCCGCGGTGCCCGGGGGCGGGATGCACCACCACCCCCGCCGGCTTGTCGACCACCAACAGGTGCTCGTCCTCGTAGGCCACGTCGAAGCGAGGGCCCTCCCCTTCCTCCTGACCCTCGGCCTCCTCGAGCCTGAACGTCACCAGCTCGCCTGGACGCAGGACGTGGCGCTTGGGACGGTGCTCACCGTCGACCGCCACGCGCCCGTCGTCGATCAGCCGCTGGGCCTCGGCCCGCGAGCTGACGCCGCGCTGGGCGGCCAGTGCGGCGTCGAGCCGCATACCGGACTCGGCGTCTGCTGCCCGGAAGCTCGCCTCGCTCACGCGGAGGGCCGGCCGGGCCTTCCCTCGGCCACGTAGAAGAGCGCGAGCACGCCGAGCACGATCGATGCGTCGGCCAGGTTGAAGGCCGGCCAGAACGCGGGGTCCACGAAGTCGATCACTGCGCCCTCGCGCGCGCGATCGGCCAGGTTGCCCAGGGCACCTCCGAGCAGAATGCCCGTGGGGAGCCACAGGTAGGGCGTACGCGCGTTGGCCGTGAAGTACCCGACCAGCCCCAGCAGCGCCAGGCCGATCAGCACGGCCACCAGGGCACCCCCGCCCGCAAAGGCCCCGAAGGCCACCCCGCTGTTGCGCGCGTTGGTCAGCTCGAGCCCGAAGAAGACGTTCTCGCTCTGCCCTGGGGCCACCGACGAGATGGCGAGCTGCTTGGTGGCCTGGTCGAGCGCCACGACGACCCCGGTCGTGGCCGCGACCCGCGCCCAGCCGGCGAGCCGCGGGCCCACTGGTTCAGCCGCGGATCAGGCCGGCGACGATCGGGCCGACGATGATGAGCACGAAGGTGCCGATCATCGGGCTCAAGTCGAGCGCGGCCGGCCCGAGCTTGACCATCGGAAGGAGGCGCCGGAAGAGGTTGAGGTAGGGCCCGGTGACGTCCTTTACGAAGGTCAGGAAAATGTCCAGGTAGCGGTTGTAGGGCACCCGGGGCATGAAGCTCATCAGCACCGCCACGAAGATCAGCGCCACGTAGACGTAGGTGAGCGTGATGACGTAGTCGGCCACGTCGGCCCTGTTGACCGCGAGGGGCGTCAGCGGACCGCCTCCACGACCTCGTCGACCGCCGCGCTCAGCGCCCGGGGCAGCCCCTCGCGCTCGAGCGTGTTCAGGCCGCGCTCGGTAAGGCCCCCGGGCGTGGCCACGCGGCGGCGCAGCTGCGCGGTGTCGAAGTCGTAGGACCGCAGCCAGGTCGCCGTGCCGGCCATGGTCTCCACGACGAGCTGCTTGCCCAGCTCCTCGTCCAGCCCATGCCGGTCTGCCGCTTGGGCAAGCGCCTCGACCACCAATGCGAAGAAGGCGGGCCCGCAGCTCATCACGGCCATCGCCGGCTCGATCTCGGCCTCCTCGACAGGCGCCACCAGGCCGGCGCGACCCAGCAGCTCGAGCAGGGCTTCATCGGGGGTCCACCTGCCCGTCGCGTAGCACAGGACCCCAACGCCGAACTCGACGGGCAGGTTCGGGATGAAGCGATGCACTGGCCGATCGGGATAGGCGGCCTCCAGCTGAGCGACCTTCACCCCGGCCAGGACGGAAGCCACGGCCGACGCCCTCGGGGCGACCTCGGCGGCGACCTCATCGAGCTGGGCGGGCTTGTGACAGAGGAGCACCACGTCACTCTGCTCGGCGACCTCGGCATTGGTCTCCACCGCGCGACCTCCGCAAGCGGCGGCCAGACGCTCGGCCTTCTGAGGGTCTACGTCGGCCACCACGACCGGCTCGCCGATGCCGCGAGCAAGCGCACTCGCCATGTTCCCCGCGCCTATCAGCCCCAGTTGCATGCGGGCAGCCTAGCTCTGGTTGAAGAAGCCCTTCTCGATGAGCCTCGCGCGCTCTTCCGCCGAGACGTCCACGTTGCGCGGGGTGAGCAGGAAGACCTTGTCGGCGATCCGCTGCATACCGCCGTCCAGCGCGTAGGTCAGGCCCGAGGAGAAGTCGATCAGGCGCTTGGAGAGGTCGGTGTCGGTGCCCTGCAGATTGAGTATCACCGGGATGGCGTCCTTGAACTGGTCGGCGATCTGCTGGGCGTCGTTGAAGCTCTTGGGCACCACGAGGTGGACCTGGAGATCGCCGCCGTTCGAGCGGCCGTTGGTCTCCACGGGCCGCAGCACGCGGGTCTCGCGCCCGCCGCGGGGTGAGTCGTCGGCGAAGATGTCGTCGAAGTCGTCCCGGCGGCGCCTGGAGAGCCGGCGCACGTTGGGGCGGTCGCGGTAGTTGTCCTCGAGCTCGGCCTCGGGCTCGCGGGCGGGCCGTTCCCGGTCGCGGTCTCGATCGCGCACCGGTTCGGCGTAGGCCTCTTCGTCCTCGGCCAAGCCGAAGTAGACGAGAGCACGGTGCCAGGTGTCACGGAGCGCCATGTCGAGGGGATCTTTCGCCCATAACGCGAGAAACCCTTGTCGAACATATAGCGGAGGAGCGCAGGCCGGGCGTTGGCCGGCCGAGCACCGCACGCTCGACCGTTCACCGGAGGAGCGCAGGCCGGGCGTTGGCCGGCCGAGCACCGCACGCTCGACCGTTCACCGGAGGAGCGCATCCCGAGCGCCGGTCGGGCTCGCTCGCTTGGCACATCGAGTAGGAATGGGCACCGCGCTGTGGCCACCCACCTCCCCACCTCCACGGAGATCGAGCTCGAGCTGCCCTCCGGCGTCACCCTGTGGGGCGAGGACACCGGGGCCGGGCTCGCCGTGGTTGTCCTGCATGGCCTCTCGGCCACGCGCCGACACGTGCTGCAGGGCTCGAACCACCTGCTGCGCCACGGCTACCGGCTAGTGGCCTACGACGCCCGTGGCCACGGGATCTCCGACCCCGCCCCCGAGCCCGAGGCCTACGACTACTCCGACCTGAGCGCCGACCTCGACGCGGTGCTCGAGCACCTCGACCTGGAGCGCTTCGTGCTGGTGGGCAGCTCGATGGGCGCCGCCACGGCGATGGCCTTCGCCCTGCGCGATCCCGGCCGCGTCCAGGCGATGGTGCAGATCACCCCCGCCTACGGTGGCGCGCCGCGCACCGACGGCATCGACAGGGACCGGACCTGGATCAAGATGGCCGATGCTCTGGCCGACGGGCCCGAGCGCTTTGCCGAAGCGGCCATCCCCAACGACATGCCGGAGCAGTGGCGCGAGGCCGCCAAGGAGGCCACGATCCAGCGTATGGAGGCCCATCGCGACCTCGAGGCGGTGGCCAACGCGATGCGGGTCGTGCCCTGGTCGACGGCCTTCGACGGGATGGAGCAGGTCGAAGCGCTCGACATCCCGACGCTGGTGGTGGGCAGCCGGGATGAGTCCGACGGGCTGCACCCGCTGGAGGTGGCCGAGGCCTACGCGGAGCGCATGCCGAACGCCGAGCTGATCGTCGAGGACGAGGGCAAATCGCCGATTGCGTGGCAGGGTGCGCAGCTCTCACGGGCGGTCGAGGGCTTCCTCGGGCGAAACGGCATCGAGTAGGCCTCAGGCGAAGAGCACCGAGCCCAGTCGCACGATCGTTGCGCCCTCCTGGACGGCCACCTCGTAGTCCTGGCTGGTGCCCATCGAGAGCTTGCGGAGCCCGTGTTCGGCGGCCAGCTCGGCCAAGCGGGCGAAATGCCGGCGGTTGTCCTCGGGGTGCTCGACGGCGGGCGGCATGGTGGCCAGGCCGGTGACCGCCACCGGGCTGCGCTCGATGAAGCCGGGCAGCTGGTCGGGCGCGATCCCGGCCTTGCCCTCCTCGCCGGCGACGTTGACCTGCAACAGCACTTCAGACGCCGGGTGCTCGATGAGCCGACGCAGCGCCGACTCGGTTGCCAGCGAGTGGATCAGGCGCACCCGGGGCGCCACCTCCTTGACCTTGCGGCTCTGCAGCGCCCCGATGAAGTCCCATGTGAACAGCTCGCCGTGGCGGTCCTGCTTGGCGGCCAGATCCTGGGCGCGGTTCTCGCCCACGAGCGTAACGCCGCCCTCGGCGAGCGCGGGCAGGTCGTCGGCGGCCACGTACTTGACCGCGGCGAGGACCTGCGGTTCGGGCCCGATCGCCTCGCGCACCCGCTCGAGGCTCGCCCGCACGCGTTCAGGATCCATCGCGGACGATGACCCCCGACTGACGCCCCGTGACCCCCCTGTCGCGGCGGTGGGAGAAGAACAGCTGGGGATTGCAGCTGGTGCAGAGATCGACCTCGAGCACACCGGTGACCCCACCCTCCTCCAGCCGCGAGCGAGCGATGGCGCGGAGGTCGAGCCTGCGCTCGCCCGCCCTGCCGAACGCCTCCAGCACCTCCTCACCCACCACGTAGCAGCAGCGTCCGATACCCGGGCCGATCGCCGCCGCGGGGGGCTCCTCAAAACGCTCGAGCGCACGGGCGATGATCCCAGCGGCCAGTCCGCGCCAGCCGCAGTGCAGCATGGCGACCCGCCCTCGAGCCGCCAGGGCCACGGGCAGGCAGTCGGCGGCCAGGACCAGCAGTCCCAGGCCGGGCTCGTCGGTCACGTGACCGTCGACCTCGGGCAGCTCGCCGTCGCTGGGCGGAGCGTTCCACGCATGCAGGTCGGTGCCATGGACCTGGCGGACCAGCGCCATCTGGTCGACCCGCGCGTGCTCGCTCAAGCGGCGGCGGTTCTCCCTGACGCGCTCGGGCTCGTCGTCGGTCCACAACCCGAGGTTCAGCGACTCGAACGGTCCTTCGCTCACCCCTCCGCGTCGCGTCGAGAAGGTCACACGCGCGCCGGGCAGCATCAGCTCGAAATGTTCGCTCACGGCTTGATCACGAACCCTCACGGGCCACCCGCAGGGCCAGGGCGAGCTGCTCGTCGCGGCCCTCCACGTCGCCGTCGAGGGTGCGGCGCAGCGCCTCCTCGAGGCCGGCGCCCACGGCGGGCCCGGGGCCGATTCCCTCAGCGATCAGGTCGTGCCCCGAGATCGCGAGCCGAGCGTGTTGCAGGTCGCGAATCCAGCGCAGAACAGGCTCGGCGGGGGCGCCAAGCGCCAGCGCCAGCGCCAGCGCCTCGGGTGGCTCGCGGCGCAGCAGGGCACGAATCTCGGAGGGCCGCAGCGGGCGTGCCAGCTCGCTCGCCAGCACAGGGGCCGTCCGGGCCGCACGCGCCGCAGCATCGCGCCGGCCGGCGTCGAGGCCGAGCGTGGCGATCCACTCCCCCAACCGCGACGGCGAGCGCACGGCCAGCGCGGCGAGGCCCGCCAGGGCCCGGTCGGCCCCGGTCTCCAGCGCGCCCAGCTCCGCGCCGGCTACCAGCTCACCCTCGGCGTGCAGCTCGGGATGAAGGGCAACGTCGGCTCCGAGGTCCCCGAGACGGGAGACCGCCCGTCCGGCCTCGACCTCGGCCAGCAGCTTGAGCAGCTCTTCGGCGATCCGCTCCCGGGACACGGTGCCCAACGCCCCACCCGCCACGGCCTCGCGGGCCAGGCCCTCGGTGTCGACGTCCATGACGAACCCCAGCCGCGACTCGTAGCGGGCCGCCCGCAGGATCCGGGTGGGGTCATCCTCAAAGGAGCGCTCGTGCAGCACGCGGACCACGCCGTCCTCGAGGTCGGCCAGGCCCCCCAGGGGATCCCGGAGGTGGCCCAGGTCGTCACCCGTCAGGCCGACGGCCATCGCGTTGACCGCGAAGTCCCGGCGGGCCAGGTCCTGCGCGAGCGGCGCGGGCCTCACGCGTGGCAGCGCGCCCGGCTCCGGATAGCTCTCGCGGCGCGTGGCGGCGAGGTCGAAGGCCCGGCCATCGGCCGCGGTAACCGTGGCCGTCCCGAAGCGGTCGTGGCGAACGGCCCGGCCCCCGAGCCGCTCGGCCAGCTCCTGGGCCGCGCCCACCGCGTCCCCCTCCAGCGCAAGGTCCAGGTCAAGCGCGCGCTCGTCGCGCAGGAGGTCGCGCACCGCCCCTCCCACCAGGTGGGCGGGAGCCAGGTCCACGAGCAGCGGCAGCAGCCGGTCCATGCCCGGCACCGCCCGGACTCGCTCACGCAAGTCGCCCGGTGCCGCGGCCATCAGAGCCGGACGGGCACGCCTGCTTCGCGCATCCGCTCCTTGGCCTCGCGCACCGTGGTCTGCCCGTAGTGGAAGATCGACGCCGCGAGCACGGCGTCGGCAGCGCCCTGCTGCACGGCCTCCACCAGGTGCTCGGCGCAGCCCGCGCCGCCGCTTGCGATCACCGGCACCGCCACGGCCTCGGCCACCCGGCGGGTGAGCTCGAGCTCGTAGCCGTCCTCGGTGCCGTCGCGATCCATGCTCGTGAGCAGAATCTCCCCCGCCCCGCGCTCCACCCCCTCACGCGCCCACTCAACGACCTCCCGGCCCGTGGGGGTGCGGCCGCCGTTGACGAGCACGTCGTAGCCATCGTCCCCGCGCTTGCGCGCGTCGATGGCCAGCACCACGCACTGGGTGCCGAAGACGTCGGCGAGGCGCTCGATCAGCGAGGGATCGGCCACCGCGGCTGAGTTCACCGAGGTCTTGTCGCAGCCCGCGTCGAGCACGGCCTGAGCGTCCTCGGGCGAGCGCACGCCGCCGCCGATGGTGAAGGGGATGAAGATCTCGTCGGCGCAGCGGCGGGCCAGCGCGGCCACGGTCTCGCGCTTCTCGTGCGACGCCGTTATGTCGAGGAAGCACAGCTCGTCGGCCCCCTCGTCCTGATACCGGGCCGCGAGCTCCACGGGGTCGCCGGCGTCACGGATGTCGACGAAGTTGGTGCCCTTGACCACCCGCCCCTTGTCGACGTCGAGACACGGGATGACGCGCCGGAGGAGCATCAGACACCCCCCCGGGGCGCCTTTGCCCCCCACAGTGCGGTGAAGGCCCCCCGGCCCATCACGAGTCCAGCACCGCCTGGGCCTCGCCGACCCCGAACCGCCCCTCGTACAGGGCCTTGCCGGAGATCACCCCGACCAGGTTCGACACGTCCAACTCCCTCAGCCTGCGCAACTCGTCGAGAGAGCCGATACCGCCCGAGTAGACGACCTCGCCGGGAAACGCAGAACACACCCGTCGAACCTCGTCCAGATCCGGCCCTTCGAGCATCCCGTCGCGCTCGACCGAGGTGTACACCACCCGTCGCACGCCACGCTCACCCAGCTCGGTCAGCACCCTCTCCGGCTCAGCCGCCGTCTCCTCGGTCCAGCCCTTCACGGCCACCCGTCCGGCGCGGACGTCCACGCCAACCGCGACCTCGTCGCGGAAGCTGTTCAACGCCTGGTCGAGGAAAGCCGAGTCCGTCAGAGCGCCCGTCCCCAGAATCACCATCTCCACGCCGGCCCCCAGAGCCCGCTGCACCGACTTCAAGGACCGCAGCCCACCCCCGTACTGCACCGGCAGCGCGAGCTCGCGCACGATCCGCTCGAG
>Ga0208612_1000811_pt1 | contig 13065 bp, 26 predicted proteins | sample AntDryMetagUQ889_FD_188089 | JGI IMG/M metagenome (GOLD analysis project Ga0208612, IMG submission 188089) | Polar desert microbial communities from Antarctic Dry Valleys - UQ889 (SPAdes) | ecosystem: Environmental > Terrestrial > Soil > Desert | place: Antarctic Dry Valleys | collected 2008-12-31 | reverse complement strand
GAGCGTGCGCAAGCTGGGCCCGGGCGAGGGTCTGAACGCAGCGACGGGCGAATACGGCGACCTCTACAAGGCCGGGGTCATCGACGCAGCCAAGGTCACGCGCTCAGCGCTGCAGAACGCGGCCTCGATCGCAGGGTTGTTCCTGACCACCGAGGCGATCGTGGCCGACGCCCCCGAGAAAGAGAAGATGCCGGCGATGCCCGGCGGCGGGGACATGGACTTCTGATCAAAAACGGATGTGAGTAAGAAACGCCCCCGCTCTAAGCGGGGGCGTTTCTTCTGAGTTCGGTAGTAGCTATGGACTGGGCGTCGGCGTCGTGCAGGTGGTAACTGGAGGCTGGTTGTAGCCACCAGGCGTTGTCGTGCAGCTGGGCGTTGGCGTTGGCGTTGGCGTTGGCGTTGGCGTTGGCGTTGGCGTCACGGTAACCGTCACGGTCGGTCGCGGGCTGGGCGACTGACTGGGACGTGGCTTGGGGCACAGGTGGTGGTGCTGGCGATGGTGGTGGCGAGTGTGGTGACCTCTCCGGGCGTGACGCTTGCCGGGAGGACGCTGCTGGTGGTGGTTCTTGTGGTGATGATGTACGTGGTGGCGCGTGTGGCCCGGTCCGCAACTCCGGATGTGCTTCAGCTGAGAAGAGGTGTCGGGATCGGAAGCTCGCGAAGAGATATAGAAAGAGACCGCCGCGAGAAGAACGGCCACCATCACAACGGCGAGAACAAGACTTGGAAAGGTCCGGCCCCGCGCTGGTTCCTGTTCCATCCGATCTGCCCCTTCACTTCGCCCGTATGTAGAAGCGCATACTATACGGACTCCGTGGGCCTCTTTGAAGGCCTATCTGCAGTTCTGACGATAAAGGACTAGTCAGCCTCAGGAGGAAGCCCACCGTGACCCAGAGCTCCTCGCCTATCTGGAGGGAGGACGAAGGCCAGGGTCCGGCGCCGTCGGCGGCCGCGGCCCCTGCACGAGACCTGTTCGAGCAAACCGAGCAGTCAGAGACGCTGCCCGGCACTCGGGTTGAACTCTGGCGCGACGACGAAGGCAAGCCAAGCGTCCAGGCGCGCCCGGAACCAGCTCCGCTGCCCGCTTTAAAGAGCCGCACCACCTCGCGACCTCGGGACAAGCGAAAGCTGATCTCGTGGCCCTTGTTCGGCTCGACCGTGGTCCTGGTGTTGTTGCTCGCCCTGCTTGCGGACGGCGGGCTTGCGCTCCTGAGCATCCGGGATCGGCTGGAGGCCCTGGCGGACCGGTTCGAGCGGGTCGAATCCGAGCTCAGCGCCGGCCGGCTCGACCAAGCTGCCGGATCGGTCGAGGACGCGGTCGGCGAGGCCGAGGCAGCCGAGGCTGCCACCAGCCGGCCGAGTCTCTTCATCGCTTCGTTGCTCCCCGAGGCGGACCGTGAGATCGATGCGCTGAACGGCGCGGTCGATGCCGCCGTCCTGGCCGCGCGCGCAGCGGGATCGGTCGTGGAAGGGGCGACGACGCTCGGCTTCGGAGAAGACAGAGTGCCGAGCGCGCTGTATTCGGACGGGCAGGTGCAGCTCGCCACCGTGTCCGAGAGCCGTGAACAGATCAACGTCGCGGAGGTGGCTCTCACCGACGCGCTGGTAAGCCTCGAGCAAACGGATCCCCGGCTGGAGCAACTGCGCGCCCCGATCGCCGCTGCGCACACACGCATCGGCGAGGCCCTGGGGCGTATCACCGACGTGCGGGTGCTCATGGATCTCCTTCCTCCGCTGTTCGGCTCGCAAGGCCAACGCCGCTACCTGCTCGCGTTCCAAGCTCTGGGTGAGGCTCGCGCGACGGGCGGTCTGATCGGTTTCGTCGGCGTGCTGGAGGCCGAAGACGGACGCATCGAGCTCGGCGACGTGGGCCCGGGCCGCGACTTCTTCCGTCCCCGCTTCGGCGGCATCGACGCCCCTGCGTGGTTCGAAGATAGCTATGCTGCTCAGGGCGCCTTGACCCAGTGGCAACAGACCAACGTCTCGCCGAACCAGAAAGCCGTGTCCGACGTCCTGCTCGAGATGTTCGAGAGAGCCAACGGCGATCGTCTCGACGGCGTGCTGATGATGGACCCGATCGGGATGCAGGAGCTGATGGCGGGGCTCGACCCGCTCGAGGTCCAGGGTCGCACGATCGATCAGACGAATCTCGCCGAGATCATGCTGCGTGAGTCCTACACGGAGTTCTCGACCGATGAGCAGAACACGTTCCTGACCGACGTGATCGATGCCTTCTGGGAGCGCGTCTCGGAGGGCGATGTCGATCTCGAGCGCTTCGCAGATGGACTTGGGAACGCGATCCGCAGCCAGCACTTCAAGATGTACAGCACGCGGGGGGGCGACGAGCGCCGCATCGACGCCCTTGACCTCGACGGTCACTACGCAGCAGGGCCTAACTCGCAGATGGTGTTCAACATCAACTACGGAGCCAACAAGCTCGACTATTTCTTGCAGCGCGACCTGGAGACCGAGATCGAGCTCACTTCCGGCGGCGACGCGACCGTCACGACCACCGCGCGCCTAGAGAACGGCGCGCCGGGCGACGGACCTCCCTCTCCGTTGCTCGGAGGACAGGAGGGCCTGGCGCCGGGTGTCAACCGGATGACGATCAACCTCTTGATGCCGCCGGGCAGCGAGGTCGGGCCGTTCTCGCTGGGCGGCGAAGAACGGGTGCCGTTCACCTACACCGACGAGGGCTCCCCCGTCGTGTGGGACATCCTGGAGATCCCACCCGGCGAGAGCGAGACGGTAACCCTGACCTACACGATCCCCGGCGCGGTCCAGCTCCTCGAAGGCGGCACCGTGTTCGGGTTCACGCTCTTCCCGCAAGCGACGGTCAACCCCGATACCTATTCCTTGCGCATCGACCCTCCGCCGGGAGCCACGGTGGTGGGGGTCGAAGGCCCGCTCGACGAGGGCCCGGTTCCCGCCGCGACCGGGCGGCTCGAAGAACCCGTGTCGGTGCGCGTGCTCATGGAAGGCGACTGAGCGCGAACAGTCTCGCAGCGATGCGATGGGCGGTTGCGCGCACTGCCTCGGCCATGTCCGCGTAGCCTTGCATCGGGCCTCCGAACGGGTCAGGGACCGATGCGCCCATCGCAGGTCGGCCCGACGCCCGCTTGCTCGCCGCCGCCAGGGAAACCAGCGCGCGGGCTCGCTCCTCGGGGTCTTGGTCCTCGGGGTCTTGGTCCTCGGGATCGTCGAAATCGTCCAGCAGCTCGGCCAGCTCGAGCAGGGTGAAGGACCTGTCGGCCGGGGCGCGGTGATCCACCACGGCCGTTGCAACGTGCTCCCACTCGAGTCCCAACACGAGGTCGGCCTCGGTGAGATCGACGTTGACGAGACAACAGGAGCGATGAGAGCTGATATCGAGCCCGATCTTGGCCGCCACCTCGAGGGTCTCGGGGAGCGCCGGCGCCTCCCCTAGATCGAGCAGGCCCGCGGAAGACACCGACACGGGGAGGCCCTGAGTGGCCTCCTTGAGGGCCGCCTCCGCGATGGGACTGCGGTTGCGGTTGCCGGTGCAGACCACGACGATCTCGAACATGGCAAAAGTATGCCGGAGGCAGCGTCAGTGCCCGGCCGGCCAGTGCTCGACCTCGACCCCTGTCATCGGGAAGTGCTTTGGATTGCCGGTGGCCAGAACGGCCTCGGACTCGGCCGCCGCGGCCGCGATCAAACAATCGGCCTGGGACAGGGTCACTCCTCGGGCGGCGTGGTCCCGGCGCCACGCGCCTGCCCGCCACGCTTCCTTGGCGCCCAAGGGGATCACTATCAACGCCTCGATAAGCGTGGCCGCCGTCTGTTCCTCTGAGACGCGAAGTCCGCGCACGACCTCTTCGATATTGATGGGGGTTGTTGCGGCCAGGTCCCCTCTTTGAAGGAGGTCTTCCAGGCGCTGGGCAGCGGGCGCATCTCTGAGATGGTCGATCAGGACCGTCGTGTCCAACAGGTAGAGCAGGGCTAGCCCACCCGGCGGTCGTCTGCCGATCGCTGCATCTGGACCCAGTGCGCCGGGTCGCTATCCCAGTCGTGATCGAGGCCCACGATCGCCCCGCGTGTGTCGGCGAGCAGGCGCCTCTGACGATCGTGACGCAGCGCGCCGTGGATCGCATCCCGGATGAATCTGCTGCGGCCCCGAGGACCCGCGGTTTGGTCGATCCGTTCGATCAGATCGGCATCCAACTCTATGTGCAATCTCATGTGCAGACGTTAGCACACTAGCCAGGCCCGCTCGGGGCCTCACGAGCTTGACTAGCTCTTAATATCTGGCTATTCTAGCCATATGAGAAGAGCCACCGTCACAGAGGCCAAGAACGGGCTCAGCGCCTTGATCGACTACGTCCGCAACGGCGAGACGGTCGTGATTATGGATCGAGGTCGCCCGGTCGCCCGTCTCGAATCCGCGATCGAGATCAAGGGCGACGATGAGGGCAGGTTGGCTCGCCTCGAGCGAGCCGGCGTGGTCCGTGTCGGCGGCGGTGGCCCCCTTCCGGAGGTGTTGGAGCAGCCACCCCCCCAGCCCACCGGCGACGTCAGCATCGTCGAGGTCCTGCTGGAGGAAAGAAGGCAAGGCCCCTGAGGTTCTGGGATAGCTCTGCCATCGTTCCCCTGCTCGTGTCCGAGGAGGGGACTGCAGGTGCGCTGGCGCTGCTCGGCGAGGACCCGGTGCAGCTCGTGTGGTGGTCGAGCGAGGTCGAATGCATCTCTGCTCTGGCCAGGATGGAGCGAGACGAACTCCTGACGGGCCCAGCCCTCCGCTCGGCCACCGCCCGGCTGCAGGCCCTCAAGGACAGATGGCACGAGATACAACCGAGCGAGCCGATCCGTCAGATGGCTAAGCGGCTTCTATCGGTGCATCCTCTGCGCGCAGGCGATGCGCTGCAGTTGTCGGCCGCGGTGGCGGCGAGCGAGCAAACCCCCGCGAGCCTCGGCTTCATCTCGTTCGACGAGCGCCTGCTCGACGCGGCGCGCAAGGAGGGCCTAGCCATCATCGGCCGAGAGCCCTAGTGTCGATCAGGATCAGGGATGCTTCGAGCCCTCCACCCTCTCGATCAGGCCGGCGACGTCATCGAGCTCGAGGCCTGGCTGTAGGCCGAGGTCGTGGGCCTGGACCCGGAAAGGGGTGGTCTTCCGGTTCGCCATGTGTTCGAGACCAGCCCTGAGGGCCTCGTTGACCAACGACTTGAACGGCATCCCGGTTGCGCGGGCCCGTTCCCGCAGGCGATCGGCCACATCGTCTTCCAGCGTCAAGGTGGTTCGCTTGCTCATGTGTTGAAGCCTAGCTAACGCATCATGATGCTTGACTGCGAGGTCTCTCCGCCCCTCGGAGGCTCCGGTCAGACCGCGCCTAGACGGCGCACGGAGATGCCGCTGAAGCGCTCGAAGTCACGGTCTTCGGTCAGCACGGTGGTCGCTCCTTGCTCCAGACAGACGGCCGCGATCTGCGCGTCGTGAACGAGGATGTTGGTGTCAACGGCGATCAGGGCGAGCCGTCCATGTGACGGAACAACGCGTCCCGGTCGCTGATGTCGACAGTCGGCTGACTGCGACCCTTGACCGTGGGCCACTCGAAGCTTTGGGGTTCCGGGCGCCGTTGCGGGCCCAAGGCGGAGCGCAGAGCATCTTCGACGATCCTGGTCAGTGTGGTGCCACGCTCGACCGCTGCCTTCTTAGCCGCACGGAGCAAATTATCATCGAGATTCAGGGTCGTTTTCATAAATATCACCATACTCAGGCAGCCATATATGGCCCTGCCCCTGGTTTTCCTTGACCTTGGTGATATCAGATCGATATCATTATGCATCATGCCGTCATTGCAGGTACGGAACGTCCCCGACGACCTCTACGCGGCCCTCAGAGCGACAGCCGACCGGGAGGGCAGATCCCTGTCGGCGCAGACCGTGACGATCTTGCGAAAGGCGCTGGCCGATTCTCTCGTCGACCGCGCGGCCGTGGCCGCGCGGATCGCCACCCGCCGGAGATCCTCAGGTGTGATGAGCCGCAACGCCGTCGAGTTGGTCCGGGAGGACCGGGATCGCTGACAGAGCGGCTGTGATCGATGCGAGTGTCTGGGTGGAATATCTGGCTCCAGGCCCCGCCCACAGGGAAGTCGCACCTCTTTTCGATCCAGAAGTTGCACTTGAGCTCTGGATCCCCGACCTCTGCTTACTCGAAGTGGGCAACGCTCTGCGAAAACAGCGGTTGAGCGACAAACGATTCACTCGGAAACACCTTGCCGCGGCGGTCTCAGACCTCCTTGAGCTCGGACCGGTCGTCGTGAGTAGCGCCGTTCTCGTTGAGGGAGCAGTGGAGTTCGCCGATAACCTGACCTTCTACGACGCCTCCTACGTCGTGCTCGCGGCAGCCCGCAGGCTGCCCCTGTGCACGCTCGATCGCGGCCTCGCCAAGATCGCTGCCGGAGCCGGCCTCACGGTTCTGATTCCAGGCCGAGACCCGCTCGCTTCTTGGTGGGGTCCGGCTTAAAGGGGCGTGCCGGAAGACCTCGGTTGGCTCGGCCGATCGGGCTGCATATGGGGAGAGTGGAGCTAGGTCCGGTCTTCGCTCAGACCCGGACGACCTGGACGTCGGCAAGGTCATCGAAGTCCGCGTCCTGCGTGAACACGGGGAGGTCGTGAGTGACCGCAGTAGCGGCGATCCAGGCATCCATGACCTTCGGCTTTTTCCCTCGCCGCCGAGCATCTGCCACGATCGTGGCGAAGTTACGCGCAACATCCTTGTCGACCGGCAGTGCATCGAAGCTGCGCTCGACCTCTGACAAGGACCGCATCCGTTGAGCCCTGACGCGTGGCTCGTCCGCCACCAGGACTCCGATGTGCAACTCGGCCAGCGTCACGACAGAGATGGCGGACTCGTCGGGGAGCACGCCAAGCGGACGCCCCTGCTCGCGCGCGATCAACACCGTGGTGTCGAGCAGGCCCCTCAAAGTTCGTCGATCGTGGCTCCAAGCACCGCGTCTAGGTCGCGCTTGAAACCTTCGTCCAGGGGTGCTTCACGCAGGAGGCGCTCGACGACCGCTCTCGAAGCGAAACGGGGCGTCTCGGATACGGGCACTAGGTCCGCGACGGGGCAGCCCTTGACGGTCACCCGCATGCTCTTCCCCTGGGCGACCTCGTTGAGGATCCTGGAGATGTCATTGCGAAGCTCTCGCTGAGGGATCTCGCGTTCCGGCTCTGTCATTGCTACGATTGTAGCAGGCCGTAGAAGTGTTTAGTCGGGTCATTCTTCAACCGGGTCGTTCTCGGTTTCGGGGGGGCCGAGAAGATCGTCGACGCCGACAGAGAAGCCGGGGACCGCTGAGGCCTCGATCGTGTCTCCGCGGCCCGCGATGTGGGCGACGCCGTAGCCCGGGTTCAGTCGATAGAGCTGGACCAGATCCACCTCGATATCGACGTACCAGTACTCGGGGACCTCGAAGCGTTCGTAGAGCTGACGCTTACGCACCAGCTCGAGCTTCCTGGTGGAGGGAGAAGAGATCTCGACCACGAGGTCGGGGGCGGACCTGACGAAGCCCTTCTCGATCTGGGCGAGGTTCTCGGCCCGCACGAACAGGACGTCGGGCTCGACCACGTTGGTGTCTGAGAAGTAGACGTCGGTGGGGGCCGGGAAGACCTGGCCGCCATGGTCGTTGGCGTAGAGCCACAATCTGGCCGTCAGATTAGCCACCACGATCTGGTGCCGGGTGCGGGGGGCCGCCGTCACGATGAGCTCGCCGTCGATGAGCTCGCGCCGCAGGTTGTCCTCGGGGAAGGCCTGCAGGTCGGCGTACGTAAGCTGGCTGGGTTGGAGCGCCATGTCTCACCTCCTGGTGAGATGGCCGGAAACTACGGACAGGCTACGACAACTAAGCCTCCGGGCTGTTTTCCGGCGATGTAACAAAAGAATGGAGGGGAGCTAGCGGCTCTCTTTGTGGGCCGTGTGGCCCGAGCACCAGCGGCAGAACTTCTTCAGCTCCACCCGGTCGCGGGTGTTGTGCCGGTTCTTGCTGGTTATGTAGTTGCGGCGCTTGCAGCCGGTGCATTCAAGCGTCACGTGGATACGGCGGTCGCTGGCCATCGTTCACCTCATGGGGGTTGAAGTCGAGGCCACGATTGTAGCGCGGGGTGCTTACGAGACCATGAGTACGGTCCGATTGTCCGGTTTCCGCCTTCGAAGACTAGTCCCTTCGGCTCATTTATTACCCAACCCGCCTGTCTGATTTTGGCAGGTAGCTACCTATCCCGATAAGTAGTTATGCGTAAAGCAGCGGCCGCCCTCCTCTCGACGATCGTCCTGACCTTCGTCATCGCGGGAGTCGCCCAGAGCGACCCCGTCGACAGCGGTGAAGGCCGTGGGGCGGGCTGGTCGGTTGTGGTTCCGAACGTCACCAACCCCGTGACCGGGGCCGACATCAAGCTTGCGCAGACGCAGGCAAGCAGCGCGTACTCCGCCCCTCCACCGCCCGGAAACAACCCTCCCCACCGGACGAGACGAGTTCGAGTACCGCGTCTGCGACTCGTTCGGTGCCTGCACGACTGCGGCCGTGACCGTCATCGTTCCCTCACCCCAGCCCAACCTCGGCGGCGGTGACGGTGGTTCGAACGGTCCCGGTGGCAACCGACCGGGCGAGGGCGGCAACGGCGGGAATGACAACGGCGGGGGCGACGGGGGCGACGGGGGCGACGGGGGCGACGGGGGCGGCGACGCCGGCTCCCCACTTCCTGGTGACACTCCTCCGAATGCGCCCATCAATCTGGATGGTCCACTGCTCGGCGCCCCCAACGGACCGCTCCCCCTCACCGGAGGTGAGCCGAGCTTCTACGTGGGCGCGGCCCTCAACCTGCTCCTGATCGGGATGCTGCTGCTGTTGATCGAGCGCTTCACGCGGGCCAGCCGTACCTCGAAGCCGTGCCCTGCCTGGCATAACCACGAAGAAGCACACGGCGCAACGGACTGCGCCTACGGAGACTGGAGCTAAGCCGCTCGGTCACGATGAGAGCGTCACTGGAACCTTGCGCGCCGCTGCCGCACGCGTCAGCTTGCGATCGAGCGTAGCGAGCGGGGCACCTCGAGACATGGCCACGGCTAGATAGCAAGCGTCATACGCGGTCAGGTCGGGGAGCAGCGGCGGTAGGTGGATCAACAGGCTTCGCGTGTCGATCGTGACTACATCGAGCTCGGCGAGGTTGTGGAGCGCCCCAGTCAAGAGATCTTGCGACAACGCCCGCGCGCGCCACGCCTTCGTGAACGCGTTAGCGGCTTCCGGCAGGATCAGATCAGGAGCCGTCAACTCGATGGCGGGGTCCTGGAACAATCCCGCGACCTCCTCGGCCCGGGGGCCGGGGAGAAGCCACTCCACCAAGACGCTTGCGTCGAGGACGACCTCAGCGATCCCGGTCCTCCCGGATGATCCGCTCGATGTCGAGTCCATGGATGCGAGAGCCCATCTGGGCTCGTCGCTTCTCTATGTCCTGCAGGATCCTCGCCCTGGTTACCAGGCGATCCGCCAGAGCGCTCTTCAGGATCGCGATGGTCTCGGCGGAGATGGAGCGGCCGTCGTCTGTGGCAGCCTGCCTAAGAGCTTCGTACAGCTCCTCGGGAATACCTCGAACGTGCAACGCCTTCGCCATCGGGTAATGCTAGCACTTTGCTAGCATTACGGTAGCTTGATAGGGAATGGCACCGGAGAAGGGGCCCCTCTCGCGAGGGGCCCCCTTTGCAATACGGCTGCCATGTGCTAGCAGGAGCGCTGTAGCTCACCTCGGCAGGCATCGGTGCCTTTACCTCCGATCACCTCGTCGAGGCCACGGCCCCCGTAGAGGAAGTCGTCATCCCCGTCACCTCGTAGAACGTCGTCTCCCTGACCACCCTTGAGCGTGTCACTGCCACGACCACCACGAAGGTCGTCGTTGCCGCCCCGGCCCGCCAGAAAGTCGGTGCCGGTCCCTCCCCGCAGCAGATCCACCCCAAGGCTGCCGGTGGAGGTCAGATCCGTTTCGTCGGCCGGTGAGTCGAGCACGAACACGCCGGGCGTCTGCGCGTCGGCGCGGGGCGCGAGCCCCACCACGAAGGTCAATGAGAGAAGCGCAGCGGCCAGCAGCAATGCTCCCGGTCTCGATCGCCTCGGCCGTCAGCGAGCGACCCGCTGCCGACAGCACCACGATCTTCGTGTGGGAGCAACAATCTCTGATCACTGGGATGGCAGCGAGACCGTGCATCCCAGGCATCGAGATGTCAAGGAGAACAGCGTCGGGTCGCAACCGCCTGATCGCTTCGAGGCCTTCGATACCGTCGCCGGCTTCGGCCACCACAGCGAACCTTCGGTCTTGCTCGATCAGGGCGCGCATCATCGCTCGTAGTGGTGCGGAATCGTCGATCAAGGCGACTCTGATCGGCGGCGGAGCAGGCTTGGACAACGGTCAGGACCGGCGGAACCCGCGTCTCTTGGGCTTGTCGCCCGGCCCCCAGTCCATGCGGGTGTTAGGAGCGAATTGGGTGATGGGGTCGGACGTCGATGGTTTTTCTTCCTCGAAGCCCGCCCAGAGCTCTTCCATCCGGGTCTTGGTCTGCTCTTCGAGATCGTCCGGCAGCGGCGGAGGCGGTGGGGGGGCGGGTACCGACGGGATCTCGCCCGTGATCGAGGCCACCTGGATGCGAGCGGACTCGAAAGCCCGGTCGACCTCGGCGCGAAGCTCATTCATCGTGGAGTCCGTTACAGCACGGAGCCTGAGGTCGTGTCCGAGCAGGCAGAAGCCCCCCACGTCTTCGACGTCGGTCTGACATTTCGGGCAGTAGCGCTCAGACATCGTCATTAACCTCCCACCGGATTGTCGGTAGGCGACGACCCTAGCTTGAGTTCGGATGCCCGGGAACGAGGTGCGCATCAATCTGTCTCGGCGCAGATAGGGACCGGAGGGACATACGCGACAGTCCTTTGGACTACATGGCCAGCGTTCGAGCGCACATTCGGGACAACGGCTATGACGGTCCGCCGCAGGGAACTTTCTCCCACTGGCTAACCTTCACCCCCATGGACATCGTTGGAGGCGCCTACGGCGGCGCAGACCCCAGAGATCAGTTGCGCGAGACCCTGATTACGGCCAAGAGTTGGCTGGAAGGGGCCCTGGGCACGTGGGATGGGCTCAGCGAGCAGCGCCGGCTCGAGATGATCGCGGCCTCTCTGCTCTCCTTGAACCAGCTCGAGATGGGTCTGGACTCGCTCCCAGTGGGGACTCCTCGCCCGGACTCCGACCTTCGGGTCGAGTTCATCCCCGAGCGTCCGAACCTGGTCGATCTCACGCTGGACGAGCGCAACGGCGCCGCCACCGCCCGCGTCAAGCTTGTCTTCAAGGACGAGAGCCTCGTCGGCGAAAGTCCCTGTCGGCCCGGCATCGGCCGGGACCACGCGGCCCCCGCCAGAGCAACCCTGGAGGCCCTGCAAGCGGTCCTGCGTGCAGGGCTCGACCTGGAAGACGCCCGCGTGATGCAGATCGCGGAGGGACCATTCGCCGTCGTGACGCTGCGGAGCACCGACCGTTTGCTGGTCGGTTCAGCGATGATCGACGACGACCTAGGCGTGGCGATGGCCCGAGCCACACTGGACGCGGCCAACCGCTTCATCAGCGGGATGGCCCCTCACGACGAGCGGACGATCCAGCTCACCTAACTTCCGTCGCTCACTTTGCGCCTAACGGTGCGCTTAACGCACCGCTGGGGCCAAAGTGAGCTGGTAATGCGAGGTGGGCCCGATAACGTCGAAGGCCCCGCCTGAAAGGACGGGGCCTCGAAAGTTGGTAGCGGCGGGTGGACTCGAACCACCGACATAGCGATTATGAGCCGCTTGCTCTGCCCCTGAGCTACGCCGCCCCGGGAGTGCTGGGCCACAGGAACCTGCCACTCCGAGCCCCGTCACAGAATCGAACTGTGGACCTTCTCCTTACCATGGAGACGCTCTGCCGACTGAGCTAACGGGGCCTGGAAAACATGCTCTGACCTGCTGTTTTACCTTCTCGAAGCTACTTTCTCTTCTCGCACAACGCTTCACAGCGTATCCGAATCGCTTCACACCCAGACCCCACGCAGGCGCCTATCTTCGAACAGGAGCCCAACCACGATCTGGTCACGGTGGCCTCACTTACCGAGGGTGACGATCGCTCGTTCGAGATCCCCGTCGCCCTTCTCATTGCCAAGGCGTACAAGCTCCACGACAGGGTGGAGAACAAGGCACGTCCCGATCGCGTGGACGAGAAGGATGCGGGCGATTCCTACCGGATCATGCGTACAGCCGATCGGAAGCAATGCGTCGAGGTAGCCCGCCCGATCAGGGGTTGATCAGCACGGTCTCTATCTGTCGGGGAGAGTCCCTCAGACTTGGACGACCTCGACATCGGGGAACTGACCGAAGTCGGCATCTTGGGTGAACAGAGGCAGGTCGTAGGTGACTGCGGTCGCTGCGATCCATGCATCCATGATCTTCGGTTTTCTTCCTCGGCTGCGGGCGTCGGCAACGAGCATCGCGAAACTGCGCGCAACCTCTTTGTCGATGGGCACAGCATCGAAATTGCGCTCGACCTCTGACAGCGATCGCATCCGTCGAGCCCGGACACGCGGCTGCTCCGCCAACAGGACCCCCATGTGTAACTCGGCAAGAGTTACGACTGAGATTGCGGACTCATCGGGTAGCGTCCCAAGCGGGCGACCCCTTTCGCGAGCGATGAGAACGCTCGTGTCGAGTAGCCCTTTCAAAGTTCCTCGATGGTGGCTCCCAGCACGGCATCGATATCGTGCGTGAAATCTTCGTCCAAGGGGGCTTCGCGCAAGATGCGCTCCAGGTCGCCGCGCGGCACGAACCTGCGACCTTCAGAAACCGGCACAAGATCTGCCACAGGGCGGCCCCTGACGGTCACGCGCAGACTCTTCCCCAGGGCAACTTCCTTGAGGATCCGGGAGATGTCGTTGCGCAGCTCTCTCTGGGGGATCTCGCGCTCAGGCTTTGACATGCTACAAGTGTAGCATGTCGTAGGCCTTGAGCCCCTTCCCGTCGCCATATGAGAACGGTCAACCAGC
>Ga0208612_1000810_pt1 | contig 13065 bp, 7 predicted proteins | sample AntDryMetagUQ889_FD_188089 | JGI IMG/M metagenome (GOLD analysis project Ga0208612, IMG submission 188089) | Polar desert microbial communities from Antarctic Dry Valleys - UQ889 (SPAdes) | ecosystem: Environmental > Terrestrial > Soil > Desert | place: Antarctic Dry Valleys | collected 2008-12-31 | reverse complement strand
CCGGCTCGAGCCGATGTACTGGCACGGGCTGGCGACGACACTTGCGCTCGTCTTCCTCCCGCTCGTCGTGCTGGCGCTCGGCCTCCTTTACCGAGGCTCGCGGGATCGGCGGACGATCGGGCTCCTCGGCTTCTCGCTCGTCGGTGTCGCCGTGTTGCATCCGACGAGCGCGGTCGTCGCAGCGCTGCTGATCGCGGTTGTGGTGGCGATCGAGCTCGTCCGCTTGCTCGTCGCGCGCCGGTCGCCGCATCCGCGATCCGGAAGCGGAGTCCTGCGGCCGGTCCTCGCCGGCGTCGGGCTTGCCTTCGTCCTCGGTGCGGGGGTGGTCGCGCATCTGCGGCTGCAGTCGGTCGAGCTGGGCTCGCCGGTCAGCTACCGCCTCTTCGAGCCTGACTGGCTGAATCTCCAGACCTTCGTCGACTACTACTCGTGGCCGTTCCTCGCGTTAGCTGCGCTGAGCATCCTCGTGCTGCTAGTGCGGGGGGACCTGCGGCGAGACCGCGCGCTCCTCGCGCTCGCCGCGCTCGCCGTTGCGAGCATCCTCGTCGGGCAGCTCTGGCGCGTCCACGTGCCGTTCGAGTACCGGCGTGCCGTCTACTACCTGGGCCTCGCGCTCGTGATGGCGATCGGCGCCGCTTCGTTGCGACTCCCACGCAGGGGACGGTGGGTCGCCGGGTACGTCGTGGCGCTCGCGTACATCGCCCACACCTCCATCGGTTTCCGCCTGCCCGAGCGGCTGCTCGAAGGAGAGCAGGAGCGATCCGCGGCGGTGGACGCTCTCATCGAGTTTCGAGAGCGGCTCGATCGCGGGGAGGAGGCCGAGACCCAACTCGTCGTGACCGATCGCTGCTTGCACTTCGTCGTGCCGTATCTCCTCGAGCGACCGACGATCGCCGCGTTCGAGGACTGGCAGGTCGGCTTCTCGAATCGCGTGCCGCTTGCTCGCAAGGCGGCCACGGTCATTCGGGGAGGACCCGAGGGGCGCCGCCTCGCGGAGTCCTTGGGCGTGGGCTACGTGGTGCTCGACCCAGGGTGCACGGAGATTCCCGACCTGGGCGGCACAGTGGTGGCCCAGAACGATGCGATCACCATCATCCGCGTGCGTGCGGCCGCCTAATTGCAGCATAGCTCTCGGCCACGAGCTCGAGCGAGCGGTCTATCCGCAGCGTCGGTGCGTTCTCGGCGAACCAGCGGGCGGTCGACTCACGGAGAGCCGATCCCGACTCGAGCACGCGCCCGAGCGCGGCAGCGAGGCTTTCGGGAGACGCATCCGGCGAGACGACGCCGTTCACGCCGTCCCTGACGAGCTCCGTCGCTGCGTTCTCCGGACCGGCGACGACCACGCTTGGGGTGCCGCGCGCGGCTGCCTCCACGACGACGAGGCCATAGCCCTCGCGCTCCGACGCGGTGACGAGACAGGCTGCGCGGGCGATCGCCTCGTCGACCTCGTTCTCCGGCCGCCGCCCCGGGAGGCGAACGGCCGCGGACAGCCCGAGCTCGTCGACGAGCTTCGAGAGGTGCACCCGCTCGGGCCCATCGCCGTAGAGGTCGAGGCGAACGTCGGGACGCTGGCTGCGCAGCAGGGCGAAGGCGCGCACGACGGTGTCGATTCGCTTTTCCTGGACGTGGCGTCCCGCGTAGACGACGAGCTCCGGGTCGACGTCGACCGTCGAGCTTGTATCGATCCGATCGGCGTATAGACCCGGAAGGAGAACCGGTGTTCCCGAGTATCCGGCGGCCACGAGCCGCTCGGCGTGAAGCCGCGAGAAGCAGAACGCGGTGTGCGGGAGGAGCACGCAGGCTCCTTGCACGAGCCAGCCAGTGGTGCCGATGAGCTCTCCCGCGTAGCGGCGCCAGTAGTCCTTCGTCCAGACCTCGATCCAGTTCACGACGAGCTCGTACTTGCGGCGACGTCCAATGGCACTGGCCGCCAGGAGCGGAAAGTAGGGGAACGAGGCCATGTGGACGATGTCGTACCCGGAGCCGTGACGCCACAGATGCTTCGCGACTGCGAGCCCGAAGCGAAGCGGCGGAACGAGCGTGCGTCGCTCCCGCCGGTACACGCGACCGGCGGGTGTGAGCCCGAGCACGCGCACCCCGGCGAGAGAGGGACGCTCGGACGCGTCCCAGTGCCGCATGGTCACGTACGTGACGTCGTGTCCGGTGGCGGCGACGTGAAGCGCGAGATCGCGCATCCACCGCTCGGCGCCTCCGACCGTCTGCGGGAAGAGGTGGTCGTAGACCAGGCAGACGCGCGGCTGGGTGGCGTCTCGCACGGCTACGCCGTCGCTCCAGTGGCCCTCGAGGCCGGAGAGCCGTCGCTTAACGGGAAGCGGAATCCGGCGGTGACGCAGGCCGAGCTGCAGGCCTGCGAACTTCGCCGACTCGTAGACGGCGGTGTAGGGCAGCCACCGCCGCCGGCCGGTGCGCCAGAGCCACGCGATCTCGCCGAGCGCGTAGCGAAAACCTGCTTCGCGCAGAGCCGCGCGAGACGAGGGCGCTTCGCTCACGTACGCACGGTCCGCGGATACGCCGGAGTCGAAGAAGCGCCGGAATGCGCTCGCGACCGTGTAGGCGTGCGAGTGACGGACCGCAGCGCGTGGCTCGTACACGATGTCCAGGCCCGCGAGCAGGACCCGCCTCGACCACTCCTGATCCTCGCTCATGATCACGTCGGTGGCGAGCGGATATCGCTCCAGCACCGCCCGCGGCACCGCGGAGTTCACGTTCGAGAAGAGGGTCGCTTCGAAGCTGAGCCGGTCGGGGTCGACGAGGCGTTGCGTGCGCGGCTCGGGGCCGTACAGGAAGTCGAGGAAGTAGCGCTCCGACGGGATCGCCTCCTCGTGCGGGAGCTGGCGCCCGTAGACGCCCGCGACCCCGGCCCGTTCGCGGAGCGGGGCGACCAGGGTTGCGAGCCAGGTCTCGTCCGTGGCGTAGGCGTCTTGCGACGTGAAGACGAGGATGTCGCCGCTGGCGCGCTCGGCGCCGAGATTGCGCGCGCCTCCGTGGCTGAACTCGTCGGGCCGGATCTCGTGGACCTGCGCTCCGAGCCCGCGCGCTCGCTCGGTGCTGCCGTCGGTGGAGCCGGAGTCGATCACGACGACCTCGACCTCTTCGTCGACCTGCTGGCGTGCGATTGCCTCCAGGCAGCGAACGAGATCGAGGCCTCCGTCCTTGACCGGGATGACGACGGAGATCATCGGACCGGGGCCGCGGCGACCACGAACTGATAGCCGAAGAGCGAAGGTCGCAGGCGTCCGATTGCGTGGGCCGCCTGCTCCACGGACGGCGCTCTCACTCCGGGAACCGGAACGGTGACGTCGAGCTCGAGGATGCGGTACCCCGCGCGTTCGAGCGTCTCGATGAGCGTACGGCGCGTGAATAGATGCACGTGCGTGCGGTCGAGGATCCCGCGCTCGGTGTAGCGCCAGCGACCCGCCAGGAGCCCGATGCGCATCGCCCAGTTCGCCACGTTCGGGGTGGTGAGCACGAGTCGCCCGTCTTCGCGGAGAAGGGGTTGGACGCGAGCCAGGAACCGCTCGGGTCTGCGCAGGTGCTCGATCAGGTCGCCGCACAGGACGATGTCGAACGAGCCTTCGAGGAACGGCAGCTCCATCGTCTCCGCGTCGCCGACGAGGACCTCGGCGCAGATCTCGCGCGCGACTTCGGCCGCCGCCTCGTCCTGCTCGATTCCGACGACGGTGCAGCCGCGTTGGACGAGCGGGCGTGCCAGATATCCGCTCGAGCAGCCGACGTCGAGCACGCGCTTCTCCGCGCCGACGAGGGCGAGGAGCTTCGCATGTCCCCCGTGCGGGCGCTCGTTCAGCGCGACGTAGCCTCGTTCATGCGCAAGATCGGAATCCGCTCGCGCGGAGATCCCCAAAGCCGTCCGTTTCCCGGCCGCATCGTCCTTCCGCATCAATCCGTCCCGTGCGCCCGGCGGCGGAGCGGCATCGTGAGCAGGGCCAGGAAGAAGGCGCCGAAGATCACCTGCATGCCGAGCCCGAGGGTGGTCGCGAGGAGCGCCGTCTCGTACGCGCGTCCGAGATCGCCGAACCCTTCCACCGCCCACTCGGTGCCGATCGCGGCGAGGCCGGCGATTGCGAGGAGGACGAGCGCTCCTCCGGCGAGCAGGCCGTGCTCGAGACGAACACCTCGTCCCAGCCGCTCCAGGAGCGGGTCGTGCTCCCCGATCCGGACACGCGCGTAGGTCCTGGCGAAGACTCCGAGCTGGATCACCTGCGCGCCGATCAGCGTCACGGCGACGAACCCGAGCATCGTGTGGATCTGCCAGGTTCGGCCGAAGACGTCGACCGGGCCGCTCGCGAGCACGAGCATGCCCGCGAGCCCGAGCAGGATCAGGACGCTTCCGGGGACGAGATACAGCCAGCTCGGGCTGTACAGGAGCATGAAGCGAACGTGGCGCCAGGCGTCGGAGAAGCGGTTCAGCTTCGACTCCCCGATCCGAGGGTAGTAGTCGATCGGGATCTCGCTGACTGTCAGGCCGCGGCGATACGCCTTGAAGACCATCTCCGAGGCGAACTCCATCCCCGTCGAGTGGAGGTCGAGCTTCTCCGCGGCGTCCTTGCGGATTGCGCGCATCCCGCAGTGGGCGTCCGAGACCTTGACGCCGAAGAAGAGGTTGAGCATTCCGGTGAGGATCGGGTTCCCGACGAACCGGTTCAGGAACGGCATCGCGTCTCCGTGGATCGTCCCCTTGAAGCGGGAGCCCATCACGAGGTCGTCACCGTGTTCGAGCCGGTCGACGAAGGACCCGAGCTCCTGTAGCGGATACGTCTCGTCGGCGTCGCCCATGACGATGTACGAGCCCCGCGCCTGCTCGAGCCCGGTCAGATAGGCGCTGCCGTAGCCGCGGCGAAGCTCGGTGACGACGCGTGCCCCGCGTTCCGCCGCGACCTCGGCCGAGCGGTCTTCCGAGCCGTTGTCGACGACGAGGACCTCTCCGGTCCGCCCCGAGCGGCGGATGCCCTCGAGCGCCTGGTCGACGACGTTCCCGACGGCCTCTTCCTCGTTCAGGCAGGGGATGACAACGGTGATCTCGGGCTCGGAGGACATCGCGAAAAGCGCCGCCGACCGTAGCATGTGCGCTTCCCGGTACCTGTCTCCGCGCCGGGATACCCTGACCTGGTGCCGCCGCTTCCCCACCGGCTCGTCAAACCGTGGCGCGCTCTCGAACGGTTCGCCGAGGGTCGCAAGGCGGCTCCAACGCTGGCGGTCTTGGCGGTGGCCGTCTATGGGGCGGTTTCCCTCGTGCTCCCGCTTGCGCCGGGACGCGATCTCGGGCGCTACCTCGTCATCTACGCCCAGCTCTTCGACGGTCACGTCGTCTACCCGCACGCGCTGGCGGCGCGGACGCCCGGAACACCGCTCGTCGTCGGTGGGCTCCTCGACGCCGGTGCGGTCATAGCGGAGGTGGGCGCAGCAGTCCTCTACGCGCTGTCGATTCTCGCCTGGTGCGCGGTCGCGAGGCGTTTCGGGGCGGCCGCGGCGATCGCGACTGCGGCGGCGCTACTGCTGTATCCGGGATACGTGCTGCTCTTCCATCAGCTATCGAGCGACGCCGTATTCGCCGCGGCTTTCGCCCTGGTCGCCTGGCTCCTCGCGCGCGCGGTCGAGACACCGAGTGCGACCCGTGCAGTCGCCCTCGGCGCGGGCGTATCGGGTCTGGTTCTCGTCCGCCCGGTCGCGCAGGTGCTGCTCCTCTTGGCGCTCGTCCCGCTGCTCGCGGGAACGACCTGGCGCATGCGGTTGCAAGGCTCGGCCGCGTTCGTGCTCGCGGCCGTCGTCCCGTTGCTCGCCTGGGCGGCGCACAACGCCGTCCGGGCGGACGACTTCACCCTGGCGCGTGGGGGAGGCGCGACGCTGCCGCTGTTCCGCGCCTTCGTCACCGACCGGATCGTGGAGCCGGAGAACGGCCCCGCCACGCGTGCGCTCGAGCGTGCGGTCGGCCGCAACCTCCTGCCGTTCGAGCCCTACCGCTCCTACGAGATCGACCTCGAGCAGTTCTTCTCCTCGGGGAGCGCGCGAATGCACGAGGACCTGACCGGTCTCTCCGACCGCGTGTGGGGTTGGGACGACGACTACCGCCGGCTTGCGCGCGTCGGGCGCGAGGCCGTGCTCGCGCATCCGGGCACCTACGGGCGGGGGGTCGCGCGCGACCTTCGAAACCTGCTCGTCTGGCCGCTCTACGCACCGGTGACGCAGTCGGAAGCGGACTCGAGCACGCGAGTGCCCGTCGCCAACCGGCAGCTGCCGGTGCCGGGGGAGGGCGAGCCGATCCCGGCCGCCCGCCAGTCGGGTTACATCTCGACGCCGGACGGCCGGATCCGCGAGGTGTGGACGTCGCCGACCGACCACCAGGTCGTCTTCTCGAGGCCGTCGGATGCGGCGCGCGCGGCCGAGATCGACCGTCGCGTCGACGACCTCAACGACAGCTTTCCCGACCGTTCGGTCCGCTCGGAGTGGGTCGACCGGCTGAACAGCGCCTCGCGCTGGTATCCGCGTCCGGTGCTTTGGCTCCTGGTGGGGTTAGTGGCAGCGCTCGTTCGCCACCCGCGCCGGCTCGCGGTCCCGCTGACTCTTGCGGCCGCAGCATTGCTGGTCCTCCTCTCCACCTCACTCGCCGTGTACGCCGTCGCCGAGTACTCGGTGCCGGTGACGCCTGCCTTCGTCCTGCTCGCCGGGGCCGGTCTATTGGGGAGGCGAGCAGGCGCGAGCGAATACTCTCGTGCGCGACATGCTTGATCTCGCGCTCATCCCAAGATCGGACTTCGACCGTGTTCGCGCGGCGACCGAGGGCGACGCGGACGCTCGCCTGTCGCTCCTCGCGGACATGTGCCGCCTGAACACCCTCGTCGCGATCAAGCGCGCCGGCTCGGGCCACCTCGGGTCGAGCTTCAGCGCGCTCGACATCTTCGTTCACCTCCTCTACGAGGAGCTGAACGTCGCCGAGCTCGGTTTCGACCATCCCGAACGCGACGTCTTCTTCTCGTCGAAGGGACATGATGTCCCGGGTCTCTACGCGGCGCTGTACGGGCTCGGCGTGATCCCGCACGAGCAGCTCCTCCGTCTACGCCGGCTCGGCGGTCTCGACGGCCATCCCGATGTCGGCACACCGGGGATCGAGGCGAACTCCGGGTCGCTCGGGATGGGCATCTCCAAGGGGCGCGGCATCGCGTGGGCGAAGTGGAGCCTCGGCCTGGGCGGTCGGGTCGTGGTCATGACCGGGGACGGCGAGCTGCAGGAGGGCCAGAACTGGGAGGCAATTCAGGCCGCAGCCCATGAGGCGCTGGGGACGCTGTGGGTTGTCATCGATCGCAACGAATTGCAGTCGGACAAGCTCACCGAGGAGATCGTCTCGCTCGGCGATCTCGAGGAGAAGCTGCGCGCGTTCGGCTGGGACGTCCGTACGTGCGACGGCCACGACCACGCAGAGCTCCGCGAGGCCTTCGCGTCGTTCGGTGCGGTGAATGAGCGTCCGAACGCGCTCATCGCGCGGACGGTCAAGGGCAAGGGTGTCTCGTTCATGGAACGGTCGGCCGCACTCGCCGAGGGCGGCGGGTACTACCGCTGGCATGCGGGCGCGCCGGGCGACGACGACTTCGAGCGTGCCCGTGACGAGCTGGTCGCGAGCATCGGGGCCGGGCTGGAGCCGCTCGGCCTCGGCGCGCTCGAGCTCGTCGCCGTGAAGGAGTCTCGCGACGACGACAGCTACTCGCTCGAGGGCGAGCCCGAGAGCGGCGCCGGGGCGCCGCTCCAGAAGACGACGAGCGAATACGTCGTCGAGGCCTACGGAGAGGCACTCGTCGAGCTCGCCGAGACCAACGACCGCCTCGTCGTGCTCGACGCCGACCTCGCCTCCGACTGCCGTGTTCGCGGCTTCGAGCTCGCGTTTCCGGACCGCTTCGTCGAGTGCGGCATCGCGGAGCAGGACATGGTCTCGACGGCCGCCGGGCTCGCGAGGCACGGCTTCCTCCCGGTCGTCAACTCGTTCGCGTCTTTCCTCGCCTCCCGCGCCAACGAGCAGATCTACAACCAGGCGAGCGAGGGTTCGAAGGTCGTGTACGCGCTGCACTACGCCGGTCTGATCCCCGCCGGCCCGGGAAAGTCGCACCAGAGCATTCGCGACGTCTCGCTTCTCGGTGCGCTGCCGAACATGACGATCGTGCAGCCGGGGAACCCGGAGGAGACCTGCTCGCTTCTGCGCTGGGCAGTCGAGGAGGCCGACGGCAACATCGCCGTCCGGCTGGCGATCGGACCTTCTCCTCGTGAAATCGAGCTTCCGGCCGGCTACGAGCCGACGGTCGGCTGGGGGGCGGTGCTGCGCGAGGGAGAGGACGCGGTGCTGCTCGCCTACGGCCCGGTGCTGCTGCACGAGGCACTCGTCGCCGCCGAAAGCCTCTCCGGCGACGGGATCGATCTCCGGGTCGTGAACATGCCCTGGCTCAACCGCATCGACCCCGACTGGGTATCGGTGGAGATCGCCCCGCACCCGCACGTTCTGGTTCTCGAGGACCACGCTCCCGTAGGTGCACTCGGAGACGCGTTGCGCCGGGAGCTCGGCGGCCGTGACGTCACGGTCTACGGGGTGGAGGGTTGGCCCGCGTGCGGAACCCCGGAGGAGGTGCTTCGCTTCCATCAGCTCGACGGCGCATCGCTTGCCGGGCGCATCGCAGCGCAGCTCGCTGTTCGCCCATGAAGCGAACCTGGCTCGTTCTTCCCGACCAGCTGTCGATCCGCATGTTCTTCGACGCCGGGATCGTCGACCGGCTCCGCGAGCGGCTGGGGGGCAGGCTGACCGCGGTCTTCCTGGTCTCGGGCGAAGAGGCCTCCGAGTGGAGCACGCGACTCGGTGACATACCGGTGCTCTTCGGGGACGAGCTCAGGGACGACGCGGGGAACCGCGTGACGAGCCGGCTCGACGCCTGGCTCGACCGGCGGATCGGCTACCACCCGCTGGCGATCCGGCTCAACCGCCGCCATGGCTTCCACCTGGAGCGGATGCAGCCCAGTCACCCGAACTGGATGCTCGACTCCGACCGAAAGGGACCGCTGCCGCGTTGGAGCTTCCTCGAGCGAGCGATGCAACGGTGGCATTTCAGCGCCCGCAGGCACGTGCCTCGAAAGCTTTTCGAGACGATGGAGCGCGAGTGCTCAGCGCTCGTGGTCAGCAACGTCCAACCGAGGAACGCCGTCCCGTTCCTCATCGCCGCCCGGCGTCTGCGGCTACCCGTGATCGCCCACGTGGCGAGCTGGGATCACACGGTCGGAAAAGGGGTCATCTCGCCCTACTGCGACCTGTACATCGTCCAGAACCGGGTAATGGAGGACGACCTGCGCAGCTACCACGACATCGGCTCCGAACGTGTCCGAGTGACCGGCTGGCCGCAGACCGACATCTTCCAGCGCCCCCGCCCGCGCGCCGACTACGAGGCGCTCGTACGCGCATACGGCCTCGACTCCGGCCGTCCGCTCGTGCTGGTCATGGGGAACACGCCGACGAACGCGCCCTACGAGGGACGCTTCGTCGAGCGCGTTCTCGCCTGGTGGGAGGAGAGCGCGCGCGAGCGCTTTCAGCTTCTGTTTCGGCCGCACCCGCGCGACAAGGAATGGCGCGAGCGGTTCGGCGCGGCGATCGGCAGGGAGGGCGTCGTCGTGCAGGAACCGAGCTATACGGATCTGGACGCGCTCGCGAACCTTCTTCAGCACGGCGACGTCGTCGTCTGCAACGCGGGGACGATCCTGCTCGACGCGCTCGTCAACGACCGCCCGGTCGTGTGCGTCCTCTACGACGAAGGGGCGCCGCCCGGCGAGTCGTGGGCGGCAAAGAACGTGATCGGCGAGCACTACCGGGATCTCGCCGCCTCGGGGGCCTTTCACACCGCCGAGAGCTTCGAGCAGGTGGTGGCGGGTATCGAGCGCTCTCTCGCTAGCCCCGAGGAGCTGATCGAGGAGCGGCGCCGCGCCGTCCGCGACGTCGTCGGCGAGGTCGACGGCCACGCCGGAGAGCGTGTCGTCGACGCGATCGAGGGGGCGCTCAGCCGACCTTCTCCGTCGTCTTGACCGGCGGCAGCAGCCGCGTGCCGGGAATCGGCCGATCGACCTCGAGAAGCGCCAGCTCCAGACGCTGATCCTCCGAGTCGGTAACCGCGAGGCCCTCGAGCGGATACAGGTCGATGAGGCCTTCGAACGGGCTCGTCTCCCAGCTCGAGAGCCAGGTGGTTCCCTCGAAGGACGACACGATGATCTGCGGCACTCCCACGACCCCGTCGTCGAGGCGCGGCGTGGTCGCGCAGGGGAAGTACGTCACCAACTCGGGGAGAACGAGGGTCGTGGCGCCTGCAGCCTTCAGTCGTCTCGCCACGTGAATGTCATCGCCGAGCCCGCAGTCGGAATCGCCCCGGAGTGCTGCCAGGTTCTGACGGGTCAGCGTCCACGAGTCCGTCTTCTCGCTGTCCGCGACCAGCACGCCGAGGGTGAAGACGATCGCGGGGACGGCGAGCAACGGCGCCGACCAGGCAGCGGTGCGCCAGGGAGCTCGGCGGAGCCAGGGTCTACCACGAGTGAGCCCGATCATTCCGGCCAGCACCAGGGCGAGGAAAGGCAGGACGAGCGCGAGACCGTGGAACGGAAACGAGGACTCGATCCCGAGCGTCCAGTCCAGGGTCCGGAGATCGAGCCTGCTCCATGGGCTTCGCGGTGACCAGAGCCAGGCGCCGGCCAGGCTGACTGCGCCGAGGACGAGGAACGGGCGAACGTGCCACCCCTCTGAGCGGGCGGCCTCGTCGCGAAGTCGAATCGTCTCCGCTGCGACCGCAACTGCCGCGATTCCGATCAGCGCTCCGAAGTGCCAGGCCCACTTGCTCGGCGTTGCGATCAGCAAGACCAGCGAGGCCCCGAGCGCGCTTGCCGGAAGGTCGAGCAGCGTCCGTGTGCTCCGCCGGCGTCGCAGGAGGAACGCGAGGACTGCGAGTGCGATGAGAACGACGGAACCGCGGCGCAGCGGGGTCGCGTTCGGAAACTCCGACAGCCGCGCGTAGCGAAGAACCTCGTCGCGCCAGGTGGTCGCGGTGCTCGTGAGCGTCTGGTACGTCTGCACGTCTGCTCGCCGCTGCTGGAGGTCGGAGCCGATGAACGCGAGAACGACGACGAGCGCAAGCGCTGCGGTGAGGAGGGCGATCGCGTCCACCAGATGACTGCGCGCCCAGCGCACCACGGCTGGCGAGGCCACGAGCAGCGGCGCAAAGGCGACGACCCCCGCGTGGTGCCCGGTGACGGCGAGCGGAGCGAGCAGCGCGATGCCCGCGAGCGGAGCGCCCGTTCCCCGCTCGAGGAAGCGAACCGTGCAGGCAAGCACTCCCACCGCCAGGAGTGCGGTGACGGGCTCGGGGCGGAGCGTCATCCCCCAGGCCGAAGCTCCGACGAGAAACATGCTCGCGAGGGCCCAGAGAGCGTTGGAGACGCTCGACGTCGAGTCGCGCGCCACGCGAGCGAGGATCCAGCGGCAGGCGAGCCAGATCCCGACCAGGCTGAGCAGCGAGGGTATCCGCAGGACGAGCAACGTGCTCGAGCTCTGCGACAGCCAGTGTTGAATCCACTCCAGCCAGTAGCCGAGAGGAACGTTGGCTCCCAAGGTGTCGTAGTAGTTCGAGAACCCTCGAGATGCAGAGAACATGCGCTGCCGCGTCAGGACCCAGCCGTCGTCGTAGAACGACGGCGAGAGCACCCACCAGGCGAGAAGGAATCCGCCGACGGCCGCATCTGCAGGGTGGGCGTGCAACGCGAGCGCGCGCATGCGCGCGCCTGTCGGTCGGGACCAAGTGGGCAGGTCGGGAGCTGCGACCAACAGCAGAGCGGCGGCGATCGCGAGCGCCGCGACGACCCAGGCGATCCGCTGCACTACGGTCGTCTCCACGGCGTGCACCGCTGTCGTGACCCGGATCGAAGGCCTTCCTTCCGCGCGCAGGTCGAGTGCGGAGAAGAGCCCGGTGACGATCGGCGTCGAGTCGAGCTCTTCGACACCGGACAGCGTCCCGGACGCCCCTGCGAGCGACCATCCACCAGCGTCGATTCGGAACTGGTGGGGGCAATCCGAAACGGGGACTCGCGCGAGGATGTCCTCACCGATCGCCACTGTGAGCTGTTGCTCGCGTCGCGTGACCCAGAGACCGTCCAACTGCCGCGGATGCCGGACAGTCGCGAGCGCGGTTGCAGGCGCCGTGGCGTTCGGAAGGGCAGGAGCCAGCCCGCACGGAAGCGTTACCCGGATTGCGTCGGGGCGGTGCCGAATCAGGAGGAGCGGCGTGAACCACGCTTGGTTCGGAGCCACACTCGGCACGGAGCTCGGCGGCCACGAATAGCTCGTGGCGACCCCCGTTGCCGGACCGACGGCTCCCACGACTCCCGCGACGAGGCCCACCAGGGCGAGCACGAGTGCGGGCCGCTGACGCTGCACCGGCTCATTGGACCTGATCCGTCGGCCATCCCGGTCGCCGGAGCGGAAGCTTCCCAGTAGCGTTCGGAGGTGCCGTCACAGACCGCTTCGCGCCGGCCCCTGTGAAACCGCCACCACGCGTGCGGGGAATCACCTCGAGCGTCCTGGCGCGTCTTCGCGACGGGCTCGTGGCTCGCCTTCGCAGTCGTCCTCGCCTCGCCGAGCGCGTCGTCGTCCTCCCCCGGCTGGTTCCCTCTCGGTCGGCGCGTTCCACGCTCTATCGAGCCTTCTCGTGGCCGCTCATCGACCACCTGCGCCCGCGGCTCGAAATCTCCACGATCGGGGGGAGGCTGGAGGTCGACGCGGGCGACGTGGTAGGCCGAGTCCTGACCGCGTCGGGTGTGTGGGAGCCGCACGTCACGGACTCATTCCGACGAAGGCTCCGCTCCGGGGACATCTGCATCGACATCGGTGCTCACGTCGGCTACTACACGCTGCTCGCCGCGAAGCTCGTGGGGCCCGGCGGGCACGTCTACGCCTTCGAACCGTCTCCCGACGTCTACCGCACGCTCGTCCTGAATCTCGAGCGCAACGCCGTCGCGAACGTGACT
>Ga0208612_1000809_pt1 | contig 13078 bp, 12 predicted proteins | sample AntDryMetagUQ889_FD_188089 | JGI IMG/M metagenome (GOLD analysis project Ga0208612, IMG submission 188089) | Polar desert microbial communities from Antarctic Dry Valleys - UQ889 (SPAdes) | ecosystem: Environmental > Terrestrial > Soil > Desert | place: Antarctic Dry Valleys | collected 2008-12-31 | reverse complement strand
GAGGTTCGGCAGCCGTCGCGGCCGCGAGCCGGCTGCGGTGCCCGGCAAGGGACTGGGCGCGGTTTGCCAGAGAGTCCCGCGCCCGGCAGGCCACGAGCAGGCGATCAACTGCCCGGACCCCACGCCTCGCCTGATCGCGGCTGGTCTCGGCTATGTCGAGAACTGCGTGAGTCGCGGTGTCCTCAGCGTCCGCGTCCCGCAGCAGGGCTTGGGCTCGGGCAAGCTGGCTGATCACGTAGGCCTGGACCGGTGGTGGGTCGTACCAGGCCGGACGGGACAGCACCCCCCTGTCGGCCGAGGACGCGGCGGGTCCACGAGCTACCTGCTCGACCCGATGCAGCAGTCGGTCAACCGACTCCTCTGCGACAGCAAGCGCGGTCCTGGTCGTCCGGGCGTGTTCGGCGAGCCAGTCCTCCACGTCAGAGAATCGGCTCGCGTCGAAGAGCGTTTCGAGCACCCTGGCTCGCTGGTCGGGCTCGGCGCGCAGAAACTCCGCGAACTCTCCCTGGGGCAGCAGAACCACCTGCCAGAACTGCTCTGCGCTCAGGCCGACCTGATCTCGGAGGTAGTCGCCTCCCTCGTCCAGCCGGATGCTGACCGGTTCCCAGATCCCGTGGACCTGGCGTTGCACATGCAGAAGCGCCTGGTCCTTCGTCGTACCGCCGCCGCGAGTCTTGGGGCGAACCTGTTCCGGGCGGCGGGTGATCCGGACCCGCTCCCCGCGCAGCGTGAGCTCACACCCGACTTCCGTGCGGATCCGCGGGTCGGCGTGATCGCTGCGCAGTCGCTTCTCCTGTCCCCGGGCGCCCGGCACCCGGCCGTAGAGAGCGAACGCGATCGCGTCCAGCAACGACGTCTTGCCGGCTCCGGTTGGACCGCAGAGCAGGAAGAGACCATCCCGGCTCAGCGCATCGAGATCGACCTGGACTGTCGAGGCGAACGGACCGAATGCAGTCACCGATAGCGAGTGGACCCTCATCCTTGCCCCGTCGCTCGGCTCACGAGGCCGCCTCGCGGACCCGGCCTGCGGCGAACGCGGCGCAGAGCAAATCGGTCTCTGCCGGCGTCGCAGGAGTTGCGCGTACGTGCTGAACGAAGTCCGCGCTGATCGCCAGATCGGAACGCCCGACAATCCGGTCCATGTATGTGCGCGCATCTGTGCCAGCGGCAGCGACCGGAGTCCAGTCGAGGTGCACGCAGAAAGCGAAGCGCTCGCGCAACCTGCGCATGGCGTCCACTGGTCGGGTGGCGTCCATCAATCGTGCGCTGACGTAGTCCTCGACGTGCTGCTCGTGGGCAGGGTCGGTCAGCAGGTCGTCGAGGGTCCCGATGAGCGTGACCAGATTCCTCGGCCGGTCCAGGTCATGCACGGTGACTCCAGCGAGGCCGTTGCCGTCGAGTTCGACGACCTTGACTGATTTCACCTGATCGGCCTCGGTGAACGAGTACGCCAGTGGCGAGCCGGAGTAGTGGATCGCGCTCGCTATCTGTTGCGGGCGGTGCAGGTGCCCCAGTGCGACGTAGGTGACGCCGGAGAAGACATCGGCGGGGACGACCTCGACTCCGCCGACGGTGATGTCGCGCTCACAGTCCCCCTTCGCGCCGCCCGCGACGAAGGCATGGGCAAGTACGACCGAGCGGGACAAGCCCCGGCGAAACTGGTCGGCGCGAATCTGATCCATGGCCGCGCTCAACACGTCCGTGTGTCCGCGCCCCTGCGGAACCCCGAGCGAGCCCTTGACGAGATCGGGTTCGAGATACGGGATTCCGTAGATCCCTACCGGGCCGTACTCGTCCTCGATCATGACCGGCTCGGCCAGTCGTGCGATGTTGGTCCGCAGGTGTACACCGTTGGCGGCGAGGAGGCCAGCGGCGTACCCGAGCCGGATCGAGGAGTCGTGGTTGCCAGGCGTGATGACGATCTGCGCACCGGTGGCTCGCAACGTCGTGAGAACGCAGTCCAGCACGTTGATGGCGGCCGCCGGCGGGATCGCCCGGTCGTAGATGTCCCCGGGCACCAGCACCACGTCGACGGCTTCGGCTCTGATCAGGTCGGCCAATCCGGTGAGCACCCGCTCCTGGTCGGCCAGCAGGTCGGCGCCATGCAGGGACCGGCCGATGTGCCAGTCCGAGGTGTGCAGCAGCCGCATGCCTCGGACGTTAACTGCGGCTCCGGACAAAACCCGGTACGGCGCGCAGCCAGCCGGTCACGTTTGGCGCCCGTCCGCCGGTTGTCGTCGATCCGGGGCAGGCGCTCGGAGGCACCTAGAATTGCTGCCGTATGAGCGCCGAGGGGCACGCGGGAGCACGCCATCGGTGGCGGCTGGCTCTGGCGTTCGCCTTGATCGTCACGTTCTTCGTCGTCGAGTTGGTCTACGGGTTGCTGTCGGGCTCGTTGGCCCTCATCTCTGACGCCGTACACATGGCCGCTGATGTCGTGGCCCTCGGTGCGGCGCTGGCGGCCACGCGGATCGCCGCCCGGGTGGATAGGACCGGTCGACGCACGTACGGGTCGTACCGCGCTGAAGTCTTCGCCTCGTTGCTCGCGGTCCTGCTCATGCTCGGAGCATCGGCGTTCGTCTTCGTCGCCGCGTTCGGGCGACTCGGATCACCGGCTGAGGTCTCATCGCAGCCCGTGCTCATCGTCGGAGGCATCGGTGTCTTGATCAACGTCGCGGTGATGTTGATGCTGCGGGCCGGGGCGGGCGAGAGCCTGAACGTCAAGGGCGCCTACCTGGAGGTCGTCGCCGACACCGCCAGCTCCGTCGGCGTCCTCGTTGCCGGGCTCCTGATCGCGGTGACCGGAGCTTCCGTCTGGGACAGTATTGTCGCTATCGGGATCGGCCTGTTCGTTGTCGTACGCGCGGTCTTCCTGGGCAGGCAGGTGCTCAATGTTCTGGCGCAGCATGCGCCGACCGGAATCGACCCGGATTCGGTGGCCGCGGAGTTGCAGGAACTCGATGGCGTGCAGAGCGTTCACGATCTCCACATGTGGACGCTGACGTCGGGAATGAATGTGGCGACCGCGCATCTGGTCACCGGCGATCTGGCTGACAGTCACGGTGTCCTGGACCGTGCGCGCGACTTGCTGCACAGCCGGCACGGGATCGCGCATGCCACCTTGCAGATCGAGCCCGCCGACCACCAGGGGTGCGCCGAACTGGGCTGGTAAATGACCGCACAAGGCCTTGGCCAATCGGCTTGGATGAGGCGATGCAGGTCACCAAGGACGGGCGGAGCTGGCAGATCGGCACGCCCGCCGACGTGGACTGGATCGCGAGTTGGGCGACCATCGGAATCACCATCGCGACCGCGATCCCCCCGGTCTTCGCCGCCTATGCGACCTTTGACAACTTGGATGACAACTTGGCTGAGGCCACTGCCATCGCCGTACAGGAAGCAGCCGTCGTGCAGCACCTGGCCGACCATTCCGGTGACCAGCCCTGGTGGCTGGGTTTCCTCGACACCGGCGCCCACGATGTCGTGTTCGACGAGGCTCCCAGGGTTGGCCTCTATTCCGACTGGCCCTACGTTCTCGTCCAAGCCGGTCCCAGTCAGGCGCTCAACTGGCGCACCGGACACATGCGGCATGGCATGGGCGTGCTGCCGGATCTCTTCTTCCCCGCGGACCGATCATGGCTGGTGTCGGGCCTGTGGGACGACACCTGGACCTGCGTCGGTGGGCCGGCCGAACTGATCGGTAACCTGCGTGACGACCCACGCGTGAGGGCTCGCCTCGTACGTCTCGACGAGGACGCCGCACCGCCCGGGCACCGCAACCTCTGAGCCGGCCGGCAGGCTTACGGCTAACGGCTACCGTCGACCGGCCGGTGGATCGTCCCTCTCGCGGTAGGCCTCGCCCACGTACTGCGCGCTCTCCCGGGCCCGGTCCTGCTCGTCCTGCTCGACGAGATGGTTGATCAGCTGCTGGGTGTCGTCGGAGTTGGGGATGTTCGCGAACACCTGCGGCGGGCCCTCGCCGGCGGACTCGATCGTCAGCGTGCCCGCTCCGATGATCCGGTCCCACAGGGATTGCGTGTAGGAGACATCGGTGATCCGGGACAGTCCGATGTCCTTGCCATGCCGACTCAGGATCCCGTGGCGCACCATCACGCGGTGCGTGGTGATGACGTAGTGGGTCGTCCGCCAGCGTAGGACGGGGATGACGACCAGCAGGATCAAGACGATGACGGCAAGAGCGATCACGACGATCCGCAGGATGTCCTGGGCGTCGCCGTCCGGGATGACGGCCACCAGGAACGAGGCGATGCCCACGACCAGGATGAACAGCACCGTGGGCACGAAGACAGTCAGCCAGTGCGGATGCAGGTGCTTGACGACCTTCTCGTCGCCAGCCAACAGGTTCTCGGGAAATGCCACCGGCCAAGCATGCCGCACGACCACCCCGCTGCCTACCACCGCAACCCCGCCGCGTAAGGGGACGTCAGTGAGCAGGGCGTACGTGCACCACGTCGGCGGCGACGACCGTGGTCAGCGCGCCCTCCGACGTTCGTACCTGAAGTCCGCCGGCGGGGTCGATCGCCTCGGCGATCCCGTGCAACGCATCGCCCCGTGGCAGGTGGACGGTGACAGCGCGACCCAGGGTGGCACAGTCCTGCCGGTAGGCAGCCAGGACACCGCTGCCTTCGGCATCACCGCCCGCCGCGGTCCACCGGCGATACAGCGCTTCCAGGGCAAGCAACAACTCGACGAGCAGCAATTCCCGGGAAACCGGGGCTCCCTCAGCGAGCAGCGACGTCGCACCAGGAGGCAGTTCAGCTCTGAGGCTCGAGACATTCACGCCAGTCCCGAGCACCACCGCACCCTCGCCTGACTCGGCGAGGATCCCGGCCGCCTTCGCCTGATCCGGACCGAGCAGCAGGTCGTTCGGCCACTTCAACGCCGCCTCGACCACACATACCGCGCGTACGGCGGTGATCAGAGCCAGGCCCGCGATGATCGGCAGGCATCCCCACGTGCCAGGCGGGGGCATCGGCCGGAGGAGCACGCTGAACGTCAGCCCAGCACCGGGCGGACTGAGCCAGTTCCGGTCCAGCCGGCCGCGGCCGATGCGCTGTTCCTCGGCCACGATCAGAGAGCCCTCGGGTGCGCCGGCGCGGCCCACCGCGACGACTTCGGCATTCGTGGATCCGACACTTGGGACGACCACCGGCGACGGCCACCGGGAGCCGCGGCGGTGAAGCTCGGTATGCAGTCGCTGCGCGTTCAGCGGCTGGCGGAGCCCGCTGAGCTCGGCTGAGCGGTCGGCGGGCTCGGGCACGCCGATACGCTACGACCCGTGACCGCCCCGCCGGAACCAGCCGACAACGAGCCGGACATCCACACGACGGCCGGAAAGCTGGCGGACTTCCGCCGGCATATCGACGACGTCGCTGAAGCCGGACACTCGCGCGGCACGCAGAAGCAGCACGACCAGGGCAAGATGACCGCCCGCGAGCGAATCGAGGCGCTGCTCGACGAGGACTCGTTCACCGAACTCGACGAGTTCGCGCGGCACCGACAGACGGTGTTCGGGATGGAGAAGAAGCGCCCGTACGGCGACGGCGTCGTGACCGGGTTCGGCACCATTGACGGCCGACCGGTGTGTGTGTTCAGCCAGGACGTCACCGTCTTCGGTGGCAGCCTCGGCGAGGTGTACGGGGAGAAGATCTGCAAGGTCCTCGATCTGGCCATGAAGAACGGCTGCCCGATCATCGGCATCAACGAGGGTGGTGGGGCCCGCATCCAGGAAGGTGTGGTGTCCCTGGGCCTGTACGGCGAGATCTTCCTGCGCAATGTGCATGCCTCGGGCGTCATCCCGCAGATCTCCCTGGTCATGGGCGCTGCGGCGGGCGGGCACGTCTACTCCCCCGCTCTTACCGACTTCATCGTCATGGTCGACAAGACCTCGCAGATGTTCATCACCGGACCGGACGTGGTCAAGACGGTGACCGGCGAGGACGTGACGCTCGAGGACCTGGGCGGGGCACGGACACACAACACGAAATCCGGTGTGGCGCATTACCTTGCCGAGGACGAGGCCGACGCGCTCGACTTTGTCAAGGCGCTGCTGTCCTACCTTCCCTCCAACAACCTGGATCCCTTGCCGGTCGTCGAGAACTTTCCGGTCGACACCGCGCTGCCCGGTGGGGTGACCGACCTCGATGCAGAGTTGGACGCCTTCATCCCGGACTCGGCCAATACGCCCTACGACATGCATCAGGTCCTCGAACATGTCTTGGACGACGGCGAGTTCCTGGAGACCCAGCCACTGTTCGCCCCGAACATCATCTGTGGTTTCGGGCGGATCGAGGGACGTCCCGTCGGTGTGGTGGCCAATCAACCGACCCAGTTCGCCGGAACCCTGGACATCAACGCGTCGGAGAAGGCCGCGCGCTTCGTCCGTACGTGTGACGCCTTCAACGTCCCGGTGCTGACCTTCGTCGACGTCCCGGGTTTCTTGCCGGGGACCGCACAGGAGTGGGAAGGGATCATCCGGCGCGGCGCCAAGCTCATCTACGCCTACGCCGAAGCCACCGTCCCCAAGGTCACCGTCATCACCCGCAAGGCCTACGGCGGCGCCTACGACGTGATGGGCTCAAAGCACCTCGGCGCGGACATCAACCTCGCGTGGCCGACCGCGCAGGTCGCGGTCGTCGGCGCACAGGGTGCGGTCGGCATCCTCTACCGCCGGGAGATCGCCGCCGCCGAGGATCCCGAAGCACTGCGCGCAGAGAAGATCACCGAGTACGAGGACACCCTCGCGAACCCCTACATCGCCGCGGACCGGGGCTACCTTGACGCGGTGATCCCGCCGTCGCACACCAGGATCCATGTCGTACGGGCGCTGCGTCTGCTGGCGAACAAGCGCCAGACCCTGCCGCCCAAGAAGCATGGGAACATCCCGCTCTGATGGAGAAGGAGCCGGACCGCCCAGCGCCCCCATTTCTGCGGATCGTGCGGGGCGAGCCCAGCGCGGCGCAGATCGCGGCACTCGTCGCCGTGTTGAGCACCGCGTCCGGGAGCCGTACGGCCGCAACGCCCGCACCCGGCCACGGCTGGTCGGCGAAATCCGGATTCCTGCGATCAGCGGGCCCGCCGGGACCGGGCGGATGGCGAGCGAGCGCATTCAGCCGGTGAGTGGCGCCAGGCTGGCGCTCATCCTGGCTTCGGCCTCCGCGGGACGTCTGCGACTGCTCCGCCAGGCAGGATTCGACCCCGAGGTCATCGTCAGCGGCGTCGACGAGTCCTCGACGTCGGCCACGGATCCCGCTGACCTGGTGATGCAGCTGGCGCTGGCCAAGGCATCGGTGGTGGCCGCGACGGTGACCGACGGTCTGGTCGTCGGTGCAGACTCGGTGCTGGACCTCGACGGGGTGGTGCTCGCGAAGCCGACCGACACCGGCGATGCGCGGCGACGTTGGGCCACGCTGGCCGGTCGCTCGGGCGTGCTCCGCACCGGCCAGGCAGTTCTTCTCGTTGAGGACGGCGCAGTCTGCGGGACCGATGTCGCCGCTGCACAGACAACGGTGCGCTTCGGTCGCCCGGACCCAGCCGAACTCGAGGCGTACCTGAACTCCGGCGAGCCGGTGCACGTTGCTGGCGCATTCACCATCGACGGGCTCGGCGGGCAGTTTGTCAACTCGATCGACGGGGACGTGGGCACCGTGATCGGGCTCAGCCTGCCGCTGCTGCGAGAACAGGCCGCCCGCCTCGGGGTACGACTCACCGACCTGTGGCCAAACCAGCCCTAGCCCGATGGCGAGCGCCGACTTTGGTTTATCCCGGTCCGGCGGTGGGAACCAAGTCTCAGGGTCGGTTGCTATCCCGGGCACTCACCCGGCCTAGGCGCCGCGGGTCTATGAAGATCGCCCGCGGCGCCGCGGGCGGGATGGAGTGATTCATTGAGCGGATGGCGTACCGTGACAGTGTTGCGCCGTCTGTGCGGCCTGGCTGCAGGTGGGCACGGCGACCGGCTTCTAAGGTTTCGGCCCTAGCGGTGAATGCTGAACGTGAGGGCTCCGGATGACCGAGCACACCGCAGTGGATCCGATCCATGCCTTCGCCGAACTGGGCCAGATCAAGTTCAGCGAAACGTCGCTTTCGGACACCCTCGCCCATGTGTCCGGGGTGGCCAAGCGCACCATCCCAGGAGCAGCCGAGGTGTCCGTCACCCTGGTACAGGCTTGTCGGGCCAGCACGGCCGCCTTCACCGGAGCCCTCGCCTTACATCTGGACGAGCGCCAATACGAAAAGGGGTATGGCCCTTGCCTGGACGCGGCCAGCGGAGGTGAAGCCATGCTGATCACCGACATAGCCATAGAGGACCGCTGGCCGGACTTCACGCCGGTGGCGGTCCAGCAGGGCGTCTTGAGTTCACTCTCGGTCGATATCCCGCTTCAGGAGGCATTGGTCGGCGCGCTGAATATCTATGGCGCGGAACCCGCGGCCTTCGATGACGAGGCATTGGACTTGGCCCGAGGTTTTGCCAGTTACGCCGCCGTCGCCCTGGCCAACGCTCACCAGTACGAAAGCACAGCCGCGCTTGCAGCTCAGATGCAGGAAGCGATGGCAACCAGAGCAGTCATCGAGCAAGCCAAAGGCATCCTGATATCGCAACGCGGCTGCAGCACCGAAGAGGCATTCGACATCCTCGTGCGTGCTTCCCGCAACTCGAACCGGAAACTGCGGGACATCGCCCAAGCACTCGTCCAGAACTCGCAGCACTGACCTCAAGCGCCGTCGTTCACCCGGCGCTGTATCTCATCCGGGGTCAGATCAGCCAAGGGTTGGGTCAGCAACCAGAGGTGCCCGAACGGGTCCCGTAGCCGACCGTCCCGGCTGCCGTAATACTGGTCTGCGACCGGGATCACGACCGTCGCACCGTTCTCGACCATGGCGGCGGCCCGGGCATCGGCATCAGGCACCTGCAGGTGGCACAGCACCGGGCTGCCGCCCAGGGCAGACGGGCTCCGGTTCACGTTTCCGTCAGCCTGGGTCACCGAGAAGACCGACGCACCGACCTCGACCTCGGCATGCACGATCGTCCCGGATGGCTCGGCATAGCGGACCACGACGCGGCCATCGAGCGCGGCCACATAGAAGTCCAGGGCCGCTGCGGCATCGTCGACGACCAGGCGGAGGTGCAGTCTTGTGAGCGTTTCGCTCGGGAGTCTCTCGGTCATGCCCGGAGCGTTGCCGCTCAGCAGCCTCGACGTCTAGAACGAATGGGAAGTGGCTGCGACACTTCGCCGATGACCGAGGTCTCCCGGCGCGCGTTTCTCGGCCGGGCTGGGCTTGCGGCCGGAGGAGTCGCGGTCGCCGGCGGCTCGGTTGGCTTGCTGGCCGCCTGCACCGAATCCGATCGCACCCGGAACGGGCCACCCTCGGCCACCCCGCTGGATCCACGGGACTGGGACTCGGTACGCGCACAGTTCGCGCTCAGCCTGGACCTGCTGCAATTCTCCGCGTTCGTTCTGGCCTCGCCGCCGCGTCAGGTGGCAGACGCGATTGAGGCGCATCGGACCGGACTCGACCAGGACACCTCCGGTTATCTCGGAAACGAAGCCGAACTCGATGGCGGGGTCATCTCGCAGGCAGCGGACTACCTCGACACCGATCGAGGGTGGATCGCACTCACCGACAGCACGACGATGGGTTTGGGCTTGGTGTACGGCGGCCTCAAAATGGCTCCTGGTCAGGAGGTGCTCACTTCTGACCACGACTTCTATGCCACCCACGAGGCTCTGCGGTTGCGCACCGAACGGGACGGCATCGCGGTACGCAAGATCGTGCTCTACGACGACCCATCGACGGCCTCTGTGGACCAGATCGCCACTCGGCTGGGCCAGGCGATCACCCCGGTCACCAGGGTCGTGGCGATCACCTGGGTGCACTCGGGCACCGGAGTGAAGCTGCCAGTGGCCGAGCTATCCGCGGAGATCGCCTCGCGGGCAGCGGCTTTGGGCATCGAACGACCTCTGCTGTGCCTCGACGGGGTGCATGGTCTCGGCGTGGAGAACGCGACGCCGGCGCAATTGGGCTGCGACTTCCTCATAAGCGGCACGCACAAATGGTTGTTCGGTCCGCGCGGGACGGGGCTGATCTGGGGTGCACCCGACGCTTGGGCGGAGGTCAACAACTCCATCCCCTCATTCGCTCCGGGCCTGTTCAGTGCCTACTTCCAGGACATCCCGCCCACCGATGTCCCGCCGGGCGAAGCTGCCACACCCGGGGGGTACAAAGCCTTCGAGCACCGATGGGCACTGGCCGAGGCTTTCGCCTTCCATCAGGCCATCGGCCAGGACCGGGTCGCCGATCGAACACATGCCCAGGCCACCCAACTCAAGGAGGGACTGGCCGAACTCAATGCCGTGCGAGTGGTCACCCCGATGCGACCGGAGCTGTCGGCCGGCATCGTCTGCCTGGAGATCGACAGCGACCAGATCTTCGACCTCCCGGCCAGGCTCCGCGAGGAGTTCGGATTGGTCGCCAGCATCACGCCGTACCACACGCCGTACCTCCGGTTGGGGCCCAGCATCGTGACGTCGCCGGAGGACGTCGAGCAGGCCATCGAGATCATGGCCTCCCTTGCCTGACGACGTGATCGAACTCCGTATCGCGCACACGTCCTGGCTGACCCCGACCGACCACCGGGCAATCCGCGAGCTGCTAGACGAGGCCTTCGACGGGGACTTCACCGACAAGGACTATGAGCACGGACTCGGTGGGATGCATGCCCTGGTCTGGGACGAATCCACCCTCGTCGCGCACGGCTCGGTCGTGATGCGGCGGTTGTTCCATGCCGGCCGCGCGCTGCGGAGCGGCTATGTCGAGGCAGTGGCGGTGCGCTCGGAGCAGCGCGGGCGCGGACATGGCCATGCGGTGATGGCTGCCCTGGAGCAGATCATCCAAGGCGGATACGAGCTGGGAGCCCTGAGCACCTCCGAGGCCGCCTTCAGCTTCTACGCCTCGCGCGGCTGGCAGCTCTGGCGTGGCACGGCGTCGGTGCTCTCGCCCCGCGGTCTCGTGCGGACCCCCGAGGACGAGGGCGGCATCTATCTGCTGCCGATGAGTGCCCGGCTGACCGACAGCGACGACCTGGCCTGCGACTGGCGGGACGGTGACGTCTGGTGAGTTCCGATGGGACGATCGACAGGCTGCGCTGAACCGACTCGATAGGGTCGCCTCGGTGGGAGGGAGGTCCGTGCCGTGCAGAAGGTTCTGATCGCCAACCGAGGTGAGATCGCCGTACGGATCGCCCGCGCCTGCCGGGACGCGGGTCTGGGCAGTGTCGCGGTCTACGCCGATCCCGACCGCGATGCCCTGCACGTACGTGTGGCCGACGAGGCATTCGCCCTTGGCGGCACTACCCCGGGCGAGTCGTATCTGCGCATCGACAAACTGTTGGAGGTCGCCGAGCAGTCGGGCGCAGACGCAGTTCACCCGGGATACGGGTTCCTCGCCGAGAACGCCGACTTCGCGCGCGCCGTCATCGACGCCGGCCTGACGTGGATCGGCCCCCCGGTCGACGCGATCATCTCCCTTGGCGACAAGGTGGCCGCCAGACACATTGCGACCAAGGCCGGCGCCCCGCTCGTTCCGGGGACCAGTGACCCGGTCTCCGGCCCGGAGGAGGTGCACGCCTTCGCCGAGGAGCACGGGCTCCCCGTGGCCATCAAGGCTGCCTTCGGCGGCGGCGGTCGGGGCCTGAAGGTGGCCCGAAAAGCCGAGGAGATCGACGAGTTGTACGCCTCGGCCGTACGCGAGGCCGAGGCCGCCTTCGGGCGGGGCGAGTGCTTCGTCGAGCGGTATCTGGACAAACCACGCCACGTCGAGGCTCAGATCCTTGCCGACTCCCACGGCACCGTAATTGTGGTCGGCACACGAGACTGCTCCCTGCAGCGCCGCCACCAGAAGCTCGTCGAGGAGGCCCCGGCCCCGTTCCTCACCGACGAGCAACGGGCCACGATCCACGCCTCAGCCAGGGCCATCTGCACGGAAGCCGGCTACGTCGGCGCCGGCACCGTGGAGTACCTGGTTGCCGCCGACGGCACGATCTCATTCCTCGAGGTCAACACCCGGCTCCAGGTCGAACACCCGGTCAGCGAGGAGACCACCGGACTGGATCTCGTCCGCGAGCAGTTCCGGATCGCCGACGGTGAGCCACTCGAGTACGACACCGATCCCGAGCCGCGCGGGCACAGCTTCGAATTCCGGATCAACGGGGAAGATCCGGGCCGCAACTTCCTGCCCGCCCCCGGAACCGTCACCCGCTGGCGACCGCCGAGCGGACCGGGCGTACGGCTGGATTCCGGAGTCGTCGAGGGTGACGTGATCGGCGGCGGCTTCGACTCCATGCTGGCCAAACTGATCGTTAGCGGTGCCACCCGAGAACAGGCCCTCGAGCGCTCCCGCCGGGCGTTGGCCGAACTCGAGGTCGGCGGTATGCCGACGGTCGTCCCCTTCCACCGGGCGATCGTGTCGGATCCAGCGTTCACCTCCGAGCCGTTCAGGGTGCACACCCGGTGGATCGAGACCGAGTTCGACAACCAGATCCCGCCCTATGCCGAGCCGACCGAGGACCCGGCCGCGCCCGCCGAGCGGCAGACGGTCGTTGTTGAGGTGGGCGGTCGTCGACTCGAGGTCTCGCTGCCCGGTGGCCTGGCTCTCGGCGGGAGTGGTTCGGCCTCCGGCGGGGTGCCGGCCAAGCCGCGCCGGCGCGGTGGCTCGGGGACCGGCGGCGCCGCCGGCGGCGACGCACTGACCAGCCCGATGCAGGGCACGATCGTAAAGATTGCGGTCGAGGACGGCGCCTCGGTCGCAGCCGGCGACCTGGTCGTGGTGCTCGAGGCCATGAAGATGGAGCAACCGATCAATGCCCACAAAGCCGGTACGGTCAGCGGTCTTGCGGCCGCGGTGGGGGAGGTCGTGGGCAGCGGCGCGGTGATCTGCACGATCGCCGACGCCGCGCCTCCTAGTTGATCATCGGAAACTTGGGGGTTTTGGCTCGGGATTCGGCCGAAAAGCCCGTGCAATTCCGATGATCAACTTCAAGGGGGTCAGAGGTAGCGGCGGG
>Ga0208612_1000808_pt1 | contig 13079 bp, 9 predicted proteins | sample AntDryMetagUQ889_FD_188089 | JGI IMG/M metagenome (GOLD analysis project Ga0208612, IMG submission 188089) | Polar desert microbial communities from Antarctic Dry Valleys - UQ889 (SPAdes) | ecosystem: Environmental > Terrestrial > Soil > Desert | place: Antarctic Dry Valleys | collected 2008-12-31 | reverse complement strand
GGCTGCCGCATTTGCGGGCGTGGGCGGCGCGCTCCTTTCGGTGGCCGCGCCGGGACGCCTCGGCCTGGTCCTGATCGCGTTGGCGCCTGCCACGGGGTTTCTGGCGCCCGACCTGTGGCTGGCTCGCCGTGCCGCCAAGCGCGCCGCGGCGGTCCGGCGTGAGCTGCCGGCCCTGCTCGACATGCTGCGCGTGACCGTGGACGCGGGGGCGTCGCTGACGGCCGCCATGTCGGAGGTCGGCGGGCGCACCAGGGGGCCGCTGGCGGCCGAGTGGCGGGCGGTGGGGCACGAGGCGGCGCTCGGCGTGCCGCTCGCGGAGGCGCTCGAGGGGATGGGCCGCAGGCTGCCGCAGCCGGAGGTCGAGGCGCTGATCGGGGCCCTCGATCGCGCGCGGCGCCACGGAGCGCCGCTCGGGGCAACGCTTGGGCGTCAGGCCCGCGACTGTCGGCTTGTCCTGCGCCGCGCCGTCCAGGAGGAGGCCGCGAAGGCCGGCCCCAAGATCCAGCTCGTCGTGGCCCTGCTGCTGGTCCCCTCCGTGCTCCTGATGGTGGCGGCGGCCCTCGTGGCGGCCCTGCTCGACTCCGGCGGCCTGCCCGCGGCCTGAGTCCTGCCCGCGACGGGAGTCCTGGGCTCCCGTGCCGAGGTCCCGGTCGGCGACCCGCCGGAGGGCCGTCCGGCGCCTTCACGCAAGATCCGTTGCAGGCGGTCGGCGCGGGTGCAATATCCCACCCAGCACCGCGTCTGCAAGTCCTCACCCAGGCCGCGCGGGAGAGCGCCCCACGCCAAATCGCCCGCGAACCCGCTGTCCGAGCCAGAAAGGCCGCCTCGACCCGCGTCATGCACCTGGAGCGGACGGATAAGTGGGGCTATGTGTTGCAGGGTGGGAGATTGTGGGCTACAGTGGCGGCCAGGCATGAGGACCGGAGTGGCGGGGCTCCTCCCACTCCACCACTTCGGTCCGATTTGCCACTTCTTCCCGGCACATGAGCCGACCTGAGCGACATTGGCATTCAGAGGTCACTACGAGCACTCGCTTGACGCCAAGCACCGGCTCAGCATCCCGGCCAGGTTTCGCGCGGCCTACTCCTCGGGACTCGTTCTCGCCAAGGACTCGGATGCCTGCATTTCGGTCTGGACGCCGGACGTCCACGAGACCACAGTCGAGCGCGCTCTGGCGGGCAGGAACCCCTTCAGCCTCGAGGTCAAGAAACTGCGCCGCTACTTCGAGGCCCACTCCTTCGACACGGAGCTCGACTCCTCGGGCCGCGTCACCCTGCCACCACCGCTCCTTCTGCACGCGGGCGTGGAGAAGGAGGTCGTGGTGGCGGGCGTCGGCGACCACCTCGAGATCTGGGGTAGGGAGCGCTGGCAGGAGGAGCAGCGCGAGCTCGACGCCGGCATCGAGGAGGTGACCCAGTCACTTGGCAATCTTGGTTGACATGACGCGCGCGCACGTACCGGTCCTCGCCGGCGAGCTGATCGAGCTGACGGCCCCCGGCGCGGGGGAGAACGTGGTCGACTGCACCTTCGGCGCGGGCGGGCACGCGCGCCTGATGGCCGACCGGATCGGCGCCGGCGGCACGCTCGTGTGCGTGGACCGCGATCCCGCCGCGCAGGAGCGCTTCGAGGAGATGGCGGCCGAGGTCCCGTGCCGGACACGGTTCCTGCGGATGGAGTACGGGGACGCGCTGGAGCTGCTGCGGGAGGAGGGCTTCGAGGCCGATGTCGTCTATCTCGACCTCGGCGTCTCCTCGATGCAGGTCGACGCTCGCGAGCGTGGCTTCTCCTACTCCTACGACGCACCACTGGACATGCGCATGGACCCGGATCAGGAGCTCGACGCTCGCGCGATCGTCAACGGCTACGACGAGCGCCGCCTTGCACAGCTCTTTCGCCGCTACGGCGAGGATCCCAACGCACGCTTGATCGCGCGGGAGATCGTCCAGCGTCGCCGGCGCTCGCCGATCGAGACGACCGGCGAGCTGGTGAACGCCATCGAGATCGCGTTGCCCGCGGCAATCCGGCGCAGGTTCGGCGGCGGCTCGCCCGCCAAGCGCGTGTTCCAGGCGGTGCGGATCGCCGTGAACTCGGAGCTGGATTCGCTGGACCGGGCGCTGCCGGCGGCGTGGGGACTGCTCGCGGAGGGCGGCCGGCTCGCGGCGATCTCCTTCCATTCGCTCGAGGACCGGCGGGTGAAGCGCTTCCTCGCCGGTCGCGCCCGCGGATGCACGTGTCCGCCCGACCTGCCGGTGTGCGGCTGCGGACGCAAGCCGGAGGCGGAGTTGATCACCCGCCGGGCGGTGGCGCCGACGCCGGGCGAGGTGGCTGACAACCCGCGCTCGAAATCCGGCCGGCTGCGGGCTGCGCGTCGCATCGGGGAGGCCGAAGCCTGATGGGCCGCGCAGCCGCGGCCCCAGCCCGCCGCCCTCCTGAGCATCTCCCGCGCCGCTCGCCGGCCGCCCCGCCCGCGCATCTCCCGCGCTGCGACCCCGCTTCGGAGCCTCGGCGACCCTCCCCGCCGGCGGTTCCGCGGGGTGCCGCCGTCCTCGACGCCCTCCTGCATGGCCGCGCCTGGATCGCGATCGTCTTCGTCCTGCTCGCCGGCATCGTCTTCTTCAACGTCGACCTGCTGCGGATGAACCGCGAGATCGCCGCCGCCTCCGAGCGGGCGCGCGTGGTCAAGCTCCAGAACGCCCGGCTGCGCACCGACCTCGCCAGGCTCGGGTCGAGCGAGCGGATCCAACGGGTGGCCGCCGCGCGAGGCCTGGTCCTGGCGGAGGCCGGCGAGGTGCGCTACCTGCGTTCCAACCCCGCCGTCGACGCTCGCCGCGCGGCGGAGCGGACCAAGGTGGAATCCGCCGACGCGCAGACACAGGTCGCCGCCGACGCGCAGACACAGGTCCGCGCCGCCGTTACGCAGCCACAGGTCGGCGCCGATGCGCAGACACAGCTCGGCGCGGCGGATGTGCAGCCACAGCCCGGTGCCGCCGGCGCGCAGCCACAGGAGTAGCTCGTGCGACTCCTCGATCGCCGGATCGGCCTCCTCTTCGCCGTGTTCCTACTGCTGCTCGTGGCCATCGGCATGCGAGCGGCCTGGCTCGGCACGGTGCGCGCCGGCTCCCTGAAGCAGCGCGCCGTCACGCAACAGGTCGAGGACCTGGAGGTGACGGCTCGCCGGGGCACGATCACAGACCGTCACGGCGTGGAGCTCGCGGTAGCCGAGGACGCGGTATCGGTTTTCGCCAACCCCTTCCTCGTGAAGGACCCGGCCGCGGCGGCGGCGAAGCTGGCGCCGATCCTCGGGCGCCCCGCCGAGGAGCTGACCAAGACTCTCGGTGACCGCAAGAAGGGGTACGTGTACCTGCGCCGCAAGATGGACGCCGGGGTCGCGGAGAAGGTCGACAAGCTGAAGATCGAGGGGGTGGGAACGGTTGGCGAACCGCGCCGGGTCTACCCGCAGGGCGCTCTCGCCGGCCAGCTGCTCGGAATCGTGGGCACCGACAACCTCGGCCTGTCCGGGCTCGAGCAGCAATACGAGCGCGACCTGCACGGGTCAAACGGCCACCGCCGGCTCGTGAAGGACGCGCTGGGCGAGCCCGTGAGCATCGTCGAGAGCGATCGGGCGCAGGCGGGTAAGGACATCCGGCTGACGATCGACGCCGCCCTGCAGGAGCGGGTGGAGGCGGTGATGGACGATGTGGGTCGCAAGCACCGCCCGCGCGGCGCCACGACCGTGGTGATGGACCCCCGCAACGGAGAGGTGCTTGCCCTGTCCAACTGGCCCCGGGCCGATCCCACGGACATCGGGGCCGCGTCGGCGTACACGCTCACCAACCGGGCGGTGGCGGCGAGCTACGAGCCGGGCTCCACCTTCAAGGCCTTCACCGTGGCTGGTGCGCTCGAGGAAGGGGTCGTGCGCCCCGGGTCGAGGTTCGACCTGCCGCCGATCCTGAAGGTCGCCGACCGCGAGATCGAAGACGCACATGACCGTGGGCCGGTGAACCTCTCCGTGGCGGAGATCCTCGCCCAGTCCTCGAACGTCGGAGCCGCCACGATCGGCCTGAATCTCGGTAAGCGCCGGTTCGCCGGGTGGGTGAGCAGGTTCGGCTTCGGGCGAGCGACGGGCGTGGGGCTGCCGGGCGAAGCTCCGGGAATCGTGCTCTCGCCCGACCGCTACTACGGCTCCACGCTCGGGAACATGGCGATCGGGCAGGGCCTGGCGGTGACCCCCCTGCAGATGGCCGCCGGATTCTCCGCGATCGGAAACGGAGGCGTGCTTCACCGCCCGCGCGTGATCCTCGGTGAGGGCGAGCCGGGACGTCGCGTCATCTCCCGGCGCACCTCTGGCCAGGTGGTCAAGATGCTCGAGGGCGTGATCGGCGCCGGCGGCACCGGCCAGGAGGCGGAGGTGCCCGGCTATCGCCTCGCCGGCAAGACGGGAACCGCCGAGAAGCCCGACCCGAAGACCGGCGGCTACTCGAAGTTCAAGTTCTTCTCGTCCTTCATCGGCTTCGCTCCCGCGCGCGAGCCGCGCCTGATGATCGCCGTGATGGTCGACGAGCCCAAGGGCCTCTACTACGGCGGCGACGTGGCCGCCCCGGCCTTCGAGCAGATCCTTCAGTTCGCGCTGCCGTACCTGCGAATACCGCCGCGCTGAGGCCGCATAGGATGCAGGCACCTTGACCCTTCGCGAGCTGATGGGGGATGGGGCGCCCGCGGTGCCCGTCACGGGCCTCGCCTACTCGAGTGACGGCGTCTCCCCCGGCACGCTCTTCTTCTGCGTGCCCGGCTTCACGCGCGACGGGCACGACTTCGCCGCCGACGCCGTGGCGCGCGGGGCGGCCGCGCTGGTGTGCGAGCGCCCGCTCGAGCTGGGCGTACCCGAGGTCCTGGTCCCCGACGTGCGAGCGGCGATGGGCCCTGTCGCGGCGCGCTTTCACGGCGATCCCACCGCAACGCTGCGCGTGGTGGGGATCACGGGCACGAACGGCAAGACCACCACCGCCTTCCTCGTGCGCGAGATCCTGGAGGCGGCGGGCATCCGCACCGGGCTGCTCGGCACGGTGAGGCAGGTGGTCGGCGGCGACGAGGAGTCGGTCGAGCGCACCACTCCCGAGGCCGTGGATCTTCAGGGCACATTCTGCCGCATGATCGCGGCGGGCGACGAGGCCTGCGTCATGGAGGTGTCCTCGCATGCGCTCGAGCTCGGTCGCGCCGCGGGCATCCACTTCGCGTGCCGCGTCTTCACCAACCTGACCCAGGACCACCTGGACTTCCACGAGACGATGGAGGCCTACTACTCCGCCAAGCGCCGCCTCTTCGACGATCCCGGGCCCGCCGTAGTGAGCGTCGACGATCCCTACGGGCGCCGGCTCGCGGGCGAGATCGAGGCCCTGACCTTCGGCATCGAGTCCGCCGACGCGCAGCTGCGCGCGCGCGACGTGCGCTTCGACGTGAGTGGCGCCTCGTTCACGGTCGCGATGCCCGATGGCCCGCTCGAGCTGACCTCGCGGCTACCCGGCCTCTTCAACGTCCAGAACGCGCTCGCCGCGCTCGGAGCGGCCAGGTCGTTGGGCGTCGCGCCGGATGTGGTCCGATCGGCGCTCGCCGTGGCGGCGCGCGTTCCCGGTCGCTTCGAGCCCGTCGAGGAGGGCCAGGACTTCGGAGTGCTCGTGGACTACGCGCATACGCCCGACTCGCTCGAGAACGTACTGCGTGCCGCGCGCGAGCTCACGGGCGGCCGTGTGCACGTGGCGTTCGGCGCCGGAGGGGACCGCGACCGCGGCAAGCGCCCGCTGATGGGCGAGGTTGCAGCGCGTCTGGCCGACCACGTGATCGTGACCTCGGACAACCCCCGCTCAGAGTGCCCGGAGGCGATTCTCGAGGAGATCGTGGCCGGCAGCGGTCCGGGCGTCGAGCGGGAGCTCGACCGCCGGCGCGCGATCGCGCTGGCGATCGCGGACGCCGACGCGGGGGACGTGGTGGTGATCGCCGGAAAGGGACACGAGCAGGGCCAGGAGTTCGAGGGCGGGCGCAAGGAGCCCTTCGACGACGTGACCGTCGCGCGCGAGGCCCTGCGCGCGAGAGCTGCTGCCGCCGAGGGGTGCCGGTGAACGGGAGGACCGCCGGCTGGGTGGCCGAGGCGGCGCAGGCCCGCCTGGCGGCGGGTGACCCCGACGCGGACGGCCCCCGGCGCGCCGTCGTCGACACGCGCGAGCTCGCGCGGGGCGACCTGTTCGTCGGCCTTCGAGGGGAACGGGCAGACGGCGGGGAGCTCGCGGGCGACGCCCTGAGGGCCGGCGCCTGGGGCGCCCTCGTGGCGCCCGAGCACGAGCAGCGCGCTGTGAGCGCCGCTGAGGCTCTCGCGCCCGGCGCGCCCGTGGTCCTCACCGCGGCGGATCCCCTGGTCTCGCTTCAGAGGCTGGCGCGCGCCTGGCGGCGGGCGCTCGGCTGCAAGGTCGTCGGGGTGACGGGGTCGACCGGCAAGACCTCGACGAAGGACATCCTGACCGCGCTCCTCGCGCCCCATCTGCGCACCCACGCCAACCGGGAGAACCTGAACACCGAGATCGGCCTGCCGCTCACGATCCTCGAGGCGGGACCGCGAACGGAGGCGATGGTTCTCGAGATGGCGATGCGCGGGGAGGGGCAGATCGCCGAGCTGGTGGAGGTGGCCGAGCCGGACGTGGGCGTGATCGTGAACGTCGGGCCCGTGCACCTGGAGCTGCTCGGCACGGTCGAGCGGGTGGCGGCCGCGAAGGCGGAGCTGATCCGCGACCTGCGCCCGGGGGCGGCGTGCGTCGTGCCCGCGAGCGAGCCGCTGCTCGACGCGCACCTGCGCGAGGACCTGGACACGATCACGTTCGGCCCGGGCGGCGAGGTGATGCTGCTCAGCTTCGATGCGGGGCGGGCGGAGATCGAGTCGCGCGGGCGGACGATCGAGCTCGAGCTGCCCTATACGGAGCCCTACAACCTGCTGAACACCCTGGCCGCGGTGGGCGCCGCCACGGCACTCGGCGTGCGGCCGGTGGGCGGCGTGGACGTTCGCTTCTCCTCCCTGCGCGGGGAGGTGGTGGAGCTGCCGGGCGGCGTGACGGTCGTAAACGACTGCTACAACGCCAACCCGATGTCGATGCGCGCAGCCCTCCAGCACCTGGCCGAGAGCACCGCCGAGCGCCGCCTGGCGGTGCTCGGCACGATGGCCGAGCTCGGTCCAGCGTCAGAGGCCTTCCATCGGGAGATCGGCGAGGAGGCTGCCGCCCTCGGGGTCGACGTGCTCGTGACCGTTGGACAGGAGGCGCTGGCCTACTCCGAGGGCTTTGGCGGCGAGTCCTACGCAGCGGCCACGCCCGAGGAGGCCGCTGCGTTGCTGGAGGAGCTGGCGATTCCGGGGGACCGCGTGCTAGTCAAGGGCTCGCGCTCGGCGGGCCTCGAGCGGATCCTCGCCTAGTGGCCCGTCCTGCAAATTCGCACCCGTTTGGCGGCCCCTGGACGCGCCTGGCTGCGTCCCGCGGGATCGCCGATGAACAGGCATCGACTCACCCGCGCGACTTGCCAGCCACGCCCAGTGACTCGCCAAAGCGAGCACGAATTTGCAGGACGGACCACTAGACGGATGCGCACATCCGCTGAACAACCGACGCTGCTTGTCCGGCTGCGCGGACAGGCCGGGAGCGCGGAGTCGGGGGTGGGGGCCCGGACCCCGGACGGGTCGACACGGGAGAGCGCGCGGCGAGCCCGCCCCGCGCGGGTCTGGCCGGTGCTCCTCGGATGTCTCGTCCTGTCGGCGCTCACGCTGCTCTTCCCGTCGACCCCGACCTACGACCCGTGGGCGTGGATCCTCTGGGGGCGGGAGATCGCCCACCTGGACCTCACCACCTCCGGCGGCCCGTCCTGGAAGCCGCTGCCCGTGCTGTTCACGATCCCCTTCTCGATCTTCGGCGAGCACGCGGCGCCCCTCCTCTGGGTCTGGGTCGCGCGCGCGGGCGCGCTGCTCGCCCTCGCCATGGCCTTCCGTGTGGCGCGTCGCCTGGTGGGCGGAGCGGCCGGGGTCGTCGCGGGCCTCTTCGCCGGCGCCTTCCTCTTCTCGAGCTTCAAGTACATCCGCGACGCGGCGCTGGGCAACTCCGAGGCGCTGCTCGCCGCGCTGGCGCTGTGGGCATTCGAGCGGCACCTGGACGGTCGCCGCGATCACGCGCTCTACCTTGGCTTTGCGGCAGCGCTGCTGCGCCCGGAGGTGTGGCCCTTCCTCGGCCTCTACGGGATCTGGCTGTGGTTTCGCGAGCCCGAGCTGAGGCTGCGCATGGTGGGCCTCGCGGCGCTGATACCGCTGCTCTGGTTCGGTCCCGAGCTGTGGGGCTCCGGCGAGCCCTTCCGCGCGGGCAGCCGTGCGAACAAGCCGAACCCCGGCAGCGCGGCCTTTGCCGACAATCCGGGGTTGGAGGTCATCCGGCGCTTCAACCACGTGACGATCAAGCCGCTCGAGGCGGCGGCGCTGATCGCCGTGATCCACGCCGCGCTCGCGTGGCTTCGGCGGCGCGAGCAGCGCGCGACGCTCTTTCTCTTTCTCACCGGGGCCGCCTGGCTTCTGCTGGTGGCGGGCATGACCGCGGGCGGCTTTGCCGGCAACCAGCGCTACCTGATCGTGACCACGGCAGCCGTGTGTGTCCTGGGCGGGATCGGAATAGGGCGGATTTTCGAGGCGGTCCAGCAACGGGTGGCGGACCGGACGAGCAACCCGCGTACCGGCCTGGCTGCCGCCGCCGCAGCTTTCGCTCTTGGAGTGCTCGCGCTCTCACCCGTGATCGGCCAGAAGGCGGACAACGCCCGCCTCACGCTCGACCGCCTGCGCTACGAGGCCAGCATCTGGAACGGCCTGCGCGACGTGGTGGACAAGGCCGGCGGCAGGGAGCGCCTGCGCGCATGCGGGGGGGTCTACAGCGGCCCCTTCCAGACTCAGATGGTGGCGTACACGCTCGGCATCCACGGCGAGCAGGTCGGCTGGGAGCAGACCCCGGCGCCCGGAGTCGCCTTCCGCACCCGCACGGTGCCCGCCGGACCGAAGGTGGTCGCGATGACCGACTCTCGCTTCCGGCAGATCGCCACGACAGGACGCTGGACAGCGCTCACCTCGCCGCGAAAGGATGCTCGCGGGCGGGAGTGCCCCACCTCGAGTCGCTACGCCCCCCGGGTGCCGGGGGGCCGAGATACACCCGATCTGCGCTCGGCGGGCTGACCGTGGGCTCCCCTATGTTTCCCGGGTGACGTCGCTGGCCGCCCGTGCTCGCGCCCTTCCGCGCCTCGACCCGCTGCGCTTCGGAGTGGCGGGCATCGTGGCGATCGTCGGCGCGCTGGTGCTCATCTCGCTCTTCCTGCGCACCCGAGCGCTCGGGGCATCGCTTTGGATGGACGAGGGACTCTCGATCGGGATCGCCTCCCAGCCGTTCTTCGACATTCCGGGGATCCTGCGTCAGGACGGCTCGCCGCCGCTCTACTACCTGGCGCTCAACGTGTGGATGAGCCTGTTCGGCAACGGACCGGCTGAGACCCAGGGCCTTTCGGTTGCGTTCTCCCTGCTGGCGGTACCGGGCGGGCTGTGGGCCGGCTGGTCGCTGTTCGGCCGGCGCGCCGGTCTCATCTGCGCGGCGCTCGCCGCGGTCAATCCGTTTCTGACGATCTACGCGCAGGAGACGCGGATGTACTCGCTGATGGTGGTGCTCAGCCTCCTCACCTGCGCGGCCTTCCTGCACGTGTACATCTTTCGCAACCGCAAGTACCTGCCCCTGTTCGCTGTCCTGCTGGCGGCGATGCTCTACACCCACGGCTGGGGGATCTTCGTGGGCGCCGGCACCCTCCTCGCGGCGGCCGTGCCGCTGCTGGCCTCCGAGGACCGCCGGGCGCTGCTCAAGGACCTCGCGATCGGCTTCGGAGCCGCCGGCGTGCTGTACCTGCCATGGCTTCCCACGCTGCTCTACCAGACCGCGCACACGGGGGCCCCGTGGCTCAACTCACCGCGGTTTGGCGCACCGGTCCAGATCTCCAAGTCGCTGCTGGGCGGCGGGACCGTGACCGTCGCGATCCTCCTTGCGGGCGGGTCTGGCCTAGCCGCCGTGCTCGCCAACCGCACGCAGGGCCGCGAGCGCACGGCCGTGTATACCACGCTGGCGGTGGGCGTTGCCACGCTCGCCATCGCCTGGTTCTTCTCGCAGGTCTCACCGGCGTGGACGACCCGCTACCTCGGGGTGGCGCTCGGCCCGATCTTCCTGCTCGCGTCGCTGGGGCTCGCCCGGGCGGGCAAGCTCGGGCTGGTGGCCCTCGCGATCATCCTCGCGATCTGGTCGCTCCCGAAGACCGCAAACCTGCAGAACAAGTCGAACGTGTCCGACCTGGCGACGGCCGTCGAGGGCCGTCTGTCGGCGGGGGACCTCGTGGTCACCCTCCAGCCCGAGCAGCACCCGCTGGTCAACTACCACCTGCCGGGGGGGCTGAGGGAGGCCACCGAGCTGGGCCCCGTCGAGACGAAGGGGGTCATGGACTGGGTGGACGCCAAGGAGAAGCTCGAGGCTGCCACGCCGGCGAGAAACCTCGCCCCGCTCCTTGATAGGCTGCCGCGTTCGCGCCGAGTTCTGCTTGTGCATCCCGTGACGTCGGACCTCGACGCGTGGGACGCGCCGTGGACGCGGCTCGTCCGGCGAAGGGCCGCCCAGTGGGGGCAAGCCATGGAGCTCGACGGACGCTTCACCCGCGAGGCCTCGGTTCCCTCCTTCTACCGGCGAGCCAGGCGGATCGGCGTGCGTGGCGTCCTCTACAGGAAGACTGGCGACTAGATGAGCGAGACAGAGAGCATCGCGGGAGTGCCTTCGATCGAGCCGGCGGCCGAGCTTGCAACCCCCGGTCTGAAGGACACGCCGACGCTGATAATCGGTGCTGGCCCAGCCGGCTTGACGGCCGGCTATCTGCTGGCCAAGCAGGGGCTCCCCGTGATCGTCTTCGAGGCCGAGAACCAGGTCGGAGGGATCGCAAAGACCGAGGTGCGAGACGGCCCGGGCGGGGAGTACCGCTTCGACCTGGGGGGCCATCGCTTCTTCACAAAGGTCCAAGAGGTCGACGACCTCTGGCACGAGATCATGCGCGAGGAGTTCCTCAAGCGTCCGCGGATGTCACGGATCTACTGGAACAAGAAGTTCCTCGACTACCCGCTGCGCGGCCCCGACGTGATCAAGAAGCTCGGCCCGGTCGAGCTGACGCGCGCGTTCCTCTCCTATCTCTGGGCTCAGATCAAGCCCAAGGGCCGTGAGGACACCTTCGAGCAGTGGGTCTCCAACCGCTTCGGCAAGCGCCTCTTCAACCTCTTCTTCAAGTCCTACACGGAGAAGGTGTGGGGAGTCCCCACCTCCGAGATCCGTGCGGAGTGGGCCGCGCAGCGGATCAAGGGGCTCTCGTTCTTCAGCGCCGCCAAGGCAGCCTTCTTCGGCAACAAGGGCAACATCAAGACGCTTATCGGTGAGTTCCACTACCCCCGCTTCGGGCCCGGCCAGATGTGGGAGACGATGACCGACGACATCCAGAGGCTGGGCGGGCAGGTATTGATGAGTACCCCGGTCGAGAAGCTCGAGATCTCCGACGGGCGGGTGACCAAGCTGCACGCGGGCGGCAAGGTGTACGAGTCCAACCACGTGATCTCATCGCTGCCGCTGCGAAACGTGGTGGGCATGGCCGACCCGCACCCCAAGCCCGAGGTGGTCGCCGCGGCGAAGGGGCTGCGCTACCGGGACTTCCTGACGGTCTCGCTCGTGCTCGACGGCAAGGACCTCTTCCCGGACAACTGGATCTACATCCACGAGCCGGACGTCGAGGTGGGCCGGATCCAGAACTTCCGCTCCTGGAGCCCATGGATGGTGCCCGACGACACCAAGGCGTGCGTGGGCCTCGAGTACTTCTGCTTTGCCGGCGATCAGCTCTGGGAGATGGACGACGACAAGCTCGTCGAGCTCGGCATGAAGGAGCTCGAGCAGCTCGGGCTCGCCCGCCGGGACATGCTCGAGTTCGGCTTCGCCACCCGCGTTCCGAAGGCCTATCCCATGTACGACATGGACTACGCAGAGCGGATCGTCTCGATTCGCAGCTTTCTCGACGGCATCGAGAACCTGCAGCAGGTCGGCCGCAACGGGCTGCACCGCTACAACAACTCCGACCACTCCATGCTCACCGCCATGAGGGCGGTGGACAACCTCGTGAAGGGCACCGACTACGACATCTGGGCGGTAAACGCGGAGTCGGCCTACCACGAGGAGGAGGACCAGGCCGAGCAGCAGCCGTACATCGAGGCGCCCGAGACAGAGGCCCAAAAACGCCCGCTCGCCAGCTGACGCGGGGCGCATCACCCGGCTTCGAGGAGATCGCGGTCGGCGCTGACGATCGCGTCGACTCCGTGATTTGAGGGCGAGCGCGAACGAGGTAGTGGTGGTCCCGGTCGCGCGTCGCGGCGGGGCGGTCCGGCGGGTCGTCGGAGATCTCGGCGTGGCGGTGGACACGCTCTACGAACGGATCCGGTGGGCTGCCGCTGTGGCCGATGAGTGCTGAGACGAAGACGCCTGGGTCGCCGACGACCCGGATCACGCCGCGCCGCGCTCACGGCGCGCCGCGTGCAGCTCTTCGTAGGTAAGACGTTCCGCGTCCGCGTCGGACGGCCCCGGCCTTGGCTTGCGTGACGTCGAGCAGCCGCTCCAGCAGATACGCGTTCAGGGCACGCTCGACGACCGCGGCGTCGCTCTCGCTACCAGCGCCCAGCTCGCTGCGCGTACGCTCGACGGTCTCGGCATCGAGATCGACATTGCCTTGTCGCCAGGCGAAGCCATCGTCCTTCACGGTACACGTCCCCGGGGCGGCAGCCAGCACGCGTCGACGTCCGCGCAGCGGCGGTGCGGTGAGGGGCGCTCCGTTCACGACGGCCGGGCGTGCGGGGTCGGCGCACGCCCCCGGCGGGCGAGGAGCTCGGGGAGCCACCAGAGGACCAGGCCCAGGGCGAGGCCGATCGCGAGGTTGCTCAGCAGTCCGGCAGTGCCGACCAGGAGCGCGTT
>Ga0208612_1000807_pt1 | contig 13093 bp, 10 predicted proteins | sample AntDryMetagUQ889_FD_188089 | JGI IMG/M metagenome (GOLD analysis project Ga0208612, IMG submission 188089) | Polar desert microbial communities from Antarctic Dry Valleys - UQ889 (SPAdes) | ecosystem: Environmental > Terrestrial > Soil > Desert | place: Antarctic Dry Valleys | collected 2008-12-31 | reverse complement strand
TATCTGGCGCGGGCGCGTCGCCGGTCCTCGTCTTCGGGCCCGCGGCACACCTAGACGGCGGGGTCCTTACCGGCGAGGTGGGCCGGATCATTCCTCGGCTGGTGCTGAGGTAATCGTCGCGATCGGGTCGCCGGTCTTGATCGGCTCGCCCTCGGCGATCGGCAGATCGGAGATGGTGCCCGCCTTGTGGGCGTTGATCTCGTTCTCCATCTTCATCGCCTCGATGATGCACAGCAGCTGGCCCTCCTCGACCTCGTCCCCCTGGCCGACCACCACCTTCCACATGTTGCCCTGCAGCGGTGAGGTGATCTGGTCGGGCCCGCCGCCGGCGGCCTTCTTGCGCTCGCCCCGCTTGGGAGGAGCCGTGGCGCCGGCCGTGCCGTTGGCGGCCGGCGCGCCGCCTGCGAACGCCTCCCCGATCACCTTCACGTCGAAGCGGCGGCCCGATACCTCCACGGCGTAGTCGCGCTCGACCTTCTCGGGCTCCTCGCTCTCGTCCTGCGCCGGTGAAGGATCGGTGGCCAGGGCCTTGAGCCAGTCCTTGTCCTCGACCAGGTCGCGACAGGTCTCACCCGCCCGCCATTGGTCGGTGTCCATCAAGGCGGTGTGGAAGCCGATCAGCGTGGTCAGTCCGCCGATCTCGTACTCGCTGAGCGCCCGGATCATCCGCCTGGTGGAGGCGTCGCGGTCGGTGTCCCAGACGATCAGCTTGGCGATCATCGGGTCATACAGCGGCAGCACCTCGTAACCCTCACGCGCGCCCGAGTCCACACGAACGCCGGGACCGCCGGGCTCCACGTAGTGGGTGATCCGGCCCGGCGCGGGGGCGAAGTTGGTCGCGGCCGTCTCGGCGTTGATGCGGCACTCGATGGCGTGCCCGCGCAGCTGGATGTCCTCCTGGGCAAACGGCAGCTCGTCGCCGCAGGCCACCCGGATCTGCTCGCGCACGATGTCGATGCCGGTGACCATCTCGGTCACGCAGTGCTCGACCTGAACGCGGGTGTTCATCTCCAGGAAGAAGTACTCGTCGTCTGAGAGCAGTCCCTCGATCGTGCCCGCCGAGTAGTAGCCCACGGCCTTTGCGGCGTCAGTGCCGATCTTGCCGATCTTCTCGCGCAGCTCGGGGGACACCGCCGGGGCCGGGCTCTCCTCGATCAGCTTCTGGTGGCGGCGCTGGACGGAGCAGTCGCGCTCGAACAGGTGAACGGTGTTGCCCGAGTGGTCGGCCAGCACCTGGACCTCCACGTGGCGGGGGTCGGGCAGGTAGCGCTCGAGGTAGACCGTGGCGTCGGAGAAGAACTTCTCGCCCTCGCGGGCGGCGCCGTCAAAGGCGTCCTGCAGCTCGGACTCCTCCAGGGCGACGCGGAAGCCCTTGCCGCCCCCACCGCCGGCGGCCTTGATGGCCACGGGGTAGCCGATCGACTCGTCGATGAGCTTCCTGGCGTCCTGCACCGTCTCGACCGGGTCGGTGGTGCCAGGCACGATCGGGACGCCGGCGCTCTTCATCAGCTCGCGCGCCCGGGTCTTCGAGCCCATGGCGTCGATCGCGTCGGCGGGCGGACCGATGAATACGATGCCGGCCTCGTCGCAGGCCCGGGCGAACGCCGAGTTCTCGGCCAGGAAGCCGTAGCCGGGGTGGATCGCCTCGGCGCCTGCCTGCTCGGCCACCTCCAGGATCTTGTCCACGTTGAGGTAGCTCTCGGAGGCAGGGCCGGGACCCAGCAGGTAGGCTTCGTCGGCGCGGTGGACGTGCGGGGCGTCGCGATCGGGCTCGGAGTAGACCGCCACGGAGCCGACGCCGAGCTCCTCGAGGGTCCGCATCACCCTGATGGCGATCTCTCCGCGGTTGGCGACCAGGACCTTGGAGAACATGCGGCGCGAAAGGTTACATCCGCGGCCATCCTGGCCGCGTTCTTGAGACCCACGTCGCCCTCCGGGCTCACATCCCCTCCACAGCCATCCTGGGGGTTGCTGAGAGCCCCGCGCCGTCGACAGCGGCCGGCCAGCGCACGTCCCCCCGCTCTCGCCCATACTCCGGGGGGTGCGAGTTGCTGTCACCTTGCTCGCGGCCGCCGTGGGGGCTTTGTTGGCGCCGGCCTCGGCCGGCGCGCAGGCGAGGTTCTGCGGTCCGGCCGCTCGACCCTGTATACGGGTGACCGTTCCCCTGGATCGCTCCGGGCAGGTGCCCGGGCAGGTGAAGCTCCAGGTCGAGCGCAGGAAGGCCCGCAAGCCCGTGCGGCCGCCGCTCATCCTGCTGGCCGGCGGCCCGGGACAGTCCTCGACCGCCGCCTTCGCCCCCGAGTCGGTGGACGCCCTCCTGGCCGAGGAGCGGCGCGCCCGGGACGTCTATGTCGTCGACCAGCGCGGCACCGGTCTGTCGGGTGTCCTGCGCTGCCCGCGTCTGCAGAGCGCGGGCACGGTGGGGGCGGCCCCCGCCGCCGCCGAGTGCGCAACCCGCCTCGGGCCCCAGCGCGCCTTCTACACCGCGCGCGACTCGGCGGACGATCTCGAGTCGGTGCGTCGCGCGATCGGCGTTCCCCGGATCGCGCTGCTGGGCATCTCCTACGGCACCAAGACCGCGCTGGCCTACGCGCAGCGCTACCCCGACCACGTGGACCGGCTGGTGCTGGACTCCGTGCTGGACTCCGAAGCCTCGCCAGACCCCCTCTACCGGCAGAACCTCCAAGCCGTGCCCAGGGTGCTGGACAGCCTCTGCCGGGGATCTGCCTGTCGTGCCTCGACGCGGGACCCGGCGGGCGACCTCGGTCGCCTGGTCGCCAGGATCGAGAAGCGACCGCTGCGCGGCCGCGTGGTCGACCGCAAGGGCCGGGCGACCACGGGCCGCCTGACCGGGTTCGATCTCTTCGGCCTGCTGCTGGCCGGTGACTTCGATCCCGCCCTGCGCGCCATGGTGCCCGGGCTGGTGCGCAACGCCCTGCGGGGCGATCCGGCGCCCCTGCTGCGCGCCGCAGCGCGGGCGACGACGATAGAGGAGGGCTCCGAGCCCGAGCCGCCCGAGTCCTTCAGCGTGGCCGCCTACGCGGCCGCGGTGTGCGAGGAGTCGCCCCTGCCCTGGGCGCGCACCGCGCCGCCGGCCGACCGGGGCCGCCAGGCGCTGGGCTTCGCGCGCGGCCAGCCGAAGTCGGCGTTCCGCCCGTTCGGCTTCGAGACCGCGCTCCAGAGCGACCTGATCGACATCTGCCGTTCATGGCCCTCGGCGCCCACCGCGCCGGCGCTCGGCGGGAGCCCGCCCGACGTGCCCGCCCTGCTGCTCGAGGGGGAGGCCGATCTGCGCACGCCCGTCGAGGGAGCCAAGCCGGTGGCGGCGCGGATGCCGCGCGCCCAGGTCCTGGTGGCGCCGGACACCGGTCACGACACCCTGGACTCTGACCCCACGAAGTGCACGCTCCGGGCCGCACGCCGTTTCCTGGCCGGCGGCACGCCGCCCTCGACCTGTCCCGGCGGCCGCCGGGAGGCCGTGCCCCCGAAGCCCCCTCCGCTCTCGCTCAGCGAGGTCGCCCGGACGCGCCGGACCCCGGGACGTCGCGGCCGCACCATCGGCGCGGCGCGCCTGACCGTGGACGACTCGCTCGAGGATCTCGCGCTGCAGCTCGGCGACAGCCTGGCCGAGGTGCTGCTCGGCCGCAAGATCAAGCCGGTGGGGACCGGCGGGTTGCGGGGCGGGGTGGCCAGCTACGACATCGAGCGCGATCGGTTGACGCTGAAGAACGCCTCCTACGTCCCCGGGGTGCTGGTCTCGGGCACCCTGCGCGGCGCGCTGGTGAGTCCGCCCAAGAAGCTGCGCGGCACCCTGCTGCTGCGCGGCCGGTCCGCGGCTCGAGGGCTCATCCGCGTTCGCGGCACCCGGGCGACCGGCAGGTTGGCCGGCCGTCGCGTGCGCGACCGTCTGGTGGTGGGCCGCGCCCTGCGCAGCTCCCTGGCCCGCGCAGCGCGCAGCGGTGGGCCGCCGCCGCGACCTCGCATCCGCTGAGCCCCTGCGCCTCGGCGCAGGCTTGTCGGAGCCGCTGAGCCGCCCCTGCACGGCTCATGCGCATCGCGCCTCGCGCCTAGCCTCGCGACGGCAGTGGCGGCGGCGTCGGCCCGACCGCGTCGGCGCCCTCCGCACAGCGCTTGCGCCCGCGTAGCGCCACCCCCAGGAGCATCAGCACCACCGCCGCGGGGAACGCGGCCAGCACCACCGGGGGGATCTGCACGCCGCTCTTGGCCAACAGCCCTAGCCCGGACCCGATCAGCACGACGGCGAGGATCGTGCGCAGGGTCGCCACCGGTATGCGCACCGACAGGTGACTGCCGGCCCAGACTCCCGGGATCGACCCGGCCAGGATGTTGCCCGCCAGCATGAAGTCCACGTTGCCCGCGACGATGTGGGCAAGCGCGGCAGCCCACAGAAGGATCGCGGCGTGGAACACGTCGGTGCCCACCACCCGTTGCGGCACCAACCGGAAAAGCATGATCAGGCCGACCGCGATCAGCGCGCCGCTTCCCGCCGAGGTCGCGCCGAGCACGAAGCCCACCACCACGCCGAGCAGCACCGCCCGCGCCTTCTCCGGCCGGCCCATGGCCACGCTGTCGCGCTCGCGTCCGAGGATGCGCTTTAGAAACAGCGCCCGGGCCAACGTCATGACCCCGCAGAAGAGAAGCGTGACGGCCAAGGCGGTGATCAGCACGTTGTCGAACGCGGCGCCGTGCGCGCGCTGGATGGCCTCGAGCACGTAAACGCCGCCGATGGCCGCCGGCACCGAGCCCGCGCCCATCCACAGCGACAGCGGCATGTCCACCGTGCGCTGGCGCAGGTGCTTGAACCCGCCCACGGTCTTGGTCACCGCGCCGTAGGCCAGGTCCGTGCCCACCGCCGTGACCGGATTGATGCCGAAGACGAGGATCAACAGAGGCGTCATCAGCGAGCCGCCCCCTATCCCCGTCATGCCCACCAGCAGCCCGACCCCGAGTCCGAACGCCGCGATCGCGGGGTCCATCAGCCTCGAGGGGGCCGTTGACGTTCTACGGGACGGGCATGGATGCCCGGCTCGTCTGGGGCATCTACGGGACGGGCATGGATGCCCGGCTCGTCTGGGGCATCTACGGGATGGGCATGGATGCCCGTCCCGTCTGGGGCATCTACGACCATGCCGGCGCCCACCGTGTCGTTGGTCTGCTCGTCGATGAGGATGAAGCTCCCGGTGTCGCGGTTGCGCGCGTAGGGGTCCACGGCCAGCGGGCCGCCCAACCGGAGCCGGACGCGGCCGATCTCGTTTCGCCCGAGCTCGCTGGCGGGCTCGGGCGCCAGCGTGTGGATGTCGACCCTGCTCTCGATCGCCTCCACGACCGCGCGCACGGTCCGGGTGGTGTGCTTGACGGCGTAGCGGCCCCGCGCCCTGAGCGGCGCGTCGGTCATCCAGCAGACGTCGGCGGTCAACTCGCGGACCACTTCCGGGGCATCGCCCGGGCCGCAGATCAGGTCCCCGCGGGAGACGTCGATCTGGTCCTCCAGCCGGACCGTGACCGACATCGGGGCGAACGCCTCGTCGACCTCGCCGTCGGGGCCCTCCACGGCCTCGACCCGCGATCGCTGCCCCGAGGGCAGGACGACGACGTGGTCGCCCGGCGCGAGCGTGCCGCCGGCCATGCGGCCGGAGTAGCCGCGGTAGTCGTGGTGCGCGGCCGAGTGGGGCCGGATGACCCACTGCACGGGAAGGCGCAGGTCGGCGAGGTTGCGCCGCGACGCGACCTCCACCGACTCCAGGTGCCCGAGGAGGGAGGGGCCTGGATACCACGGGGTGCGCTCGGAGCGGTCGACGACGTTGTCGCCGTCCAGCGCGCTCACCGGCACGAAGGTGATGTCGGTGAAGGAGAGGCCGCTCGCGAACTCGGTGAGCTCATCGCGGATGCGCTCGTAGACCGACTCGTCGAAGTCGACCAGGTCCATCTTGTTGACCGCCACGACCAGGTGGGGGATGCGCAGCAGCGAGGCGATGTAGGCGTGGCGCTTTGACTGCTCCACCACGCCGGCGCGGGCGTCTATCAGCACGATCGACAGGTCTGCGGTCGAGGCCCCGGTGACCATGTTGCGCGTGTACTGCACGTGGCCCGGGGTGTCGGCGACGATGAACTTCCGGCGGGCGGTCTGGAAGTAGCGGTAGGCCACGTCGATCGTGATGCCCTGCTCGCGCTCGGCGCGCAGGCCGTCGGTGAGCAGCGCCAGGTTCACGTAGCCGTCGCCGCGCCGCTCGGACACACGCTCCACGTGCGCGAGCTGGTCGGCGAGCACCTGCTTGGAGTCGAAGAGCAGGCGGCCGATCAGGGTCGACTTTCCGTCGTCGACCGAGCCGGCCGTGGTCACGCGCAGGAGCTCGCCGGTGCGCGACGAGGCGAGACGCTCGGCGGTCTCGGCGGTCGCCATCAGAAGTAGCCCTCCTTCTTGCGGTCCTCCATCGCCGCCTCGGTCACGCGGTCGTCGGCGCGGGTCTCGCCGCGCTCGGTCACGCGCGTGGCCGCGATCTCGGACACCACCTGCTCGAGCGTCTGCGCCGACGAGCGCACCGCCCCCGTCACAGTCAGGTCGCCGACAGTCCGGTAGCGCACCGACTCGGTAAAGACGGGCTCGCCCTCCTGGCGCTCGATGTAGGGCGAGGCGGCGTAGAGCATGCCGTCGCGCTGGAACACCTCGCGCTCGTGGGCGTAGTAGATCGAAGGCACCTCGAGCCGCTCCCGGGCTATATAGCTCCACACGTCCAGCTCGGTCCAGTTGGACAGCGGAAACACGCGCACGTGCTCCCCCTTGCGGATGCGCCCGTTGTAGAGCGACCACAGCTCGGGGCGCTGGGCCTTGGGGTCCCACTGGCCGAAGTCGTCGCGGAAGGAGAGCACGCGCTCCTTGGCCCGCGCACGCTCCTCGTCGCGGCGCGCGCCCCCGAAGGCGGCGTCGAAGCCGTGCTCTGAGATGGCGTCGAGCAGGGTCACCGTCTGCAGGCGGTTTCGCGACGCGCGCGGGCCGGTCTCCTCGGCCGCGCGGCCCGAGTCGATCGAGTCCTGGACGCTCGCCACGATCAGGCGTTCACCCAGCGCGGCGATGCGCCGGTCGCGGAACTCGATCACCTCGTCGAAGTTGTGGCCGGTGTCGACGTGCATGACCGGGAAGGGGAAGCGCCCAGGGCGAAAGGCCTTCTCGGCCAGCCGCAGGAGAACGATCGAGTCCTTGCCGCCGGAGAAGAGCAGCACGGGGTGCTCGAGCTCGGCCGCCACCTCGCGGAAGACGTGAATCGCCTCGGACTCCAGCACCTCGAGGTGGGACAGCTCGCGGCGGGGAGGATCAGCTGCGGTGCTCGCCAGGCCGACGCCCTGGCTGTCCTCGGGAGAGCCGGCTGCGGTGCTCGCCAGGCCGACGCCCTGCCTGTCCTCGCCCGCGCGCGGCGCGACCGTGGCGCTCATCCCTGGACCACGTGCAGGCCGCACTCGGTCTTGCCCTGACCGGCCCAGCGGCCTTCGCGCCCGGTGCCCGGAAGGGTGCAGGGAGCGCAGCCGATCGAGGAGTAGCCCCGGTCGTGCAGCGGGTGGTAGGGCAGGTCGTGCTCGGCGATGTAGCGCCAGACGTCATTCTCGGTCCAGTCGGCGAGCGGATTGAACTTCCAGAGGCCGTGGCCGTCGTCGTGCTCGATCTTGCCGGCCTCCCTGCGCGTGGCGGACTGCTCCCGGCGCAACCCGGTGACCCAGGCGTCGAGGCCGCTCAGCGCCCGATCGAGGCCGGCAACCTTCTGCTCGCCGCAGCAGTGGCCCGCGGTCCAGGGGACACCGCCGGCGTCCAGCGCGTCGAAGACCTCCACGTGCACGCCGGTCTTTGCCTCCAGGTCGCGCCAGACGGCGTAGGTCTCCTCGAACAGGACGCCGGTGTCGATCGTGAACACCCGCGCATCGGGCTCGATCTGGCGCAGCATGTGGACCAGCACCGTCTCCTCCTTCTGGAAGGAGCACGCCAGCGCCAGCGACGGATGGTGCTCGGCGACCGCCTGCTCGAGCACCGCCTCCGCGGACAGCGTCTCCATGTTCTTATCCTTCAGACCGCGCACTCCCCCTCCCCGCGGACCACCTGGTAGAGGTCGTGTCGCTGCCAGTCGATGAAGACGTCCATGTTCTCCACGTTGAACTCCGCGGGCAGCGACAGGTCCTTGACCAGCTCGGTGAAGCGCTCGGCCCCGACGCGCTCGGCGAAGGCCACGAACTCCTCGCCCTCGTCGCGCTCTGCCTCGTAGAAGCGGATCCAGCGCTCGATGGCGTCGGGCACGCGCTTGGACGGCAGCCGCGACTTCAGCCGCGTGCCGTACTCCACCTCGCCGCCGCCGTGCCACCCGCCGATGTGGGGGATGTAGGCGGGGATGGTCTTGTCGCCCACCTTGATCGAGGCGCCGTAGAAGCCGATGTTGCCGATGTGGTGCTGGCCGCAGCCGTTGGGGCAGCCCGACATCTTGATGTGGATGCGGCGGATCAGCTCGTCGTCGAGCGCCATCTCCTCCAGCCGCTCGTTGATCGCCTTGTTCAGCCCCATCGAGCTGGTGATCCCGAGCTTGCACGAGTCGGTGCCCGGGCAGCTCACGGTGTCGGTGATCTCGTCGAAGCCGGCGTCGTTGAGCCCCAGCTCACCGAGCCGCTGCCACACCTCGTAGACCGACTCGTCGCGGACCCAGCGCAGCACCAGGTTCTGCTCGATCGTCGTGCGGGCGTTGCCGCCGGCGTACTCGCGCATGATCTGGCCGAGCGCGCGCAGCTGGTCGGGGGTGAGGTCGCCGCGGAACACCTTGATGTGCACCGTGGAGAAGCCCTCCTGGCGCTGGGGCCGGACGTTGGTCTCGCGGAAGCGCTCGAAGGCCCCCCCGTTCGAGGGCGATGCGCCTGGTTCGCCGTTCGTGGCTCCACCAGGCGGGGGGGACGCGTATGCCGCTGCGGGCTCGGGCACGTTGGCCTGCTCGTCGAGCATGTACATCAGCGGTGAGGGGTCGAAGTCGCGCTCTGCGACCCAGTCGCCTTCGAGCTCCTCCTCGACCTGCTCGCGGAACGCGTCGATGCCGATCTTGTCGATCAGCACCTTGATCCGCGCTCGGGCGCGGTTCACGCGCAGCCACTCCTGGCGATCGAAGATCCGGAAGCACGCCTCGGCGACCTTGAGGTAGTCGCCGTTGTCGAGCTCCACGAAGTCGTAGAGCGTGGGGGCGACGCGCGGCATGATCGAGGTGCCGCCCCCGACGCGGATCTCCACACCGCGCACGCCGTCGCGCACGCGCGGGATGTAGCCGATGTCGTGGATGCCGGTGATCGCGCGGTCGGCGTCGGTGGCCGTGAACGCGGTCTTGATCTTGCGCGGCATCAGCTGCGTGGTGGGGTGGCGCACGAAGTAGCGCACGTAGGCGCCCGCGTAGGGGGTGATGTCGAAGAGCTCGTCCTCGCACACCCCGGCCCACGGGTCGCCGGTCACGTTGCGCACCGTGTTGCCGCAGCCCTCGCGTGAGGAGAGGCCGGAGTCCGACAGCTCGCGGATCAGCGCGGCGGCGTCGCGCAGCGGGATGTGGTGCATCTGGATGTTCTGGCGCGTGGTGATGTGCGCCTTGTCCAGCGGCGCGTACTTCTCGACTACGGACGCGAACGCGTCCATCTGGTCGGGAGTGACGCCGCCCATCGGCAGCTTCACGCGGATCATCTGCACGTCGGCCTGGCGCTGGCCGTACACCCCCTGCTTCAGGCGGAACTTGATGAACTCGTCTTCGGCGGTCTCGCCCCCGAGGAACTTCTCGGCCTCGTTGTCGAAGTCGTCGAACTCGCGCTCGAGGATCGGGATCACGTGCCCCGGGACGTTCTCGACGACCTCCGGGTTCTTGAGCGAGCCCTTGCGGGCCGAGTGACTGGGGGGGGTACCGGCGTCAGCCGGTAGGGGGGCAAAGGCCCCTTGGGTCGGCTCCATCCGCTGAAAGTAGCAAAATCCTGTTGCCTTTCAGCATTATCTGGTCCGAGGGTAAGCTGCGGCCCCCCGGCTGAGCCCGGTCTCAGCGCCCCCAGGGCTCGGCGTCGGCCCAGGGGCTCGAGCCCGCCGGGTCGAGGCCGACGCTCTCGTACATCCCGGCGCGCAGCCACGGGCTGATGCCGGTGGCGGGCGGGGCGGGTGCAGGCGCGGTGTCGCGCAGGAACTGCTCGAGCGCGGCGGCGATCGCCGCCGCCTCCTCGGGAGAGGCGGCCCCCTGGGTGATCTCGATCCGGGGGCGCGGGGGCTGCTGGTTCCCGTTGACGGCCATCGGCCTCGGAATCTAGCGTCCGTCTAGTCTCGGCTCGTGCCCGAGATCCCCGTCTTCGACCACGACTCCGTGCTGGCCGCGATCGAGCCGCTGGAGGCCATCGACCGTGTGCGCCAGGGCTTCGTGGAGTACGCCGCGGGGGAGTGGCAGATGCCCTCGAAGGTCTACCTACCCGCCGAGCCGTACGGCGACTTCCGCGCGATGCCGGCTCGCGGCTCGGGGCTGGCCATCCTCAAGTGGGTGACCTCGTTTCCCGGCAACCCCGCGGCCGGCCTGCCGGTGGTCATGGGCGTGATCTGCGTCTCCAGCGCCCAGACCGGAGAGCCGCTGGCGCTGATCGACGTCCGCTCGGTGACCGCCCTGCGCACCGGAGCGGTGGCCGCGGTGGCGGCCCAGGAGCTGGCGCGAGAGGACGCCTCGAGCGCGGGGATCGTGGGCTGCGGCCTGCACGGCACGTGGGCGGCCCGGTGCCTGGCCGCGGCCGAGTACGGGCCCGGTGTCTGCTTCGACCCCGATCCCGAGGCCGCCGGCTCCCTGGCCGGGGAGCTGGGATGGGAGGCCGGCTCGCTGGATGACGCGCTCGCCTGCGACGTGGTGACCTGCGTCACTCCCGGGGCCGAACCGGTCGTGACCGTCGACGCGCTGCGCGCCGGGGTGCACCTGAACATGCTCGGAGCCGACGGACCGGGCAAGGCCGAAGCCGAGGTCGCCGCGGTGACGCGGTGCGAGCTGTTCTGCGACGAGTGGGATCAGGCCTCCCACGGCGGCGAGCTGACCGGGGCCGTGGCAGCCGGCCTGGTCGGCCGGGACGAGGTGACCGAGCTCGGGGCCGTCCTGACCGGCTCGGCGTCCGGGCGCTCCTCCCCCGGGGCGACCACCCTGTTCGACTCGACCGGTCTGGCCATCCAGGACCTCGCGCTCTGCCACGCGGTGCTCGAGAGCCACCGGGCGGGCACGCTGAACGGCCGCACGGTCACGCTCTGAGCGCGATCTGGGCCCGAGGCTCAGCGGATAAGCACCGGCGCGCCCCGGGGCACGCGCGGGAACAGGTCGACGACGTCGGACACGTGCATGCGGATGCAGCCATGCGACGCCGACTTGCCGATCGAGAAGGACTCGGCGGTGCCGTGGATGCCGATGCCGCCGCCCAGGCTGATGAAGCGGGCCTTGAGCGGGTTGTCGGGCGACCCGGGTGGGAACGTCCGGCCGGCCAGCGACCCCGCCCAGGGCCGGTTCGGCGCCGTCCAGGAGGGATTCACCTCGCGGGTCAGGACGCTCCGGAGGCCGGTGGGGGTCTCAAAGCCCGCCGCCCCGACCGCGATCGGATAGGAGCGGTCGAAGCGCAGCCGCCTGAAGACCCGCAGCCGGTGGCCGGCGCGGTCGACGGTGAGGATCGTCCGGTTTCGCCGGCGCAGGTCGATCAGCCGGACGGCCGGGCGGACGCGTCGCAGCCGGGGGCGGACGCCCCTGCCCAGGGTCGGATCGACGATGCGTCGCTGCAGGGCCCGGTGCAGTCGACGCGGATCGATCCGCCGGCCATAGGTCGCCCGGTGGCCGCGAACCCGGCGAATAGTGATGCGAATGCTGGCGTTGCGAGGGCTGCGCGAGGTGACCGCGGCCGCCCGCCGCACGAAAGCCGACAGCGAGCTGGCGCGATAGGCGACCACGGGCTTGACGGCGCGTCCGCGCTTGGCCTTCAGCGCCCGCCTCGCCGTCGAGCGCTCGTGGAAGCGCAGCCTCAGGCGCCCGGTCGTGAGCTTGAAGGCGCGGCGGCCGATCGTGACCCGCAAGGGCCGCTGGGCCCTGGGCTGGGCGACCCGGCGCAGCTTGGCCGCCGCCTCGGCGACGGTCAGGCCTCCGAGGTCCACGCCCGCCGAGGTCACGCCGGCCGCGATGCGGGGTTGTGGCGGAGGAGGAGGCGGTGCGGGAGGCGCCGGAACCTGCGCGGGAGCCACGGCGGGACCTCCCAGGCCGGAGGCGAGCAGCACGACAGCGACGGCGAGCTTGCGCATTGGACTCAAGCCTACCCCGGACGGGCCGTTCGTATGCCTGCCCCAAGATCGCCCTCGGACCCCGGATACTTGCCTTCGATGTGCGCACTCAAGTCGCGGCGCCGTAGTGCCGATAGGGCAGTGGGCTTCTCCCATCAAGACCGATGACGGCTGCGCCACACCCCGAGCTCGACGCCCGCTTTCGGGCAGAGGTCAGGACCTCCACCCGGGCCACGGGCATCGTGGCGGGCGCCGTCGGGGTCGTCGCGCTGCCCGCGTGGATGGGGTTCGACTACATCGTCGAGCCCGATCACGCCTCCACCTTCGCCCTCTTTCGGCTGATCGCGCTCGGCCCCATGCTCGTCTGCCTGGGAGCGCTCTTCACCGGCTTCGGACGTCGTCGCCCGGAGCTGCTGGTGCTGGCCATCCTCGCGGCGGTGGATCTACGCGACGGCATTCCTGTTGGTCTGGCCGCCGCGCTACACCGCCGCGGCACTCGAGCACGAGCAGACGCGCAGCATCGAGCTGCTAGAGGAGCTCGACCGGCAGAGTCGTGAGGACCCGCTCACCTCGCTGGCCAACCGCCGGGCGTGGGACGAGACGCTGGCGCGAGAGTGCGCCCGGGCCGCACGCGGCCAGGGGCCGCTCGCGATCCTGCTGTGCGATGTCGACCGGTTGAAGGAGGTCAACGATCGGATGGGCCACGCCGCGGGCGACGCGGTCCTCAAGGCCGTCGCCGACGTCCTCCGCGTCCGGGCCCGCGACAGCGATCTCGTGGCGCGGATCGGGGGCGACGAGCTCGGGATC
>Ga0208612_1000806_pt1 | contig 13093 bp, 14 predicted proteins | sample AntDryMetagUQ889_FD_188089 | JGI IMG/M metagenome (GOLD analysis project Ga0208612, IMG submission 188089) | Polar desert microbial communities from Antarctic Dry Valleys - UQ889 (SPAdes) | ecosystem: Environmental > Terrestrial > Soil > Desert | place: Antarctic Dry Valleys | collected 2008-12-31 | reverse complement strand
AGCCCGGTGATGCGTACGGAAGACGCCGACGGGTTTCCCGCTCTGGACCAGCAGGGTCTCGTCCCAGTCCAGTTCCTTGAGCTCGGCCAAGATGGCCTCGAGCGCGGCCTGGTTCCGGGCCGCCTTTCCGGAGCCGCCGTAGACGATCAGGTCCTCGGGCCGCTCGGCCACCTCGGGATCCAGGTTGTTCATCAACATGCGCAGGGCGGCCTCTTGGGGCCAGCCCTTGCAGCTCAGCTCGGAACCGTGCGGTGCCTTCATCCCACCCCACCTTTGTGCTAACCGGGCTACACCACCCCGTTCGGTGTTAGGACGCAATACTGCACCTTTTCGCGCTCGGAGAACCAGGTTCTCGTCACACCGAGCAGATAGCTTTGACGCTTCGTCGTCGACGTTCCCGGGAGGGTCAGCCACAGTGAGAGAGACGCAGCCCCACGTTGAGCTGATCGCCCGCCCGAGCCTCGACCTCGAGGCTCTCGGGCGGTTCCTCAGATCCGTCGGCGGCGAGTCGTGGCTGGAGATGCGCACGGCGGAGGGAGCCGAGGTCAACGACGGCGAGCTGCTGATCGAGGCGGCCGGCCGGGCCTGTTTCGACGATCAAACCGACATTCTGACCGCCGACGGGTGGAAGAGATTCGAGGACTTAGAGGTCGGAGAAGACGTCGCCACCCTGAACCGCCACACGATGCTTCTCGAGTATCAGCCCGTCCTGGCGTGCTGGCGATATCCCTACGTCGGCCACATGTACGAAGTCGAGGGAAGAGATGTCTCCTTCTCGGTGACGCCCGAGCACAGGCTGTGGGCCTCCCGGCGCACTTTTCGAGATGCCGACATAGCTAAAGGTGACTATTTTGCTCCCTTCCGGTTCCACACCGCAGAGACGATTGGAAAATCCGAGATCAAGGTGATGCTGGCGGCGGACGGATGGAAGGGACGATTCCCCGAAGAGGTAGTTATCCCTGACGTCGGTTGGTCCCAGAGGTTGTCGAACCAGGCCGGCTCCTATGGGGAGAGGCAGGCCGTGAGTAAGGGAAAGACTCTTACCTCGCCGGAAGAGATCTGGGCCCTGGCGAAGCTGTTGGTCTACTACGCGACCGAAGGGTGCCTTGTCGACCAACCCGGGTCAGGTCGCGGGATCACCATCTACGGCGATCACGAAGAAGGTGTTCGCGACACCTGCGACAAGTTGGGATTGAAGGTCAATACGACGCGCGACTCGCGCAACGGCGTGAAGGCGATGAAGGTGTCCGGTGGGCTGCCATTGGCCAGATTCGCCGAAGCGGAGTGCGGCCGTCATTCACGCAACAAGAAGCTGCCTCGGTGGATCTTGGACCTGCCCCCGGAGCAGCTCCAGGAGGTATGGGAGCTGCTGGTCGAGACGGATGGATCCATACAGAATGGCCGCAGGAAGCTCGTCACGACATCGTCTTATCTCGTCGACGCATCTCAAGAGATTCTGGCGAAACTAGGCAAGGCGTCTTCTCAGATCTGGGACCGGCGGGGGTTTACCAACGTCTTCGAGAAGCTCCCTGGTCCTGCGATCGTCAACCGCACGGGCAGGACGCGGATGCAACGGGTTCCCTATGACGGGGAAGTCTTCTGTTGCACGACGGAGAACGGCATCGTCCTCGTCCGTCGCAAGGGCCTAGTCCATTTCTCTGGCAACTGTTATCGCAGCTGGGAAGAGGGCCTTAACCCGAACGTTACTCGTATCCGGCGCGACCAGGCCCAGTACTTCATCAATCTGCTCGCGTCGGGGCACGGATCGGTGCTGGAGCACGCGAACTACAGCTTCATCCTCTCTGACATCTCGAGAGTTTTCAGCCACGAGCTGGTGCGTCATCGCGCCGGGTCGGCGTTCTCGCAAGAGAGCTTGCGCTTCGTCCGTCTCGACGAGATCCCGTTCCGCATCCCCGAGGTCATGGAGCCGCTGCGCGACAAGATCGTCAACATCGTCGAGACTCTCGAGGAGTTCCAGATCTCCGCCGCCGAGCATTTTGACCTCGATGGCGAGGGCCTTCCCTTCCACGTGAAGAAGGAGGTGACCTCCGCGATGCGGCGGTTGGCCCCCGAAGGAGTGTCGACGGTCATCTTCTGGACCGCGAACGTCCGCACGCTGCGACACACGATCCAGATGCGCACGCATCCGAGCGCGGAGGAAGAGCTGCGAACGGTCTTCAACAGGATCGGCGAGATCATGGTCGAAGAAGCACCGTTGTTGTTCGGTGACTTCGTCGTGGAGGACGGGGCCTGGACGACCGAGTACAGGAAAGTCTGATCGGCTTCATCCTCGGGTTGCTCGCGCACAGCGCGGACGATGCGGCTCACAGCTTCCTGGAGTGGCGCATCCTCGAGCGCATCGAGCTCGGCCCCCTCGCGATCTCACCACACGGGATAGGTATCGCGGTCGGGTTCCTCGCGGGGGCGCAGCTGATGGTGCGGCGCGCTCGCCGCTTGGGTGGTCCCTCGGAAGAGGACATCTGGAACTGTCTGTTCTACGCCTTGATCGGATCGATCGTCGGCGCGCGCGTCGGTTACGTGCTCGGTCATCTCTCGGAGGTCACCGACGGAGGCGACGACCTGCTGGGTGTCTTCAAGATCTGGGAGGGTGGTATCTCGCTGATCGGAGGCATCACGGGGGCCGTGCTGTTCGCGCTCCCGTACATGCTGCGTAAGCGGATGGGGTTCTGGCGCACGGTGGACCTGGCCGCTCCTGGCCTCGCGCTAGGCATCGTTATCGGGCGCATAGGAGACCTCATCATCGGAGACCACCTGGGTGAGCCCACGGACTTCGCCCTGGGCTGGACGTGCCGGGGACATGTCGGCGGCGAACCCCCTCTGCCCGCGGAGCGTTACCTCGAGGCACTCGAGAGCGGGACGCCGCCTTCGCTCGGCTGCTTCAACCTGACCCTGCATCAGACGGCGATCTACGACTTCCTCTCGACTTTGGTGCTCCTGGGCGTGCTGCTGTGGTTGGGCCGGCGCGCCCACAAGACCGGGTTCATGATCCTCGTGTTCACGATCTGGTACTCCGCGATGCGCGTGATCACAGACTTCCTGCGGGTCGACAAGCGTTACTTCGGCCTGACCGGCAGCCAGCTGATGACGCTGGCAGTGGGGCTCGCGTGCGTGGCTCTTCTCCTGCGCTACAGGGGGGCGCCACCCCGCTTCGCCGACCCTCCGGCCCCCGACCCAGGCGTCGAGCCGGACCACTCACCGCCGGCTCCTGAAGCTCCGCCCGGCGCCCCCGAGGCGCTTCCCGCCGACCCTCCCCCTCTAGAAACTACGCAGCGTGAGGGAAAAGTGTCCGAAAGCGGGCCAGATCACCACGCTACGTAGTCTGAAATCCGATGCCGGGGGGGCCGAGATGGCACCATTGATAGGCAGACGAGCCCGCAGGCTTTGCACTCGTTGAGAGAGGAGCGTGGAACCATGGCCGACAGCTACAACGGCTACTGCGTCAAGTGCCGCGAGAAGCGTGATTTCGAGGGTGAGGTCAAGGAGCTGGCCAACGGATCGAAGGCCGCTCAGGGTCAATGTCCCGTCTGCGGGACCAAGATGACCCGGATGCTTCCGAAGAACGCCTAGTCAACCGCAGTTCTTCCAAGAGGGCCGCCCTTGCAAGGGGCGGCCCTTTCTGCGTCCGCCTACCTGATCGGGAGGGCGATCGCCATCTGGCGGACCTGGGCGATCAGAGCGCCGTCGGGCGCCCACAGCTCCCCGTCTTCTTCGAAGTAGCCCTCGTGGGCGAGGCGCGATGTCATCCGGAACAGAAAGACGTCATCGGGCTGCGTTCCCGGGTGGGGGACCGGGCGCCGGAAGTGCATCGTGATGTCGACCGTCGGCGCTACCACCGGGGCGGTCGCCCGCGGCAGCACGGCCGGGGCCCACGCATCGAGCAGACAGGCAACGGCGGGGGCATCCACGGAGGTGACGTCCTTGAGTCGGAGCCAGCCACCGATCGTCGTTTCGTCCGAGCCGGAATACGGGATCGGGCCGATGCCCCACCACATGTCGAAGTTCTGCAGGAAGGTCGGAAGCATCGGTCCCGCCTCGGGCGTCTGCATGCACTCGTCGGGAGGCGGTACCTCTGGGGGCCGCGCGTGATCGTAGGAGATGTCGCTCTCCCACGGCTTCGCGAACGCGGCGACCGACGTCGCCATCGTCCGGCCCTTCTGTACCAGCCGCGCTGACGCGTAGGTGATCGACCGCCCGCTGCGCTCGATAGTCGGAACGATCTCGATCGGGCCCTCTTCGGGCGGCGCCACGAAGTGAGTGGTGAACGAGCGCACCGAACGCTCATCGTCGTTGATCAACTCTGTCAGTGCGCGCAGGATGATCGCGGTCAAGTAACCCCCGTGGGGGCCGCGGACGACCCACCACTTCCCGTCGATGGTTGCCTCAAAGGTCCCGTCCTCCTTGCGAAAGACCGCGGTGGCGTCCTCGAAGAGGGTCATGGCTTGGCCACCAACCCGAACATCGGTGTCGCCAGGACGGCGTCGATCACAGCCTCTCGGTCGGGCCACGGGAAGTTCGGATGCGAGAGCAACAACGATGTGACCCCGTGGACCGAAGCCCACAGACAGATCGCGATCATCACCGGGTCACCGGCGAAGACTCCGGCCGAGACCCCCGTATGGACCATCTCCACCAGATGATCGAAGGCGGAACTCCCTTTCAAGCGTTCCTCCTGGAACCCGTCGGGAGCAGCGGCGGGCTTGCTCATGAACAGGATCCGGTACTGCTCGGGATTGTCGAGTCCGAACTGGACATAGGCGCGTCCCCCTTGGCGAAGCGCCTCCAGCGGATCTTCGATCCCCTCGGTCGCCTGCTGTATCACCCGGTCGAGGGCGTCGAAGTGTTGTTCGCAAACAGCGAACAGCAGCTCGTTCTTGTCGGCGAAGTGCATGTAGATGGAGGGTGGGGTCACGCCGACGCGTTCCGCCACCGCCCGGATCGAGACTGCCTCCTGGTCCCCGGTCTCCATCAGCAGGTCGTTGGCGGCGCCGAGGATCTGTGCTCGCAGCTTGTCGCCCTCGCCCCTCTTGGCGCGAGGGCGCTTGGTGGAAGACGGTTTCGTAGACGCGCGGGCCATCTACGCTCCCGCCGCGGGAGCGGGAGGGCCCACCGGTGGGGTAGCCGCCTCCGGTTCGGGGTCGGCGTCGCTGATCCCGAAACGGTCGTACAGGCGGCGCAGGGGGGCCGGGGCCCACCAGTTCGCCTCGCCGGCGAGACGCATGAAGGCCGGTACCAAGACCCCTCGGATCAGAGTGGCATCCATGATCACCGCGAGAGCCAGACCGATGCCGAACATCTTGATGAACGCGATCCCGGACGTCGCGAAGGCGATGAACACGACGGCCAGCAGCGCGGCAGCGGCGGTGACGATGCGGCCCGTCTTCTCGAGTCCCATAGCAACCGAGTGCTCGTTGAGGCCGGTGCGGTCGTGCTCCTCCTTGATGCGCGAGAGCAAGAAGACCTCGTAGTCCATGGACAGACCGAACGCCACGCAGAACATCAGGATCGGCGTCGTCGTGTCGAGCGCGCCGGTCGGTGTGAAGTTCAGCCACTCGGCGAAGTGTCCCTCCTGGAAGATCCAGACCATTGCACCGAAGGTAGCCGACAAGCTGAGGATGTTGAGCACGACCGCTTTGAACGGGACCAGAAGACTCCCGAACATGAGGAACAGCACGATGAAGGTGACGACCCCGATGATCGCGGCGGCCAGCGGCATGCGACTGAAGATGGATTCCTTCGAATCAACCAGCTGAGCCGACGGGCCGCCGACCAGCACCTGGAACGGGGCGTCCACCGCGCGCAGATCCTCTACGAGTTGCTCGGCCTCGGCCGATATCGCCTCGACCGCGGGCACTACGGACAACCAGGTCGCGTCTTGATTGGCGAAGCGCAACGCGCTCTCATCGGGTTCCGCTACCTGTCGTCCGGCGACGTAGGAGCCCGCCAGAGAGTCGACCCGTGCCACGCTGTCCAGCGCGGAGAGCTCGGACGCGTAGGTACCGATCTCGTCGACGCGTGCTGGGGCCGGGCCCGTGCCCAGGGCCACGACCGGAAGGGCGTCGGACTCGCGTGAGCTGAAGTTCGCCCTGATCCCGTCCTGCACCGTGCGGCTGACCGCGTCGGGAGGCAGCACGCGGTCGTCGGGGAGCCCGAACTTCACGCCGAGGAACGGCGCTCCCAAAAAGGCCACGACGACCAGCACCGCGGTCGCCGTGATCACCGGCCGCTTCATCACGTAGCTGGCCAGCCGGTGCCAGAAGCCCTCGCCTTCGGAGACGCTAGCTCTCGTCCACAGAGACCACTTGTCGACGCGCGTGCCCAACGTGGCCAGGATCGCAGGCAGCGCGATAACCGATCCGAGCGCAGCCATCGCGACGACGGCGACGCCGGCGTAGGCGAACGAGCGCAGGAACGACAGGGGGAAAACGAGCAGTGCCGCAAGGGAGACCGCGACCGTCACCGCGCTGAACAGGACCGTGCGCCCCGCGGTTTCGACGCTTCGAACGACCGCGTCGTTCGGCGCCAGGCCTCGACGCATCTCCTCGCGGTAGCGCGACACGATGAACAGGCTGTAATCGATCGCTAGGCCCAGACCCATCGCGGTGGTCAGGTTGAGCGCGTAGACCGAGACCTCGGTCATCGATACGAGGATGCGCAGGATCAAGAACGTTCCGATCACCGACAGCACGCCCACGCCGAGGGGCAGCCCGGCGGCCACGACGCTTCCGAACACGAGCACGAGCAAGATCAGCGTGACGGGGAACGAGATCGCCTCGGCCCGCGCCAGATCACCCTCGATCGTCTCGCCGACCTCCACGAAGATCGCCGACTGCCCACCGACGTCGACCGTCACCACGTCATTGGAGATGCGATAGTCCGGCGCAAGCCGCTCGGTCGTATCGAGGATCTCGTCCTGGGTGCCCGAGACCCGCGCCAGCACGAGCGCCTGGTGTCCCTCGTTGCTCTTGAGCGGAGGGGGCGAACCCAGGGTCCAGTAGGAGACCGCCTGTTCCACTCCCTCCTCGTTCGCGAGCTGCTCGGTGAGCCTCGCTCCGAAGCCGGCGGCCTCTGGATCGTCGACGTTCCCGCTCTTCGCCGTGACCAGTAGAACCAGATTCGGCGTCCCCGAGCCGAAGACCCTGTCGAGGGCACTGTCGGCGGCGGTCGATTCGGCGTTCGGGTCGTCGAAGCCTCCCGAGGACAGCAGCGAGGCAACGTTGCCGCCCAGAGCTCCGGCCAGGAGCACGAAGAGCAAGGTGGCGACGAGGACCCAGCGGCGGCGGCGCACGATGGCGTTACCCAGGCGACGGAGCATATTGGTCCCTTTCTTCCGATAACTTAACGATGGAAACCTAACGCCGATAGGTTTATCAGTAAGTCACCCGTCTCGTCAACGGGATCTTCCCGACAAGGCGGGGTGCGCTACAGCCGCCGGAAGGAGGTGCGTCGCCTGCCCCTGCGCCTGATGACCGCGCCGGCCACGAGCACCGCGGCGAGCGCCGTCATGAGCCACGGGTCGGACGGCTTGCCGCCCAGGTCGCGATCTATCCAGTGGGCGACCGCGTGCACGGTCTGGCCCAGGCCCACCGCAGCGAGAGCCACCAAGAGCGAGTCCGCGCTGACGAGGGAGAGGAGTAGGGCAAGCCCCAGACCGATCTGGAAAGCGCCGACGTCGTGGATGAAGTGTTCGTTGAAGGGCGGGAACACCGCCAGGGCGTCGAAGAACGAGCGGGGCTTGGCGAAGGCCCAGGTCCCGAAAGCGACGAACGCAAGCCCGCCGACGGCTGCGATGATCCGGGGAGCCCGTTCGATCCTCATGTTCCTCCCGCCTAAGACGCCGTCGTTGGGGCCGGACCTTAGGGTGGCCCGATGTCCTCAGACCAGGTCACGCTAACCCGTTCCGGCGACGTTGCCACGGTCACCCTGGCGCGGCCCGCCAAGCGCAACGCTCTGAACGCGGCCATGGCCAGGGAGATGCGTGCTGCGGTCGAAGAAGCAGCCGACGCCCGCATCACGATCATCACCGGGACCGAGCGCGCCTTCTGCGCGGGCGGGGATCTCGAGGAACTGCAGCGGTGGAGCGAGATGGGCGGCGACGAGATCGGCGGCGTCCTCTACGAGTCCTTCCAGGGGATGATCCGTGCGATCCGGGCCTCGGATTCGATAGTGATAGCGGCCCTCAACGGCGCAGCCGTGGGGGCCGGGATGGACCTGGCGCTCGCCTGCGACCTGCGCGTGGCGGCGACCGGCGTCAAGCTCGGGCAGGTGTGGGTCACCCTCGGAGTGATCCCCGGCACCGGGGGAGCCTGGCTCACGCAGGCGCTGGCCGGGCCCGGCCGGGCGGCGGAGCTGCTGCTGACCGGAGACCTGATCACCGCCGAAGAAGCGCTGGAGGCCGGGCTGGTGAACGCCGTGGTTCCGGCCGAGGAGCTGCTGGCCCGGGTTCATGCTCTGGCGGATCGCATCCTGCGCCATCCCCGCGACGGGGTCGTGGCGAACAAGCGAGCGATGGTGGCGGCGACCGAAGCTCACCTCGAGGCCGCGCTCGATCACGCCAAGGCCGTGCAGCCCGGACGGTTCAGGTCGGAAGAGTTCAAGGCCGCCGTCCGCGCGCGTCTTTCGTGACCCCAGCGTGCTTCCGAAGTTATCCGCACCTAGCGCGGGATAGCGCAGAGCGATGATGAAGAAGGTAGCGAGGTTCTTCGCCGGGCCGGTGATGGTCCTCGCCGGCGTCAACCACTTCGTGAACCCGGACTTCTATCTGAAGATCGTCCCCGACGTTCTCCCCGCGCCCGACGCTCTCGTCTACCTCTCGGGTGTCGCAGAGATCCTCGGCGCGCTGGGCACGATGCACCCGCGCACGAGAAGACCCGCGGGATGGTTCTTGATCGCAACCCTGGTCGCCGTGTATCCGGCCAACATCTATATGGCTCTCAACCCCGACAGGTTCTCTTCGATCCCGCAGTGGGCTCTGCTCGCGCGGCTCCCGCTCCAGTTCCTGTTCGTCTACTGGGTGTGGCTGGCCACTCTGAAAGAAGACGAAGACACGCTGTGAGCCAGAACGTGCGTTTGGCGCACGTTTTCGCGCGGAGCGAAGCTCAGTCGCCGGTTACTTCTCCGGTGCCCGTTTGCTCGGTCTCGGACGACTCCGTGGTCGCTTCGGCCCACGCCGGACACTGGGCTTGGAACGCGCACGACATGCAATAGGGCGACGGCCGCGTGCGCCAGTCGTTGGTGTGTACCGCCCGCTGAACGGCCTTGGCGAGAGCGCGCATCTGGCGCTCGAACGCAAGCAGCATGCGCTCGTTCGGATTGAGCGTGAGCACGACGGGGTCGGCCAGGTAGACCAGGCGGATCTCCTTGGGGATGATGCCGAAGGCCCTCCAGCAGACCAGCGCGTAGAAGCGGAGCCCGAAGAATGCGGCCAGCTCACGCGACTCGCCCGGCACGCGGCCGGTCTTGTAGTCGGTCAGGACCCAGGAGCCATCGGACCGTTTCTCGAGCCGGTCGATGATGCCGCGCAGCTGCACCTCGCTGAGGTCGTACTCGATCCACCACTCGAGCTCGCTCGCCTCGACGCTGCGGGGGTCTTCGAGCTTGAAGTAGTTGCGCAGCAGCGTGCGGGCCTCCTTCAGCCACGCGGCCTCTTCCTCCATGCCCATCCCCGTCGGGCGGAACTCAGGGTCCTCCCGGACCTGGCGCCACAGAGCGTCGAGCAGTTCCTGGGCCCGGTCCGGCGTGCGGGTGGCAGCGCCCTCCGAGAAAAGTCGCTCGAGGACCGCGTGGATCAGCGAGCCCCGGGCGGCCGCGCCGGATACGGGTTCGGGGAGGTGGTCGATCTTTCGGAACTTGAAGAGCTGCGGACAGCTCTTGAAGTCCGTGACGCTCGAGGGGGAGAGCTTCAGTCCAGCTTCATCCATATCCCCCAGAACCCTAGGGGGCCTAGGGGGCGAGGAGCCGGATTTAGGGTCCGGCTATTCGAGGTCCCCTAGGAACTCAGCTAAGGCTCCGTTGAAGGCCTCCGGAGCCTCCAGGTTGGACAGGTGGCCCGCTTCGGGGATCACGACCAGGCGGGACCCGGCGATGTGCTCGTGCATCTGGCGCGAGGCCTCGGGAGGGGTCACGCCGTCGTTCTCGCCGACGATGATCAGGGTGGGGACGTTGATCGAAGCCAGCTCCCCGGTGCTGTCGGGCCGGCCCTTCATGGCTTCGAGCGCCCCGATGAAGCCGTCGGCGGGGTTGTCCATCAGACCCCGGACCTTGTCGACCACGTCCGGCTTCTTCGCGATCGTGGGCTCGCCAAGGAGAGCCCCCACCAGGGCCCCGATGAGCTCGTCACGCTGACCGTCTCGGACCATGCCCTGTTGCTTCGTGCGCTTCTCGATCCCCTCTGGGGGGTCGGCCCCGGCCTTCGTGTCGGCCAGCACCAAGCCCGAGAAACGCTCTGGGAAGCGGCGCAGGCACTCGAAGGCCAGATACCCACCCATCGAGAGCCCGGCGAGCACGACCTTGTCCAGGCCGAGCTCGTCCAGCAGGCCTTTGACCTCCTCGGCCCAGGTCGACATCGAGTAGCCGTCTGAGGGAGCGTCCGACGACCCGAAGCCGGTGAGGTCCGGGGCGATGAAGCGGAAACGCTCGCCCAGGGACTCGATCTGCGGCTCCCACATGGCCGAGCTGAGCGGGAACGCGTGCAGCAGCAGGACCGGGGTGCCCGACCCGCCGGTGTCGGTGTAGTTGACGTTGCGGCCGGCGACGGTGATCTGGGGCATGGTGGGCGAGCCTCCTGAGGCGTGGGGGTAAAGGGACCCGTCGAGGATAGCCGCCTCTAGGCGCGGCCCCCCCGCCCTTGAGCACGTCTTCTAGCGGCGTTCGGAGCGTGGCTGTGAAGCACGAAGAAGGCCCCCGGATTCGCTCCGGGGGCCTTCTGGGGAAGCTCGTAGCCGAGGCTAGGTGCTAGGCGGCTTTCACGCTGCGGGTCGTGGTCTCGCGACGGTGGCCCAGGACCTCGCCGACGTGCTCGAAGACCTTCGGGGTGGCGTAACCGGCTGCGGCGATCATGAGCCCGGTGCCGATGTACCCGAGGGTGGAGGAGCGGACCTCGATGCCCCACTGGGCGAAGAGGGAGAACTCGAGCGCCCAGGCGATGAGAGCGCCGAGAGCGATCGTGAGGATGGACTGGACCTTCGACAGGTCTACGTACTCGTTCAGCATGTCGACGACTTTGAAGGTACCGATCCCGAGAAGAACAACGATCCCGAACTCATACATGTGAAACCTCCATGACCCCGTGGACGGCCATTCCGTCCGTGGCTCCGATTTAGACGCCGGGATCGCGAGCTGGTTACAGGGAGATTCCCGCCTAGATTACGTATCGACCGGTCCGGGGCCCCCGTGCAGACTGGTTCCAGGGCGGGGGTCCAGTCGCATTCGCCGCCGCAGCCATCCGATGCACTGCCCGCGCATCGGAGACTCCCGCCCTCTTTTTTCTTTCCTTGTGGGGGCCCTTAGGTCTGCTGTGCGCCCTCGTCTGCGCGACGAACCGGGAAGGCGGCGCGAGCGACCTCGTTCTCGTCCAGAGTGAAAACCACTTCGTAGTCGGCGGCGTACTCGAACTTCAGATCCGCGACCTCGTCTTCGAGTTTCTCGACATGTGTCTCGGTGGCCAGATGGACCTCGCGCGGCGTGCTCTCGTACACGGCGACCCCACCGGGGCTCTCGATGCGCCATTGCTCGGTGAAGGTGCCGTGGTCCTCGCTCCACGCCCGCAAGACGAGGAATGCCCCGGCTTCCCCCGGTTCGTCGCGCACCACGACGTCGTTCTCGAGGCCGGGATGCACCTCCCCGCCCTTCATGTAATAGGTCTCGCGATCGATCACCTTCGCGTAGATGAGCCTTGCGCCCACGCAGTCCTCCTAACGCTGTTCGTAGATGTCGATCACGACGTCGTGATCGATGAACTCTTCCCGCCATCTGTCGATGCCCATCACTTGCACCGGCGAAACGACCCCGGTGAGGCCGAAATCCCCCTCGCACATCCGTAGCGCGCCCGCCGAGAGGAACTCCGCGGTGAGCCCATAGACGTCGGTGCCGCTGAGGGCCACGTTGCGCCAGCCCTCCTCGGACGCGGCCTCGGCCAACACCGTCCATCGGCCCTGGCTGCGCTGTCGGTCGTTCGGGCCCTCCGGCAGCCGATCGAGGACCGTCTTCTGGATGGCCTTGCCGATGCCCGTTCCGGCCGCCCGCGACAGCAGTGGAAGGCCGCCGCGCATCAGGGCTCGCTGGACCGGATCCGTGGTGACGTAGAGCTCGAGTGAGTCGAGGTCCAGGTGCAGGGGAGCGAGGTGTCCCTCCGCCAGGGGAAATCCCACCGCAGGTTTGGGACCGAGCGGAGCCGGCATGGGGGCCCAGCGAGACCCCTGTCCCGCCCTGATGCGCCGCGGTCTTCCGTCTTGTAGCCACACCCCTTCGGCCCCCAGGATGCCCAGCGCAGAGCGCACGGTGCCCCGCGAGCCCGAACTGGGGAAGGCGTAGGTCAGGGTCAGGTTCGCTTTGCTCATGCCCTCCGTGGCCAGGGTGGCGGCGGCGTCCGCGGGCACCTCGTCGAAGCCGAGGGCCGGAGCCATCGCGATCCCGGCCTCGGTTGCGGCTTGCGATCGCGCGGCGATCAGCTCTTCTATGAAGGTGCCCTCGCCGGTGGAGTCGATGTAGTGGACGCCCGCGCGGAGCGCGGCCTCGACCGCGGTCTGTCCCAGCTCGACGAAGGGTCCGACGCAGGTGATCATCACCTTGACGTCGGACAGCGCATCCACCAGCGCATCGACGTCGCCCACGGCCGCCACGCGCACGTCGGGACCGCCCGTGGCCTGCGCTAGCTCTTGGAGGCGCGTCCGGTTGCGTCCCGCTATCGCGAAGCTCGCGCCGCGGCGTGCGAGGGCATGGGCAGTGAGGCGCCCCGTGTATCCCGTGGCTCCGAATAACAGGATGTCGGGCATGACGGCAGACTACCCACTACCCTTCGTCGATGAGCGTGACTGTGCACCTCGTCAGACACGGCGAGGTCGAGAACCCGAAGAGC
>Ga0208612_1000805_pt1 | contig 13098 bp, 10 predicted proteins | sample AntDryMetagUQ889_FD_188089 | JGI IMG/M metagenome (GOLD analysis project Ga0208612, IMG submission 188089) | Polar desert microbial communities from Antarctic Dry Valleys - UQ889 (SPAdes) | ecosystem: Environmental > Terrestrial > Soil > Desert | place: Antarctic Dry Valleys | collected 2008-12-31 | reverse complement strand
CCACCTGATCCTTCCCGAGGTGGGCGAGAAGGGCCAGCTCGACCTACTCAACTCGAAAGTGCTGGCCATCGGCGCAGGGGGCCTGGGCTCGCCTGCGCTGCTCTATCTGGCTGCCGCCGGGGTGGGCACCATCGGGATCGTCGACTCGGACGTGGTCGAGGTCAGCAATCTCCAGCGCCAGGTCATCCACAGCACCGAGAGGGTCGGGATGTTGAAGGCCGAGTCCGCAAGGGAAGAGATCAAGGCGCTCAACCCGGATATCGACGTCGTCTTGCACCCCTTCCGGATCGACTCGGACAACGCCGAGGAGCTCCTGGCTCAGTACGACGTGATCGTGGACGGTTGCGACAACTTCGAGACCCGCTACGCCGTCAATGACGCCGCGGTCGCGTTGCGCAAGCCGGTGATCCACGGCTCGATATTCCGCTTCGAGGGGATGGCGTCGACGTTCGTGCCGTTCGAAGGGCCCTGTTATCGCTGTCTGTATCCCGAGGCCCCGCCGCCAGAGCTGGCCCCCACCTGAAGCGAAGCAGGCGTCCTGGGCGTGCTCCCGGGCATCGTGGGGTGTCTCCAAGCCAACGAGGCACTCAAGCTCATAGTCGGGTACGGCCAGCCCCTCGTCGGGCGTCTGCTCACCTTCGACGCCCAGTCCACCAGGTTCGCCGAGGTGAAGGTCCGGCGCGACCCCAGCTGTCCCACCTGCGGTGAGAACGGCACGGCCACCCACCGCCTCCAGGAGGCAGGAACCACCGCCTCCTGAGAGAACCATCCCCCCAGACATCGTCGAGGTTCCGAGGGGGACTTTTTCTTGCGCCGCGCACTGGTCTGTCTGATCGCACTCCTGGGCCTCGTCGCCCAGCTGACGCCTGCAGGCGCCCAGACGTTCGTTCTCGACGAAGCCCCGCCCGTCTACATCCCGCCCACTCCGGCGCGTGGGGGGCCGGGTGACGCCACGGTGATCGCTGTCATCGACAACGCGTTCACTCCCTATCACTGGGACTATCTCGCTTCCAAGATGCCGCAGGCCGAGGACCGCAAGCGCTCCAACGACCTTCCTTTGAGCTCGGCGCCGGACCGCTGGCTTCCCGGCTACCCGGATCCATCCGAGTTCGCGTCGTACAAGCCGCTCGACCTGACGCTCGAAGAGAAGAACCCGTTGACTCCGCTCGAGCCTCTGGATGCCAAGGACGCGGGGGTCTGGGACAAGGTGAAGCAGAGCACCGCAGACGAGCAACATATGTACTGGATCCCGGACACCAAGGTGGTCGGCGCTCTCGACTTCGGCGGGAACAAGCTGCACGGCCCGTCCAACTCGCACGGAACGGGAACCAGCAGCGTGTCGGTGGGCAACATCCACGGGACCTGTCCCGAGTGTCTGCTGGTGTTCATCTCTTACAACGGACAAGCGACCGGCGAGGCCGCGATCAACTGGGCGATGAACCAGCCGTGGATCGACGCGATCAGCAACTCTTACGGTTTCAGCATCACCCCCGTGACGCGCGATCGCCTCTACAGCGGGTCCAACACCAAGCTGCAGAAGCAGGCCAGCGAGCGCGGACAGACGGTCTTCTTCTCGGCCGGCAACGGTCTCGAGAACGCCTTTTTGGTTCCCAACCAGACCTTGATGTCCTCGCAGGAGGGCCCGGACTGGAACGTCACGGTTGGAGCGGTCAGCCCGGGCACGCATGCGTCTTACACGGGCCACGGTAAGCCCGCAGACATCGCTGGGATCGGCAGCAGTTATCCGGCAGCCTATGGAGCGACCGCGGTCGGCGGCACGGGCTCCGGCGGCTTCGGTGGTACCTCGAACGCGACCCCGCAGATCGCCGGCACCTATGCCCGGGCGCTCTATCTGACACGCGCGGCGATGAAGGGGGCCAGCCGCACTCAAGACGGCGGAGTGATCGCCCGCGGGCGCGGCGTCGGATGCTCGTCGGCTCGCAGCGATTGCGAGTTGCGCGACGGCAAGCTGACCGCCGAGGAACTCCGTAACCGTCTCTTCCTCGGGGCAGTGCACACCGAGCCCGGCATGACGCCGGGCGGCATCGGCTCGCTTCCGGTGATCGCCGACGAGGAGTACATGAACGAAGGCCACGGCAGCTACTTCGGACGCGAAGCCGGACCTTTGCAGGGAACCGACGAATGGCTCAAAGAGTTCGAGCGCCTCGTCGGCCCCCTGTTCGGGAGAGTCAAGGAGCTCAAGCGTCCGAAGGGGGAGCGCGACTGGATGACGGTGGCCTCCTACTGCCGCCAGCACCTGTGGGGCAAGTGGGACGGCGGCTACTACCGCGAGGGCAAGACCGAGCTTCCCGCTAACGACTTCCAGAACTGGCCACTGCGCTCGACGATCCAAACGGGCTGCCCCCTGCTTCAGCCTCTTCCCTAAGGGATCTTCCGCCGATCGCCCGGCGCCGAACCGTAGGGTTGCCGGCGTGAAAGTCGCCGTACTTGCGGACACGCATACGCGCGGGATGAGTCGGACGGTTCCTATGGGGGCCTGGCCCTATCTGGAGTCGGCCGATCACATCCTTCATGCCGGTGACGTGGTGGACCCGGCCCTCCTGCACGAACTCAAAGCTCTCGCCCCCGTGACCGTCGTGATGGGCAACTGCGACGGCATGGACGTGCGCGACTGGGGCGCGACCGAGACCGCGACAGTCGAGCTCGGGGGCATCGGTATCGGGATGGTTCACGACTCCGGACAGAAGACGGGGCGGCGCGAGCGCATGCGCAAGCTCTTCCCCCACGCGCGCGTGGTGGTGTTCGGTCACTCTCACATCCCATGGAATGACGACGCGGACGACCTCTTGCTGTTCAACCCCGGCAGCCCCACCTGGAAACGCCAGGCCCCCTTCACCTCGATGGGTCTGTTGTGGATCGAGGACGGCAAGGTCGAGGGCGAGATCTTCCCCGTCTGACAGGGCGCCCCGGGCAGGAGACGCAGGCGGGCCCGAGCGAACCACTCGCCGATCTTCGGATCGCGCCCGCTAGGGATCTTCCTGCGGGTCGTCCAGCACGCGCTCGATCCACGCGAAAGGATCCTTGATCTCCGCCAGAAGCGGGAGGTTGTCGGGCGCAGCCCATACCCGGTTCAACGCCGCGATGCCTTTCAGTTGAACGACCGCGTTGCAGAACGTCTGGCCGGAGGTCTCCAAGGCCCGGTCGCGCTCAATGCCGAGCACGCTGGCCAGCATGGCTTTGCCCTGGCTAGAGTTCGCGCGCTGGCGCGCCATGCCCTCGTCGATCTGAGAGGTGTCGCCCAGCAGTGACCCCGCCACCGCGTTCGCGGCGTGTTCCGCGTATCCCTCGAAGATGGCGAGGAAGCTCCTGAGGTTTGACAGTGCACGCTGATAACGCTCGGTTTGCGCGACCGGGATCAGCTGATCCATGCCGGCCCCAGACTGCAGAGCCTCGGCCCCGCCGGATTGCAGGTCGATCAGACGACGCTCCATGTCGTCGGTGTCGATCTCGATCGATTCGATCAGCGCGACCAGCAAGCTCCGGTGGTAGCGCGCCACCCACGGAGTCGAGACGACGACGATCTGGTGAGCCACCTCATGCAGGGCGATCCAGCGGCGCAATGCAGAAAGATCGAAGTCGTACTCGGACGCGATGCGATGCAGGTTGGAGGTCACGAAGAACAAGGAGCTGTCGTCGTCCCAGGGGATCGGTGGATCGTGCCGCGCTAGCGCGTCGGTCGAGAGATGCCCGACGACGGTCCCCGTTTGGATCCCCAAGAGGAGCGGGGCGATCTGGCCCATCATCTGAGCCATCGGGTTCGGGCTCTCCTCTTCGCCTTGGGTCCCCACTCCGGAGAGCTCCGATGCGAACCTTCGCGCCAGGCTCTCGAGCAACCACTTCCAGCCGTCCATGGCAGCGAGTACCCAACTGGCGCGACCGGTTGTCCTTGCCGAAAGCGGCTCATCCAGGTCGAGGCGTGTGTATCCGACGATCAGCGCCTCGGCCCCCCTCACCCCATCGCCGAGCTCGCGTGTGGCCTCCGCATCGGGTGAGGGGTCGGGGGTTGCCGTCGCGATGGTTCCGGCGATCTGGCGCGCGATCTCGAAGTTGATCGGACCGTCACCGGAGGCCAGGATGCGCTGGAGCTCACGGAACAGCGGGATGTCTCCGAATGGTTGACTCACCTTGCTATCGTCCCACCCCGCAGCTTCTGCGCGTGACCGCTACCGATACTCTCGAAGCCATGGCCTCCAAGAAGAGCGCTCCTCTGTCCATCGCCGTTACCGGAGCATCCGGGTTCATCGCGACCCGCCTGATCCAGGCGCTGGTCCGGGACCCGGGCGTGGAGCGGGTCCCTGGTTTCGATGTTCGACCGCCGGCCTTCTCGCACCCGAAGTTCGTCTACGACGGCCTTGACGTGCGCGACCCGGCGATGGAGACCCGGCTGGGCGGGATCGACGTCCTCGTGCACCTCGCCTTCGTGATGGATCCCATCAAGGACGAGACCACCATGCGCGACATCAACGTCAACGGGAGCCAAACGGTCTTCAAAGCGGCGGGGCGGGCGAAAGTGCGTAAGCTGATCTACACCTCGTCCGCGATCGTCTACGGCGCTCACCCCGACAACAAGATCCCCTTAGGCGAGGACGCGCCTCTCCGCGCCAACCTGGACTTCTCCTATGCCGCGCACAAGCTCGAAGTGGAATTCGTCGTGCGCGAGATCAAAGAAGAGTTTCCCGACCTCGCCATGACGATCTTCCGTCCGGCCATAGTTTTCGGCCCTAATGTCGACAACGCGTGGTCTCACGCCCTCGAGTTGCCTGTTTTGTTCGCCGTCCGGGGTCATGCGCCACCCTTGCAGTTCGTGCACGAAGAAGATGTCTCGGGAGCTATCAAGCACGCCGTCTTCAACGACCTGATCGGGACCTACAACCTCGCGGCCGAGGGATGGCTGGAGGCGGACGACATGCTCGCGATCATGCAGCGTAAGAAGGTCGATCTGCCGGAGCCGCTGGCCTTCTCGCTGGCCGAGCGTCTGTGGTCGATGGGCCTGGCCGAAGCTCCGGCGGGGATGTTGCATTACGTGATGCACCCCTGGATCGTCTCGACAGACAAGCTGCGCGAGGCCGGGTACACCTGCGCTCATACGAATCTAGACACCTTCCTCGCGGCGGCGGAGCAAGCGAAGCTCCACGTCCGCCTGGGGCGGTCCCGGGTCAAGCGCACCGACCTGTTCAGAAGCGCAGTGACCGGGCTGGGTGTCGCCGGAGCGGTGGCCGCAACCCGGCTCGTCCGACGCCGTTCCCGCGCCGCCTGAGGGCACCCGCCCAGCAGGAGAAGCGGGGCCGCGGGTAGAACTCTCATTCCGAGGGCCGCAGGGCCGTCTCTGCTACCCTCGAACGAGCCCAGCAGCCATCGCGGAGTCACGGCGCGGGGACCAACGAGTCGAACAAGACGTCTGGAGTGGATACGCGTGGTTTACCTGTTGATCATGTTCTCCGTGGCCGCCGTGGGGATCGCATCCCTATGGGTCCAACAGCGCCGTGACCGCTCCCATCTCGAGAGCTCCCAGCGGTTCCTTTCTAGTCTCCAGAAGATCTCTCCCGAGGTGCATCCCGTCCAGCGCGCGCCGCGGCGTCGCGCACCCAGCTCACACCGGCCGGTCGCCCAGCACAGGCCCCGGCCCGCACGTAGAAGTTCGTCCGGCCGCCCGGTTCGCATCGATCCCGCTCGGCGGGAGGCTGCTCGCCGTCGCGTTGAAGCTCGTCGCCGCGCCGAGAGGCGCGCCGCCGGCTCCCGCGCCTTCTCCGTTTAGTCAGGGCCGCCGCACCGGATGGCGCGCGATCTCGCCATTGACTTAGGAACCGCCAACACCCTCGTCTACCAGAGACAGAAGGGCATCCTCTTCTCCGAGCCCACCGTGCTCGCGCTGAACAAGGAGACCGGTTCGGTGCTCGCCATGGGCGAGCAGGCCTGGCACATGATCGGCCGTACGCCGGGTTACATCGTGGCGGTGCGGCCGTTGCGCTCGGGCGCCATCTCGGATTTCGACGTGACGGAGAAACTGATCCGCCTCATCCTTCAGCGTTCCGGGGTCACGAAGTTCTCGCGACCGAAGGCACTCGTCTGTGTGGCGAGCGCGCTGACCGAGGTCGAACGCAGAGCTGTCGAGGAAGCCACGCTGTCGGCGGGTGCGCGCTCATGTCACCTGATCGAAGAACCGCTGGCCGCGGCGATCGGGGCGGGACTTCCCGTCCATGAGCCCGTCGGCAACCTCGTCGTGGACGTCGGCGGCGGCACCAGCGAGGTTGCGCTCATCTCCCTCGGGGGCATCGTGACCAACACGGCTGTACGGGTTGGAGGCTTCGATCTCGATGCCGCGATCCAGAACTACGTGCGTCGTGAGTACACGGTCGCGATCGGGGAGCGCACCGCAGAGCGGATCAAGATCTCGATCGGCTCCGCTTTCCCCATGGCTCAAGAGCAGAAGGCCGAGTTGCGGGGCCGCGACCTGGCGACCGGGCTTCCGAAGCACATCTTGATCACGTCAGAGGAGATCCGGGAAGCGATCACCGAACCCGTTCGAGCGATCGTTACGGCCGTCGTCGAGTGCATCGGCGGCTCACCACCCGACCTCGTACAAGACGTGCTCAACCACGGGATCACCCTGACGGGCGGTGGCGGGATGCTCTCCGGACTGGACATGCTGCTGTCCCAGCAGGCCGAGGTTCCCGTTCACGTAACGCCTCAGCCCCTCGAAGCCGTGGTGAACGGTGCCGGGAAATGTCTCGAAGCGTTCGACGACCTGAAGTCGATATTCGTGGGCGTGGATCGATAGCCCCTGTCCGCACCTAACCTAGGCAGATGCTCGAACCTCAGTGGGGTACTCCCGAGTCCCCGGACGCGACGCCGGTGAAGGGCGGCTCAGGCATCAAGCTCCTGATCCTCGCCGCCGTGATGGTCATGTTGGTCGGCGCCGCGTTCGTCGCTCCCATCCCCGTCTTCTACGCCTACCTTCCCGGCCCCGTCCGCGACGTCGAGCGCCTGGTTGAGGTCCGCGACACCCGCACCTATTCATCGGAGGGCCGTCTGCTCCTGACGACCGTCAGTGTCGATCCCCAAGTCACCCTGTCGGAGGTGGTGCAGAGCGCCTTCGACGACTCCATCGCGATCGTGATGAAGGAAGACGTGACCGGCGGCCAGTCGCTCGACGATCTGATCGAGGCTCAGAAGGAAGAGATGAGCCAGAGCAAGCAGGCCGCGCAAGAGGTCGCGCTGGCGGCGCTGGGTCTCGGCGAGCCCACGGGCGACGGGGCGCGCGTAGTGCAGACGATCGCGGAACTGCCTGCGTCCGGTGTGCTCGAAGAAGGCGACGTAATCGTCGGTGTGGAGGGTCAAAGCGTCGAGACGACCTGTGACGTGGGCCGCGAGATAGGCGCCTATAAGCCGGGCGAGGACCTGACGATCCGTGTGAGGCGTGGTGGACAGATCGAGACCCTGCAGGTCGGGACCGTCGAGAACCCGGACGACCCGGACTCCGCGATCATCGGGGTCTTCATGGAAGACGTGAATCGCCGCTTCGAACCCGGCCTCGAGGTCGGCTTCGATACCGGCAAGATCGGCGGCCCGTCGGGCGGACTGATGATGACGCTCGCTCTCTACGACCAGCTCACACCCGAGGACATCACAGGCGGCCGAAGCGTGGCGGGGACGGGAACGATCGCCTGCGACGGGGGCGTCGGCCCGATCGGCGGCATCGAGCAGAAGGTGGCCGGCGCCGAGGAGGCGGGGGCCGAGATCTTCCTGGCCCCGTCGGACAACGTGGCTGCGGCCCAAGCGGTCGCGAAGGACATCGAGGTCATCGAGATCTCGAGCTTCGACGAGGCGATCCGCTACCTGGAGGGCCTCCCCGGCTCGAGCTAGCCAGGCCGACTTTTCCAGCACTCGCGCCGAGCCGACTGCGCAGCGTCGGGGCGTGGGACACTTATCTGCGATGTTCGAGAGCTTTATCGGGGTTCCTCTGCATTTCTCGATCGAGTTCCTCGGCTTCTTGGTTGCGGCCGGGGGAGCGATCCTGGCTTTGACGCGTCGTTCGCTGGTCCCCGGCGGGGCCTCCAACCGCTTCACGGCGGCCGTCGGGTTTGGCATCCTGGCGCTCGCTCAGATCCTCCATGGCGGCGCCTTCCAGCTGGGCGAGTACGCCTTCGACACCGACGGCACGCAGCTTCTAGTCGCCGCTCGCGCCGTGGGCCTGGCCTTCGTCTTCGTCGGTGTATCGGGAGGGTTGCGCGGCGGTACCTCCGTGGGCGCGGTCGTGGCCTTGAAGGAGCCCCTCCTGCTTGCTCCCGCTGCGGCCGCCTTCCTGCTCGCGCTGAGCGCGTTCGCAGGCTCCCTCAAGAACGCCCCGAAGGCCTACCGGCGCCTCGCGCTGGGTGCTCTCCTGATCGGGGTTTCCGAGTTGCTCACCGCGTTCGATCCCAAGGCGAGCTTCGGAGATCAAACCGCAACGTCGTTCGCTTACGCGGCCCATGGCGTGAAGCTCTTGGGCTACCTCGCTCTATCTGGCTGGCTGTGGTCCGCGGTCCGCTCCAGCATCCGTACGCGCTTCGTGGCCTCGTTCGCGGCCCTATTGGTCATGGTCGTCCTCGCGCTCTCCTCGACCTTGACGGGTGTCCTCTCGAGCAACGTGGAGAAAGAGAAGCTCGGCCAACTGGGACTTCAGCTCGGCAACGTGATCGAGGAGATCGAGACGCAAGAAACGCGCGATCTAGCGGGACAGGTGGAGGTGATCACGACGCTCGAGGACACCGTGCAGGTCCCCGTGGCCCAGGGCGGCAATCTGGACGGGCTGGCGGAGGACATCATCAGCGAGCTCGATTTCCTGCAGTTCGACTTCGTCATGATCATGGATCCGGGCGGCCGCATCATGGGCTTCGATCTCAAAGACGTGAGGGATGACGAGTTCATCCCGCGGGACTTCAGTCGCAGCGACGTCTTGAGGATCGCGGGGACGAAGGTCGTCTCGGAGGTTCGTCAGGGCCGTAGCCCCGTGTCCGCAGCGCCACAGCAGATCGGCCGCAAGTACGTCGCGAACATCGCGGTCCGGCAGGTAGCTGACCCTGCGGTCCAGGGTCAGGTCGCCGGGATCATCGCGGCCGGCCGCTTCATCAACCGGGCGGACATGGAGGAATTCTCTTCCCGACTCGCCGCGAAGGCGTCGCTCGTCGTAGACGGTCGCACCGTCGCCTCGCTTTTGCCCGGTGACGTGCGCGACGCCAAGCTGGTCCCTAGGGAGATCGAGACCCAGGTGGCGGCAACGGAGACGCCGGTGACCGCCCAGCAGCTCCTCAAAGATAGGTCGTTCTTCTCGGCATTCGCCAGCATCAAGGCCGAGGGTCAGTCTCAGGGAGATGTAGCCACGGTCGTCCTGTCGTCGCCCGCGGAGTCGGTAGTCGCGGCACGCGAATCCCTGACCCGGATCCTGTTCCTGGTGGCCTTGACCGTCGGAGCGATCGCCCTTGTGCTCGCTTACTTCTCCGGCCGGCGGATCACCCGTCCGATCCAGTCCCTCACGCAAACGGCCAGTGCGATCCGTTCGGGTGACCTGAACGCTCAAGCGACCGTGTCCGGCGACGACGAGGTCGGGCGCCTGGGCGAGACCTTCAACGACATGACCGCCTCGCTGTTCAAGATGACCAACGACCTCCGCAGCGCGGCGAGAGAAGAAAAGCAATTGAGGGGCCGGATAGAAACGATCATCCAGTCGATGGCCGACGGCCTGGTAGCGACCGACGGTGACCACAAGGTCCTCGCTTTCAACCGTGAGGCGGAATTGCTGACCGGGATGAAGGCTCGTCACGCGATGGGTAAGCCGGTCGATTCCGTTCTGCGCGCTTGCGACGCGAACGGCGAGCGCGTGCCTCTGCCGATCTTCGATCTCGCCGCGGGATCCGTGGACAACATCTTCTTGGAGAAGCGCAACGGCCAGCGGACTCCAGTGGCAGTGATCAGCGCGGTGCTGACGGCAGAGGAAGGCGACGTCGCCGGTGGTGTTGCTGTGTTGCGTGACATGTCTCGCGAGCGCGAGGTCGAGCGGATGAAGTCAGAGTTCCTGGCGAACATCTCGCACGAGCTGCGCACGCCCCTCACCCCGATCAAGGGCTACGCCGAGATCCTCGGCCGCAAAGAGGTCCCCCCGGACAAGGTGAAGAAATTCGTGGGCGGGATCCTCGAGGGCACGGCCCGCCTGGAGCGGATCATCCAGTTGCTGGTGGACTTCTCCGCGATGGAGGCCGGCCGTCTGGCACCGCGCAGCAAGCCGATCGACCTCGGTGCCATCGTCGAGGGACTGGCTCAGTTGTGGGAAGGCAAGACACCCAAGCACACGGTGGTCGCGGAGGTGACCGAGGGCCTGCCCCACGTATCTGGAGACGAGAGGTTGCTCAAACGTTCCCTGGAAGAGGTCCTGGACAACGCGGTGAAGTTCTCTCCTCAAGGTGGAACGATCCGGCTGGAGGCCAGGGGGGCCGGGGCCGTGAAAGGCGAACGCCGCCAGTCCTTCGTCGAGGTCACCGTGTCGGACGAGGGGATCGGGATCCCGCCCGAGGACCTGCCCAAGATCTTCTCGGACTTCCACCAGCTCGACGGCTCCGAGACCAGGTCTTATGGGGGTCTGGGGCTGGGCCTCGCCTTCGTCCAGCGCATCCTGGAGGCACACGGCGGAAGCGTGAGCGTCGAGAGCGAGCTGGATCAAGGGACCCGGCTAACCATCAGCGTGCCGGCCGCCCTTCGGTCCCGCAAACAGGTCCCCGAGCCCGCAGTCAACGGGGGCGGAGAGGCCGATGAGACCCAGCTCATGGCTAAGGTGGAGACGACGACCGATGCCCCCAGCGTGGCGGGCCAGCAGAAGTAGTCCGTTCGGGCTATTCCAGCCCTATGGCGGCTCGTTCAGACTATGCATAAAGCGGACTCAAGGTGCAGAAGGGACGTGACGAAGCTTCTCTATAGGCCTATGAAAAAGCTTGCCCTTTCTCTAGCTGCAGTCGTGCTGGCAGGGGTCGCGTGTTCCAGCGACCAAGCCCTGGCGGACATGGAGCTGCGCGCCCTCTCAGGCGTCGTCAATGTCCTGCGCGACGGCGAGACGATCAACGTCGAGGGAGCCGTCGAGCTCCAGCCTGGCGACGTCATCCTCACCAAGGATGGAGGCTTCGCTAAGTTCGCCCTCGAGGGCGGCGCGGACGCGCGTCAGGGTCAGATGCAGGGGAACAGCCGCGTTCTCGTGCGCTCGGGCTCTGCGGTCGAAGCCGAAGAGGGTTTGTTGCTGTTGCAGGTGACCGAGCCCACCCGGGCGCTGGTCGAAGGTGTAACCGCTCGGTCTTCCGACGGCGTGTTCCGCATCGATCGCGGGTTCGGATCCGTGCGAACCGGGGTCTACAAAGGATCGGTCGAGCTCGACGCCCCCGGCCAAGCCGACCTAGCCGTCTCCACTCTCTACCAAGCCACTCTGGTAGCAGGGGACCTTCCCAGCCAGACGCGGCCCTATCGGCTCGACGAAGAGGACGCGTGGGACAAGGTCCTCCTTGAAGAGGTTGTCGCGCTCGAGGAGGATCTCGCAACCCTCGCCCGGGGCCTGTCCACACAGTTGGGGAGACAACGTCCGGGACTCGATTACTTCCGCGCCTTGATCGATGGCGGCAACGTGACCTTCATGCGGTCCTACCTGAAAAGGAAGCCCGCCGATCTTCTCATCGGTTTCACGGTGGCTCGGATCGCCGACGGTTCTCTGGAGCGTGCCTTCAAAGCCGCGTTCGATCTCTACGACCAAGGTGCCCGTTGGGGTGTGGCGGCCAAGATCTTGGATGTGGAGCCTCGTCCGATCGTGGCGCAGCTCGAGCGACTGATCCTCGGCACCGGCGTGGTCGCTGCGGATGGCAGCGGTAACACCGCCGAGTTCACGGTGGCCGCGGCGGACGCCTCGGAGAGTGGCGCAGCGATAGACGGGGCGGCAGCTCCACCTTCGTCCTCGTCCTCGTCTTCGACCACCGAGACGCAGGAGCCGAACGACCCGAACGACCCGAACGACCCGAACGAGCCGAACAATCCTCCCGAGAAACCTCCCGAGGATCCCGACGAGTGCTCCGACACCGCGTCCTGTGCGGTGGAGGATGTCGAGGACCAGTTGCCGGGCCCGCAGCCTTCGCCGTCGCCGACGGAAGAGCAGAAGAACGCCGGCTTGCTCGATGGCGGACTGGATTGACGCCTGCGGACGCGCCGAAGGTCCTGGTCGCTGAGGATGACGCCAGCGTCCGGTTGACGATCGAGTTCGTCCTGCAGGACGAAGGCTTCACGGTTCTCTTGGCCGAGGACGGCGAACAAGCGCTGACGCTGGCGCGCTCGGAGCTTCCGGACGTGATCCTCCTCGATCAGATCATGCCGAGGCTCGACGGCAAGCAGGTCCTCACGGCGCTGCGGGAAGCAGACGCCACCCGCTCGATCCCGGTCTTCGTTCTGACGGGGATGTCGCGCGGCGCTCCCGAGGATTGGCCGGGCGCTGAGTTCATCGGCAAACCCTTCAGTCCGGACGACCTCGTTGCCAAGATCCGAAAGAGGCTAGTGGCCGAGGCGTAAAGCCACCGACGCATTACTCTGCGGCCATGGAGCGCCGCCCCCAAACGAGACGTCCCCCAAGCCCCAAACGCGCGCTGATCGTCGCGACGATCATCGCCGTACTTTTGGGATCCAACTTCTTCGCCTACTTCTATACGGACGTTCTGTGGTTCCAGGAGCTGGGGCTCACCTCGGTACTGTGGAAGGGACTGCAGACGCAGTTCTTGGTCGGGACGGTAACCGGTGTGGTGGTCGCCCTTTTCGTGTGGTTGAACCTATGGATCGCGACCCGTTCCGGTCCGGTGTATTCACTGGCGACCTCGGGCAACGACCCAGTGGACCAATACCGCGAGATGGTCACCCCTTACGTGCGCCGGATTCGGATCGGGCTCGCGCTACTCATCGGTTTCTTCACCGGCCTGGTAGCGAGCGGAGGCTGGCAAACCTTTCTGTTGTGGGCGAACCGGACGGAGTGGGGGATCGAAGACCCGCAGTTCGGGCGCGATATCTCCTTCTACGTGTTCGAGCTGC
>Ga0208612_1000804_pt1 | contig 13119 bp, 13 predicted proteins | sample AntDryMetagUQ889_FD_188089 | JGI IMG/M metagenome (GOLD analysis project Ga0208612, IMG submission 188089) | Polar desert microbial communities from Antarctic Dry Valleys - UQ889 (SPAdes) | ecosystem: Environmental > Terrestrial > Soil > Desert | place: Antarctic Dry Valleys | collected 2008-12-31 | reverse complement strand
GCAGTTGGCCGCAGTCCACACCCGCGGAGAGCTTCAGCTGGCGCGCGCTTGCCCCGGCGGGCTGGGGAGTGTAGCCCACGCCGCGGTGGTTGAAACCAGGTTGTGGGCGCCGGGCGCGCTCGAGCTTGCGGCGCAGCCGGCAGGCGGGGGTTATCTCCAGCCGGGTCGGCGTTTATGCTCGTGCGTGCGCTTCCCCTCGCTGCGGCGGAGGATGCCCGCGAGTAGAGAACGGAGCGGCTGGCGGTTAGCGCCTTCCCGCGAAGCAGGCGGTCGAGCGGCTCGAACAGCGCGCGGAGCGCTGCTGATTGACGAGCCCAACGATCCAATGTAGGGTGCCCTCATGCGTCGAATAGTAGTGGGCGTTGTCGCAGCCGCGGTCAGCGCAAGCGCCGCCGGACCGGCACTTGCGGCCAATCAGACCGTGGGGGTGCGCGATGTCTTCTTCGAACCCCCCCGGGTTGCGGTGAAGCCGGGCGAGTCTGTCACCTGGAACAATCCTGGCAGCCCGGGCACAAACGCCCCCCACAATGTCAGGTTCGAGGATGGGTCTTTTACCAGCCACCCACCGGCAACATTCGGCCCTTGGACGGCGACGCGGACCTTTACGACCGACGGGGTGTTTCGCTACTTCTGTGAGGTTCACGTCGGTCAGGGGATGTCGGGTGTGGTGTATGTGAACGCGGCTGGCATCCCTCCGCCGCTGGCGGCGTTGACGGTTTCGCCACACCCCGCCCAGGTTGGGCAGGCGGTGAGCTTCAACGGCGCGGGCTCGAGCGCCAGCCAGGGCTCGATCGTCAAGCACGAATGGGACCTCGACGGCAACGGCTCGTTCGAGACCGACACGGGCGCCACAGCGACCGTCTCACGTGTCTACACGGCCGCGCAGACGTTGACCACCAAGCTGCGCGTGACAGACAACAGGGGGGCTACCGACGAGACGACGCGGCCGTTGCGCATCCACGCGGCCCCGAGCGCTTCGTTCACGGTTTCGCCCAACGCCGCCTCGACGGGGCAGGTCGTGAGCTTCAACGGCGGCGCCTCGAGCGACCCCGACGGCTCGATCTCGAAGTACGAGTGGGACCTCGACGGCAACGGCTCCTTCGAGACCGACACCTTCACCACGCCCACGACCTCGCGCTCCTACTCGAGCCCTGGGGCTCTCACCGTGAGGTTGCGCGTGACCGACGGCGACGGCGCCACCGGCGAGACGACCCGGTCACTGCAGCTCAACCACTACCCGCTGCCGCCTCCGCTCACCCCCGTGCAGCCCCCGCTGCAGCCCCCGCTCACCCCGCTGCAGCCCCGGCCCAGACCGGGTAAGTGCAGCAAATTGAAGGGCAAGCGGCGCGCCGCCTGCATCCGTAAGCGCTGCCGCAAGCTGAAGGGCGCGAAACGCAGAGCCTGCGTGAAGAAGGTCACGCGCAAGCGCTAGCGGCGCGGGGCCACCATCGGAGTGCGACATGTCGAGGATGGGAGGCGCGCAGCGCCTCTTTGAGCAATCCACGGGCGTCGATGCCCCGCGCCCGCCGCGCCAGGGCGTTCCGCCTCAGCGTCGGCGGCTACGGTGCCCAGTGCGTGACCCGGCTCCCTGCGCCCGTGCACTCAGCACGCGAGCGCGCCGTGACATGCCGGAACGCCTCTGAGGTGAGAAGCAGAAGCGTCGCGGCGGGCCGCGCCGGCGACTGCTTGCGGCGCCGACCGATAACGACGGGCGCGGTTCGACGCAGCCCGAGCTGGACTTGTCGCCGGCTCCTCTAGGACTGAGCAAGCCTGGGGCTTCCCCGCCCCCGGACCCCGCCGGCCTCTTCACCGACGCTCGCGGATACCTTTTCGAACCTCATGCCGTCGCGGCGAGACCAGATCCGGATGAACGAGGAGGAGCTGCGCTCGTTTCTCGCCGAGCAGCGTACGGTGATCGTCGCCACCGCCGGCCCCAACGGGAGGCCCCACCTCATGCCCCTCTGGTACGTCCCCCACGGCACGCGGCTGCGCGGCTGGACCTTTGCCAAGTCCCAGAAGGCGAAGAACCTCGAGCGCGACCCTCGAGCGACGCTGCAGGTGGAGGCGGGAGTCGAGTACGAGGAGCTGCGAGGTGCGATGCTCGAGTGCGACGTGGAGGTGGAACGCGAGCTAGGGCGGGTGATCCCCTTCGGGGATGAGCTGGTGGACCGCTACGGCAGCGGCGCTGCCGAGATGAAGGCGCTCTTCCGGGCGCAGGCCCCCAAGCGGGTGGGCCTGACCTTCCTGCCCACGCGCACCGTCACGTGGGACCACCGCAAGCTGGGAGGCACCTATTAGGGGCCTGATCCTCTCGGGGGGGAAGGGCACGCGGCTGCGCCCGATCACCCACACGAGCGCCAAGCAGCTCGTGCCGGTCGCCAACAAGCCGGTGCTCTTCTACGGCATCGAGGCGATGGCCGCGGCCGGCATCCACGAGGTTGGGATCATCGTGGCCCCGGAGACAGGCGATGAGATCCGTGCCGTCGCCGGGGATGGCTCCTCCTTCGGGGTGTCGATCACCTACGTCGAGCAGGAGGAGCCGCTCGGGCTCGCGCATGCGCTGCTCACCGCCGAGGAGTTCCTGGGCGAGGAGCCCTTCGTGATGTACCTGGGCGACAACCTGCTGCGCGACGGAATCACGCGGCTGGTCGAGACCTTTCGCAGCGATGCCCCCGACGCCCTGATCCTGCTTACCCCGGTGCAGGATCCCGAGAACTACGGCGTGGCAGAGCTCGCCGACGGGCGCGTCTCCCGCCTCGTCGAGAAGCCCGTCGAGCCGGCCACCGACCTCGCGCTCGTGGGCGTCTACATGTTCACCCCAGCGGTCTTCGAGGCCGCCCGCTCGATCGAACCCTCCGCGCGGGGCGAGCTCGAGATCACCGACGCGATCCAGGCGCTCGTGGACTCTGGGCGGCGGGTAGACCCGCACATCGTGCACGGGTGGTGGAAGGACACTGGCCAGGTACAGGACATGCTCGAGGCCAACCGCCTGATCCTCGACGACGTCGCGGAGCGCGTGGAGGGCGAGCTGATCGACTCGCGCGTCGAGGGCCGGGTGGTCGTCGAAGCCGGCGCGCGGCTAGAACGCGCGACCGTTCGCGGGCCCGCGGTGATCGGCGCCGGGGCGCGGATCACCGACGCCTACATCGGCCCCTACACCGCGATCGGGGAAGGCGTCGAGATCAACCGCGCCGAGCTCGAGCACTCGATCGTGCTCGCCGGCGCGAGGGTGCACGATCTCGAATACCGGGTAGAGGCAAGCCTGATCGGGCGCAACGTCCAGATCGGCCGCGGTCCAGCGCTGCCCAAGGCGTACCGGTTCGTGGTCGGCGACAACTCCGAGATAGCGATCCTCTAGGAGGTGCGACATGGCCAAGGACCACGGACCGAGCATCAAAGACGACGAGCAGTACGAGGCGCTGCGCGACCAGGGGGCGAGCAAGGAGAAGGCCGCCCGCATCGCCAACACCGACCGCTCCTCCTCCGGGAAGCGGGGCGGCTCCTCTCCGTCCTACGAGGACTGGAAGGTGGACGACCTGCGCGAGCGTGCCGCGGAGATCGGCATCGAGGGCCGCTCTGACATGAACAAGGACCAGCTGATCGACGCGCTGCGCAACCACTAGCGTGCCGGCACAGCCGGCGGCCTTGGCCGTTTCCGTCGCAGGACCCGTGGCTCCGACGCCTTCTCTTCCTGATGCATTTGGCGCTTGAGCTTCATGCCTGACTCCTTCTGTAGGGGACTGCCTTCATAGAAAGAGGTCCCCTCCCCCGCGAGCCCGCTAACCGACCCGTGGTGTGGAGTCACTCACCCCTCAGCGGTCGGCGGTCAGCGCCAGCACGGCGAGCTCGCCCCGCTCGAGCAGCCCGGCGAGCGCGGCCACGACGCGCGGATCGAACTGGGTGCCAGCGCAGCTCTGCAGCTCGGCGAGCGCCCGCTCGACGGGCATGCCGTCGCGGTAGGGGCGATCGGAGGTCATCGCCTCGAAGGCATCAGCCACAAGGATGATGCGTGCCTCGAGCGCGATCTGCTCGCCCCGCAGGCCGAGGGGGTAGCCGCGGCCGTCGAGCTGCTCGTGGTGCTGGCCGACCCAGACCGCCTCCTGCTCGAAGCCGGCGTGAACGAGCATCGAGGATCCCACGCCGGGATGGATGCGAATCTGCGCCCACTGGTCCTTGTCGAGCCTGCCGGGCTTGGCAAGGGTGATCCGCGGTACCGCGATCTTGCCGATGTCGTGCAGGAATGCAGCGCGGCGCAGGGTCACGATACGTTCGTCGGTGAGCCCCAGTGCCTGGCCCAGCGAGACGGCGTAGGCGGAGACGTTCTCGGAATGGTCGCGGGTGTGCAGCGGCTCCGCGTCGATCGTCGAGACGAGCGCGGAGAGATGGGCAGGCATGCTTTCCTCCTCCTCGCCGCCCTCCACCGGAGCGCTCACCTCGTTCGCGACGGCGCAGATGTTCTTGCCGTTGCGCTTGGCCCAGTAGAGCGCGGCGTCGGCCCGCTTCTCGAGCTGGTCGCTCGTCCCCACGTCCTGGGGGCAGGATGCGACGCCCGCGCTGAGCGTCACGCGCGTCTCCTCGAGCACCTGCTGACGTGCCACGGCGGCGCGCACGCGGTCGGCCACGAGCAGCGCGTCGAGCCGGTGGGTCTCGGGTAGCAGGAGGCCGAACTCCTCGCCGCCGAGGCGGGCGAAGCTGTCCACGTGACGGATCTGGCGCTCGGCGATCTCGGTCACCCGGCACAGGGCCTCATCGCCCTTGGCGCGCCCCAGGCTGTCATTGATCGCCTTGAAGTCGTCGATGTCGAAGATGACCATCGAGACCGGTGACCCGTAGCGCTCGGTGCGGCTGACCTCCTTCTCGAGTGCCTCGTAGAAGAAGCGGCGGTTGTACACGCCGGTGAGCGGGTCCCTCATCGCCTGCTCGACCCTGTCGCGGTAATCGCGGGCGTTCTGGATCGCGATCGCGAGCTGATTCGCGAGCACCTCGATCAGCCGGAGCTCCTCGTCCTCGAGGCGGTCGGAAGCGCTGCGGACGAGGGTCACGGCGCCGATCTCCTGCTCACGGGCCTCGAGCGGCAGGCGGAGGAGGAGGCGCCCCTCGCGCGCGCCCACGACCGAGTCCCCGCGGGGGAGCTCGGCGGGACTGGCCCACTCGCGATCCGCGTCCCAGTCCCCGTCGGCTCCCACGAGCCGGGCCCCCTCTGGCTCCGGCACGTGCAACGCGGTACTGTCGGCCCGCGCGCCGAAGCGCAAGACGTGCAGGCCACGTTCGACGATCGTCGCCTCGTCGAGGCTGTCGGTGATGGTCGTGGCCACCTCGGTCAGCGCCTTGAGGTCGTGATTGCGGCGCGCCATCTGCTCAGCGAGCCGGCGCTCACGCATGATCGCGCGGCGGTTGTCGCGCAGCAGGTAGGCCTGCCGGGCGAACACGAGCAAGAGGACGAGCACGAAGACCGAGCCGAAGAACGCGGCCGAGAACATCGTCAGGCCGCGCGTCGCCCAGAGCACGAGGGCGATCTCCGGCAGGGCGACGACTGCGGCGAAGGGGACGAGGATGCGCGAGCTGATCCAGCGCTCGGCCTGACCGCCCTCGACGGGGGCGGGGCGCGTGGCAGCGCCCGCCGCCCACGCGAAGGCCACGCCGGCCATGCCCCAGGTGAGCGCCGTGACGACGGTCAGGCTTGCCACCTGGCCCGCCGCGCCCGCGCACAGGACCCCGTCACCTGTCGTGGCCGCCGCGACCCCGCCCAGGATCGCCCACGTCACCCTGAGCTCGCTGCGGGCGCCGGCGATGGCACACAGCGCGGCAAGGCTCAATGCGACGAAGTCGACGACGAAGGCGGCCGCGAGCACGGGGTCACCCTCCTCGAGGCCCGGCACGATCACGAAGTACACGCTCAGCGCGCCGGCGAGGACCACGAAGATGAGCGCCTCGAGCACTCCGTCGAGCCGGGCCCCGGCAAGGCTGCGGCGGGCGCGCGCCGCGGTGGCTCCCAGCATCAGGACGGACGCCGAGGACCCGAAGTAGTAGGCGTGGCTGATCGACGTGCCGGTGAGAGAGGACACGAGCGCAGCGGCCGACGCGGCGGCCGCGAGCGTCGACATCAGCGCGAATACCAGCCACACCGTGCGCTGGCCCGGCAGCTGCCGCGCGGCGAGGACCGCCATCACTGCGGCCACGACCAGCACGGCCAGAGGTAGCGCGAAGACCACCTATCAGTTATCGGTCGTGCGCAGGCCTAAGTTGAGGCAGAACGCGAGACGGCAGGCGGCTAGGGGCGCCTGGCCGCCCTCCAGCTGACGGTGCCGGTGCGGCACCTGTTCACGACGTCGCCGTCGCGCTCAACCACCACGGCCCGCAGGCGCCATGTGCCCTGCGCTTGCCCAGGCGTGGGGAAGCGACCATTCATCTGAAAGCGGCCGCGGAAACGCAGCCGGCGCTCGAGCGGCCCGCGTACGCGGCCGCCGATCTTGATCCCGCCCTTGACCAAGGGCGCGGGCTCGGTAGTCCTCGTCTTCAGGCGCAGAGTCTGGCCCCCCTTGCCGCACTTGGCGAGCGACGGGAAGACGACCTTCGTAATCTCCTCGCCCCTCTCGACGATCGAGAAGGAAAGCTTGGCGGGCGAGCCGTCCTTGGCCTGCTGGGAGGTCGTCCCCTCGAACTTGCCGGTCCTCGGAAGCGCGGCGAAGGCGGACCCGGCGAGCGCCAGGGTGAGCGCCAGGCAGGCGGCGGAAAAGGGCCGGGCCGCGAATCTCATGCTTAGGGCTGCTCGAGCTCCTCGAGCGCAGCCGAGACGAAGCGCACCTCGGCCAACCGCGGTCCGCCGGCGATCAGAGCCAGCCGGCCGCTGTCGCCGAAGGGTCCGCGCGCCGCAGGGCCCACCGGCCTCCACGCGGCGCCATCGGAACCCACTCCGAAGGAGAAGCGCCGCCCGCGAGCCACCATCCGCAGATGCACGGGCCCGGATGCCGGCGTCGGCGCCGTGGCGAGGCGCCGCAAGCGACCCCCGTCACGCTTCCAGACCGTGACGCTGCGGCTGCCGGCGGAGACGCCCATCCAGTCGACCGCGTCGTAGTAGGAGGCCAGCCCGCCCGTCCTGCCGCCGCGCAGCGTCGCGCGGTCGAGGACGGTCGTCGCCGTGTAGCTCGAGCTGCTCACCCGGCGCGAGAGCACTGCGCCGTCGACGCGTGGCCGGGCCCTGCCTTTCCCGCGCTCACGGGCGGCGGCGCGCAGGCGCACGCCGTCGCCGGTCCTCACCCGTGGCACTCGCTGCAGCGGGTGCTCCCACGCGGTGTCCAGCTGGCTGCCCGCGAAGTCGTCGCGGAACGAGCCGCCGGGCGCGCCCGGCGCCGCGGCCGGCGGGTGGCCGTCCCCGATCACGGGCCAGCCATCGAGTCGGAAGCTCACCGGTGCGGCGAGCATCTGTCGCCCGGCGAACAGGTCGCCAGCGCGGAAGGCGTGGTAGAGGGCCACGACCCCACCCTGGCCGTCGTCCACGAAACCGGTGTGGCCGGGGCAGCGCCAGCCGTTGCCTCCACGCAGGATCGGGTTGCCGGGGAACTTGCGCCACGGACCGATGATGCGAGCCGAGCGCGCCACCCCGACCGCGTAGGCGCAGCGCCTGGTGCAGCAGAGGTTGCCCGAGTAGAGCATGTAGAAGAAGCCGTCGGGGCCGCGGATCACGGTCGGGGCCTCCACCACCGGGCCCTCCCAGCGGCGATCGTTGCGGATCAGCTCCCGCGGGCGGCCGAGCAGGCCGCGGCCGTCCTCGCGCAGGCGTTGCGTGAAGATCGGCGTGGGACGGTCGAAGTTGTTGCCATCCGCCTTCCACAGCAACTGCAACTGGCCACCCTCGTCGCGAACCGGGAACGGGTCGATCGAGCCGTTCTTGCCGCAGCGCAGCGGTCTGCCGAGGTCGCGCCAGGGGCCCTCGGGAGTGGCCGCCGTGGCCACCCCGAGGCAGAACCAGCCACCCCGCCGGCGTGGCAGGGCGCTGTAGAAGACGGCGTAGCCGCTACCCATGCGGGTGATCTCAGGGGCCCAGAAGTTCTTCTGCACCCAGCGCGGCGTGGTGAAGAACACCGCGCTCGAGATGCGCCACCGCTGCAGGTCGGGGGAGCGCAGGACGCGCAGGCTCGGGGCCCACGGGCCACTGCTGGTCAACGCCACGTAGTCGCCCTCGTCGGTGCGTACGGCCGTCGGATCGGGGAAGTCGCCGCTGATGAGGGGGCTCGGAAAGGCCAGGGCGGCAACGGCTAACCCCCCAGATAGGCGGCGCTTGGGCACGCTGCGCACTCTAGTGGTCACCCCCCGCCCCGGCGCCCAACGGCGGGAGGAGCCGGGCTCGAGGGCGAGTCCTGATATCCATACCGCGGTGAAGCTCCTCGTCTGCGGCGGAGCCGGCATGCTCGGCCAGGACGTGGCGCGCGCTGCCGAGCTTGCCAACCACCAGGTCGTGAGCCTTGACCGTGCGGCGCTCGACGTGACGAGCTCCGTGGCGGTGGCTCGGGCAGTGGAGCGCGAGCAGCCCGACGCCGTGATCAACTGCGCGGCCTTCACGGCCGTGGACGGCGCCGAGCACGAGCCCGAGCGGGCGATGCGGGTGAACGCCGAGGGCGCCCGCAACGTCGCCGTCGCGGCCGCCCGTGCCGATGCGCGCGTGGTCTACCCCTCCACCGACTACGTCTTCGACGGCACGAAGGACGAGCCCTACGTCGAATCCGACGAGCCGGCGCCGATCTCGCGCTACGGCGACTCGAAGCTCGCCGGCGAGGTGGAGACGGCCGCGGTGAACCCTCGGCACTACATCGTGCGCAGCTCCTGGCTCTTCGGCACGGCGGGACCGAACTTCGTCGAGACAATGCTCGCGCTCGGCACGCGCGAGGCGCAGGTGGTCGTAGTGCGCGACCAGGTCGGCTGCCCGACCTACACCGGACATCTCGCCGCGGGCATCGTGCGCCTACTCGACAGCGCCGCCTTCGGCTTACACCACATGGCGGCCGGCGGCCACTGCTCCTGGTACGACTTCGCCGCGGCCATCTTCGAGCGGGCCGGGATCGACTGCCGCGTGCTCTCGACGACCACCGAGGAGCTCGGTCGACCTGCTCCGCGGCCCGCGTGGTCCGTGCTCGCGACCCAGTGGCAGGATGCGATCCACCTCCCGCACTGGCACGACGGCCTCGATGACTACCTCGCGGAGCGGGCGTGAGGCTGCTCGTGACCGGCGCGGCCGGGTTCATCGGGTCGACCTACGCGCGGCTCGTGGCGGGCGAGCACGAGGTCGTGGTCCTCGACAAGCTCACCTACGCGGGGCGGCGAGAGAACCTCGAGGGCGTGAAGGTGAGCTTCGTGCACGGCGCGATCGAGGACCGCGATGCGGTGCGCAAGGCGATCGAGGGGTGCGACGCGGTCGTCAACTTCGCCGCCGAATCCCACGTCGATCGCTCGATCGCAGACCAGGACGCCTTCGCGCGCACGCACGTGATCGGCACGAGCGTGCTGCTCGAAGCCGCGCGCGAGACGGGCGTGGCGCGCTACTTGCAGGTCTCGACCGACGAGGTCTACGGCTCGATCCAGTCGGGCTCGTTCACCGAGGCCTCACCGCTCGACCCCTCCTCCCCCTACAGCGCAACCAAGGCGGCCGGCGACCTGCTCGTCTCCGCGCACGCGCACACCTATGGCCTCGAGGCCGTGATCTGTCGTGGCTCGAACAACTACGGCCCGCGCCAGTACCCCGAGAAGCTGATCCCCCTCTGCGTGCTGAACGCCCTCCACGGCGACCCGCTGCCCGTCTACGGCGACGGGCGTCAAGTGCGCAACTGGCTGTTCGTGGAGGACTTCGCGCGCGCGATCGGGCTGGTGCTCGAGCGCGGCGAGCCGGGGCTCGTCTACAACGTGGGGGGGCCTGAGGAGTGCGAGAACCTCGAGGTCATCCACCGCATCCTCGAGCTCACCGGCCGCGACCCTTCGCTGGTCGAGCACGTGACCGACCGCCCCGGCCACGACCGCCGCTACTCGCTGTCGTCCGAGCGCGTGCGCGAGCTCGGCTGGGAGCCCCGGATCCACTTCGCCGAGGGCCTCGAGCGCACGGTCGAGTGGTACCGCGACAACGACTGGTGGTGGGAGCCGATCCGCTCGGGCGAGTACCGCGCCTACTACGAGCGCCACTACGGGCGCGCGCTCGGCGGTCGTTAGCTCGGGACCGACATCGCATCGGTTCCACGGCTGCAGACCGAGTGGCCCGGAACCCCGTCGAGTAGCCTCGAGCGGGTGTACTCCGACGCCCCCGCCCTCGACGTTCGCGGCCTGACCAAGCGCTACGACGACGGCACCCTCGCCGTGGAGGAGCTCCACCTCACCGTGCCCGACGGTGCGTTCTTCGGCCTACTCGGTCCCAACGGCGCGGGCAAGACGACTCTGATCAGCGCGGTCTGCAACCTCATCCGGGTGACGGCGGGCGAGGTGCTGGTGTTCGGCGAGCGCGCCGACTCGCTCGTCGCTCGCTCCTGGGTCGGCCTCGCCGAGCAGGACATCAACCTCGATCGCTTCCTGTCCGTCCGCGAGACGCTCGTCTACCACGGCGGCTACTTCGGGATGCGCCGTGACGAGGCCGAGCGGCGCGCCGACGAGATGATCGAGGTGTTCGACCTCCGCGCCAAGCGGGGTGTGAACGCGCCGAAGCTCTCGGGCGGTCAGCGGCGGCGCCTGCTGCTCGCGCGGGCGCTCATGCACCGTCCACGCATGGTGATCCTCGACGAGCCGACGGCCGGCGTCGACTTCGAGCTGAGGATGGAGCTCTGGAGCTACATCCGGCGCCTGCACTCGGAGGGGACGACGATCCTGCTGACCACGCACTACCTCGAGGAGGCCGAGGAGCTGTGCGAGGAGATCGCGCTGATCCAGGGCGGGCGCCTGATCGCGCGCGACACCGCACACGGCCTGCGCGAGCACTACGCCGCCACGAGTCTGACGGACGTCTACCTCAAGGCGATGCACCCCGCATGACCGACGGGGACGCCACCCAGCGGCTGACCGACGGTGGCGTCAGCCAGCGACTGACGGGCAGCCGCGGCCTCTACTGGCTCGCCCGCCGGGAGACGCTGCGGGTCTCGAAGCTCTGGACCCAGACGATCCTCGCCCCGGTGGTCTCCTCGATCCTCTTCATCGTCGTCTTCGGCCTCTCGCTCGGCGGACGCATCCGCAATGTGGGCAACGTGGACTACGAGGTCTTCATCGTGCCGGGCCTGATGACGATGGCGATGGTGCAGGCCGCCTACGCCAACAACTCCGCGTCGATCTTCCAGGCCCGCTTCGACCGCTACGTCAACGACATCCTGTCGGCGCCGATGCACCCGTGGCAGATGACGCTCGGGTTCGTGCTCGGCGGCGTGTATCGCGCCTTTGCGATCGGCGCCGCACTGCTCGTGCTCGCCATCGCCTTCACGGGGGTGCCCGTGGAGCAGCCGCTCGCGCTGCTGGTCGCCGTGGCGCTCGGGCTGGTGCTCTTCGCCGCGCTCGGCACCGTGGTCGGGATCTATGCCGACAGCTGGGACCACACCACCTTCATCACCAACATCGTGATCCTGCCACTGACGTTCGTGGGCGGCGTCTTCTACTCGGTCGAGCTGCTGCCCTCACCGTGGGAGCAGCTCTCGCACTTCAACCCGGTCTTCTACCTCGTGCAGGCGATGCGCTTCGGCTTCCTCGGTGAGAGCGATGTGAGCGTCTGGCTCTCGCTCGGGGTGACCGGCGCGCTCGCGCTACCGACCTACCTCTGGGTGCAGTGGCTCTTCACGAGCGGGCGCAGGCTGAAGGCCTGACGCCGGCCGAGCGTGTGGCCGCGCTCGCCGAGCTCGAGCGCCGGGTCACCGCGTGCCGGCGCTGCCCGCGACTCGTCGAGTGGCGCGAGCGGGTGGCGCGCGAGAAGCGCGCCGCCTACCGCGACGAGGAGTACTGGGGGCGCCCGATCCCCGGCTTCGGCGATCCGGCGGCCCGCCTCTACGTCTTCGGGCTCGCGCCCGCCGCCCATGGGGGGAACCGGACCGGGCGCTTCTTCACGGGGGATCGCTCGGGCGACTGGCTCTTCGGCGCCCTGCACCGCGCGGGGTTCGCCAATCAGCCGCGTTCTGTCCGGCGCGGCGACGGCCTACGCCTCGAGCGAGCGTTCGTGGGGGCCGCGGTGCGCTGCGCCCCCCCGGCCAACAAGCCCCTGCCCGAGGAGCGCGACAACTGCCTGCCCTACGCGCTGGAGGAGCTCGAGCTGCTCGGCGACGTGCGGGTGATCCTGTGCCTGGGCGGCTTTGCGTGGGATGCCGCGCTGCGCCTCGTCGGCTCAGGCGCTCGCCCCCGACCTCGCTTCGGCCACGGGGCCGAGCATGAGCTCGGAAACGGGCGAGTGCTGCTCGGCTGCTTTCACCCGAGCCAGCAGAACACGTTCACGGGCCGGCTCACCGAGCCGATGATGGACGCGGTACTGGGAAGGGCACGCGCGCTGGCCGGCCTCTGAGGCGGCGCCTCCTACTTGTCCCTCTGCTTTCGCTCGTCCCTTCCCTTGAGGTCGTCATCGATCTCGTTGCCCTGCTTCTCGGCCTCCTTGGCGCCCTTCTTCACGCCCTGGTTGATCTCCTCCGCGGCGCCCTTGCCGTCGTCGTCCCCGCACGCGGGCAGGGCGACCGCGGCGAAGGCCAGCGCGGCGGCGGAGGCGGCGAGGCGGGTTCGGAGCACGTCCACGGGCTCTCCTCTCAGTGGGGTCGGCGAGTCTAGCCGCTCTGGGGCGATCGAGCCGCTCGGGGGGCTCACGATCCCGGGCTGCATCAACGACGCGGGGCCCGACGCCTGGGGCCAGCGGGTCGTCATGCAGCACCTGCTCGGCGCGGGCGCAAAGGACGGCGACCCGGCGGTCTTCGAGCCGCTCACCTACCTCCTGCGCTCGGGCTCGAACCGCATCGGTGCGCTCGACTTCCAGGAGCGCGCCGACGTCTATGTCAGCCGCGACGAGACGAGCGCGCCGCTCGAGGATCTGATGGAGGCCGCCGACCGCGTCGGCGAGGGGCGGCCGCTGCCGCCGGCACTCGACCTCGCACTCCTGCACGGCAGCTCGGTCGGGGGCGCGCGCCCGAA
>Ga0208612_1000802_pt1 | contig 13163 bp, 16 predicted proteins | sample AntDryMetagUQ889_FD_188089 | JGI IMG/M metagenome (GOLD analysis project Ga0208612, IMG submission 188089) | Polar desert microbial communities from Antarctic Dry Valleys - UQ889 (SPAdes) | ecosystem: Environmental > Terrestrial > Soil > Desert | place: Antarctic Dry Valleys | collected 2008-12-31 | reverse complement strand
GGCGGGTACGACCACTGAACCTGCTCCGTTGACGGGCCGGGCGGCGACGAGGGAATCGGTGCGCTGGGCAGTCGCCAACAAGCGCAGCATGTGGGACCTCAAGGACGAGTTGGAGCATCTGCGAGGGGACCGGAGCGCGTGAGGCTGCATCTGGTCAGCGACGTGCACGGCGCGGTCGAACCCCTCCGGCGGGCCGGCGAGGGTGCCGATGCCCTGATCTGCCTTGGCGACCTGCTGTGCTTCATCGACTACTTCGACTACGGCGGCGGTGTCTTCGGAGACGTGTTCGGGCCGCAGGCTGTGGCTCGCCTGGTGGAGCTACGGACCGCCGGCAGGTTTCCCGAGGCGCGGGACTGGTCGCGCTCCCTGTGGGCTAGCCTGCCGGACTCGCGAGCGGTGATCGATGCAGCGATCGACAAGCAGTACGCGGATCTGTTCGCCGCCATGCCGAGCCCCACCTACGCCACGTACGGAAATGTCGACATACCGGACCGGTGGGCCAGGCATGCCCACCCCGGAATACAGATACTGGACGGCGAAGTCGCCGAGATCGGCGGTGTCCGGTTCGGATTCGTCGGCGGCGGACTGGAAACGCCGATGCGCACGCCCTACGAGTTGTCCGAGGACGCCTTCGCCGCCAAGGTCGCCGCACTCGGCGCCGTTGACGTGCTGTGTGCGCACATCCCCCCGGCAGTTGCAGTGCTGACCTACGACGTCCTGGCCCGTCGCCTGGAACGCGGCAGCACCGCCCTGAGCGAGGCGATCGCGCGACACCAGCCGGGGCTCGTGTTCTTCGGCCACGTTCACCAGCCACTGGCCGCCCGGGCGCGGATCGGTCGAACCGAATGCATCAACGTCGGGCACTTCGCGCGGACCAAGGAGCCGTACATCTTGGATCTCTGAGCAGCAGCCAAGGCGTTCCGGCGAGGGTTACGTGGGTATCAGTACGCTCGCGTACATGGCCGATCAGTCTCAGCAATCGATCGACATCGCCGCACCCGCCGCGGACATCATGGCTGTGATCGGCGACTTCGCCGCGTACCCGGAGTGGACCGGTGCGGTGAAGCAGGCCGAGGTGCTCGAGGAGGACGAGGACGGCTGGGCCAAGCGGGTTCACTTCGTCCTCGATGCCGGCGTGGTGAAGGACGACTATGTGTTGGCCTACGACTGGTCCGGCGACACCGCGGTGCACTGGAAACTGGTCACGGGCCAGATGCAGAAGATGCAGGTCGGCTCGTACGAACTGCGCCAATCAGCGGACGTCACGACCGTGACGTACTCGCTGACTGTGGATCTTGCGATCCCCATGCTCGGCATGTTCAAGCGCAAGGCAGAGAAGGTCATCATGGACACCGCCCTCAAGGAGCTCAAGAAGCGCGTAGAAGGCGCATAGCCAGCGTGCGGATCCTCCTTTTCACCGGCAAGGGCGGCGTCGGCAAGACGACGACCGCGGTCGCCACCGCGCTGCGCCTGTCCGCCCGTGGCCATAAGACGCTGGTGCTGTCAGCTGATCCTGCGCACTCCCTTGCCGATGCCCTAGGCGGTTCAACCATCGGCGATCGGCCGACCGAAGTCGCTCCAGGGCTGATGGCCTGCCAGGTCGACGGGCTCGCCCGGCTACAGCAGCAGTGGACCGGCAGCGCCGCCTGGCCAGCTATTGCCGAACGATTGACCGCATCCCTCTCGGCCGGCGGCCTCGATCCGATCGTGGCCGAGGAGCTCGCCGTCCTGCCCGGCCTCGACGAGCTGATGGTCCTGCTGGCCCTGGGTGAGGAGATCTCGAGCGGCCTGTACGACGTGGTCGTCGTCGACTGCGCCCCCACCGGGCAGACCCTTCGGTTGCTCGCCCTCCCCGATGTTCTCGACCGATACCTGGAACGGCTCTTTCCCACCCACCAGCGAATGTTGCGCTCCCTCGGCTTACTCCGCCGGACCCGGCCTGCCGATTCCGGCGGGGTTCGGGAGACGCTGGCGTTGGCGGTCTCCCAACTGCACGAGAAACTGTCGGCCCTCCGCCAGACACTCACCGACCCGGCGATCACCCGGATCCGACTTGTGTTGACGCCGGAGACGCTGGCCTTGGCCGAGGCCCGCCGTGCCGCTACCGCTCTGGCGTTGTTCGGCTACAGCGTCGATGGCGTGATCGTGAACCGGGTCGTGGACGAGCGTGAGCTGGAGCTCGGGGCGATGCCGGCCTGGGTGCAGGAATGGGTCGCCACTCAGCGGCACGTTCTGAACGACGCAAGAGCGAGTTTTCCGGAGCTTGCGATCCGGCTCGTGGATCATCGTGGTACCGAGCCGGTCGGCGCCCAGCGCTTGGGCGCGGTCGCCGATCAGATCTATGGATCGATGCCTGACGACCGCAGCCCGCTGGCGGGTCCAGCACCGCCCGCGCTGGTGGAAGTGCTCGCCGACGGTACGGACTACCTACTGCGGCTGTCAGTGCCACATGTGCTATCAGGTGACCTGACGCTGCGCCGCGTGGGTGCGGAACTCGCCATCAGCGTCGGCGGGCACCGCCGACTGCTCGCTCTACCCGGCCTGCTCGTACGCTGCCGCGTGGTGGGCGCGGCGCTGACCGAGGGCGTCCTGACCGTACGGTTCGAGCCCGACCCGGATCGGTGGCCTGCGGACCTCTTCGAAGCAACCACCCGGATTACCGGAACCGACGCATGAGCGCCGGCGCCAGTGAGCCGGTCGGCGGACCGGCGGAGGAGGCCCGCCGGCTGGTCGAGGCGCTGAGTGGCTGGGCCACAACGAGGCTCGGGACGGTCGACGCGCAGGTCGCGACCGGATCTGCGGAGTGCCAGGTCTGTCCGATCTGCCAACTCATCAGCGCGCTGCGGGGAGACGGCCCCGAGGTGCTGTCCCGGCTCAGTGCCGCATGGACGGCGTTTCTCGGCGCCCTGACCGAGCACAGGCATCCGGCTGAGGGGTCGGATCCGGCCGCTACATCCGCCGCGCCGGCCGCGCAGGCGCCCGCCGACCTCATCAACCCAGCTCGACCGGTGCAGAACATCGATGTCCGGTGACTGACGGCCAACTGGCCCTGGGTATAGACATCGGCGGTACCAAGATCGCCGGAGGCATCGTCGATGAGTCCGGGGTTGTCGTTGACTGCGTCCGTCGGAAGACACCAGGGCATGCCGTCGTCGCGGTCGAGGAGGCCATCGTGTCGGTGGTCGAGGAGCTCACCCAGCGGGCGGAGACCGGCTCGTACGGGAGCGTCGGCATGGTCGGCGTCGGTGCCGCCGGATGGGTGAGCTCCGACCGATCGACGGTGCTGTTCAGTCCGCATCTTGCGTGGCGCAATACCCCGCTGCGAGCCGACCTCAGGGAGCGGATTGCGCTGCCGATCTGGGTCGACAACGACGCGAACGCCGCTGCGTGGGCGGAGTACCGCTTCGGCGCGGCCCGAGGGCATGAGACGGCAGCATGCGTCACGCTCGGCACCGGGATCGGCGGCGGCGTGATATCCGCCGGGCGACTGCAGCGGGGCGCCTTCGGGGTTGCCGGCGAGTGGGGGCACACGCGCGTGGTGCCGGATGGCAGACGATGCGTCTGCGGAAACCGCGGATGCTGGGAGCAGTACGCCAGCGGCCGCGCATTGGCCAGAGCCGCCCAGGAGTTGGTCGAGGTGGCTCCGGCCGCAGCCAGCGCGCTGCTGTCGATGGTGCGCGGAGACGCGACCCGCCTCACCGGTGCCGACGTCACCGAGGCCGCCCTGGCCGGCGATCCGGCTGCGATCGGGTTGGTCCAGGAGGTGGGTAGCTGGTTGGGTGAGGGCATAGTGACGATCGCGATGATCATCGACCCGAGCGTGATCGTTGTGGGGGGTGGTGTGAGCAGGCTCGGTGACCTGCTGCTCGGGCCGGCCCGCGAGCGCTTCAACGCTGCTCTGCCGGGACTGGGATATCGGCCGGTGCCCGACATTGTCGAGGCAAAGCTAGGTCCGGATGCAGGAATGATCGGGGCAGCCGACCTGGCGCGCGCCGCCGCAGGTCTCAACTCACACGAGGAGCGACGAACATGACCGACGTACAGCGCACCTTCACCGTGAACCAGCCGACGGACAAAGTCGTGTCCTACCTCAGGGACTTCGCGAACACTGAGCAATGGGACCCGGGCACCGTCACGACCACCCGGGTGGGCGATGGTCCGATCGAGGTGGGTTCCCAGTGGCACAACGTCTCGAAGTTTCGGGGACGCAAGACCGAACTCGAATACCGGCTGACCAAGGACGAGCCCCGTCGACTGACCTTTGTGGGGAAGAACAAGACGGCCACGTCGACCGATGACCTGCGCTTCCGGGAGGTGGACGACGGCACCGAAATCAGCTACCACGCGCACTTCGACTTCCATGGCCTGGCCAAGCTGGCAGCGCCCTTCCTCAAAGGCGCTCTGGAGAAGCTGGGTGACCAGACCGAAACTCAGATGCGCGAGACGATCAACGGCCTCTAACCGACGAGTTCGCGGCTGAGCTGCTCCAGGAACAGGCCAGTATCAGTGACTATGCCCACCGCTTGCGCGCTGCCCCGATCAGCCAGCTTGGTGACCGTGGCCGGGTTGATGTCCACGCTGACCAACGGGATCGAGGCGGGCAACAGATTCCCCGTGGCAATCGAGTGCAGCATCGTCGCCACCATGATGGCGAAGCCGACATTGACCAGTTCGGCACGCATCGCGCGCTGTCCCTCGATGACATCTGTGTAGACATCGGGCAGCGGACCGTCATCGCGTACCGATCCGACAAGCACGAAGGGCTTGCCGGCTTTGACCATCGCGTGCATGACGCCGCCGGTCAGCAGCCCCTCTTCCACCGCCGCGGCGATGGATCCAGCTCGGCGGATGCAATTGATCGCGCGGATGTGGTGCTCGTGGCCATGCGGTACGCCTGACCCCTTGGACAGGTCGACACCCAGAGACGTCCCGAACAGCGCCGACTCGATGTCGTGGGTGGCCAGGGCATTGCCGGCGAAGAGCACATCGACGAAGCCGGCATCGACAAGCTTCACCATCGCCGGTGCCGCGCCGGTGTGCACGATCGCCGGGCCGCCCACCCACAGGATGCGCTTGCCGGCTGCCTTGACGTCGCGCATCTGCTCGGCGATCTGGCGTACGAGTAGAGCCTGCGGTTTCTCGCTGGAGATGGCAGATGACATGAAGCCGAAGTCGTCTGCACTCTTGGCCTCCACCTCAGGCATGATCACACGGACGCCGGAAGCACCGCAGACGACCTGGTCGCCGGCCCGAACATCGGAGACCGGGACGGTGCCGACCCGTCCTTCGGAGACGACCAGCCCGCAGTCCATCTCCGGTCGTTCTACGGCTACCCAGCGGTCCTCGAGGCGGACCTGGGTGTCGAGGTTGGTCGTCGAGTAGAAGTCGTCCGGGAAGACCCCATCTGCCGGCGCAGGACGGAGCACCGCCAGGCCCGGGTCGAGCTGGTTGGCACCGTGCACCTGCAGGCGCATGAGAATCCGGGCCAACAGCTCCTCCTCCTCGCTGCTGATGGCGATGTGAGCCGTTGATGAGTCCTTGTGTTGACGACCCAGGTCAAGTGAGTCGATCCGGTAGTCGCCGCCGTACTCCAAAACGTCGTCCAGGATCCGGGCCAGCGCACCTGTGTCCATCAGGTGTCCGGTGACGGTGACTATCTCCGAGTAGGTCACCCCGGGAGGCTAACCCGGTCGGGCCGATGACAGAGCGGTTCAAACGATTGCGCCGTCGTCGGGGTCTTCGAACTGGGGTCCCTCGCGCATCCGCCAGACCAGCATCCCGACACCGCTCGCGACGCCCAGCACGCCGAACACGAAGCCCAACTGCCGGCTCAGGCCCAACAGGCTCGGGGCGACCAGCAGTAGCGCACCCCCGACGAGCAGAACCAGGGCATAGACCGCTGCCCTGGACAGAATCGGCAGTGGCGGGGGCGGCGGCGGTTCATAGTGCTCCTCCAGGGCGCTGTCCTCGGCTGCGTCCGCCGCGCGCGTGGCAGCAGCCTGGGCCACAGCATGTTCGTGCGCCTTGCGATCCAGGTCGTCGGTGAGGGTGTCGCCGAGCCGGCCGTGGTCTGCCTCATAGGTCGCGACGAGTTCCCGCCATTGCGCGTCATCGTTGGACGCGGCATCGGTGGCCGCGGCGCCGGTGGACGCATCTTCGGTGAACATTGTCAGCGGGGTCGGCGATGCACCGGTGGGGAAGGTGTTGACGTCGTAGTCGTAGAGCAGGGTTGTCGCGCTGTCGGACTGACTTCGGTCGACGAACAGCCGGTCGCTGGGTGGACTCGGCAATGCGATGCTGCGGGTGACCGCATCCACATCGGAGGTGGGATCGAGATAGGCAGCGATTCCGGCCTCGCGCAACACGTCGAGTAGGTCTTCCCCGACGCGTGGATCGACGTCGCGTAACGCCCGGAAGGACGTGGCATCCAATCCGTTGTCGCGTCGGCCGCGCCTACGCGGCGAGATCACAGGGTTCCCTGGGCGTGGGCATGGCTCCCGATCCAGGTGGCGCTCTCGGTGAAGATCTGCTCGGCGTCGTTGTCGAGCGTCGCTACGTGGTAGCTGTTGTGCAGCAGACGTTCGGTGACGTCGGTGGACTTGACGCCGTCGAGCAGTAGCCGGCCGGACAGTGGCTCGACAACGTGATCCCCGGTGCTGCGGAAGGTAAGGATCGGAACGTCTACCTTACCGAGATCGGCAGCCGTCACCGCCCACAGTTCCTGAAGCGAAACGGCGGCCTTGAGCGGCACCTTGCCGTAGGCGAGCTCGCGTGAGCCGGGTTTCTTGATGTCGCTGGCGATGCCCTTCCATGATGAGAGCACCCTGGCCATGACCTTGAGCAGTGCGATGTCCTTGCGCTCGGTGCCGAGCGAGGGATTGACCAGGACGAGTCCCGACATCTGGTCACTGCGCTGTTCGGCCAGCCGGATCGAGAGCGTGCCGCCCATCGACAGTCCGGCGACGAACACTTCGGAACAGCGCGCGCGCAACTCATCGAAGGCGCGTTCGGCAGCGCCGTACCAATCGGGCCACCGGGTGGCGTTCATGTCGGCCAGCACAGTGCCGTGCCCGGGCAACAGCGGACACAGGACTGAATAGCCCTGCGCGGCCAGATACTCACCCCAGGGACGCAGGCTCTGCGGCGTACCGGTGAAGCCGTGGACCAGCAAAACCCCGACCGGTCCACCGTCGAAAGTGAACGGTTCGGCACCGGCCAGCACCGGCATAGGTATCTCCTCGACTAGGTGGTTGTCAGCGACCTCATTGTGACTCGTGCCGCATCCTCCCTAGTCTGGCATCCGAAGGGGCGGGTGATGCGGTGTTCTATTGGGTGCTGAAATTCGTCCTGGTGGGACCGATCCTGCGCGTCCTGTTCCGTCCCGATGTGCAGGGATTGGAGAACATTCCGGGCAAGGGTCCGGCGATTCTGGCCAGCAACCACCTCTCGTTCTCGGACTCGATCTTCCTGCCGCTGATGGTGCCGCGGCGGGTGACCTTCCTGGCGAAGTCGGAGTACTTCACCGGTAAGGGCATCAAGGGCTCCCTCAGCCGGGCCTTCTTCGCCGGTGCCGGCCAGGTCCCGATCGATCGGACCAGCGGAACAGCGGCCAAGGACGCACTGGAAACCGGAGTCAGGATCCTGAAGGATGGCAGGCTGCTCGGGATATACCCGGAAGGCACCCGCTCACCCGATGGCCGGCTCTACCGGGGCAAGACCGGGCTCGCCCGGATGGCCCTCGAGTCCGTGGCCGTCGTCATCCCGGTCGTGATGATCGACACGGAGAAGATCCAGCCGATCGGGAAGAAGATTCCGCGCATTCACAAGGTCAGGATCCGGATCGGCGTTCCGCTGGACTTCGCCCGGTACGAGGGGATGTCCGGCGACCGGTTCGTCGAGCGATCGATGACCGATGAGGTGATGTACGAATTGATGCTGCTCTCGGGTCAGCAGTACGTCGATCTCTACGCCGCCAAGGTCAAAGCCGCGATGGACAAGACGGGCAAAAGCACCGAAGAGGTCGTGGCGATGCTCAAGCCGAACCCGATTGAGATCGCGGATCGCGTTCCGGCCACGCTTGCCGGCTGACGCGTGCTGGGTGCGATGCGGCGGTACTTCTACGACACCGAGTTCATCGAAGACGGGAAGACCATCGACCTGATCTCGATTGGGGTGGTCGACGAGCGCGGCCGCGAGTTCTATGCCATCTCAACGGAATTCGACCCGGAGAAAGCGATCCCTTGGGTCCGCCGCAATGTCCTGGACCAGCTTCCGTCCCCTGCTGATCCGGCCTGGCGCTCGCGCGCGCGGATCCGTGACGACCTCTTGTCCTTTCTCACCGGACCGGGCGAGGAAATCGAGCTCTGGGCCTGGTATGCCGCCTACGACCACGTGGCACTTGCCCAGCTGTGGGGCCCGATGACGGAGTTACCCCGCGCCATCCCGCGGGTCACCTTCGAGTTGCGTCAGCGCTGGGCAGATCTCGGCAAACCGGAGCTTCCGGGTGCCGGGTCGGATGCCCATGAGGCACTCGCCGATGCCCGGCACAACCTCGCTCGTTGGCAGGCGATGCAGGGACTGGAGGGGGGGCTCTAGGCTCTCGCATCATGCGTATCGGAGTACTCACTGGGGGAGGCGACTGCCCGGGGCTCAATGCCGTCATCAGGGCCGTCGTACGCAAGGGCGTCGAGACGTACGGGCACGAGTTCGTGGGTTTCAAGGACGGTTGGCGCGGGCCGATCGAGGGCGACACGAGGACCCTCGACGTGCACGCCGTACGGGGAATCCTGCCGCGGGGCGGGACGATTCTCGGCACGTCGCGGACCAATCCGTACAAGACTCCGGACGGCGAGGGCAAGCTGCTGGCCAACCTCGAGCGGCTGGGCATCGACGCGCTCGTGGCCATCGGCGGTGAGGACACCCTCGGCGTCGCGACCAAGCTCGCCGCAGCGGGAGTGCACGTCGTCGGCGTACCGAAGACCATCGACAACGACCTCGGAGCCACCGACTACACCTTCGGCTTCGACACGGCCGTCGGGGTGGCGATGGAGGCCATCGACCGGCTGCACACCACCGGGGACAGCCATCACCGTGCCCTTGTCGTGGAGGTCATGGGCCGCCACGCCGGGTGGATCGCCCTGCATGCGGGGATGGCCGGCGGTGCGAACGTCATCCTTATCCCGGAGAAACCCTTCGACATCGACGCGGTAGTTGCCTACGTGGAACACCGCTTCGCTTCGGGGTACTCGCCGGTCCTCGTCGTCAGCGAGGGAGCGCTTCCCTCAGATGGTGGGCTGAGTCTGGGTTCCGGCGTCGTCGATGACTTCGGGCACGTGCGGCTGGGTGGTGTCGGGGCGGCGTTGGCCCAGGTCATCGAGGAGCGCACCGGTAAGGAGAGCCGCGCGGTGGTCCTCGGGCACATCCAGCGGGGAGGTACACCGACCGCCTTCGACCGGGTGCTGGCGACTCGGTTCGGATTGTGCGCGATCGATGCGGTGCACAGCGAGGACTGGGGAATCATGGTTGCCCTGCGCGGAACCGACATCATCCGCGTGCCGCTGGCCGATGCGACCGCTGAACTCAAGACCGTGCCGACGGCGCGTTACGCCGAGGCAGAGGTCTTCTTCGGCTGAACCACCGTCGGGCAATTCGTGAACCGTCTGGTGGCCCGATGCGAACCCTGAGCGTGACCGTTCCGGGGCCTACCGCCGCACCCACCACGGGTGAGCAGTTCTGCCAGGTCGGTGACATCTCGCTGTGCTACGAGGCCATCGGGGACCCAGCGGCCGAGGACACCGTGATTCTCATCATGGGCCTGGGCGTGGCAGATGATCTGGTGGCGTGACGATTTCTGTGCGCAGCTGGCCGGGGACCGAACGCACTGCCCACCGAGCGAGGAACGTACCGTTCAAGGGGTGAATGACCTTACGGCCAAAGCCGACGCGTTGAGAGCCGCGCATCGCTCGGGTGACCCGCTCATCCTCGTCAACGTCTGGGACGCGTGGAGCGCCCGCGTCGTGGCCGAGACGGCCGGGTGCCAAGCGATCGCGACCGCCTCGCACTCGATCGCAGCCGCCCACGGGTACGCGGATGGGGAGCAGATCCCGGTCGCCGAGATGATCGAGGCCATCCGCCTGATCGCCTCCATGGTCGACCTCCCGGTCACCGCCGACCTGGAGGCCGGCTACGGCGATGCCGGCGCGACGGTGGCCGCGGCCATCGCGGCGGGGGCGGTCGGCGGGAACCTCGAGGACCAGCAGCGGCCGGTCGATGAGCACGCTGAGGCCGTGGCGGCAGCGCGCGAGGCAGGGAATGCCGCCGGTATCCACTTCGTGATCAATGCCCGGACCGACGAGTACCTGCGCGGCGAGCGCAACGTGGACCGGGCCATCACGGCTGGACGCACGTACTTGGAAGCCGGCGCAGACTGCATTTTCGTACCTGGAGCCGGTACCGCCCCCGACGTGGCTGCACTCGTGGCTGCATTCGACGGCCGCCTGTCGCTCATCGGCTCGCCGAAGGGCCTGCCGCTGACCGAACTGGCCCGCCTGGGCGTGGCACGAGTCTCGGTGGGTCCCGGATCACTCGGTATCGCCGCGGCCGCGCTACGCGACGGTGCAGCGCAACTGCTGTCCGGGGGACCCCTCCCACAGACTCTGACGTATCGCCCACCCGGCGCCTGACCTCGGCGACGGGCACACGCCGCTTCGCCGTACGCTGAGCCGGTGAGCACGGCGCCCGATCTCGACAGCTGGCGATCTCTCCCGATCGCCCAGCAGCCTTGCTGGCCTGACCAAGCAGCGCTGAACACGGTCCTCACCACGCTGAGCACCGTCCCCCCCATCGTGGCGCCGAGTGAGGTCGACGTTCTGCGTGCGCGGCTGGCCGAGGTAGCGGCGGGAAAGGCCTTCCTCCTGCAGGGCGGCGACTGCGCGGAAACCTTCGACGACAACACCGAACCGCGGCTTCGCGGTACTACGCGGACGTTGCTGCAGATGGCCGTCGTCCTTACCTACGGGGCCAGCCTGCCGGTAGTGAAGGTGGGCCGGATTGCCGGTCAATACGCCAAGCCTCGCTCTTCGGAACTGGATGCGCTGGGCCTGCCGTCCTACCGCGGCGACCTCATCAACTCCATCGAGCCGAACGAGCAGGCCCGCGTCGCGGACCCGCAGCGAATGGTGCGTGCGTACGCGAACTCAGCCGCCGCCATGAACATGATCCGCGCCTACGCCCGCGGGGGCTTGGCTGACCTGCACGCCGTCCACGACTGGAACCGCGAGTTCGTCGCTCAGTCCCGCGCGGGAGTGCGCTACGAGACGATCGCCCAGGAGATCGACCGAGCGCTGGCCTTCATGGCCGCCTGCGGCGTCAACGACGACGCACTGCGCAGCGTTGACATTTACAACAGCCACGAGGCGTTGATCCTGGAGTACGACCGCGCATTGTGCCGGATGGAGGAGAACCGCGCCTACGACCTGTCAGCCCACTTCGTCTGGGTCGGCGAACGCACCCGACAACGGGGGGGAGCACACCTGGAATTCGTATCCCAGCTGGCCAACCCGGTCGGCGTGAAACTCGGACCGACCGTAACGCCCGACGAAACGGTCGAACTGGTCGAGCGACTGGACCCGGACAATTCGCCAGGACGTCTGACGCTGATCAGCAGGATGGGCAACGGCCGGGTACGTGACGTACTGCCCCCGATCATCGAGAAGGTGCAGGCGACAGGACATTCAGTCGTCTGGCAGTGCGACCCGATGCACGGCAACACCCACGAGACCGCATCCGGTTACAAGACACGGCATTTCGACCGGATCGTCGATGAGGTGATGGGCTTCTTCGAGGTACATCAGGAACTCGGCACCTACCCGGGCGGGATCCATGTCGAGCTCACGGGGGAAGCGGTCACCGAATGCCTCGGTGGAGCACAGGACATCAGCGACGCCGACCTTGCCGGACGATACGAGACGGCGTGCGACCCGCGGCTGAACACCGGCCAATCGCTGGAACTGGCCTTCCTAGTGGCGGAGATGCTGCGTGGCTGATGCCGCTGCCTTGATCGATCTCCGTTCCGACACCGTCACCCGTCCCACCGTCGGCATGCGGAAAGCGATGGCTGAGGCCGAGGTTGGCGATGACGTGTACGTGGAGGACCCCACGGTCAACGCGCTCGAAGCTGAGGTCGCGACTCTCTTCGGGCACGAGGCCGCGTTGTTCGTCCCCACCGGAACGATGGGCAACCAGATCTGCTTACGCCTTCTGGCCGGTCCCGGCGAGGAAGTGCTCTGCGATGCCGATGCGCACATCGTCACCTACGAACACGGTGCTGCTGCAGCACTTTTCGGTATCCAAACCCGGACCGTGGTAAGCACCCGCGGTCTATTCGACACCGACGCCCTGCTCGACCAGGTACGCGAGGGCGACTGGCACACGATGGGCACGAAAGCCGTCGCAGTAGAGAACACCCACAATCGCGGCGGGGGAGGCATCCAGCCGTTTTCCGAGCTGGCGCGCCTGTCCGCGGAGTTGCGTGACCGCCGAGTGGCGCTGCACATCGACGGCGCACGGATCTGGAACGCTGCTGTCGCTTCCGGCACGGCGTTGTCGGACTACGGCCAGCTTGCAGACACGCTGTCGGTCTGCCTGTCCAAAGGTCTTGGGGCACCGGTCGGCTCGGTTGTCATCGCGTCGGCGGAGCGGATTGCAGCAGCCCGAATCCTGCGCAAACGGCTGGGCGGTGGCATGCGACAGGTCGGGATCCTGGCGGCAGCGGGCCGCTACGCGCTGGCCCATCACATCGACCGGCTTGCGGACGATCATCGCCGGGCGGCGATGCTGGCCCGGCGACTAGGGGTTTCCACGGACGAGGTACAGACCAACATCGTGCGCCTGGACGGAGTAGACGCCGCCGGGCTGGCCAAGGCCGCGGCCGAACAGGGCGTGCTGGTCTCTCAGGTAGCCCCCGATCGGGTCCGGCTACTCACCCACCTCGACATCGATGAGGCCGCAGTCGATCGTGCAGGGGACGTGCTCGCGGGGTTGCTCGACCGCTGAGTTGGGGTCAGGAGTATGCGGGGATCAGAAGTAACTGAGCAGGATGCTCACAGTAGAGCCACGCTCGGCTAACTCGTTCGGCTGTGGGCTTTGTTGGCTGACTCGGCTGC
>Ga0208612_1000801_pt1 | contig 13178 bp, 12 predicted proteins | sample AntDryMetagUQ889_FD_188089 | JGI IMG/M metagenome (GOLD analysis project Ga0208612, IMG submission 188089) | Polar desert microbial communities from Antarctic Dry Valleys - UQ889 (SPAdes) | ecosystem: Environmental > Terrestrial > Soil > Desert | place: Antarctic Dry Valleys | collected 2008-12-31 | reverse complement strand
CGACGTCGGCGAGCGCCAGATCGTCGGTCAGCGCGTCGACGGCGAGGTCCGCCTGTACGACGAGCCGGCCCGCGACGGCGGGCGGCGCTGGGTCATCGAACGCGGAGTCGAGTCCAGGGCCGAGCTCGAGGCGATCGTCGCCGATTACCGCCAGAAGGCCCAGAAGCTCGGCTACGTCCCGATGATGGGCTGGTTCTGATGGCCCTGTACGCGCTAACGTATACGCACCCGTAGACCACCTGCACGGAGGACCGATGCCCGCGACTGCGACCGTCCGCATCCACGACAGCACCCGCGACCAGCTGCGCGCGCTCGCAGAGCGCCGCCATGCGACCATGCCGGCCCTCCTGGCCGAGCTGACCCAGGCCGAGCTCGATCGCCAGATGATCGCCGACCACTGCGCCGTGGTCGATGCGATGACCCCCGAGCAGCGCGCCGACTATCACGCCGAGCTCACCGCATGGGACAGCACGCTGTTGGACGGGCTCGAGGACGAGCCGCCCTATCCGGTCCACGAGGACCAGCCCGGTGCCCGCTGAGCCAAGCCAGCGCGACGTCTGGTTCGCCGACCTCGACCCCGTCGAAGGCCACGAGCAGGGCGGCCGCCGTCCTGTGATCGTCCTGTCGGTCGACGCGCTTGGCGAGCGCGGTCTGGCCGTCGTGATGCCGACAACGACGACTGACCGCGGCTCTCCTCTGCACCTTGTCCTCGAACCTTTCGAAGGGGGTCTAAGCGAGCGCTCCTACGCCCTGCCCGAGATGGTCCGCTCGATCGCCACCTCGCGCCTCGAGACGCGCTGGGGCGCTGTCCGGCCGGCTACCCACGCCGAGCTCGTCCGCCGGCTGCGCGTGATCACTCAACCGACCTCATAACCGCCAGGCGCGGGTCAGCTCGACCTCACGGTCGATGCGACGCTTCCCAGCGTGAACCAGAGCAGCGTCGTCGCCACCTTCCGCCAGGGCGAGGCGCTCGTCGTCCCCGCGCACGCGATCCAGCCCCTCGGGATCGACGATGGGGCACCGCTCGTGTTCGAGCCCCGCGAGGGCGGCTGCTGGTGCGCCCCATGACCACGCAAGAGGAGATCCAGTGGGAGCGCGCGTCGAGGAGCCCCCCGCGAGATCTTCTACTCGGACGAGGAGTTCGAGACCTACCTCGACGCCTTGCCGGCGGCCGACGACCCGGCCTAGGCGGTGTCGCCCAGATACGACCGACAGCGGCGCGTCGAACGCCACCTGCGGCGACTCACGCGCGCACAGCGAGAGCAGGTCAAAGCCGCTTGCGCCTCTTCGTCGAAGGTCTGCAGGGCGGTGAACTCCACCCGACCCTACGGGTAAGCGCGGCCACCGAAAGCGCGGAGTCTGGGAGATGACCTGGGCGCCCGATGGCCGTGCGACCTTCGAGTACGGACCTGAGGTCCGGCCACGCGAGCCACACGTGGCGCCGGATCGGCACGCACCAGGTGCTTGACGACCCGTAGGGGTCCCGCGATCGCGCGCCGTAAGGGGTCGCTGAGGCGAAGCCCGAACAGCCTCGACAGTCGGGCCTCCCGGGCGAGGGCCTTCCTCGCTGAGGATGGCGCACCAGAGGCGCGCGTGGGAGCTCGAAAACGGCCTCGCACCAAGCGAGGCTCCGAGCACAGGAGGCCGCAATGGCCACCCAGCTCGCCAACCGAACGACCGGCGCCGTCTCAGACGAGCTGATCGAGCGCGCCCACCAACGCGCAGATGCTGCGCGCGAGCCTCGACGCCATGCGGCGGAATCATCGTCGCCGCCGGCTACAGCGTCCCGCTCGAGGACGCAGAGCGAGTCGTCCGCTCGCCGCTGGGAGCACGCGACGTCGCGCGCCCGGGCCAGTTCGCCGCGCTCGAGCACCACGGGCTCGAGAACGAGCCGCCCTATCCGGTCGAGGACGACCAGCCCGGTGCCCGCTGAGCCGACGCAGCGCGACGTGTGGTTCGCCGATCTCGACCCGCGGCGCGCGAGGCCCTGCGAGCGCTCGCCGAGCTCCCCGAGCGCCAAGCCCACCTCCTCGCCCGCCAAGCCGCCGGGCTCAGCTACGACGAGATCGCCGCCGAGACCGGCGACTCGCGGCGGACCGTCGACCGCCAGCTCGGCCGCGCCCGGGCACAGATCCGCGAAGCCGGGGGCGAGACCTGAGCGGTCGCGCCTTCTAGGGATGTGCAAGTCATCTCCTACAACGGCGTGGCGGTGGCGGGCGCCACCCGAGTCTGGCTCGCGCCGACGATCGACGATCTCCCCCGTGGCCACCCGCTCAGGCGGTTCGTGGAGATTCCCGCCTCCTGATGCATCTCCAAACTACCGCTAGGGACGACAGCCCCCCGCCCCGCCGCGGGTCTCTCACGCCCACCCGGGGAGAGGCCCGCACGCGCCGTGGCTAGTGCCCGCGCCTATCTGCACCCGCGGGAGGTCGAGACCGTGCTCGACCAGCCCTCGACGCGCAGCCCCACCGGCCTGCGCAACCGCGTCCTGGTCGAGCTCCTCTACCGCGCCGGCCTCCACGTCTCCGAGGCGCTCGCCCTGCGAAACCAGCACGTGAAGTGCGTCGAGCCCGACCTGGTCCGCCTCCACGTGCGCGGCCGCGGGCGACGCACCCGCACGGTGAGCATCCGCTCCGAGCTGCTCGCGTCGTCGCTCATCCCCCACTGGCGCCAGGTCCGCCCCCGCTCGGCCGACTGCTTCTTCTGCACGCTCGCCGACGCCAACGCTCCGACCGGCTTCGGCCCCCGCGCGGCTCGCGCCGGTCACCCGCTGCGCGACAGCTACGTGCGCGCGATGGTCGCGCGCCTCGGCGAGCGCGCGGGCCTCGAGCCCGGTCTCGCATCCCCACGCGCGCTGCGCCACTCCCACGCCGTCCACACGCTCGCCGCGGGCGGCGACCTGCGCGACCTGCAGCTCCAGCTCGGCCATACCCGCCTCGAGACGACGGCGCGCTACGCCCAGTACACGCACACCAGCACCGAATCGACCCACGAACAGAGGAGGGACCTATGAACCAGGTAGGACTGACCGGGCGCCTGACGCGCGACCCACAGACGCGATCCACGCGCACCGGCGACGACGTCTGCGCCATGCGACTCGCCGTCGACGGGCCCGAGGAGCACACGACCTACGTCGACGTGACCGCGTTCTCAGCGCTCGCCACCAACTGCGCCGAGTACCTCGAGAGGGGTCGCGCCGTCGCCGTCTCGGGCCGGCTCGCCTACTCCGAGTGGGAGGCCCAGGACGGGTCGAAGCGCTCGAAGCACGAGGTGATCGCCCACGCCGTCGACTTCCTCGGCGCCGGACGCGGTCAAGAGGACGCCACCCACGCCTCCTAGGACCAAGCCCGGCGCGGGGCGCGGCCGAGAGGATGGCACCTAATCGGGTGCTGGCCCGGCCGCTTGGAAGCCCCGCGCCGGGCGGGACCGAGCCCAAGGAGCCACGGTGGATCAGACGACCCCCGACCCGCTGACGACCGACCGCGCCCGCCGCCGCCGGATCACCGTCACGGTCGACGTCGAGCTATTCGAAGCGATCGACCGAAAGCGCGGCGGGCTAGCGCGCTCTCCCTGCGTCGAGCAGGTCCTAGAGGCCGCGATGCCGCGGGAACACCCTCACCTACCGACCGACTGGACGCCCGAGGCGCACGCCGAGCGCCGCTACGCGCGCCTGGCGGCTCGGGCTCGCGCCGCACAGGGGCTGACGTGAGCACTCACACCGACAAGGCGTCCGTAAACGAGCTCGAGCGCTATCTCCACGTGCTCGCCGGACGCGAGCCCGCCGGCGCGCTACTCGAGCTGCGCTTTCGCCGCGCGCCCGGGCGCTCGATGCGCCAACGCTTCTACCCGGCCGCGCGCGCGCGCCGCGCGGCGGAGACCGCCCTCTGGCTGAGCCAGACGAGCGACGTCTACGTGGGCGTCCTCCCGCGCCGCCACCGCGCCGGCGGCAAGGCCGCGCTCGAGCGCGCCTGGGTGCTGTGGGCCGACTGCGACACCCCCGAGGCGGCGGCCGAGCTCGAGCGCTTCGCGCCCGCGCCGGCGATGGTCGTCGCCTCCGGCGGGGACGGCGCCCGCCACGCCTACTGGCCCCTCGAGCGGCCCGTCGACGCCCTCGAGGCCGAGCAGCGAAACCGCGCGATCGCTCGCGCGCTCGGGGCCGACGCGCGCTCCTGCGACGCCGCGCGCATCCTGCGCCCGCCCGGGACCACGAACCGCAAGTACGATCCGCCGCGCCCCGTGATACTCGAGCGGTTCACCGGGGAGCTGACCTCGGCCGCCGCGGTGACCGACCATCTGCCACCACCGCGCCTGGTCGCCGGCGGGCGCGCGAGAGGCCGTGAGGAGCGCCGCTCTGAGGACCCGCTGCTCGGGCTCGAGCCCCGCTCCTACGTCGAGGCCCTCATCGGCCTGCGCGTCGGGCGCGACGGCAAGGTGAGCTGCCCCTTCCACGAAGACCGCACACCGTCACTGCACGTCTACGAGACCCCTGCTGGCGGCTGGTACTGCTACGGCTGCGAGCGGGGCACCTCTGTCTACGACCTGGCCGCTGCGCTGTGGGGCCTCGAGACGCGCGGAGCCGGCTTCATCGAGCTCCGCCGGCGCCTCTATGAGCTGTGTCTGCCGGGAGAGCAGCCGCCTCAGTCGAACTCGCTCGCGCGGTGAGCTCCGCGCAGCCGGCCAAGCTCCGGTGATCGCCTTGGGGGACGGCGAGGCGGTCAGAGTCGATGTCGACGAGCTCGCGCTGGCCACGTTGTGAGCGCCGACAACGTCGCGGGGGCGATGCCGCGGCTGTGTGCCGCGGAGCGAGCTCGCCGCGAGACGATCGACGAGCTCATCGCTCTGGATGTCGTGCGATCCCGTCGGCTGGTGGCTGACATCGGCGAGGCACTCGCCGCGCTGCTACTACGGCGTCATGCTCGCGTCGAAAGCCAACACCCCGGGCTACGACCTTGAAGACCGCCGACGACCGGCCCGTCCAAGTGCGCACGCTCGTCTTCGGCAGTGGCGCTCACTCGGCGTATGCCGGCCGCACGCGGCGCCCATCACGCGCCTCGTAGTAGGTCTCGAGCCCCGCGCGGATCTCGGATAGCGAACGCTCATCGTGGGGGTCGATGTAACGAAGCAACAGAGCGGCGAGCACGTCCTGCTGAGAGACCTTGCGCTCCGCGCGCAGCTCGAAGACGACACCCTCGAGGCGACGGGCGAGGCTCGACGGAACGCGACCGAAGACCGCGACGAGCGCCTCGTCGTGAAGTTCCAGAGCCGGCCGCGGACGGCCGCGGCGCTCGGACTTCGCCCGGGGCCGGTCTGACGGAGGCTGCTCTTCCGAAGACCCCGCGGTCGGGCTGACGGTCGCTGGCTTGTCAGGTGGCTCGAGCGAAGACGACCTAGGCGGGCGGCGCTTTCGCTGGGGGCTCTCCGACGGCCTCGCCGCCTCGAGCGGGTCATCGACCACCGCGATCTTCGGGCGCGCCATGACTACGCGACCGCCTGCAGTGCTGGCCGGCCGGCGAAGAGCTCTTCGGCGAGCCTGCGGTACGCGAGGCCGCCTCGACCGTCGGGACGGGACAGGACGAGCGGAACACCTGCCGCCACCGCATTGTTGAAGTCAGCCCGCAGCGGAATCTCGGTCCGGGCGACGGGTACGCCGAGCCCAGCGAGCGGCTCCTCGATCGCTTGATACATCACCCGCCGCGGATCGGCGAGCGTCTTGACGAGGGCGCGGACTCGCACGTCGAAGCGCCGCTTCGCCAGGCCAGCGACGCTCGCCCGCAGCTCCGCCGCCCCCTGCAGCGCTCCGCTATCCACCATCGACACAGGTACCAGGACCTCGTCGGCGGCGCAAAGTACGTTCACGGTCAGAAGCCCGAGGTTCGGCGGCGAGTCGACCACCACGATGTCGTACTGCGAGCGCAGCTCGTCGAGTGCTTGAGCGAGGAACTCCTCGCGCCGGACCTCCGAGACGAGGCCGATCTCGAGCCGACGCAGCTCCCGCCGAGCCGGCAGGAGGTCGACGCCGGGAGCCACCTCTTTGACGACGGCATCGTCGGGCTCGACCCCGTCCTGGCTGAGTAGCTCGTAGACGGTGGCCGAAGCATGTGAGGGCGCGACACCGAAGGCTCTCGTGAGGGCGAACTGTGGATCGAAATCCACTGCGAGCACGCGGTGGCCGAGAACTCCCCAGGCGGCGGCCAGGTTGCTGGCGGTCGTGGTCTTCCCCACTCCGCCTTTCTCGGAGCTGACGGCGACGGTTCGAGTCATCGGCCCTCCCTGGTTCGCCGCCGCAGCCGGCTTTCCTGCCGGCAGGACGGCGAGTACGCGTGCCGATCGACAGACCGGCGAACCTGCTCGCGCGTCTGCGGCTCGGCGTGCGCGCCGGTCCGCTCGTCAACTGGCTCGCGAGCTCGCACTCGGACTGGCCGACTCGCAGCACGGCTTGCGTGCAGGATTGATCGCAAGCCTGGGCGCCCGCGCGCCTCACGGCTGGCTTGCGTACGATCAAGCCTGTGGTTCAGCCCGCTGGCGGACGTGCGCGCCGGCGAGTCGGCTTGCAGACTTGCTATCAAGCTCGCACGTCAGCTAAACCGTGGCCGCGAAGCTACTGCCGCCGACGGACGCGATTAGGACGAAGGGTGCCGTGGGCGTCCCCGAGACGGACGAGCACGAGGTACAAAGCGAACCGACCGCTCGCCGCCGTGATCGAGGCCTCGAACTCTCCGCTTACGCAGCGGGGGCCTCCGCTAGGCTGGCCCGGATGGCTGCCATCGCCTTTCGGCGCTCGGAATCGGGCACACGCGTCGCCAGCAGCCGCCAGGTTGAGCGGTTGATCGGGTTGGGCTCAACGACGATGTGCTCATAGTGCTCGTCGACCGCCGTGATCCGATCGCCCGCTCGCTTGAGAGCCGCCCGACGATCTCGCTCACGCGCATGGTGAACCCCAAGCGCCGTGTACGCCTTCTCGCCCAGCACTATGTAAGTGTTTTCACGGCCTTGGCCCGTAGGCTTGTAGCGCTCAGCCTCGAGATAGACCCAGAGCCGCTTGGCGAGCCCATCGAGCTTGCGCTGGATCCGCCAGTCGAGATAGGTCACGTACTGCCGCTCGAGCTGGTGGACGAGCCACGAAGCGAGCTGGATCTGGTAGGTGCTTCCTCGCAGACCGCCCGTCGTAGCACCATGCTCGCGCGTCGGCACCTCGAAATCGAGGTCCTCGGCCCACACCGCCGATTCGACGAGGTGGACCATCGAGGCGAGCTTTGGCTTGACTTGGCCGGTGCGCGCGTTGAAGCCACCGAGGGTGATGAGGGCGCCGGCGAGGTTCTCGATCGCACCTCGAAGCAGTCGGACCTCCTTGCCGGACGGCTTTCGTCCGTAGAGGTCGAGGCCGAGCTCGTAGAGCGTGCAACGGAGCCATCCCTCGGGGTCGCGCTGCTGCTCGTACCAGCGGGCGGTAAGCCAGGACAGGACATCGAGCTCCAGGGGACCCAGCGCCGTCTCATTCGACCGCCCAACGACCCCCAGGAAATCACTACGGCGAACCTCGAGGGCCGTCTCTTGAGCGCCCGCGCCGGTATCCCACCCGCCCCAGCGTGAGAGATTCGTCTCGAGCACGCTCTTTCGGCGCTGACCTTGAGCCATCGAGAAAGCTTCTCGTACCTCTCGGACGGAAGGGTGGACCAGAGCTCGCGCAAGGGTGGACCAGAGCTCGCGCAAGGGTGGACCGACGGTCGCGGCTCACGACTAGAGGCAGCGCCGCCACCCGCGCCACAGGGTGGACCCGGTGTCGCGGTTCTACGGGCGGGGAGGAGCGAGCACGAGACCGACTCCTCGACGGGCCAGGACCGAGCGCAAAGAGCCATGCGCCAGCGGGCAAACCGCCTTCCCCAAGGCTGACTCCCGCGTGAGCCACCCGAGGGTGGACCGAAGCTCGCGGAGCGGTGGCCCGAGCACGCGGGTTGGATGAGCCACGACGGTGGACCGAAGCTCGCGCGACGGTGGACCGAAGGTCGCGCGACGGTGGACCGAGGCTCGCGCGACGGTGGACCGAGGCTCGCGCGAGGGTGGACCGAGGCTCGCGCGAGGGTGGACCGAAGCTCGCGGAGCCGGTCGCCTGGAGTTGACCCGCTTTCGTTGACACCCCTGAGAAGGCGCCGAGAGGCGTCCGGAAGGGAGTCGACATGGCGAAGGGAAAGCCTTCGCGCCGGAGTTCCGCCAAGAGGGGGTGAGGCTCTGCGTGAGCGGCAAGCCGTTCAGGGAGGTGGCCGAACCTCGGCGTCGCGCCCGAGTCGCTTCGGCGCTGGGTCATGCAGCAGGAGATCGACGATGGCCGCAAGCCAAGGCGTGAGGAGCGACGAGGCCGGCCGAGCAGTCCCGGCGGCGGAGGACCGGCGAGGCTCGGGGTCTTCGAGTTCATCGAGAGCTTCTACAACCCGAGGCGCCGCCACTCGGCGCTCGGCTACGTCTCCCCGGAGCGGTTCGAGGCCCAATCAACCAAAATGGAGGAAGATCGAGAAGGGGCGGTTGCCGTCTAACCCGAGGTGTCAACCGAAGCGGGGTAGCTCCACGTCGAGCACGCGGGTTGGATGAGCCACGACGGTGGACCGAAGCTCGCGCGAGGGTGGACCCAAGCTCGCGGAGCCGGTCGCCCGAGCACGCGGGTTGGCTGAGCCACGACGGTGGACCGAAGCTCGCGACTGGACGAGCCCGGGCGCCCCAACCCGTATCCCGGCGCGGCAAAGACGGCCACTCGCAGATAGACCGGGAGAGGGTGGACCGCCAGTCGCGGAGCACGGCCTTGCAGAGGGCGCGTAACCGGCGAGGGTGGACCTGCAGTCGCGCAGCCTTCACCGCGGTGCACAACCGAGAGGGTGGACCTAGGGTCGCGCCCCTAGCGTCTGCCTATGAGGCTGCAGCAAGGACGCGCGACGAGCTTACGCCAGAGACCAAGCCCCCGCCCCGAGCTCTGCGTGAATCGCCGCAGGAGGGTCGTGCGGACCCAAACTGGGGGATAGGCTAAGGCCCCGCCTCGAGCGGCACGGCGCAATAGGGTGGACCGGCGATCGCGGATGAGGGTGGACCCACAGACGCGCGCACGGTGGACCGGCGATCGCGGAACGGTGGACTCGCAGTCGCGCCCAAGGACCCGTGCGCCCGCTTGTGGAGCCGAGGAGCCGGGATCTAACGTCCTTAAGAACGTCTAGAGAACGTTCTAACGGAAAACGTCGCGCTCGCAAAGCTCGCGCGACCGCTCCCCCGCTAGCTTGTTGGAGTAGGGCCCCAGCAAGATCAGCGGGTTGTCGATGGACCTCGACATCGAGTGCGCTGCTCGAGGAGACAGACCACCGCCCTCGCCGGCCGGGGCGCTGAGCGTCGCAGAACGACTGGACGCCTCGCTGGCCCAGGTCTGTCGGCTGGCGGGAGTCTTCCGGTCGGTGGCGCAGCGCCTCGAGCCCGCTCCGAATCGTCCCGGTCCGGTGGCTGCATGCCCGACTCAGAGCTGCTCACCGCGATCCACCGCGAGCTCGAGCGGAGTCGCCCAGTTCAGCCGCCCTCGTCGCTTTCGAAGCGAGCCAGACCAGGTCAGTGACGACGACGGCTCCGCCTAGCGCCGCTCCACTACAGACCGCACCACGACCTTCCACGCAGTTGCACCAAGGGTGCCCGACTGGTATTCTGCCGCTCCTGTGAGCCTCTCAAAGCGCGCCTGAGCGACGGTGAGCGCCGCTTCTGATCGAACCGCCCGGCGAATCGCTCAGCGGTCCTGAGGCGGACGGACACGTGCTCTCGATCGGCAAGGTCACCGCGGCCAGTCGCAACTACCACCAGCTCCAGGTGGCCGACGGGCGCGAGGACTACTACGCCGGCCAGGGGGAGGCGCCCGGGCGCTGGGCGGGTGCGGTCGCGCACGAGCTCGAGCTCACGGGCGAGCTCACCCGCGAGGGCCACCAGGCGCTCGTCGCCGCGCGCGACCCGCGCACGGGGGAGCCCCTCGGCGAGCGGGTCGGCGAGTCGAAGGTGCTCGCCTACGACCTGACCTTCAGTGCACCGAAGTCCGTATCGGTGCTCTTCGCGGTCGGCGACGACGAGCTCTCCGGCGCCCTCGTCGAGGCGCACGAGGCCGCCGCCGCGGCCGCCCTCGAGCACCTCGAGCGCGAGGCGTGTGCCGTGCGGCGCGGCCACGGGGGCACCGAGCGCCAGGACGCCGACGGCTTCCTCGCCGCTGCCTACCGCCACCGCATGAGCCGGGCCCGCGACCCCCAGCTGCACACCCACCTCGTCGTCTGTAACGCCGCCCGCGGCTCGGACGGGCGCTGGTCGGCGCTCGACGGACAGCGCCTCTACCGCCAGGCCAAGGCGGCCGGCTACCTCTACGAGGCCCAGCTGCGAGTCGAGGTCCGCACCCGGCTTCCGTGGGTCGAGTGGGGCCCCGTTCGCAAGGGGATTGCCGAGATCGAGGGCGTGCCCGCCGGCGTGCTGCGCCACTTCAGCCGCCGCCGCCAGGCGATCGAGGAGTGGCTCGCCGACAACGGGCGCGACGGGCGGCGGTCGGCCGAGAAGGCGGCGCTCGCAACCCGCGAGGCCAAGGGCGGTTACGTCGACACGCCCGGCTGGCGCGCCGACGTGCGCGCCCAGGCCGCCGAGCACGGTCTCGGCCGAGCCGAGCTCGAAGACCTCGAGGGCCGCGCGATCCGCGAGGCGCCGGCGGCGCTCGACGCAGCGGCGCTCGCCGAGCGCCTCTCGGGCCCCGACGGGCTGACCTGCCACCGCAACGCCTTCGCACAGCGCGACGCCCTGTGCGAGTGGGCGGCCGCCCACGGCCAGGGCGCCTCGGTTCAAGACGTCGAGCTGGCCACCGCGGGCTACCTCGCCGGCCCGGACGTCGTCGCGCTCGGCGAAGAGGACCTCCACACGACCGAGGACCTGCTCGCCTGCGAGCGCCAGATCGTCGACGGCGCACTGCGCCGCGACTCAGACGGCGCCGGGCGCATCGACGCAGCCGCGCTCGAGCGATCGCTCGAGCGCCGAGGGCGGACGCTCAGCGACGAGCAGGCCACAGCGATCGCCGCGGTGACCGCGAGCGGGCGCGGCATCGAGGCGATCGAGGCGCTCGCGGGCACCGGCAAGACGTATGCCGCCGGCGCACTCGCCGGCGCCTACCGCGACGCCGGCTACCGCGTCGTCGGCTCAGGCCCCACCGGCCGCTCCGTGCGCGAGCTAAAGGAGCAGGCGGGCATCCCCGAGAGCTTCACGCTCGCCCGCCTGGCCGGCGAGCTCACTGACTACGGTGGCTTCGAGACCCGCCGCACGCTGCTGGTCCTCGACGAGGCCGGCATGGCGCCAACGCGCGAGACGGCGGTCGTCCTCGCCCACGCCGAGCGCTCGGGGGTCAAGGTCGTGGCGATCGGCGACTCAGGCCAGCTCGCGAGCGTCCAGGCGGGCGGCTGGCTCGCCGCGCTCAACCGCCGCTTTTCCTCAGAGCGTCTGACCGAGGTCATGCGCCAGCGCGACCCCCTCGAGCGCCGCCGCCTCGCCGAGGTCCACGACGGCGAGCCCGGGCGCTACCTGCTCCACAAGCTCGGGACCGCAGAGCTCTCGCTCCACCCCCAGACCGCCGGCGCCGAGGCACGCGCGCTCACAGACTGGAGCGCCGCCCAGGCCGCCCGCCCATGGGGACAGGCGACGCTCGTCGCCCGCGACAACGCCACGCGTGAGCGCCTGAACGCCGGCGCCCGCGAGTGGGCCAGGGCGAGCGGCCGGCTGGGGGAGACGATGAGCGCCGCAGACCGCGAGTTCGCGGTCGGCGACCGCATCATCACGCGCCGAAATGACCGCTTCTACGACGTCGACAACGGAACGCGCGGGACCGTCCGCGCGGTGGACCCCGACGCGCGCGAGCTCGTCATGGAGTCGGACGCCGGCGGCCTTCACCGCCTCCCCGCCGACTACCTGGCCGCCCACGCAGAGCACGCCTACGCCCTGACCGGCCACGGCACCCAAGGCGGAACCGTCGAGTGGGCCGGGGTCGTCGGCACCCCCGAGGACTTCAGCCGCAACTGGTCCTACACGGCGCTCTCGCGCGGGCGCGAGCCGACACGCCTGTACGTCGCCGCCGAGCTTCCCGCGCCCGCCCGCGAGCGCGCGGCCGACCGGGCCGAGATCGCCCCCGAGGCACCGCCCGAGCCGGGCCCGGCGCTCGCCCGCCTCGCCCGGGCGATGCGGGTGCCCGACGACGAGCCGCTCGCGCTCGAGCGCCTCGAGGCCCACGAGCCGCCCGAGCTTCCCGACCGACTACCCGAAGCCGCCGCCGGCTCGGCGCCCGGCTCCGACGAGCTGCGGGCCGAGCTTCGGTCGCTCGACGCGCGCCTGGGCTCCTATCCCGACGACCTCGCAGCCGAGCTCGAGCGAGCTCGCGCCGCGCGCACGCGCGCCGAGGGCGAGCTCGCCCTGGCGCAGATCCGCCTAAAAGACCCCGAAGCCGCTGGCCCTGCGAGCACACCCGCGATCGAGCGCCTGCGAGCAGAGCAGGCACAGCGCGACCTGGCGGCCGCTCGAGCGCGCGAGCGCGAGCTGGCGCCCCAGGTGCCCGACCGCGGGCAGTGGGAGCAAGAGCACGCGCCGCTTCGCGAGCGCGCGGCGGCGCTGCGCGAGGACCTCGCCGGACGCCGTGATCGCCACCTCGAGCGCACACTCGACGACCCGTCGGTCGAGATCCGCGACGCGCTCGGCGACCGACCGCCCGGGGGCCCACGACGAGCTGCGTGGGATCGCGGCGCCCGGGCGGTCGCCGGGTACCGATTCGACCGTGCTCCCACAGGCGAGGGGCCGCTCGGACATCGACCCGGCGGTCAGGCCGAGCGCCGCGAGTGGCGCGAGGCGACTCGCGAGCTCGAGCGCGCTCAGCGCGCTCTGGGGCGCGAGCGCGAGCGTCATGGCCGCGATCGTGGCCGCGCCTAACCGTCTCCCGACGAGGCGCGAGCGCTCGTGGTAGCGCTCGCGCTGCCGTGTTTGACATCTCGCCGCTGTCCAGCGAGCCGCCTTCTCGCGGCGGCACGGTGAAGGGCCCGGCGGGCACGTCCGTAAACCGGCGGATTCGAGCGGTCATTGCAACAGTAGGTCACCGATCTTCTCGATCGGCTTGTAGAAGCCCAGGCGCTTGCGGGGTCGGTCGTTGAGCTCGTCGG
>Ga0208612_1000800_pt1 | contig 13179 bp, 9 predicted proteins | sample AntDryMetagUQ889_FD_188089 | JGI IMG/M metagenome (GOLD analysis project Ga0208612, IMG submission 188089) | Polar desert microbial communities from Antarctic Dry Valleys - UQ889 (SPAdes) | ecosystem: Environmental > Terrestrial > Soil > Desert | place: Antarctic Dry Valleys | collected 2008-12-31 | reverse complement strand
AAGAACGTCGCGGGCTACGACTTCGCCAAGCTGCTGGCCGGCAGCTACGGCACACTCGGCCTGGTCACCGAGGTCGCGCTCCGCCTGCGCCACGGCCAGCTCACGCTCCCCGGCCGCCGACGCGCGAACGGCATCACGCTCGGCCTCGAGCTCCACCTCGCGCTGGCGCACGCGCACGACCAGCCGCTCTGCTTCCTCACGCTCGTCTCGGGCGGCCTCCCGCTCCTCGGCGGCACGTCGGTCGGCCGCCTCGGCCTCGGCCAGCAGCTCGGCCATTTGCAACCGCTCCGGCACGATCCGCCCGCGTGCGTCCTCGAGCACCTCGCCGTCGAGACCGAGCCGCTCCGCGATCCAGAGCGCATGTGAGGTGCCCGGGCGGCCGAGCGCGAGCCGGTAGAGCGGCTCGTGGGTCTCGGGGTCGATGCCGGTGGCAGCGTTGACGGCACCGTCTGAGGCGCTCGCCCACTCCTTCACCTCCGGGTAGTGCGTCGTCACGAGCGTCAGCCTCGCCTGCTGCGAGAGCCGGCCGAGAATTGCCTGCGCCAGCGCCGAGCCCTCCACGGGGTCGGTGCCGGAGGCGAGCTCGTCGAGCAGCACAAGCGAGCGAGTGGTTGCCGCGCGCAGGATGCCGACGATGTTCGTGACGTGGCCGGAGAAGGTCGAGAGGCTCATCGCGATCGACTGCCGGTCACCGATGTCGGCGAGGACGGTGTCGAACACGGGCAGCGCAGCCTCGGACGCAGGCGGACGCAGCCCGGCCTGATGGAGCAGCGCCGTGAGCCCGAGCGTCTTCAACGCCACGGTCTTGCCGCCGGCGTTCGGACCGCTGATGACGAGGGCGCGCAGGTCGCCGAGCTCGAGGTCGATCGGAATGGCCGTCGCTCGATCCAGGAGCGGATGACGAGCCTGGCGCAGGCGCACCTCGTCGGATCGCTCCACCCGCGCGCCGCTCCAGCCGCGGGAAATCGTGCCGCAGGCGACGACGAGGTCGATGGCGGCCGTCGTCTCGACGAGAGTCTCGAGAGCTGCCGCCGCGTCCCCCACCTTCGTTGACAGCTCGCGCAGGATCCGCTCGACCTCCTCGCGCTCGGCGCCCGCCACCTCGGACTGGCGGTTGGAGAGCTCCACGACCTCGAACGGCTCGATGAAGAGCGTCTGGCCGGAGGCGGAGGCGTCGTGGACGATGCCGCGGACGCTGCGGCGCGCGCTCGCCTTCACCGCGAGCACCGGCCTGCCACCCCGATGCGTGACGAAGTTCTCCTGCAGGTGCTCGCGCAGCTCGCTCCCGCGCGCGAGCCTGCGCAACTCCTCGGCGACTCGCTGGCGCCCCTCCCGCAGATCCTTGCGCAGCCGGCGGAGCTTCGGCGACGCGCTGTCCCTCAGGTCCGAGCCGTCGTCCTCGACGCAGCGCCCGATCGCATCCGCGAGCGGCGCCAGCCCCGGCTCCAGCGCGAGGGAAAGCTCTTGCAGGAGCGGCGCGATCTCTCGCTGCGCCTCGAGCGCGGCACGCGCCGTCAGGCCGCCCGAGATCGTGGTCGCGACGTCCCGCAGCGCGTCGGGCGTCAGCGGTGCGCTGCGAGCTGCGAGCCGGGCAGCCTCGCGAACATCGCGGATGCCCCGCAGCGGTGGCTCCGCAGACTCGTCGAGCAGGGCGATCGCCTCGGCCGTCAGCGCCTGGCGGCGCGCGACCTCCGCGTCGTCCGCCGACGGCACCAGTCCTCGCGCGCGCTCGGCTCCGAGTGAGGTCGACGTTGCGCCGGCGAGTCGCTCCGCGATGGCAGGGAACTCCAGCATGGTGAGAGCGTTCGCATCCACGCTTCGAGTGTACGACGGGCAGACTGCGGTCATGCGCGTGCTCCTAACGGGTGCCGAGGGAACGATCGGGACCGCCGTCCGCGAGCACCTCGGCGACCGGTTCGAGCTCGTCTCGCTCACGCTGACCCCGCAGAGGTTTCCGAGCCACGTCGCGGACATCTCCGACCTCGGGGCGATCCAGCCCGCATTCGAGGGAGTCGAGGCCGTGGTGCACCTCGCCGCCTCGCCCGCAATCGAGACGCCGTGGGATGAGGTCCTACGGAACAACCTGGTCGGTTCCTACAACGTCTTCGAGGCGGCGCGGCGCGCCGGCGTCTCCCGTGTCGTCTTCGCCTCGTCCAACCACGCGATCGGCATGTACGAGCTGGACGGCGCTCCCGGACTGTACGAGGTGGGCGACGATCGCCGCTACGACCACACCGCCGAGCTGCGTCCCGACTCTCTCTACGGCGTCTCGAAGGCCTACGGGGAGGCGCTCGGCCGGTTCTACAAGGAGCGTCACGGCCTCCGCGTGTTCTGCCTCCGGATCGGCGCCGTCCGCGCGAACGACGACCCCACCGTGCCGAGCGAGAATCCGTTGCTCGACCTCGACGCGGACGGGCGTCGGAACCGGATGCGCGCCGTGTGGCTCAGCCGGCGCGACTGCGCCGAGCTGATCGCCCGCTGCCTCGAGGTCGAGGACGTCAGCTGGGCGATCGTCTACGGGGTCTCGGCGAACCCGCGCCGCTTCTGGGATCTCGAGCACGCCCGCGAGCTGCTCGGCTGGGAGCCGCAGGACGCCGCCCCTGCGTAGCGCTTCAGGCGCTCATGACGAAGCAGGCGTCGTGCGAGGAGCGCGCCACGCGTACGCGGCTTACGATCCGGCCCGCGCCGTCGGCGACGCAGAGCGTGCCGAGGGAGAGCGACGGCGTCAGCACCCGGCCGAAGCCGTGCTGGACGTTGTAGGAGCCGAGCGGCACCCGGGCCGCGCGCAGGAACCCCCCTTCGAGGTCGTGGACCCGGAGCAGGCCGTCGTCGCCGCTCGCGACGTACGCACGCCGGCCGAGGAAGGTGACGTGCTGCGGCGGAGCATCTGCTCCGAACCCGAAGACGCGGCGCCCACGTCCGTCGTAGATCGCGACCTCGCGGCGGTCGCCGGACGTGACCCAGACGTGGCCGTCGGGCGCGAAGCCGATGTCGTGCGCGAGAAACGGCGGTCGGAGCAGGCCGACCACGCGCGGACGCGCCGGCTCCGACACGTCTACGATCGCGATCCGCTCCGCCTTCGTGCCGAGCGCGACCCAGATCCTGCGATCGGATCGGCCCAATGAGAGGTGACGAACACCGGGGCCGACCTCGGCGCGGGCAACCACCTTGCCGCGCACGACGTCGAGCGTGACGAGCTCGCCCGTACCCGAGTCGCTGACGTAGGCATAGCGCCCGTCGCGCGTCGCGACGGTGTAGCGCGGCTCCGCGAACCCGCGCAGGACCCGGCGCACGCGCAGCCTCCGGCCGTCGATCAGGCTGACCGCGCCCTCCGAGGTGTGCGCGACGACCGCATCCGTCCCGAGGACGCTCTCGATGCTGCGCGGGCCCTCGAGCGTCGCCAGGTGCCGGACAATCTTGCCGCTCGAGAGCTCGACCGCCGTGACGCGCGCGTCGAGGTCTGCCGTGACGAGGGCGAGCGGCGTGCCGCCGGTGTAGCGGCCGAGAGCTCTCGGCGTGGCGAGAGCCATTGCAGTCCCAAGCACGAAGCTACGCCGATCCATGGCTTCTCTACGGCCGCTGCCCGGCAGGAGGTCCCGAGCGGTCGGAACCGCCGGCGCCGTCGCCGAGGGTCAGGAGCAATGTGCGGAGCAACCGGGCGAGATCGTCCAGTTGGCGTGGTGAAAGAGCGGCCAGGATCCCGCGCTCCGTGGCCATGTGGGTGACGACTACTTCATCGACGATGTGGAGGCCCCGCGCTGTCAGGCGCACGATGACCTTGCGACGGTCCTCCGCGGTCGCCCGCTCGGCGAGACCCCGTTGCTCGAGGCGGTCGATACGGTTGGTGATGGCGCCGGTCGTAACCATCGTCTGACGCACCAAGTCGCCGGCCGTGAGCTCGTATGGCTCGCCTGAACGACGCAACGTCGCCAGCACGTCGTACATCCAGCTCTCGATTCCGTAGCGGGCGAAGTTCTCGGCCAGTCGCCGGTCGAGGAGCCGTGATAACCGCGAGACCCGTCCGATCACGTTGATCGGCGACACGTCGACGTCGGGGCGAACGGCGTTCCACTGGCTCGTGATCCGGTCGACCGCGTCGTGCTCTCGCCGTGGCACTTGGAGCAGTCTACCGCGGAAGATTGATGGTCATTAACTTTATATTAAGATAATGACTATGAAGCGACCGAAAACTTCCGATGCATCGTTGGCAGGTGCGACCCTGCTGGCACCGATCGCATGGGGAACCAGCTACGTCACGATCACGGAACTGCTCCCCGACGACCGCTCCCTTCTGGTGGCGGCGATGCGCGTCGTCCCGTCTGCTCTCGTGCTGCTGATCGTCAGCGCACTCGTATCGCGCTGGAGGCCGCAGGGTGCGGATTGGTGGCGCACAGGAGTGCTGGCGGCGTTCAACTTCGGCATCTTCTTCCCTTTGCTCGTCATCGCGGTGTACCGGCTGCCCGGTGGGGTGGCCGCTGCCGTCGGTGGGTTGCAACCCCTCTTCGTCGCTGGCTTGTCATGGCTGGTCACCGGGCACACGCCGCGCGGACTGGACCTCGCGGTCGGATGCGTCGCCGCTATCGGTGTCGGCCTGGTCGTGATCCACCCGGGCGCCGACCTCGACCCGGTTGGACTGCTCGCCGCTGTCGGCGCCAACGTCTCGTTCGCCGCCGGTGTGGTGCTCACCAAGCGCTTCCCGGCACCGTCGAACCGGCTCGCGGCGACGGGCTGGCAACTGCTGCTGGGTGGCGTGATCCTCATGCCGCTCACTGCCATCGTGGAAGGCGCTCCGCCGTCGTTGACCGGCCGCAACGTCGCCGGGTTCACGTACCTCAGCCTGGTCGGAACGGCACTGGCCTTCGTGCTCTGGTTCAACGGCATCCGCCGCCTGCCTACGGCCGCACCACCCCTCCTGGGCCTGGCCGCCCCCATTACCGGGGCAGTGCTCGGATGGGCGATCCTCGACCAGTCGCTGTCGCCGCTGCAGCTCACCGGGTTCGTCGTCACCCTCGGCGCCATCGCCTACGGCGCCTCGCTCGGCGAACCCTCGTCCGGCGCGGTCGTACCACCTGAGCGTCGCCCTCCGTCCCCCAAACCCTCGAAGCCGAGACCGACGCCGCAGGCGCCTCCCCCGTTCGAGGGACAGCCGGGCACCGCTGAAACCCGATGTTGCGGATAGCCCCAGCCTCGTCGACCCACCCACCTCTCTCCCCATGGACGATCCCGCCCCCTCGCCACCGCAACCGGAACCACACATCCGACTCGTCACCGCTCCCTCGGTCCCCACTCGGCTCGGGCAGGCGGCCCCCGGCGACGAGCCGCTCGTCAGCTCGTACCGGCGCCTGGCGGACGTCTTCCACGATCTCCTCTCGGAGCAGAGTCTCGACTCGCTGCTCATCCGCATCGCGGACACGCTCGCAGAGATCGTCCCGTACGAGGCGCTCCACGTCTACGAGGCGGACGAGCCGAGGCAGGAGCTCATTCCTGCCCTCGTGCGCAGCGAGTGGGCGGAGGAGATCCTCAGCGAGCGCTTCCCGTTCGGCGAGGGGATCACGGGTTGGGCGGTCGAGCACCGCAAGCCGGTGCTCTCGAACCAGGCGCACCTCGACCCCCGCGTGCGCTTCGTCCCCGGTACGCCGGTGGATCCGGAGGCCCTGATCGTTGTCCCGCTCGTCGCCCGCGGCACCCTCAAGGGGACGCTCAACGTGTACCGGATCGGCGACGAGGCCTCGTTCACCGAGCAGGAGTTCGAGCTTGCGAGGCGGTTCGGCGACGCGGCTGCGCTTGCCCTCGACAACGCTCATACGCGCGCGCGACTCGAACACCAGGCTCAGACCGACTCCTTGACGAGCCTCTACAACCACCGCTACTTCCACGAACGGCTCCGGCACGAGCTGACCCGCGCGTCGAGCACCCATGCCGGTGTCGCGCTCGTGATGATGGACATCGACGACTTCAAGAAGGTCAACGACGTCTACGGCCACGCAATCGGCGACCAGATGCTCGCCGAGTTCGCCGACCACCTGCGTCAGGCAGCGCGCGCCACGGACGTCGTCTGCCGAATCGGCGGCGAGGAGTTCGCGGTGATCGTGCCCGCCGGAACGCGCGGGCAGGCGGTTGCACTCGCCAGCCGTCTGGCCAAGGAGCTCGACAAGACGGACTTCCAGGTCGCGGGTGCAATCGGCGTGTCGATCGGCGTCGCGCACGGCCCGGAGCACGCCGCCAGCGCGCGCGAGCTGATCGCGTGCGCGGAGGCGGCAATGATGACCGCCAAGGCACGCGGCAAGAACCAGGTCGTCGTTTTTGACGCGGCGGACACCGAGCGGCCCGGCACCGTCACGCCGCGTCAGGACCTCCGCTCCATCGCCCACCTGAAGATGCTCCAGTCGGTCGGAGCGAAGCTGAACCGGCTGACCAAAGTCGGGGAGATCGGGATGACCGTCGCGAACGAGCTCCGGCTCCTGCTCGACTACCACAACTGCCGCGTCTTCCTCCGGCGGAACGAGGAGCTCGTCCCGATCGCGTTCCAGGGAGAGCTGACGGCGCCGAAGGAGACGGCGCTCGAGCTCCTGGCGACCAGCGTCGGCGTCGGCTTCACGGGTCACGTCGCGGAGACCGGGCGGTCTCTGCTCCTCGGCGACGCCTCGAATTGCCCGTTCTCGGTGCGGGTGGAGGGGACTGAGGAGATCGCAGAGTCGATCATCGCCGTCCCGCTGAACTACGGCGCGCGCGTGATCGGCACGATCGTCGTCTCGAAGCTCGGCCTGAACCAGTTCGACGAGGACGATCTCCGCCTGCTCGAGGTGCTGGCGGGACACGCAGCCGTCGCGCTCGAGAACGCAAACCTCTACGAGAGCCAGCGGCGCGAGGCAGAGAGCGCACACGCGCTGCTTGCGTTCGGCCGTGAGCTCGCGGAAGCCGAGGGGCTCGACCGAGTGCTCGAGCTCGTCGTACAGGGCTCGGCGCGGATTCTCGGCGCCCCGCATGCATCGCTCTGGCTGCAGGGATCCGCCACCGGCGCGCTCGTCTGCCGAGCGGCCGTGGGGTACGACGAAGACCGGCGCATCCTCGAACGCAGATTCACTCCGGAGGCGATCGCATCCTCTACGTCCGCGCTCGAGCCCTATCTCCTCACCCCGGAGCAGAACGCGGCGCTCCCCGATCCGTCCCGCGGCGGCTCGGGCGACTATGCGATCGCACCCCTCGTGGTCGATGGTCGCTGGGGCGCCATCGCCGTCGCCAGCCCACCGGAGCAGCCGTTCGGCGAACGCGAGCTCGAGCTCCTGGGAGGACTCGCACACCAGGCCAAGCTCGCGATCGCGAACGCGTCGAGCTTCGAGTCGCTCGAGCGGACGTTCCTCTCGACGGTGGAGGCACTCGCGAACGCGCTCGAGGCGCGCGACGAGTACACCTCCTCACACGCACGCTGGATCACGGACACCGCCCTCCGCGTCGGCGCCGAGCTCGGCCTCGACGGAGACGCGCTCAAGCGCCTCGAGCTCGGCGCGCTCTTCCACGACATCGGCAAGATCGGGATCCCGAACTCGATCCTGCTCAAGCCGGGACCGCTCACCGACGAGGAGCGGGCGCTCATCGAGCTGCATCCCGAGCTCGGCGCGAAGATCCTCGCGCCGATCGACCAGCTCAGCGACGTCTGCTCGATCGTGCGCGCCTGCCACGAGCGCTGGGACGGTGCCGGCTATCCGGACCGGAAGGCGGGCGAGGAGATCCCGCTCGAGGCGCGCATCATCTTCACCTGCGACGCCTTCCACGCGATGACGACCGACCGCCCCTACCGCAACCGGCTGTCGGCCGACGAGGCGCTGGCGCGACTCGCGGAGGCGTCGGGGACGCAGTTCGACCCTGCGGTGGTGGAGATCTGCCTGCGCGTCCTCCAGGCTAGGTGGAAGGAGACCCGAGCTCAGAGCCTCTAGCACAATGAAACTCTGAGCCGGCAGCGCACGCTGGGCGGCGCGACGCGGCGTCCTCGGTCGCGTCCAGATGTGTCATCTGGACGCTCCCTGATCCTTGCCTCGGCCCCGCACCACCATCGCACCCCGCCGATGAGGCCCCATCGTGTCAGAAGCTCTCAGGGACCCGACGCAGAACGATGAGCGAACGTGCCTCCACGGGCACGGCCCCGCCGGCGAGGAACGCGTCGATGCCCGATTGGAGCTCCGGCTGCGCCGTCGAGAGCTCGAACACCCAGCGCCGTCCGAACGACACCGCCGGCAGCGTGAAGACGACCGCTTGCGGATCGGCGTTGAAGAGGATGAGAAACGTGTCGTCCGCGACCGGTGCGCCACCCTGCGTCAGCGTCGGCATCTCGGCGCCGTTCAGGAAGACGCCGAGCGTGTGGGTGTCACCGCGACGCCAGTTCCCCTCTGCGATCTCGTTCCCGTCGAGACCGAACCACCACACGTCGGGCGAGCCGGAGCCGAGCCGCTCCTTGCCGGTCAGAAAGTCGGCTCGACGGAAGACGGGGTGGCGGCGGCGGAACTCGATCAACCGCCGCGTGAACGCGAGTTGCGCTCGCCCCCGCTCCTCGTGGTTCCAGTCGAGCCAGGAGATCTCGTTGTCCTGGCAGTAGGCGTTGTTGTTACCACCCTGAGTGCGTGCAAACTCGTCGCCGCCGAGCAGCATCGGCACGCCCTGCGAGAGCAGGATCGTGGCGAGGAAGTTCCGCATCTGCCGCGCGCGCATGGCATTCACCGTCTCGTCGTCGGTCTCGCCCTCGACCCCGTGGTTCCAGCTGCGATTGTGGCCCTCGCCGTCCGTGTTCTCTTCGAGGTTCGCCTCGTTGTGCTTCTCGTTGTACGAGACGAGATCACGCAGCGTAAAGCCGTCGTGAGCGGTGACGAAGTTGATCGAGGCGAAGGGCTTGCGGCCGTCGCGCTGGTAGAGGTCGCTCGAGCCGGTGAACCGCTGGGCGAACTCGGCGATGTTCGTGTGACCGCGCCAGAAGTCGCGCACCGTGTCCCGGTACATGCCGTTCCACTCGGTCCAGAGCACCGGGAAGTTGCCGACCTGATAGCCACCTTCGCCAACGTCCCAGGGCTCAGCGATCAGCTTCACCTGCGACAGGATCGGATCCTGATGGATGATGTCGAAGAAGGCCGACAGGCGATCGACCTCGTGCAGCTCGCGGGCGAGCGCGGACGCGAGGTCGAAGCGGAACCCGTCGACGTGACATTCGATCACGAAGTAACGGAGGGAGTCCATGATCAACCGCAGCACCGACGGGTGGGCCGGGTTGAGCGAGTTGCCCGTGCCCGTGTAGTCCACGTAGAAGCGGCGCGCGTCGGCGACGGTGCGGTAGTACGAGAGGTTGTCGATGCCCTTGAACGAGAGCATCGGGCCCAGGTGGTTCCCCTCGGCCGTGTGGTTGTAGACGACGTCGAGGATCACCTCGATTCCTGCGCGGTGGAGCGCTTTGACCATCCCCTTGAACTCGCGCACCTGGTGGCCCGCCGTGCCGGTCGCTGCGTAACCTGCGTGGGGCGCGAGGTAGCCGATCGAGCTGTAGCCCCAGTAGTTTGAGAGCCCCCGGGCGGCGAGTGCCCGCTCGTCGGCGATGTGGTGGACGGGCAGGAGCTCGACAGCCGTCACCCCGAGCGCAGTGAGGTACTCGATCGCCGGTGCTGAGGCGAGGCCTCCGTAGGTGCCGCGAAGGTCGTCGCGGACTGCCGGAAGCTGCTTCGTGAACCCCTTCACGTGCACCTCGTAGATGACCGTCTCGTGCCACGGCGTCTCCAGCCGTCGGTCGCCCTCCCAGTCGAACGACCCGTCGGTGACGATCGCCTTGGGGATGGCTGCGGCGTCGTCCTCGTCGTCCGGCTCGATCCCGGCACCGTTGTCGCCGAGCACGTAGGGCAGCGTGTTGCCGCGCTCCCAGCGCACCGGCCCCTCGATCGCCTTCGCGTACGGGTCAATCAAGAGCTTCCTCGCGTTGAACCGATGGCCTGCCTCCGGCGCCCAAGGCCCGTGGACGCGGTATCCATACCGTTGTCCCGGTTCGACTCCCGGCAGATAGCCGTGCCAGTTGAACGCGGTTCGCTCGACGAGCTCGTACCGCTGCTCCCGGTCGTCACCGTCGAACAGGCAGAGCTCCACCCGCTCCGCGTGCTCGGAGAAGAGCGAGAAGTTCGTCCCCTGCCCGTCCCATTCCGGCCCCAGGGGAAAGGGTTTGCCCGGCCAGACCATCGCGCCGACGGGCGTGCTCATGCGGCGGGATCGACCGCGTGGGTCTCCGAGTCGAGCCGTCGGCGCGTAGGGCCGCGGCGGTGCTCGAGCGTCCGCGTCGGCGTCGGCCTCAAGGGCGATGTGATGGCACGCCGCACGGCGCGACGGTACCCCGCGCCAGGTGGCATGAACCTAGCCTGCGGCCTCCGCCCGGCGCAATCCTCGCAGCGACCAGACGGCGAAGATCGCGACGAGACCGAGCGCGAGGCCGAACGCGAGCGCGACGTGCACTTCGTCGCCGGCGAGCATGCTCCGCACCGCCTCGAGCACGTATGTGAACGGGTTCACCTGCGCCACGACCTCGATCCAGCCGGTGAGAAGGTCGAGGGGCACGTAGACAGGCGCGAAGAAGAGCGTCAGGAAGACCGGCATCTGCATCAGCGGCCCGGCCTGCACGGTGCGTAGGCGCATCGCGATCCCCGCCGCCCACAGGACACCACTGATGTTGATCAGGAGCGCGAGCGCGTACATGCCGAAGACGTCGACGGGACCCCCGAAGACGTTCATCCCGGCCGCTAAAGCGACGACCGTCAGGATCGTGGCGACGACCGCCCACCGTACGACCGCGCTGATGGCGTAGCCGAGGATGATGCCCGTGCGATTCGGTGCAGCCAGCAGCAGCCGCCGGGCGAACCCGCTCTCGAAGTCGCGCGCGATCCCGAAGCCGGTGAAAACACCTCCGAAGGCGGCGGACTGGACGAGGACGAAGCAGAACTGGAACGCCGTGTACCCGGGCGGGAAGTCGAATCCGGGAACACGCGACACCTGTGACAACCCGCCCGCAAAGGCCGTAAAGAAGAAGAGCGGGAAGAGAATCTGCGGCAGGAAGAGGGCGCGGTTGGTGTAGACGATCTTCAACGTTCTCCACGCGACCCCCGACGCGACCGGCCAGATCCTCACGTCCGCGTCAACCTCCCCTGCATGGCCCAGGCGGCGAGGGCGATCGCTGCGAGCGCGATCGCAGCCGCGACGCCGAAGCCGAGAGCGAGTGCCTGGCCGTCCCAGCCGCTGATGATCAGGCTGCGCACGCATTCGATCAGGTAGGAGACGGGGTTGGCAGTGGCGACGGCGCGGAACCAGTCGACCTCCATCAGCTCGCGCGGCGCGTTGAACGACGAGATGAAGAGGAAGACGAAGAGCAGCGGGAACGCCCCCTGCACCGCCTCGCCCGAACCGGTACGAAGCGCGATCAACGAGCCCAGCGCGCCGAAGCCGAGCGAGACGAGCGCCGAGAAGGCCAGGAGCACGAGCACCCCGAGCGCGCCGGACTCGAAGTTGACACCGACGGCAACCCCGACGAGGAGGTACACGACCGCTTGTATGAGTCCGAGCAAGACTATGCCGCCGAGCTGTCCGGCGAGGAGCGCCGATCCTCGCATCGAGGTGAGCGCAAGCCGGTTCAGGAAGCCGGTCTGGATGTCCCGGGCGAGGTCGGTGCCCGCGTTCATCGTCGAAAAGAGCGCCCCCTGGATGAAGGGCACCGCGAGCGCGAAGGCGAGAAACGACTCGGTGGGGAAGCCCGGGAGCTGCGTCGATGCGTCGAGGCCGGCAGCGTTGACGAACATCAGCGAGACAGGGAAGAGGAGGGGCGGGATCGCGCTGGCCGGCTGGCGCGCCGTCCGCGTTATCGAGCGGAGCGCGACGGCTCCGATCTGTGGCCAGACGGCGCTCACGAGTCGGGCGCGGCGCCGTTCTCGCCCGCGCCCTCGAGCGAGCGTCCCGTCTTTGCCAAGAAGACGTCGTCGAGCGATGGAGCCTGGATCTCGAGATGGGCGAGGGGGACGTTCTGTGCGTCGATTGCGCGGACAACGGCCGGCAACCCGGCGACGCCCTCGCGGAGGCGGACGGCGACGTCCTTCGAGGACGAGGCTCCCAGTGGCTCGCCGAACTGTGAGAGCACTGCGCTCAGGCGTTCGCGGTCGGCGTCCTGCTCGGGAAGCGCGTGCACGCTCGGGAGGCCGATCTCCGCCTTCAGCGCCGCGGGAGAGCCCTCCGCGACGATCCGGCCGTGGTCGATGATCCCGACCCGGTTCGCGAGCACGTCCGCCTCCTCCAGGTACTGCGTCGTCAGGAAGACGGTGACGCCGTCCTCGCGGGCAAGGCGGCCGACCTCGTCCCAGAGGGCCGTCCGGCTCTGCGGATCGAGGCCCGTCGTCGGCTCGTCGAGGAAGAGGATGCTGGGCCGGTGGACGAGCGCCAGGGCGAGGTCGAGGCGCCGCTTCATCCCGCCCGAGTAGCCCTTCACCTTCCGGTCGGCGGCCTCCGAGAGACCGACCCGCGTGAGGAGCTCGTCTGATCGCCCGCGGCGCTCTCCGCGAGGGATGCCCTGCAGCGTCGCCTGCAGGCGGACGTGGTCGCGACCTGTGAGGAGCGGGTCGAGGGCCGCCTCCTGAAGCGCCGCCCCGATCACGGAACGCACTTTCGGCCCTTCTTTGACGACGTCGTAGCCCCCGACACGCGCGGTGCCTGCGGACGGCGGGAGCAGCGTTGTCAGCATCAGGACGGTCGTCGATTTTCCCGCTCCGTTCGGGCCGAGGAAGCCGTAGATCTCGCCGGGCTCCACGCGGAGGTCGATTCCGTCGACCGCGCGCGGGCCCTTCTTGAACTCCCGCACGAGCCCCTGAACTTCGATTGAGTTCGTCCCCCCGGCCACTTCTCAACCCTACCCGCGCCCCCCGTGGAGCGGCCGCGTAGCCCCAGCCGCCGCGAGACGGTCTCAGAGACTGTCGGCGCCGGAGCTACCACAACAGCTGTTGAGGATACGCACCGAAGGCGTTCCAACTCGCCGTACTCCGGGCGTGCGCGGCGCAGCCGGTCTCAGAGGTCGCTCACGCTGCGGCTAGCTGACGTGCCTCGACAGGTTGTGGACGGCTGAGTAGGTGATCCGGGCCTCCTCCGAGGCTGTGGGTCTGCGAAGGCTCACAGTCGAAGGAGGGA
>Ga0208612_1000799_pt1 | contig 13181 bp, 9 predicted proteins | sample AntDryMetagUQ889_FD_188089 | JGI IMG/M metagenome (GOLD analysis project Ga0208612, IMG submission 188089) | Polar desert microbial communities from Antarctic Dry Valleys - UQ889 (SPAdes) | ecosystem: Environmental > Terrestrial > Soil > Desert | place: Antarctic Dry Valleys | collected 2008-12-31 | reverse complement strand
CGCCGCACGCTCGCGGTGCTCGGGCGCCTGGCCCGCAAGGAGGTCGATCAGAGTACCAGGGTGGTCCCACTGAGCCTGCCCGGTGGCGGGGACGGCTTCACCCTGGAGAGCCCTGAGGTGCCGCAGCCGGTGCACGTGGCTCAGCGTGGGGAGCGGGTGGCCATCGCCCTGGGCGACGAGTCCGCCGAGGCGCTGCTCGAACCGACCGACACCCTCGGCCAGGATCCCGGCTTCACCGACGCCTCCGGGCGATTGGGTGAAGGCTTCGAGGCCTCCAACTACCTCGTCTTCGCCCCGATCCTCGAGCTGGCGGAGAACGAGGGCGCCGCCCAGGATGAGGAGTATCAGAAGGCCAAGCCCTACCTGGAGCCCTTCGCCCGTCTGGTCGCCGGGACCCGCAAGGACGGGGACGTGGTGCTCTCCCGCACGCGCGTGGAGTTCCGCTGACCGCGCCCTCCGGACCCCAGCGAAGCCCGCAGCGCCATCACCCGCTTGACTGAGCGCAGGAACGCCCTACGGCGCAGCCGGCCGGCGCGCAGGCGGGAGGCGAGCGTGTTGGCCGCAGTGGCCCCCGCGCCGTAGCCGCGCCCGAAGAGCACGATGTCGGTGCCGGCGCGCGCCGCACGAAGGGCGAGCCGGCCCGGACCGCCGAAGCGCGCTACGGCCGGGGTGTCGAGCGCGTCGGAGACCGAGACTCCGGCAAATCGCAGCCGGCCGCGCAGCTCGCCCGTGGCAACGGCGCGCGAGAAGACCGCCGGCAAGCGGTCGAGAGCGGGATAGGCCGCTGTGCTGAGCATCACGAGCCCTGCTCGTGATGCGAGCGACGCGAAGGGCCGCTCGTCGATGCGCCGCAGACGCCGGCGCGGCGTGCGAATCACCACCGGTGCAAGGTCGGTGTTCACGCGGGCGGCGCCGAAGCCGGGAAAGTGCTTGAGCGTGGCGGCCACGCCGCGAGAGCGCAGGCCTGCCGCGAAGGCCCCGGCCAGACGGACGACCTTGGCAGGCCGGCGCGCGTAGCAGCGCCGCTCACGGTCGAGCGCCCCCTCCACGCGGCAGACGTCCGCGACGGGAGCGAGGTCGACGTTGGCTCCCGCGGCGCGCAGCGCCCAGCCTGCCGAACGACCGTCGCGGAACGCGGCGCGGCGACTGCCAGTGGCGCCCACCTCGGTGGCGCTCCTGTCCGGTCCGCCGGGCAGCCGCTTCACCAGCCCGCCCTCCTGATCCACCATCACCAACAGGGGGAGCGCCACCGGCGACCGCCCGGCGGCTCGCTGGAGGCGCCGCAGCGTCCTTCTCAGGGCTCTGGTGGAGGCCAGGTTCCGCGAGAACAGCACAACCCCCGCCGCCTCGCCGCGCTTCACCCTGCGAATCAAGGCCCGGGGCGGCCGCGGCCCCGGATAGGCGAAGACCACCCGCTGGCCGGCCAACTGGGCCGCGGTGAGAGAAGGCGCCTGATTGGTCGTCCCGCCGGCGGGCGAGAGCGAGAGGGCGGCGAGGGCGAGTGCGGGTAGGTGGAGGATCGACATACGAACCAGAGTCTGAGGGGGACCCTAGGGCCATGTCCGGCCTCGCTCGGTGAAGGCGGTCTCGCTAAAGCGCTACAGGGGGATGTTTCCGTGCTTGCGCTTGGGGCCGGGCACCCGCTTGGTGTCGAGGGTCTCGAGCGCGCGGATCAGCTTGGGCCGGGTCCGCTCGGGCTCGATCACATCGTCGATGTAGCCGCGCTGGGCCGCCGAATAGGGGTTGGCAAAGCGGGCCCTGTAGTCGTCCATCAGCTTCTGGCGGCGGTCCTCAGGCGTGGGCGAGTTCGCTATGTCGCGACGGTAGATGATGTTCACGGCACCTTCGGGCCCCATCACCGCCACCTCGGCCTGGGGCCAGGCGAAGTTGAAGTCGGCAAGCATGTGCTTCGAGCTCATCACGTCGTAGGCGCCGCCGTAGGCCTTGCGGGTCACGACCGTGAGCTTGGGTACGGTGGCCTCGGTGAAGGCGTAGAGCAGCTTGGCCCCGTGGCGGATGATCCCGCCCCACTCCTGGCTGGTGCCGGGCAGGAAGCCGGGCACGTCGGTGAAGGTGACCAGTGGCACGTTGAACGCGTCGCAGAAGCGCACGAACCGGGCGGCCTTCTCGGAGGCGTCGATGTCGAGCACCCCCGCCATGTGCGCCGGCTGGTTGCCCACCACCCCCACGGGCCTGCCGCCGAGGCGGGAGAAGCCGATGATGATGTTCTTGGCGAAGTGCTCCTGCACCTCGAAGAAGTCGCCGTCGTCGACGATGTGCCCCACGACCTCGCGCATGTCGTAGGGCTTGTTGGAGTGCTCGGGCACGATCGTGGCCAGCTCTGAGTCCATGCGGTCGTGCGGGTCGCCCGAGTCCATCCGCGGCGGCAGCTCGAGGTTGTTCTGTGGCAGAAAAGAAAGGAGGAAGCGGGCGTCCTCGAGGCACGCCTCCTCGTCCTCGGAGGCGAAGTGCGCGACGCCCGATTTGGTGTTGTGGGTCATCGCGCCGCCGAGCTCCTCGAACTCGACTTCCTCGCCGGTCACCGTCCTGATCACATCCGGCCCGGTGATGAACATGTGCGAGGTCTCCTTGACCATGAAGATGAAGTCGGTCATGGCCGGCGAGTACACGGCGCCCCCCGCGCAGGGGCCCATGATCAGCGAGATCTGGGGGATCACGCCGGAGCACTGCACGTTGCGCACGAACACGTTGCCGTAGGCGCCGAGGGACACCACCCCCTCCTGGATGCGCGCGCCGCCGGAGTCATTGATGCCGATCACCGGACACCCGACCTTGGCCGCCAGGTCCATGATCTTCACCATCTTCTCGGCCATCACCTCGCCCAGGGAGCCGCCGAACACGGTGAAGTCCTGGGAGAACACGCACGCCGGGCGGCCGTCGATCGTGCCGTGGCCGGTGACCACGGCGTCGCCCCAGGGCCTGTTCTTCTCCATGCCGAACTCGGTGGTCCGGTGGCGCACGAAGGTGTCCAGCTCCTCGAAGGACCCGGGGTCGAGCAGCTTCTCCACCCGCTCCCTCGCCGTCATCTTGCCCTTGGCGTGCTGCTTCTCCTCGGCCTGGGGGTTGGTGTGGAGGGCCTGTTCGCGCAGCTCGGTGAGGTGGGCCAGCTTCTCCTCGTAGGTCTCGGGGCTCTTCTGGCGCATTGGGGCGCGAGTCTACGGACCGGGGGCTGATCAGCCGCTCGGCGGCGGCCCTGCGCTACTCCTGTCGCCTAGCCGCGCGAGAACGGCCGGTGATGCGCCTGGCCGAGGTTCTCGAGCGCCCTCTCGAGCACTTCCTTGGCGCGCTCGGGTGCAAGCGGCTCGCGCGGGGCCTCCTCCGCCTCGGGCGGCTCGTCGCCGCGCCGGATGGCGAAGTCGAACTCGAAGTCATCGTCGTCGGGCGGGCGGGCGGCCTCCACCACGGGCTCGAGGTCCGGCTCAGGTTCAGGCTGCGGCTGAACCTCCTCCGCGCTCGGTGTGGGCAGCTCAGGCTCAGGCCTGTCAGGAAACGCGCGCAGCCCGTGCGCTGGTTGAGCCGGCGCGTGGTCGCGGCGTCCGCGAGAGAACCAGCGCGAGAAGAACCCACGGCGCTTGGGCACAGGCACGGGTCCCAAATCGAATGCATCCGGCCCGGGATCGACAGGGTCCGGATCGGGCTCGACCAGGACCGGCTCCGGCTCCGCGGCGACGGGCTGAGGCTCGGCGGCGACGGGCTGAGGCTCGGCGGCGACGGGCTGAGGCTCGACGACAGGCTGCGGCTCCGCGCCGACGGACTGTGGCCCGACCACGGGCTGCGGCTCGGGGCCGGGCGCTCCGACATGGGGTATCGCGTCCCCGCCATCGGGCTCCGCCTCCGCCACCGCGGCGGTAATCGTCACCTTCGTGCCCCACCCGGTCGGCTCGAGCTCCACGGTGCCGCTGGCGTTCTCGCCCTCCCAGACGACCGCGGTCTCGGGCTCGGCCCGGGTGATCCTGATCTCCCCGAACTCGCCGAGGTGGCGCTCGAGGCCTTCGACCTCGCTCAGCTCGGCCCACAGCTCGGGCGGGGACTTGACCAATGTCCTTCTGGCTCTCAGATCTGGCATCGAGAAGACGGTTCGCCCGCGCCGGGCGGACTCCTTCAGAGGAAATGGATGGTGCGATGCTCGCCGGAGAGCCTCCTCCCCGGCAGCGCGCTCCCACTGCGCTCCTCTCGACTCCGGCAACGCGGTCACCGCGTAGGATCGCCGCGGTGATCGGTGACGACCTCCGTGAGGCGCTGGGCCCGTGGGTGCCCCGAGATCACGCCCGCCAGACCCTCGCCCAGGAGATCGCCAGTCAGGCGATGGCGTCGATGCGGGCCCCGGCGGTGCTGGACTTGGGCTGCGGCGAGGGGGACGCCGTCGATCTCTTTCGCCGGCTCGACCCGGGCACGAACTGGATCGGCCTCGACGTGCAGGACTCGGCGGAGGTGCGCACCCGTATCCGCTCCGACGCCGAGTTTCACACCTTCGACGGCGAGCACATCCCCTTCGAGGACGGTCGCTTCGACCTCGTCTACTCGACCCAGGTGCTCGAGCACGTACGCCGGCCCGAGCCGCTGCTGGCTGAAGTCGCCCGGGTGCTGCGTCCCGGCGGACGGTTGATCGGCTCGACCTCCCAACTGGAGCCGTTCCATTCTCGGAGCACCTTCGGCTATACGCCCTACGGCCTGAGCGTGCTGCTCGAGGATGCGGGCATCGAGATGGTCGAGGTGAGGCCAAGCATCGACGCGCTGTCGCTGATCCTACGGCGAGGGCTGGGCCGCCCGCGAGTGTTCGACCGCTGGTGGGCGAGGGAGTCGCCGCTCAACCGCCTGATCGACGGCTTCGGGCGCGTGGCCGGCCTCGACGTGGCCGGCCGCAACACGGCCAAGCTGCTTTTCTGCGGCCAGTTCTCTTTCCTGGCCCGCCGGCCGGAGGCCGGTTAGGCCCGCTTCCACGCCAGCCCCATCCGTAGCGCTGCGGCGGCTTCCAGCATCGCCTCGCGGGCGCCGCGCCCTACGGCGGTCATGTTCGCGTAGCTGTGGAGCAGCCCGTCGTGGCGGCGCAGCGCCACCGCGACGCCCGCCTCGGCGAGCCGGCGCGCGTACTCCTCGCCCTCGTCGCGCAGGGGATCGAAGCCGGCGGTGGCGATGTAGGCCGGCGGGAGCCCGGAGAGGTCTTGGGCCAGCAGCGGTGACACGCGCGGGTCGCGCTCCGTACGGGAGTCGGGCAGGTAGTGGGCGCGAAACCAGTCCATCTCGGCCTCGGTGAGCAGGAAGCCCTCGCTGAAGCGATGGTATGAGGGCCGCTTCTCCGACAGGTCGCAGACCGGGTAGATCAAGAGCTGGAAGGCCGGCTGCGGAGCCGCTCCCGATCTGGCCGCCTGGGCCGCCACCGTGGCCAGGTTCCCCCCGGCGCTGTCGCCTCCCACCGCGATCCTCGCCGGGTTGGCGCCCAGAGATTCGGCATGCTCCGCGGCGTAGGCGAGTGCGGCCACGGCGTCTTCGACCGCGGCCGGGAAGGGGTGCTCGGGGGCCAGCCGGTAGTCCACCGCCAGCACGGCCGCTCCCGACTCGCGCGCGAGGAAGCGGCACACGCTCTCGCATGTATCGAGGTTGCCGATCACCCACCCGCCACCGTGGTAGTAGACGAGCAGGCCCGTGCCGCCCGGCTCGGCGTCGGGCGCATAGAGGCGGGCCTGCAGCGGCCCCCCGGGACCGGGAATCTCCACTCCCTCGATCCGCGCCAGGGCCGGCTGGCGCCCACGCACGGCCAGCGCGCGGCGCACGGTCTCCTCCCGTGCCCGCGGCGGGCAAAGCGACTCGATCGGGGGCCGGCCCGCCCGTGCAGCGAGAGCGATCACCAGCTGCGACTCGTGGTGGAGCTCGAGCCCGTCCAGTCGGACTCGGGCGCCGCCGGACAGGGATCGCTGCACCGGGGCGGGTAGACGCGCGAGGCCCCGCAGCAGGGTTCCCTGCGCGAGGTCGATCCGTGAGATCACGGGCCGGATTGGTGCTACTGCAGCCAGTGGGCGAACCCGGCTGGGGGTGGAGCGGGCTCGTCGAGTAGGGCCTCGAGGCTCTTCACGACCGGGCCGATCGTTCCGGGTGGGAACCGGCTCGAGCTGAGGAACACGATGCCTCCATGGGGCTCGCCGGAGGCGCCTCGCTCTCGAGCGAGTTGTACGTAGTCTCCCGCGTCGTAGGTCACGAATATCCTGTCCTCGTCTGACGCCCGCTCGAGCTGTCGCGAGTCCCGGAGCCCCCTCAAGGCAGGATGCTCGGCGACTGCATCGACATCGTGCCCGGCGCCTCTCAACTCGCGTGCGATCGCGGTGGGGATCATTTCGTCGAGGCGAAGCTTCACGCAAGCGCCGTCTGCTGACGGCGCCAGGCAGCCTCTGCACGCTCGGCTGCTTGCCTGTTTCGGAGGATCAAGTCATCGACCTCTTCTGTGAGGTCTCCGTAGTACCCAAGGGCGACATGGATCTGCGCCTCGCTCAGATCGATCAGCTCCGCCAGCTCCCCGACGGCCGCCTGGCCGCGTCCCGGCAGCTGCTGCAGCGCCGAAACCACTTCCCATACATCCGGACCCGCCGCGAGGCCGGCCCTACGGCCGAGTGGACCGTCGCGGAAGACGATGCCCGGGTGCTCGTCCATCCGCATGCCTTCGTCGAGGTAGCGCTCCGCGAGGCGGACCTGGGATTGGGAGGTCCGCTGGGCTTGGGCGCGGAGACGCTCGACGATCGGAGCCCGAAGGCGTGCGGCGAACTGAACGGTGCGGCCACCGGCGGACATTGCTAGCAGATGCTAGCGATCGCAGCACGGTGTCGCCGACGGTTTCCCGCTCACCCGGCCCGGGGGTAGTAAGGGAGCCGCCCGCCCGCCCGCCTTCGCACAACGCGGTAGAGCTGGCGCGCCTTGGCCGGATCGGTCGAGGCCATGTTCCTGCGCTCGCGGCGGTCTTGTCTGAGGTCGTACAGGCGCAGCTCCCGGCCGCGGTTGTCGCCGAACACGCTCCAGCGGTCGGTGCGGATGTAGAAGCTGTTGGTATAGCCCCCATAGGCGTAGGAGCGCCCGCTCGGCCGGCGGCCTCTGAACAGCGGGGACAGGTCCGTGCCGTTCATTTGCCTGGGCGCCCTCACGCCGACCATCGACAGGATCGTGGGCGCGATGTCGTGGGTCTGGGCGAAGAAGCGCGTGGTGCCGCCCTGGCGTTTGGCGTCGGGGCGGACGATCGTGAGCGGCACGCGGGTGAGCGCCGGATGGAGCTGGGTCGGCGACTTGCCCGTCCAGCCGTAGTCGCCCAGGAGGAAGCCGTGGTCGGCGGTGAGCACGATGATCGTGTCGCGGTCGAGTCGCAGCTGGTGCAGGCGGTCGAGGAACACCCCCAGCCAGCGGTCGGTCATCGTCACCTCGGCGGCGTAGAGGGCGCGCATCCGGCGCAGCAGCGGGCCGCGCTGGCCGTCGCTCAGATAGCGCGAGACGGGCGCGTAGTAGGGCTTGGAGGGCTCACGCCCGCGGTAGTCGGGGTCCCCGTAGAGGTCGATGTACTTACGCGGCGGGGTCCACGGCTCGTGGGGCTCGAAGGTGTCCACCACCATCGCAAATGGGCGTTTGCGCCGGGCCACGTCCAGTAGCGCGGTGGCGTCGCGGAACACGCGCGCGGCGAACGAACGCCGCTCGTCGTGGTGGTAGCGGTCGGCGTTGCCGAGGAACTTGCGCAGCCGCTCGCGACTTTCGCCGTCCTCGATCGCGGGATGCAGCCAGTGGCGCAGCTCACGGTCGGAGACCCCGCGACCCTCGCCGCCGGCCTGACCGCCGGTGCGGTCGAAGCGGTCGAAGCTGCGGCGCAGGCGGGCATACCCGGGCGCGTAGCCCAGGAAGGGGTTGTCGGTCACGTAGGAGGTCCAGTAGCCGTTGCGGCGCAGAACGCTCGTAAACGTGTCCCCGGCGTCGCCGAGAGGTGACCAGCCAGGCTCCTTGGCCATCCCCCGGTGCCCGCGCCAGCCGCGGAAGGGAAAGATCCGCCGTCCGAGCAGAATCGAGTTGCGCGCCGGCACGGTGGGCATGGCCTCGGGGAACATGCGGGTGAAGCGCAGCCCGTCGCGGGCCAGAGCGTCCATGTTCGGTGTGCGCGCGCGGTCGCCGTAGACGTGGTCGGCGCGCAACGTGTCCACCACGATCACCACCACGTTGAGCCGGTCGCGGCGCCGCGGGGACGCGGCGTCCACGCCCTGAAGCGACATGGCGGCGGCAGAAGCGCCCCCCGTCTGGATGAACTGCCGGCGCGTGGTCGGGTCGGCGATGGCGCGAGGCTACCCCACGCCGCCAGCGGGTCCGCTGCGCCTCAGGCCTCCGAGTACTCCCCGAACTCCTCGCGCATCACGCCGCACACCTCGCCGATCGAGCAGCGGTCCTTGAGCGCCGCGCGGACGGGCTCGAACAGGTTGCCATCACCGCCGCAGACCGACCGCAGCTCATCCAGCCGCGCCTTCACGGCCTCGGCGTCGCGATCGGACTTGAACGCCTTCAGGCGCTCCACCTGCTCGCGCTCGGACTCGGGGTCCACGGTGAGGATCTCCACGTCGTCGATCTCCTCGCTCACGTACTCGTTGACCCCGACCACGATGTCCTGCTTGATCCGGTAGCGCTCCTCGTAGCCCCAGGCGGACTCCTCCACCTCCGCGCGGATGAAGGGGATGCACTGAACCGAGCCACCCAGCTCGTCGACCTTGTCGATCAGGCCCTGGGCCCCCTGCTCGATCTGGTCGGTCAGGCTCTCCACCAGGTAGGAGCCGGCGAAGGGGTCGACCGCGTCGGTGGCCCCAGACTCGTGGGCGAGGATCTGCTGCGTGCGCAGGGCGGTCCGCGCCGCGCGCTCGCTGGGCAGCGCCAGCGCCTCGTCGAACCCGTTGGTGTGCAGCGACTGCGTGCCGCCGCACACCGCGGCGAAGCCCTGCAGCGCCACGCGCACGATGTTGTTCTCCGGCTGCTGGGCGGCCAGGGTCACGCCGCCGGTCTGGGTGTGGAAGCGCATGGTCTGTGACTTCGGGTCCTCCGAGCCGAAGCGCTCGCGCATGATCCGCGCCCACATGCGCCGGGCGGCGCGGAACTTGGCCACCTCCTGGAACACGTTGTTGTGGCCGTTGAAGAAGAAGGCCAGCCGGGGTCCGAACTCGTCGACCTCGAGCCCCGCGTCGATCGCGGCCTGAACGTAGGCGATCGCGTTGGCGAGGGTGAAGCCCACCTCCTGCACCGCCGAGCAGCCCTTCTCGCGCATGTGGTAGCCCGAGATCGAGATCGTGTTCCACTTGGGCACGCGCTCGTGGCAGTAGGCGAACAGGTCGGTGGTCAGCCTCATGGCAGCCTCGGGCGGGTAGATGAAGTTCCCGCGGGCGATGTACTCCTTGAGGATGTCGTTTTGCGTCGTGCCCTGCAGCTCCTTCGAATCGACCCCCTGCTCTTCGCCGAGCAGCTCGTACAGCAGCAGCAGGCAGGCGGCGGGGGCGTTGATCGTCATCGAGGTCGAGACCTCGTCCAGCGGGATGCCCTCGAACACGCGCCGCATGTCGTCGATCGTGTCGATGGCCACCCCGGTGCGGCCCACCTCGCCCTCGCACAGCGGGTCGTCGGAGTCACGGCCCAGCTGGGTTGGCAGGTCGAAGGCCATCGACAGCCCGGTCGAGCCGTGCTTGATCAGATAGAGGAAGCGCTCGTTGGTCTCCTTGGCGCTCGCGTATCCGGCGTACTGGCGCATCGTCCACCGCCGGGATCGGTACATCTCTGGATGGATGCCGCGGGTGAACGGGTACGCGCCCGGCTCGCCGAGCTTCGCGGGGAGGTCATCGGGGAGGTCGCCCTCGTCGTAGAGCGGCTTGACCTCGATACCGGAGTCGGTGAAGCGCCGCTCGTCGTCGGGGCCGACGATCGGGGCGATCGTGGGTTTGTGCTCGGGCGTGGTGGCCACGCGCGTAAGGATAAAGCGGCGGCCCCGCCGGTGCCTGGCCGGTCGTACATGTGTCCGTACCCCTCTAGAGCACGCTGGTCCACCTGCCGATGGTGGAGCCATGCTGCTCACAGACATCGCCGTGTCCGCGCCTTCGCCGCCGGCCTGCTGGGCGCCGGGCTGATCGCCGCCACGGCCACCGCCGCGGGGCCGCTCACCTACACAATTGCCGGCAACGGCACGCCCGAGTTCACGGGCGACAGTCTGTCGGCATCGAGCTCCACCCTCAACAATCCTCGCGGAATGGCGTTCTCGCCAACCGGGGTCCTGGTGGCCGATACCGACAATCACCGAGTGCGCGAGATCCGCTGGGATGGGACGATGGTCACCGTGGCAGGCACCGGCGTGCCGGGCAGGCTGGGAGACGGTGCGGCCGCTACCCTCGCCCAGCTCAACGAGCCCGCGGCCGTGACGTCCACCCCTGACGGGGGCTTGCTGATCGCGGATCGTGGCAACGGTCTCATCCGCCGTGTAGGCACCGACGGCGTGATTACGACCGTGGCCGGCCGCGACTCCGACGTCGGACAGGAGGGCCATGACAACGCTTCTAAGCCAGGCGTCGGGCACGACGGTCCGAATCCGAAGCCGAAGCCGAAGCCGAAGCCAGGCATCGGGAACGACGACGGTGCCGATGACGAGAGCCCGGACGTCGGGAACGACGACGGTGCCGATGAGGAGAGCCCGGATGTCGGGAACGACGACGGTGCCGATGACGGAGACCACGGCCCGGACATTCAGTACCCGCAGGATGTCGCGCTTACCGCCGACGGAGGCTTCCTCGTGGCGGACTCGCAACAGGACGAGATCCTCTCGGTCGACAGCGAGGGAGATGTGCGCAGGCTTGCCGGAACGGGTGTGAGCGGCTTCAACGGCGACGGCGGCTCGGCCCTCGAGGCCCAGCTGGACGATCCTCGAGGGGTGGTCGCGACCCCCGACGGCGGGATGCTGATCGCCGACACCGGAAATCATCGCGTGCGCCGGGTGGACCCAGATGGGCGCATCTCAACGGTGGCCGGCAACGGAGCCGATGGTTTTGCGGGCGATGGAGGCCCGGCGGCCGACGCCCAGCTGCGCTCGCCCGTGAGGCTGACTCTGATTCCCGAAGGCGGCTACCTGATCGCCGATCCCGACGACAACCGTGTCCGCGTGGTCTCCTCCAGCGGGATCATCTGGACAGCGGCCGGCACGGGGGAGCCCGGCTACAACGGCGAGGCCCTCGCGCCCGCCGAGACCCAGCTCAACAGGCCGTGGGGAGTACTCGCCTTCGGCAACGGCGCGATCCTGGTCGCCGACAGCTCGAACCACCGCCTGCGCCTGGTCTCCCAGCCGGGGGAGCCGTCCGCGAGGGTGATGCGCGAGCCAACCCTGCCTCCGCCCGCGCCTCCGGTGGCGGGTAAGCAGCTGAACGTGACCGCCGAGCGCGGCGAGGTCTTCGTCAAGGTGCCGGGTGCCGACCGTTACGTCGAGCTGGACGGAGCGGCATCCGTCCCGGTCGGCTCGCTCATCGACGCCGAGGGCGGCGCCGTGCGTCTCACGAGCGCTGCCGACCTGAAGGGCGCCAAGCAGACGGCGATCTTCTCGCGCGGGGTCTTCGCCGTACTTCAGAAGCGCCAGCGCCAGCCGGTCACCGACCTGGTCCTCAAGGGCGGCGACTTCAGCTCCTGCAAGCGGCGAACCTCCGCTCCCAAGCGGCGCACCTCAACCCGGCACAGCGCCGTGGTAAACGCCTCACGCAGAGGCGCGCGGCGCGGTCTATGGGGCCGCGGTCGCGGGCGCTTTCGCACCCGCGGACGTCACGGCGCAGCCACCGTGCGCGGAACGATCTGGTTCACCCAGGACCGCTGCGACGGCACGCTGGTCCGCGTGAAGCGCGGGGTCGTCTCCGTCAACGACTTCACGCGCAAGCGCCAGGTGCTGGTACCCGCCGGGGGCAGCTACCTCGCACCGTCTCGCCAGGCAGGCTGACGAACGGTCCGCGCGGCCTGGCTCATGTAGCGCGGGCATCGGCCGATAGAGACCGCAGAGAGGCGCCGGCGCTCCGGGAGTGGGCACGGTCCCCGGCCGATTCGCGATATGACCCGACCGAACCTCACGCCACGCAGGTCCGCCCTTCTGGCAGACTTCGCCCGCGGGCGCCGGGTGCTCGTGCCCGCCGGGAAGAGCTACCTCGCCGGGCCGCGAAAGTCGCGTGGGGGGGCGCGCCGCTGATGGCCGCCGTCGGATCCTCCATGCGTCCCGGATCCGCTGCGCCCGTGGAGCGGTCACCCGAGCCGCCACATCCGGACGACCTGGCGGCGGTCGAGATGTTTCGCTCACTCCCCGACGACGCGATCGCAGCGCTATCCGAGCGCGCGGTGCTCCGGCGCCTGGATGCCGGTGAGGTCGTGTTCGAGGAGGGGGATTTCGGCGAGTCGCTGTTCGTGGTCCGCGAAGGCATGCTGAAGGTCGTGCGTCCCGCGCTGGGCCAGAGCCTCGTGCTCGACAGATTGGGCCCTGGTCGCGCGTTCGGCGAGGTCGCGGTGCTCAACGAGACCCCCCGGCTCGCCTCGGTGATCTCGGTCGAGCCCTCCCAGGTCGTCGAGATCGCCAAGGCCGACCTTGATGAGGTCCTCGAAGCCAACCCGCTGGCTGTGCGACTCATGCTCGGCTCCCTGGCCCGCTCGCTCACCCTGGCCAAGGAGGAGCTGGCGCGCCACAACAACCGCCTCGAGCACGAGGTGCGCAGGCGCACGGCCGACCTGCACGAGAGCCAGCTCGAGGTCGTACGCCGCCTGGGCCGAGCCGCGGAGTCCCGTGACTACGGAACCGGGATGCACATCACGCGCATGAGCCGCATCGCGCATCTGATCGCGCGTGCGGCGCGCATGGATCCCGACGAGTGTGAGCTGCTCCTGCACGCCGCTCCGATGCACGACATCGGCAAGATCGGGATTCCAGACGCCATCCTCCTCAAGCCTGGACCGCTCGACCCCGACGAGTGGGAGGAGATGAAGCGCCACACCACGATCGGCGCAGAGCTCTTGGCGGGCAGCCATTCGCCGGTGGTGCAGCTCGGCGAGGTGATCGCGCTCACCCACCACGAGCGCTGGGACGGCTCCGGGTACCCGCACGGACTCGCGGGAGACGCCACCCCCCTGGTCGGGCGCATCTCTGCGATAGCCGACGTGTT
>Ga0208612_1000797_pt1 | contig 13185 bp, 13 predicted proteins | sample AntDryMetagUQ889_FD_188089 | JGI IMG/M metagenome (GOLD analysis project Ga0208612, IMG submission 188089) | Polar desert microbial communities from Antarctic Dry Valleys - UQ889 (SPAdes) | ecosystem: Environmental > Terrestrial > Soil > Desert | place: Antarctic Dry Valleys | collected 2008-12-31 | reverse complement strand
GTCGGCCGGGGTGAAGCCCTCCGGCAGCTTGTCGGCCACGGCCGTCTCCACGAGCGCCTCGTCGGCGACCCGCGAGTCCGCCCACGGCGAGGCCACGATCTCCGCGTCGAGGTGATGGAGACCCTCTGCGGCCTGCTCGATCGACGCGACGATCCAGCGCCCATCGCGCTTGGCGAGCGTCCAGTACTCGTGCAGCGCCGTCGCCCTGCCGGTCTGCCCGCTCTTCGCGATCTCGTTGCCGCCGGCATCGAGCACGTAGTCATCGAGGCTCGCCTGGATCTCGACCACCGCCCGGTCCTCTTCGTCCCTTTGACGGTTCACGAGCCCCATGTAGGCCACATCGGGTGCGGCGTGCACGTGCACGCGGTTGTGCCAGCCCTTCGCCTCGAAGTCCTTCAGCCGGCGCTCCCACTCCACGAGCAGGTCCGGGCCGACGAGTCGCTCGATCGTGGGGTAGTCGCATGCATCCCAGGCGCGCTGGCAGGAGAGGAAGAGGTCCCGCGCGTCCTCCTGCACACGGTCGGAGGCAAACGCCGCGTCGTCCTCGGCCGCCTCGGCGGAGGCAAGACGCACGCGCTCGACGCGCGCCCTGCGCTTGCGGCGCAGGCGCCAGGCACCGAAGGCACCGGCCAGCAGCACCACCGCGACGATCACGGCCACGATCAGAAAGCCCACGACTCCGCCCCCGCCCGAGCCGCCTCCGCTTCCGCCCCCGCCAAAGCCCCCGCCGCCGCTGCTGCCTCCGCCACCTCCGCCACCTCCGAACCCGGAGCTTCCGCCGCCCGCGGCGGCGATCGCGTCGGCCGCCCCGCCGAGGGCGAGAAGTAGGAGAGCGAGCAGCACGATCGATGGGACGCGGCGCATCGGCGTCCATCCTGAGGCGAAAGGCCCGCGCGCGCAAGTCCTGGTCCGCTCGAGCCGCGGATTGCAGCGGTGTTCCATGCCCGCTACCCGTTCACCACCGACCCGCCGTTGGGGTGGAGCACCTGGCCGGTCATGAACGACGAGTCCTCGCTCGCCAGAAAGACGTAGGAAGGGCCGATCTCGGAGGGCTGGCCCGCGCGACCGAGCGGCACGTGGTCGCCGAAGTCAGCCACCTTCTCCGCGGGGAAGGTGGCGGGGATCAGCGGCGTCCATACCGGCCCCGGCGCCACGGCGTTCACGCGGATGCCCCGCTCGGCCAGCTGATTGGAGAGGGCGCGCGTGAAGGAAACGATCGCCCCGTTGGTGGCGGAGTAGTCGATCAGGGACGGGTTGCCCTGATAGGCGGTGACGCTGGTGGTGTTCACAATCGCCGAACCCTCGCCGAGGTGCGCCAGCGCGGCCTGCGTGATGAAGAAGACCGAGTAGACGTTCGTACGGAACGTGCGCTCCAGCTGGTGGGCGGTGATGTCCTCGAACCTGTCGCGAGGATGCTGCTCGCCGGCATGGTTCACGAGGACGTCGAGGCCTCCGAGCCCCTCGACGGCGCGCGCGACGGCCGTGCGGCAGTGCTCCTCCTCGCCGATGTCGCAGGGAATCGGCACGCAGCGCCTCCCATGGTGCTCGACCATGCGCGCTGTCTCCTGCGCGTCGTCGTGCTCGTCGAGGTAGACGATCGCCACGTCGGCGCCCTCGATCGCGAAGAGCACGGCGATCGCGCGCCCGATGCCCGAGTCCCCGCCGGTGATCAGTGCCCTGCGGCCGTCGAGCTTCCCGCTGCCCTGGTAATGCTCGGGCACCGAGATCGGGGCTGGGTCCATCTCGGCCTGGATCCCCGGCTGGCGCGCCTGGTGCTGAGGCGGGCGCTGCTCCTGCTGCTCGTCTGCTTCGGTGGCCACGTCGGCTGTCTCCTTGGGTTTCTTCGGTCTGTGCCACCGGCGTACCCGGATGGCGCGACGGTATCCCTGTCAGGCCTCGTGGCCCGGCTCCATCCGCTTTGCGCGGTGAAACGCGAACTGCTCCTGGCGGCTGTCGCTCGCGCCCTCGAAGGGGTCCAGCAGGAAGGCGTCGTGATCGCCGGCGGCAAACCGCTCGAGGATCCTTCCCGCGAACCAGTTGCGGCACTCGTCGAGAACCGGCGTGCCCCGCGGACCGGGCGACCATGCGCATCGCTCGAACTTGTCGAGGTCGTCTCCGGTCTGCCCGCCGAAGAGGCTCGCCAGCTCCCCCTGCTCCCGCGGCACGAGGTGGACCACCATCACGGTCGCTTCTCGTGCCAGCCGGAACGTCCGGTTCTTGTCCGACAGGCAGACAAGGAACCGGGGCGGATCGATGCTGCACTGCGTCGTGAATCCCACGAGGCAGCCGGCGCGCTCGGACCCCACGGCCACCGTGACGATGAACATCGGGTAGTCGAGCTCGCTCACGAGCTCGTGGACCACGTGCTGCGGCGAGATCACCGGAGGCTGCGCATCGTTGAAGGACGTAGCCTACGCGCCGTTGGCGGGACGTTCGGACATACACAGATATAGAGTCTTTTTACACGTGATCAGCGTAAGAAGGATAGAGGGGGGAGACGGCCTTCGATTAGTATCCGTGTATTCTCTACACAGCTTTTGTGTATATAGCCTGATAGGCTAGATCCAGTGCGCGAGCGCAGCGGCGACCTCTTCCCCACCGACAGCCCGATTCCGGCCAGCCAGATGATCGGCCGGGCAGATGACGCGCGCGAGATCACGTCGGCCCTCGAGAACGGGACGCACCTGATCGTCGCCGGGCCCCGCCGCACCGGCAAGACCAGCGTATGTGAGGCGGCGCTCACGCGTGCAAGGGGTCGCGGCGCCTACGTCGCGCAGGTCGATCTCTTCCGCATCAGCGACGCCGCCGAGCTGGCCGAGGCGATCGCGGTCGCCTCGGTGGCCAACCGCGGAGCCTGGCGCCGGTTGGGGCAGCGAGCCCGCAACGCCGGCCGGGCGGCGCTGTCGGCCGCCCAGATGAGCGCCGCGCTCAAGATGAAGAACGAGCTGGGCGAAGGGGTGGAGCTGGCGCTCACTCCCGGGCTCGCGGCGCAGAATCCCGAAAAGGCCCTCGAGACGGCGCTGGCGCTCCCCGAGCGTGTGGCGAAGGCCGACTCGAAGCGGATGGTCCTGTTTATCGACGAGTTCCAGGAGATCGCCGCCGAGCGCAGGCCCTACGGCGATCCGGACGCCGTGACCAAGCGCATGCGCGCGATCTTTCAACGCAGCACGAGCGTGAGCTACCTCTTCGCCGGCAGCGTCGAGCATCTGATGAGGGATCTCTTCGCACCGAGCAAACGCGCCTTCAGCGGCTTCGGAAGCTTCCACGCGCTGCGGGCGATCGAGAGCGCCGAATGGGAGTCGGGCCTCGCGAAGCGATTCGCAGCGGACGACTGCCGGGTCAGCGATACCGCGCTTCGGCGCGTGGTCGAGCTGGGCGAGGGCCACCCCCGTGCCACGATGCGGATCGCCCAGCAGGCGCACCTTGCTTCCGTCCAGCTCGAGACCCGCGAGATCGACTCGGACATCGTGGAGCTGGGCTACCGAGCCGCGCTGCGAGGGGACGTGCCCGCGATGGAGCAGACCGTGGAGCGCATACGGACACTGCACAAGAGCGCTCTTCCCGTGGCCCGCGGGCTCGCTCTGGGTACGCGTCCCCCCCGTGCCCTTCACCCCGGGGTGCGCGACCGGGTGCTCAAGCTACTGCGTAATGCGGGAGTCGTCGAGCGCCACGGCCGCGGCGACTGGCGGATCGTGAACCCGCTCTTCGGCGCCTACCTGGCTGAGCTCGATCCGATCGGCTGAAGGGCAGGTCGTGCGGGCATCCGCGCCATCGCATCGGCATCACCCTCCCCGCCCGGCTCCCTGCAGCAGGCGCAGGAGGTCCCGCTCCTGCGCCTCGAGATCGGTGACTCGCTCGCCCGCGCGGCGCTGCTCTGCGCGATTCTCCCGCAGCAGCCGGCGCAGGGTGGAGGCGGCGTCGGTCGCCTCGCCGGGGGGCCGCCGACCCTCGCCGCCCTCATCTCCCGCGCCGCTCTCGCGATCCCCGCGCGCGGGCTCCGACTCGCCGGTGCGCAGGTAGGCGAGCAGATCCGCGTCGCCTTCGGGTGTGGCGTCGAACTTCGCAGCCACGCGCTGGGACTCGGCATCCACCAGCACGGACATCGTGACCCGGTTCTCGGACTGGGGAATGATCGACAGCAGAAACTGCAGCCGCCCGCCCGGAAAGACCTGGCGCGGCTCGACCACGCGGAACCTTCCGCCCGCGCGGTCGTTCTCGCGATCGGCGAAGACGATCCCGGGGAAGCTCTCGCCACGAACGATCTCGAGCGCCTTCTGGTTGCCCATCAGGGAACGGTCCCTGCCCGCCACCCAGATCCGCGTCCTGCCGTTGAGGGCGTCCGTGGTCATGATGCCGGCAGTCGTGAACGTCCGGCCGCGCGGCTTGAGGGTCGTCACCCATTGCGCCCCGAGCCCGTCGAAGTCCTGCAGGTAGGGCTGCTTGTTTTGCTCGGTGTCACCCGCGAGCTCACGCTCAAGGCGGAGATCACGGGAACCGAGCAGGATCCGTGGGGTAACGACCGCGTGGGGCTCGAGGTCACCGGCCAGCTCGAGCGAGGCGACTACGGCACCGTGAAGGGTCAGGTCACCGGTGATCTCGAAGGTGTCCTCGCCCGTTGGGGCGATTCGACCTCGAGTCGAACGTGATCTGCGGATACTGCTCGACGTCGAAGAAGTCGCGGGAGCGCGGGTCGTGGTGCTCATCTGAATGGTTCCTCCTGAGAGTGTAGTTTCCTTGCGCTAACAAGTTTGCTACCGCAAGCGTAGCACATGCTTGCGCCCGCAACTTGCGAGCCTTCCAGACGAGGACGGGTGCCGGCTACTACGGCAGGCGCCAGGCGGCGGAAGTCAGGTGCTGCAGGTTCCTGCGGCGCCCGGTGCAAAGCGGGCGAACGTGGCGGCCAGCGCGGCCACCTCGTCGGGCTCCATGTGATCGAAGAAGCGCCGCTGTACGCCGGCAAAGTGAGTTGTCTGCGCGGCGCGCAGGACCTCGAGTCCCGACCCGGTCAGCCACACGTTTCTCGCACGGCCGTCAGCGGGGCAGAGTCGGCGCTCGACCAGCTTGCGCTCCTCGAGCACGTCCATGATCCGCGAGACCCGGCTGAGGCTGAGGCCGGTGAGCTCCGCCAGCGAGGAGAGCCGCAGCATCCGCCCCTCCGAGGCCGCCAGGCGCCCCATCAGCTCGACGCCGCTGAGGCTCAGCCCATGCTCGGCCTCCAGCTCTGCCTCGAGCGCGCGGGTTAGCTTCTTGTGGGTCTCGAGCAGGCCGATCCACGCCTCGGAGTGGGTATCGCTCCAGTGCGCCAGGCCGTCGTCGCCGACTACGTAGGAGCAGGCGCCGGCGTGCTTGTCGGGAATGGTGGCCATCTCTTGCTACAGCAAGCTTAGTCCCCGCCCGTTGGTTTGGCGAGCGCTCGGGGTGCCCAGCTCAGTCTTGACATGCAATCGCGATGTGTTCATCCTGGTTGCATGGGTTTGATCCAGATACGCGACGTGCCTGAGGACGTGCATCGAACGCTGAAGGCTCGCGCCGCGGCCCAGGGAACCTCACTCAGCGACTACGTCCTCAACGAGGTCACGCGCGTCGCCCGCACCCCGACACCAGAGGAGCTCGACGAGCGGATCCGGTCGCGGCCCAGCGCCGGTGTCAGCACCGGCGACATCCTCGCCGCGCGCGACGCCGGCCGCCAAGAGTGAGGTGGGTCGTCGACGCCTCGAGCGTCGTCGCGTACCTGCTCGGCGAGGCCTCCGAACTCGAGCGCGACGGGATGCTCGGCGATATCCACGCCCCCAACCTCCTCGACGTCGAGGTGACCCAGACGCTCCGCGGCCTCCTGCGCGGCTCCAAGGTCGACCTCGTAACCGCGGAGCGCGGACGCGTCGATCTCGCACAGCTCGCTGTCCGTCGCCATCCCGACGTCCACCTGCTGCGAAGGGCATGGGAGCTGCGCGACGCCTGCACGACCTACGATGCGCTCTACGTGGCCCTCACCGAAGCGCTGGAGGCCACGCTGCTGACCCGCGACAGCCGGCTCGCACGCGGCGTTCAGGGACTCGTCCAAGTCGAAGTGTCCGCCTGACCGGCGCAGGACCGCCGCCCACCGGGCCGTGCCCACTCACGCGCGGGCGAGCCCATCGGTACCGTCAGGAAGCGATGGCGGAGCTCACCGAGTCGATCTGGGAGAGGCGGCCGGCCGACTACGAGAGCCACGCCGCCGTCAGCCCCTACAACGCGCTCTACGACCGGCCCGCCGTGCTCAACCTCCTGGGCGACGTCGGCGGCCGACTGATCCTCGACGCCGGCTGCGGCCCCGGCCTCTACGCCGAGGAGCTGCTGGCACGCGGGGCCGAGGTGATCGCCTTCGACCGCAGCACCGGCATGATCGACCTCGCGCGCACCCGCCTGGGCGAGCGCGCGAGCCTGCGCGTGCACGACCTGGCCGAGCCGCTCGATTGGATCGCCACTGGGACGTGCGCTACTGGCGCCAGCCCCTCACCGCCAGCAGCGCGGAGTTCTCGCAGGCGGGATTCCTGATCGAGCGGCTCGCGGAGCCTCAGCCGGTGCCCGAGATGGAGGAGCTCTTCCCGGAGAGCTACCGCAAGCTTTCCGAGGCGCCCAGCTTCGTCATGTTCAGCCTGCTGCGGCCCCTCAGCGCTCGCTGAGCGCCTCGACGAGCTCCTTCTTCGACATCTTGCATGGCAAACCCGTTACCCGGGGTACGGTTTTCGCATGCCGCGATCCCTGCGCGAATACGAGCGAAAGCGCGACCTCTCCGCCACGCCGGAGCCGTCGGGCGACGGTGCGCCGGACGAGGGCGAGCGGCCGCGCTTCGTGGTGCAGGAGCACAGCGCCACGCGCCTGCACTGGGACCTGAGGCTCGAGCGCGAGGGCGTGCTCGCGTCGTGGGCGATCCCCAACGGCATCCCGCAGGACCCGGACGAGAACCGCAAGGCCGTGCACACCGAGGACCACCCGCTCGAGTACCTCGACTTCCACGGCGAGATTCCCGCCGGGAACTACGGCGCCGGCACGATGACGATCTGGGACCGCGGCACCTACGAGTGCCACAAGTGGGAGCAGGGCAAGGTCGTGGTGAGCTTTCACGGCGAGCGGCTGACCGGGCGCTACGCGCTGTTCCGGGCCGGCTCCGACGACAAGGACTGGATGATCCACCGCATGGACCCGCCCGCCGACCCGGAGCGGGAGCAGATGCCGGAGAACGTGGTGCCGATGCTCGCGCGGCTGTCCAAGCTCCCGGGGAGCGAGGATGGTTGGGCCTACGAGATCAAGTGGGACGGCATCCGCGCGATCGCCTACCTCCGGCCGGGACGCCTGCGCCTGGAGAGCCGCAACCTCAACGACCTCACCGCCCAGTACCCCGAGCTGCGCGGGCTGACGCGCGCCCTCGGCGCCCACGAGGCCGTGCTCGACGGCGAGATCGTGGCCTTCGACGGCGAGGGGCGGCCGAGCTTCGAGCGCCTCCAGCAGCGGATGCACCAGACCTCCGATTCGGCCATCCGGCGGCGAGCCAAGACCCATCCGGTCACCTACGTGATCTTCGACCTGCTCTACCTGGATGGCCGCGGCCTGATGGACGAGCCCTATCGCGAGCGGCGCCGGCTGCTCGAGGAGCTCGTGCTGAAGGGCGCGCACTGGCAGGTGCCCGCCTCCGCGCTCGGCGGCGGAGAGCGCCTGCTCGCCGCCTCGTCGGAGCAGGGGCTCGAGGGGCTGGTGGCCAAGCAGGTCGAGAGCCGCTACGAACCGGGCAAGCGCACGGGCGCCTGGCTCAAGGTGAAGAACACGCGGCGTCAGGAGCTCGTGATCGCAGGCTGGCTGCCCGGCGAGGGCCGGCGCTCGACTCGCCTCGGGGCACTGCTGGTGGGCTTCCACGAGCCCGACGGCACAGGCGAACCGGTGCTTCGCTACGCGGGGCGCGTCGGGACCGGCTTCACGGAGAGCTCGCTCGACGACCTGATGAAACGGCTCAAGCCGCTCGAGCGCTCGCGCTCGCCCTTCGGAAGCGGAAAGCCGCCGAAGGGCGCCGTATTCGTCGAGCCCCGGCTCGTGGCCGAGGTGGAGTTCGCGGAGTGGACCAGGGAGCGGATGCTGCGCCACCCATCGTTCAAGGGCCTGCGCGAGGACAAGGACGCACAGGAGGTCGTGCTCGAGCCGTTGGCCGAGTCAGAGGCGGCGCGGCCGGCGGCCCAGCTCGCGGTGGAGTCCGAGCACTCGAGCGCGGCGGCCGAGCCCTCGCTCGTGGCCTCGGCCCGGCCGCTGCCGCGCGGGAAGGCGGAGCTCGAGCTCGAGGGGCGCACGCTCAAGCTCTCGAACCTCGACAAGGTGCTCTACCCGCGCGCCGGGTTCACCAAGGGCGACCTGATCGACTTCTACGCGCGGATCGCGCCGGTGCTCCTCCCCCACCTGCACGGGCGGCCGCTCACGCTGAAGCGCTATCCCGACGGCGTGGAGGGCGGGCACTTCTACGAGAAGCGCTGCCCCTCGCATCGCCCGCAGTGGGTCCAGACCGCGCCGGTCTGGAGCGAGCGCCACAAGGGGGTGATCGACTACTGCCTGGCGGCCGACGTCTCGACGCTCGTCTGGACCGCCAACCTCGCGGACATCGAGCTCCACACCTCGCTCTCGCTGGCCGAGGACATGCAGCGGCCGACGATGATGGTCTTCGACCTCGACCCCGGCGAGCCGGCCGACATCGTCGACTGCTGCCAGGTCGGCCTCTGGATCCGCGGGATGCTGGCGGAGCTCGGCCTCTCGGTCTACGCCAAGACGTCGGGCTCGAAGGGGCTGCAGCTCTACGTACCGCTCAACACCGACGTGGGGTACGACCGGACGAAGCCCTTCTCCCGCTCGGTAGCGGAAACGCTCGAGCGCCAGCTGCCCGACCGGGTGGTGTCGCGAATGACCAAGTCGCTGCGGCCGGGCAAGGTGCTGGTGGACTGGAGCCAGAACGACGACTCCAAGACCACCGTGTGCGTGTACTCGCTACGCCCCAAGGAGCGCCCCACGGTGTCAACCCCGGTCGAGTGGGACGAGGTCGAGCGGGCGCTCACCGAGGGCGACCCCGAGCTCCTGTCCTTCGATTCGCACGCCGTGCTCGACCGGGTCGAGGAGCGCGGCGACCTGTTCGCCCCGGTGCTCTCGGAGCGGCAGGAGCTGCCCGACCTTGGCGCGCAGTAGGGTCGCCGCCATGGCATCCATCGGCGGGGAGCGGACCGTGGAGATCGATGCGCCAATCGAGCGCTGCTATGCGATCGCGGCGGACATCGACAACGCCCCGTCCTGGCAGGGCTCGCTGCGCTCGGTCGAGGTCCTGGAGCGAGACGCCGAAGGACGGGCGGTCCTCGTGAACACCCGGTCCGACGCCAAGGTGAAGGAGATCCGAACGCGCCTTCGCTTCTCCTTTGAGCCGCCCGCGAGCATCCGTTGGGTGCAGGAGAAGGGTGACATGAGCGCGCTCGAGGGCGCGTGGCAGCTGGAGGACCTCGGTGACGGCCGCACGCGCGCCACCTACGCACTCGCGGCCGACCCCGGCCGGGTGCTCGGGATGCTCCTGCGCGGTCCGGCGCAGGACAGGATCCGCGACTTCCTGCTCGGCGACGCCGCCGAGGGTCTGAAGAGGCGCGCCGAGCACGGCGGCTAGGCGCGAAGCCCCCGTTCGGGGCTCGACGCTCGGTGCGTCGGGTCCCGGGGGTCAGCCGCCCATGAGCTCTGCCATCCGCTTCTCCATCTCGTCGGGCGGCACGTCCTCCACGTGGCTGGCGATGTTCCACCGGTGCCCGAACGGGTCCTCGAACTGACCGCTGCGATCGCCGTAGAACTGGTTCTCGACCGGGCGGAGGGCGTCGGCGCCCGCCGCCACCGCGGCTTCGAACACGGCGTCGACATCTTCGACGTAGACGCTGATCGCGACCGGTGAGCCGCCGATCGCCTTCGGGCTGCGCACGTCCATCTCAGGGTGCTCGTCCGACAGCATGATCACCGAGTCGCCTAGCGTCAGCTCGGCGTGGCCGATCTTCCCGCCGGGGCTCGGCATGCGCATGCGCTCGGTGGCCCCGAGCACTTTCGCGTAGAACTCGATCGCGGCGTCGGCACCGTCCACGCACAGGTAGGGGGTGATCTGCGGGTAGCCGTCAGGTATCGGCTTCACGTCCGCCACTGGAACCTCCTTTGGTCTGGTTGGCTTGCCTTCGGACCCTACCGCGCAGTCGTCGCGTCCCGCCGACCTTTAGGGTGGCGTGACCGCATACGTTTGGCGAAACCCCTTCACGGAGAGTGAGAAGCAATGCCACGACCGGTAATCCTTGGGATCGTCGGAGATTCAGCGACGGGGAAGACGACCATCTCCGGCGCGCTCGTCGAGATCCTCGGCGACGAGCAGGTGACGCATGTAGCGACCGACGATTACCACAAGTACGACCGGGAGGAACGCAAGCAGCGTGAGATCACGCCGCTGCACCCGGACTGCAACTACATGGACATCATCGGCCAGCACCTATCCCTCATCCGCGACGGCGAGCCGATCCTCAAGCCCGTCTACAAGCACGGCGACGGCACGTTCGGACCCCCGGAATATGTCGCGTCGAGACCTTTCGCCGTAGTCGAAGGGCTGCTCGGCTACCACACGGAGGGGCTGCGCGAGAGCTACGACGTCCGTGTCTTCCTCTCCCCACCCGAGGAGCTGCGCCGCAAGTGGAAGATCAAGCGCGACACGGCGAAGCGCGGCTACACCGAAGACGACGTGCACAAGGATCTCGACAAGCGCGAGCCCGATTCCGCCGAGTTCATCCGGCCTCAGGAGCGCTACGCGGACCTCGTGATCAAGTTCATGGAGAACGAGGGCGGCGACCCCGACAAGCTCGACGCGCAGATCATCATGCGCGAGACGCTGCCCCACCCCGACCTCTCGCCGTTCCTCAGCGACCCGAAGAGCGGCATCGAGCTGATCGAGGAGGGACCGGACCCGTACGTGCGGATCCCCGGTGAGATCAAGCACGAGAATGCCGAGGCGATCGAGGACGCGATCTGGGAGCACCTGCACTTCGCGAGCCACCTGCGCTCCGAGCGGCTCGGGCAGTTCAGCGCCGGGAAGGAGACCAAGCGCTCCGACTCACTGGCGCTGGTGCAGCTCCTCGTCCTCTATCACATGGTCACGGCGCGGGCGGCCGTGTCGATTGGCGGCGAAAGCGCGCGCACCGACGACAGCAACGGCGCGGACGACGACGAGCAGTCGTAGGGTCACCTGCCGAAGCGGCCGCGCAACGCCATCACGTTGGACACGTAGCGCTCGGTGTCGGGCAGCACCCCTCGGCGACTGACGGATGCCGGGCCCTGGTAGTAGCCGGCCACCCCGCGGCGCTCGTCGCCGCCGGCATCCCGGATCAGCCGGTCGAGGTACATCACTCCGGCGTGCACGTTCTCCCCGGGTGAGTTCGGATCGAGCCGGCGCTTGGCGATGCTTCCCTCCACCCAGCTCCAGGTCCCGGGCAGGATCTGCATCACGCCGCGGGCGTTCGCCGAGGAGACGAGCTGGTTGTTGAAGCCGCTCTCCTGCCAGGCGACGGCGCTCGCCAGCGAGGGCGAAACCCCGTGTGCACCCGCGATCTGCCCGACCTCGGAGGCCGTCACCCGGCCGGCCGTCGGTACGGGAGAAGCCGCCGGCACGGCGCGCGCGACCGGCGCCGGTGTGACCGTGGCGGCGGAGGGCACGCTGCCCGTCGGCAGCTTCAGCACGGTGCCGATGATCACGTGAGCGTCCGGGGCCAGGCCGTTCATGAATGCGACCTGGCCGGCGGTGACGCCGCTGCGCGCGGCGATCCCCGTGAGGGTGTCTCCCGGGCGGACGGTGTAGGCGCCTGCGGGAGGTGGGCCCGCGGCGGAGGGCGGTCGAGCCCCGCCTACCGGGGGATTGGCGCTGGCGGTTCTCGCGGCGGCCCCTACGCCGCCAAGACCGAGGGCGGCCGCCGCCTCGCCCTCGGATGGAATCGTGATCGTGCGGCCCACGACGACCTGCGCGGCCTCCGGCAGGCCGTTGGCCGCGGCGAGCGCGCGGGTCGTGAAGTTGCTCGCGGCCGCGATCGACCACAGCGTCTCCCCCTGCTCCACGGTGTGCGGGACCCCCGCCGCGGCCGGTGTCGCCCAGATCAGGGCGAGCGCGAACGCGCTCGCCAGTGCCCGCCGGGTGAAGCTCATCGGTATCTCTCCTTGTACCTGGTGTAGTGGCACCCCCTGCCGGGGGGAATCCCGCTCTTCGTGCCGCGGGCTCCCGGTCCTTGCGGATGCGCGGAGTTACGGAGACCCGCAACGAGCCGTGCAAGCGGGCCGTAGCGCCGGTCGCACACGGCGTATGCTCGCGGCCTGATGGCGCGCAAGATCCGGAAGCTGCTGGTCGCAAACCGCAGTGAGATCGCCATCCGCATCTTCCGGGCCGCGGCCGAGCTCGGGCTGGAGACCGTGGCGATCTACTCGCGCGAGGACCGCTTCGCCCTGCATCGCTTCAAGGCCAACGAGACCTACCTCGTCGGTAGGGGCAAGGACCCGGTGCAGGCTTACCTCGGGATCGAGGAGATCGTGCGCGTGGCGAGCGAGACCCGCGTCGATGCCATCCACCCGGGCTACGGCTTCCTGTCCGAGAACCCCGAGCTGGCCGCCGCCTGCGAGGCGGAGGGCATCGTGTGGATCGGCCCGCCCGTCTCCGTCATGGAGGGACTGGGCGACAAGGTGTCCGCCCGCGCGCTCGCCGAGCGGGCGGGGGTGCCGGTCATGCCGGCGACGGGACCGCTGCCGGATGACGACCGCGAGGTGGAGCGGCTGGGTGCCGAGGTGGGCCTTCCGGTGATGGTCAAGGCGAGCTGGGGCGGCGGCGGGCGTGGCATGCGCGTGGTCTCAGACGCGGACGAGCTCGTGGAGCAGGTGGCCGCGGCGCGGCGGGAGGCGCGCGCCGCCTTCGGGCGCGACGACGTGTTCCTCGAGCGCCTCGTGGAGCGGGCGCGTCACCTCGAGGTGCAGATCCTGGCGGACGAGTCCGGCCAGGTGGTGCACCTCTACGAGCGCGACTGCACCGTGCAGCGGCGCCACCAGAAGGTGGTGGAGCAGGCGCCGGCCGCGGCGCTCGACCCCGCGACCCGCGAGGAGCTCTGCCAGGCTGCCGTGGCGCTGGCGAGCGAGGCC
>Ga0208612_1000796_pt1 | contig 13253 bp, 12 predicted proteins | sample AntDryMetagUQ889_FD_188089 | JGI IMG/M metagenome (GOLD analysis project Ga0208612, IMG submission 188089) | Polar desert microbial communities from Antarctic Dry Valleys - UQ889 (SPAdes) | ecosystem: Environmental > Terrestrial > Soil > Desert | place: Antarctic Dry Valleys | collected 2008-12-31 | reverse complement strand
GCGAGCTTGACGACGGCGGCTATGCCGCGGCCGTAGAGGAGCTGCGCGGAGGCGTGCATGGCACGCCCGAGCGAGCGGTCGTAGGGGTGCCACCAGAAGTTGCGGGTGCGCGAGGGCTCCCAGGAGAGCAGCTTGATGTTCACGCACTCGTAGAAGCCGAACTTGGAGTGCGAGCGCCCGAGGCCCGACTGCTTGACCCCGCCCCACGAGCAGGCGCAGGCTGCGTGCGAGTACATGTGGTCGTTGATCCAGACCATGCCCGCCTCGAGGCGCCGTGCGATCCGGTCTCCGCGCGCTCGGTCGAGCGTCCACACCGAAGCCCCGAGGCCGAACTCCGAGGCGTTGGCGAGCGCGATCGCCTCGTCCTCGGAGTCGACGGAGACGACCGGAACCACGGGGCCGAAGATCTCCTCGCGCATGATGCGCATGTCGTGGGTCACCCCGGTCAGGACCGCGGGCGCGAAGAAGTCGGCCTCGGGGGCGCCCCCCGGCTGCACGGGACCGCCGCAGCGAAGCTCGGCACCGTGGGCCACGGCATCGTCCACCAGCTCGCACACGAGCTCGAACTGCTCGCGCGAGACCATCGGGCCGATCTCCGTCGTCCAGTCCATCGGGTCACCCACGCGCATGCCGCGAGCACCCTCGACGAGCCCGTCGATGAAGCGCTCGGCGACATCGCGCATCACGTAGATGCGCTCGATCCCCGAGCAGGTCTGGCCGGCGTTCGCAAAGCCGCCCCAGATCGCGCCGGCCACGGCGTTGGCGAGGTTGGCGTCTGCGAGCACCAGCATCGGGTCCTTGCCGCCGAGCTCGAGCACCGAGCCCTTCATGCGCTCGGCGCAGGCGATGCCGACGCCGCGGCCCACCTCCACCGAGCCGGTGAAGAAGATCTTCGCGGCGCTCGACTCGACGAGCGCCTGGCCGACGGCGCCCCCACCGTGCACGGCGCGCACGAGGCCCTCGGGCAGCCCCGCGCGCTCGAAGACCTGCTGGATGCGATGGCCGATCAGCGGCGTGAGCGAGGCGGGCTTGAGCACCACACCGCTGCCGCACATGAGCGCGATCGCCACCTCGCCGAACGGGATCGACCAGGGATAGTTCCACGGGGCGATCACTCCGACGACCCCGAGCGGCTCGTAGGCGATCCCCGCACGCTTCTGCTTGAGGAATATGGGCAGCGAGACCCGCTCGTCCTCGAGCAGACCGGGCGCCGCCTTGGCGATCCAGTGCAGCGCATCGATCGTCGGTAGCAGCTCCATCACGTACGACTCGTTGCGGGGCTTGCCCTGCTCGCGGGTGAGCAGTGCGGTGAGCTCGTCGAGCGAGTCGATCACCACCTGCGCCGCCCGGCGCATGTAGCCCGCGCGGTCGGTCAGCGGCAGCGCGGCCCAGAAGGGCTGGACCTCCGCCACCTCGTCGACGATGCCCTGCACCTGCTCGGGGATGACGGTGGGGACCGTGCCCAGTCGCCGGCCGTCGATCGGGCTGTAGGACTCGAGCCGCGCGGTCGCCGTCGCCTCCACCGGGGTCATTGTGACCGAACCCCTCGAGCTTCTAGCGTCCGCGCACCTGTCGGATGCGCTCGAGGCGCTCGGCCAGCTCTGGCTCCTCGCCGTGCTCGGAGAGCTCGAGGAAGCGCTCGCCCTCGGCCTCCGAGGGCATCATCTCCTGGGGCGAGACACCCTCGCGGTGGGCGTGCGGATAGTCGTAGCCCTGACCTCGCCCGAGCGCCTTCGCGCCCGGGTACCCGGCGCTTCGCAGCGGGCCGGGCGGCACCGGTGCCCCGTGCTCGCGCACCCACCTGCGCGCCCGTCCGAGCGCCTCGGTGGAGCCTTTCGACTTCGGCGCGAGGGCCAGGTAGATACTCGCCTGCGCGAGGTTGTGGGCGCACTCGGGCAGCCCCACGTGCTCGACGGCGTGCGCGGCCGCCACCGCCAGCTCGAGCGCGCGCGGGTCGGCGTTGCCGATGTCCTCGCTAGCGAGGATCACCATGCGCCGGGCTATGAAGCGGGGGTCCTCGCCACCTTCGAGCATGACCGCCAGGTAGAGCAGCGACGCGTCTGGGTCCGAGCCCCGCGTGGCCTTGATCCAGGCGGAGATCGTGTCGTAGTGGCGATCGCCGCCCTTGTCGTAGAGCACCGCGCGCCGCTGGAGGGCGTCCTCGGCCGCCGCGAGGCTCACCTCCTCGCCCTCGGCGGTCTCGCACGCGAGCTCGAGCGCGGCGAGGGCCGTGCGCGCATCGCCGGCGGCGCGTGCGGCGAGGAACTCGAGCGCGTCGCCGGCTACAGGCGGCGGGTCGGGGACGCCACGCTCATCCGCGAGCGCGCGGCGCATCAGGGCGAGCACGTCCGCGTCGCCCAGCGGGCGCAGCTCGTACACCCGGCAGCGTGAGAGCAGCGCCGAGTTGACCTCGAAGTACGGGTTCTCGGTGGTGGCGCCGACCAGCGTCACGAGGCCCTCCTCGACGGCGGGCAGCAGCGTGTCTTGCTGGGCCTTGTTGAAGCGGTGGATCTCGTCGAGGAAGAGGATCGTCGCCTCGCCGGAGGTCTGGCGGCGGTGCCCGGCGCGCTCGAGCACGTCGCGCACCTCCTGGCGCCCGGCGTTGACGGCGGAGAGCTCCTCGAAGGCGGCGCTCGCGTTGACGGCCATCAGCCGGGCGATGGTGGTCTTGCCCGTGCCGGGCGGGCCGTAGAGCACCATCGAGTGCGGACCGCCTTCCTCGAGTGCGGTGCGCAGCGCCGACCCGGGCTCCAGCAGATGCCCTTGGCCGACGAGCTCGTCGAGCGCGCCGGGCCGCATGCGCGCGGCGAGCGGTTGGTCACGGGGTGGCACGCGCGTCTGGCCGCGCGGCGTTCCTCCCTCCTCCTCGAAGAGCCGCTCCACGGCGAGGATTCTCGCAGCGAGCGGGCGCGCGGCGCCGGACCGCTCGTTGGGAGGCGGCAAAGCAAGCGGCTGCCGGTCGTTGGCGAAGTAACATGGCGGGCGTCAGCCGATGACCAGCGCCAGCGCGACCTACCCACTCGACAGCGTCTCCTACGAGGACCTCTACCGTCGCTGGGAGACCGGCAACTGGCGCGCGACGGAGATCGACTTCTCGCGCGACCGCGGGCAGTGGCGGGACCGCTTCTCCGAGCTCGAGCGCAAGGCCGCGCGCTGGAACTACGGGCTCTTCTTCTGGGGCGAGGACGCGGTGGCCGACGGCCTCTCACCCTACATCGACGCTGCGCCGCTCGAGGAGCAGAAGTACTTCCTCGCGACCCAGCAGGCGGACGAGGCCCGGCACGCGGTCTTCTTCAAGCGCTTCATGCACGAGGTGCTGGAGATCGGGAGCGGGAGCGTGGCCGATGGGCTCGCGGCGATCCGGCCGGAGCTCACCTGGGGCTTCGAGAAGGTCTTCGGCCGGCTCGAGTCGATGTGCGAGGAGCTGCGGCGCAACCAGTCGGTCCCGCAGCTCGCCGCGGCGGTCGCGCTCTACCACGTGATCATCGAGGCAACGCTCGCCCAGCCGGGCCAGCGCTTCATCACCGCCTATCTCTCGGATCGCGATCTGCTGCCGGGATTCCGCACGGGCATGGACAAGGTGGCAGCTGACGAGGAACGTCACATCGCCTTCGGAGTCAAGCTCCTCTCCGACCTGCAACGGATGGACCCCGATGTCCCGCACGCCGTGGCCGACATCCTGCGCGAGGTGATCCCGTGGACGATCGCGGTCATCGTGCCACCCGGCTGGGACATGCGCTACATCGAGTGCTTCGGCTACACCTTCGAGGATCTTGGGGAGGAGGGCGTCATCTCGTTGATGAGCAAGATGCGCAGCGCGGGGATGCCGATCGACGAGCTGCCCGGACCCTCGGTCTTTCCCGTGGTGGGCAGTCCCCGCGAGCGTGCGGAGCGCGCGCTGCATCTCTTGCGAGCCGGCTACATCGGCGAGAAGACGGGCCCCCCCTCCAAGCAGCCGGAGGACATGCGCGCTTTCTTCGACGCGGTGGCCATCAGCCTCGACAGCGCCGCAGCCGCGGAGCCGGGAGCGATCCAGTGGGAGTTCCGCGACGCCGAGCCGTGGCACGTCATCACCGCAAACGGGGACACGCACGCCGAGCGCGGCCGTACCGACAGCCCGCGGGTGACCTTTCAGACCGGCTTCGAGGACTTCGTCGACGTCGCGGCCGGGCGGCGCGATCCGAGGCTGCTCCTGGCACGCGGACGGCTACGGCCCAAGGGCGACCTGCGCTGGCTTTGGAAGAGCCGCCGCATGTTCCCTGCGTAGCGGCGCGTATAGCTTCGCCTGCCTTTGTCATCGCTCGCTCGCGTGCTGAACACGCGTCGCTCACTGCTTCCTCGGCAGGCTCGCTCTACGCGCCGCCACGCGCCGTTCCGTGGTACAGCTCGGTCGCTCCTGGCAAGGCTCGCCTTGGGGGCCGCTGCCGGCCGCTGCCGGCCGTTCCTATACTCGAAAGCGTGCTTGAGCCGGAGCAACTCCAGCGCCGCACGACGGAGCTGCTGCAGCAGCTGATCCGCTTCGACACGGTGAACCCGCCGGGCAACGAGCTGGCGTGCCAGGAGTTCCTGCGCGAGCTGCTCGCCGGGGCGGGGTTCGAGTGCGAGCTGCTGGCGGCGCTCGAGGGTCGGCCGAACCTCGTCGCGCGGATGCCGGCTGCGAGCGACGGGGCGGTGCTCTGCCTGCTCGGCCACGTGGACACGGTGCTCGCCAACCCGCGCGAGTGGACGGTGGACCCGTGGTCGGGGGAGATCCGCGATGGCTGCGTCTGGGGCCGCGGGGCGCTCGACATGAAGAGCCAGGTGGCGGCCGAGGTGGCCGCCGCGGTCGCGCTCGCCGAGGCAGGCTGGCGTCCGGAGGCGGGGGAGCTGAAGCTCGTGATCACCGCCGACGAGGAGGCGGGCGCCGAGCATGGCGCGAAGTGGCTGTGTGAGCAACAGCCCGCCAAGGTACGCGCCGACCTGGTGGTCAACGAGGGCGCCGGCGAGGTGCTCCCCTACGGCGACTTGCGCCTCTACGGCGTCTGCGTCGCCGAGAAGGGCGTCTTTCGCTTCACCCTCGCCACTGCCGGCCGTGCCGGTCACGCTTCGATCCCACGCATCGGCGACAACGCGCTGACCAAGATGGCGCCGGTGCTCGACGCGCTCGCCGGTGGGCGCGTCGTGGCCGAGCACTCACCCGAGGCCGACGCGTTCCTCGCGGCGATCGGGATCGACGGCGCCGACCTCGGGGTGGCGCTCGCCCAGGTGGAGGCCTACGATCCGCGCGTGGCGGTCCTACTCGAGCCGATGCTCGGCGTCACGCTCACGCCGACGATGATCGGAGCGTCCGAGAAGATCAACGTGATCCCCTCGCGGGCCGAGCTCAAGGTGGACTGCCGTGTGCCCCCCGAGCTCGGCGAGGAGCACGCACTCGAGCGCATCCACTCCGCCCTGGGCGCAGGCGACGGCTATGAGATCGCCTTCGGCGAGACGGTGATCGGCAACCGCTCGCCGATCGACACGCCGCTGATGGACTCGATCCGCGCCTTCGTCGAGCGTGAGGACCCCGGTGCCGCCGTCACCCCCGTGGTGCTTCCAGGCTTCAGCGACTCGCGCTGGTTTCGCGAGGCCTTCCCCGAGTGCGTGGCCTACGGCTTCTTCCCGCAGAAGGCGATGGATCTCTTCGAGGCGGCGCCGCTCGTTCACGGGGCCGACGAGCGCGTGCCGATCGAGGACCTCGGGCTCTCCGCGCGCTTCTACGCGGGGCTGGCGGAGGAGACGCTGCGATGAGGCCCCGCTGTGACGCCGTGCTCGCCGGGGAGACGCCGCGATGAGCGAGCGAGTCCCCCCGCTCGTCGGGGAGCCCGAGGGTGAGCCCGAGAAGCTCCGGCTCGGCGGCATGGCGCTGCGCAACGGCCTGCTCGTGCACGGTCCGACCCACTGGGCCGCCGCGATCCGCGGCGCGGGCGATGCCCTCGAGGTGGCCAGCGGTCCCAAGCCCGCGCTCGGTGGGAAGGCGACCGAGGGGATTCCGGGTGTGCGCGGGGTGATCAAGCTCGCCGAAGCGGTGGCCGTGATCCCCCTCGTCAAGCGCGCGCTGCCGGCGGCCAAGCTGCCGATGCAGGACATGCGCACGCTCGGCGCCATGGCGGGAGCCGCGCTGCTCGGCCAGGCGATCCGCTCGACCGGCGCGCGCACGCTCGCGCGCGAGAGCGCGGTCGGCATCGTGAGCCTCGCCCCTGCCGTCTTTGCCCTGCGCGGCGGCGAGCTGGCCGCCTACCACGGCGTCGAGCACAAGTCGATCGCCGCCTACGAGCAGGACGGCGAGGCGGTGACGGCCGACAAGGAGCACGATCGCTGCGGCTCGAACCTCGTCGCGCCGATGCTCGGCGCGGCGGCGGTGGGAAATGTCGCCGCGCGCCGAGCGGGACTGGGCGGCCCGCTCGCGGAGGCGGGGGTGGCGCTTGGCAGCGCCGCGCTGGCGGTTGAGGTCTTCGCCTACGCCGAACGCCACGAGGGCACGCGCCTATCGCGCCTCCTGCGCCGGCCGGGCTACGAGATCCAGCGCGTTGTGGGAACGCGGGAGCCGACCGAGGACCAGCTCGAAGTGGGCCGCGCCGCGCTCGCCGAGATCCTGCGCGTGGAGGGGGCATAGCCGCCACCGTTCGCACCCGTCTCGACCCGGCGGTCTTCCGCCTGCCGGTCGAGAAGATCCGTGAGGGCTACTACACCGACGCGTACTTCAACCTGGCCAAGGAGCTGCTCGAGGCCGAAGGGCGCCGGCCCCGGGTCACGATGCAGGTCTTCCAGAAAGAGCAGTCGGTGCTCGGCGGGATCGACGAGGCGATCGCGGTGCTGAGGCTCTGTGCCGGTCGCGACGCACCGCAGGGCTGGCAGCCCGGCTGGGGGGAGCTCGAGGTTCACGCCCTCCACGAGGGCGACGAGGTGGCGCCCCAGGAGACTGTGATGACGATCGAGGGCGACTACTCCGTGTTCGCCCATCTCGAGACGGTCTACCTCGGCTGTCTCGCCCGGCGCACGCTCGTGATGCACAACGTGCGCGAGGTGGTGGAGGCCGCGCGCGGCAAGCCGATCCTCTTCTTCCCCGCTCGCCACGACCACTGGCTCGTGCAGACCGGCGACGGCTGGGCGGCGCACGTGGCGGGGGCGATCGGGGTCTCGACCGACGCCCAGGCCTCCTGGTGGGGAGGCACCGGGGTGGGCACGGTGCCCCACGCCCTGATTGCAGCCTACGGCGGAGACACCGTGGCCGCGGCCCACGCATTCGCCGCGCGCTACGCCGAGCGCATGAACGTCACCGTCCTGGTCGACTTCGCAAACGACTCCGTGCGCACGGCGCTCGAGGTGGCGGACGCGCTGGGCTCCAAGCTCTGGGGTGTGCGCCTCGACACCTCCGAGCGGCTGGTGGACCGCTCCCTGTGGCACGAGCTGGGTGACTTCGAGCCGACGGGCGTCAACCGCGTGCTCGTCGAACGCGTGCGCTCGGCGCTCGACGGGGCCGGGCACGAGCGGGTCAAGATCGTCTGCTCCGGGGGCTTCGACGCGGACAAGATCCGCGAGTTCGAGGCTTGGGGGGCGCCCGTGGACTCCTACGGCGTCGGCTCCTCGCTGCTGCACGGGCAGAACGACTTCACCGCCGACGTGGTGCGCCTTGAGGGCCGGGACTGTGCCAAGGCGGGCCGCCACCTTCGCCCCAACCCTCGCCTCGAGCGCGTCAGTTGATGCGCCGCTCAGCGACGCACCGCGCTCGGGGCGTTCGGTGGCGGGTGCAGCCGATCACCTCTATGGTGGAGCGGGACATGGATGTCGCACGGAGATCAGGGAGGAGTCTCCGCAGGGCGCGCTCGCTGCTGCTGGGCGCCGTGCTGCTCGCGGTGGCCGGCGTTCCGGCTCCGGCCGGGGCCCAGAGCCCGGCCGCCACCTGCCAGGCGCCGCTCGAGCTGAGCAGTGACGGGCGCGCGGGGCCGCTTGCGCTCGAGCGGAGCGCCTACACCATCACCGTGGCCGACAGCGGCCGCCTGAGCTGCGACCAGGCGCGCCGCGAGCTGCGCGGCTTCCTCGAGCGCGATGACGGCCGGCTGCCGAGGCCTTGGACGGTGGACCGCCAGACGAGCACCTTTACCCGCGGCGACCCGCGCGACGCCGGCGCGGCGAGCTTCTCCCTCGAGCGCAGGACCGATCCCGCGGCCGCGGCTGCCGGGGGCGGCTTCCTCGACGAACTCCAGGACTTCGCGATCGTCTGGCTGCCGATCATCTTCATGGCGCTGATCGCCTTCGGCCTCCTCTGGATGCTGCGCTACATGCCGCGCACCAAGCCGCAGGAGATCAAGCCCCAGAGCTCCGACTCGATCGGCTGGGAAGAGGTTGCGGGTGTCGAGGAGGCCAAGGCGGAGCTGCGCGAGGTGGTCGAGTTCCTGCGCGACCCCAAGCGCTTCCGCGCTTTGGGCGCCAGGGTCCCGAAGGGCATCCTCCTCCACGGTCCGCCCGGCACGGGCAAGACGCTTCTGGCCAAGGCCGTGGCCCACGAGTCCAAAGCCAGGTTCTTCGCCCAGTCGGCGTCCTCCTTCGTCGAGATGTTCGCGGGCCTCGGCGCCGCCCGCATCCGGCGCCTCTTCCGGGTGGCGCGCAAGCAGGCGCCGGCGATCGTCTTCATCGACGAGCTCGACGCCGTCGGCGCCACTCGCGGCAACGACGTCTCCGGTGAGAAGGACCAGACGCTCAACCAGCTGCTGGTCGAGCTCGACGGGTTCGCCGGAGGGGACGACCTCGTGGTCATCGGCGCCTCGAACCTGCTCGACAAGCTCGACCCCGCCCTGCTTCGCCCCGGGCGCTTCGACCGCCAGATCTTCGTCACCCCGCCCGACCTCACGGGGCGCAAGCAGATCCTCTCCGTGCACACGCGCGGCAAGCCCCTGGTCGAGGGGGTGGACCTCGAGCTGGTGGCCCGCCAGACGAGTGGTCTCACGGGCGCCGACCTCGCCAACATCTGCAACGAGGCCGCCATCTTCGCCGGCCGCGAGCACCGCGAGGCGATCGGCACGCGTGACTTCCAGGCCGCGATCGAGCGCGTCGTGGCCGGCATGCAGTCGCGCCGTGTGATCACCGACCACGAGAAGCGGGTCGTCGCCTACCACGAGGCCGGGCACGCCCTGTGCTCGGAGCTCCTGCCCTCGATCGAGAAGGTGCACCGCATCTCGATCATCCCGCGCGGCCGGGCGCTCGGGTACACGCTCAACCTGCCCGAGGAGGACCGCTACCTGAAGACCAAGGCGGAGCTGATGGACTACCTCGTCGTCCTGCTCGGCGGGCGGGTCACCGAGCACCTGATCTTCGGGCAGATCACGACCGGCGCCTCCGACGACCTCAAGAAGGTCCACGAGATCAGCCGCTCGATGGTGACCCAGTACGGGATGGGCACCGACCTACAGTCCAAGCAGCTGCCGGCCGACGACTACTCGATGTCGGACGCAACCCGCCGTATGGTCGACGAGGAGCAGCAGTTCATCGCCGACCAGGCCCACCGCCGGGCGCTGCGCATGGTGGGCGAGCACCGCCCGCTGCTCGAGGCCTTCGCGCAGAGGCTGCTCGACAACGAGGTGCTCGAGCGCGCGGACATCGAGCAGCTCGTCGCCGAGCACGAGGCCGTCCAGCCGGCCCTGCCGCGGCTCGAGCCACTGAACGGCGGCGCTTCGGCTGCTCCCCGCATCGCGGCCAGCGAGGGGCTCGAGCGGGGTGGGCGGTCCGAGCCCGGCGCGGGCTGACCGCCCGGCGGGCCCGCTTCACGCCGAGCTCCGGGCACTCCCGAGTCCTAGTGGGCGGAGATCGCCTCCACGAGGTCGCCCACCTTGTCGTCTTCGATGTTCGTCGCGAGGTCGGCCAGGCTGACCACGCCGATCAGATCATGCCCGTCGATCACCGGCAGCCGGCGCACCTGGTGGTCCTTCATCGTCTGTAGCGCCTCGTCGACCGAGTCGTCGGCGCCGACCGTCACGACCTCCTCGCTGCCCAGCTCGATCGCCTTCGTGCTCGCGGGGTCCTTGCCCTGTGCGAGCACCTCGACCACGATGTCACGGTCGGTGAGCATCCCCTTGAGGCGCTCATCCTCGCCGCAGATCGGCACCGAGCCGACATCGAGGTCGGCGAGCTTCTTGGCGGCGTCGGCGATCGTCTCGTTCTCCCCGACGCACTCCGTGCCGCCGGTCATAACGTCGCGTGCGGTCTTAGCCATGCATCCTCCTTGTTTGGTGGCGCGAGCCGCCTACCGATCTTGTGGATGAGCAAACGGGGGCGCCAGGGCCCGCGCCGGTGGCGGATAGACTCCGCCGCCGTGTTCGGTGAGATCGACCACATCGGCGTGGCCGTCGAGGATCTCGACGAGGCGGTCGCCCTCTACCGCGACCGGCTCGGCATGCGCGAGCAGCACCGCGAGACGGTGGAGGAGTTCGGTGTCGAGGCCGCGCTGCTCGAGGTCGGCGGCTCCCACGTGGAGCTGCTCACGCCCGTGCAGCCCGAGAGCGCCGTCGCGAAGTTTCTCGAGCGCAACGGGCCGGGCATGCACCACGTCGCCTACCGCACCGACGACATCGACGCCGTGCTCGAGCGCCTGCGCGCGAGCGGCGTGCGCCTCCTCGACGAGCAGGCGCGCACCGGTATCCGCGATAGCCAGGTCGCCTTCGTGCATCCGAAGTCGACCGGTGGCGTGCTCACCGAGATCGTGCAGCCGAGCGCAGACAATGCCTGACCTGCGGCGGATGGACATCGGCTTCCAGGCCGGCGCGGTGCTCGCCGTGCGCGCCGAGGCCGCTGGCTACGATGCGCTCGTCGCGGCCCTCGGCGACGACAGGGCTGAGCGCTGGCACACGCTCGACACCGACGACTCACAGATCCTGATCGACATCTCGCAGGTCATCTACATCCGGCGCGAGCGCGGGGACCAGCGGGTCGGGTTCTGATCGGGTGGAGCGCCCCGCGACGTCCCCCCTCTAGCCGGGCCGTTCGATGCTGCACGCGCTGGACCTGGCCCTTCTGAGGCTCCTCCGCACGCGGGCCCACGCCGCGCCGATCGAGCGCGGCGTGCTCCTCTTCACCCGCACCGGCGAGCACGGCGTGCTCTGGCTCGCGGCCTCGGCGGCCGGCGCGACGCTCGACTCGGGCCGGCGCGCCGTCTACCTGCGCGCGATGCGCGTGGTCGTGCTCGCCTACCTCACCAACATCGCGCTCAAGCACGTCGTGCGCCGCCGCCGGCCGGCGCTCGCGGACCTGCCCGCTCTGTCGAGCACGGTCACGAGCCTCGCCTACCCCTCGGCGCACGCGACCACCTCCTTCGCCGCCGCTCGCGTGCTCTCGCGCGCGCTGCCCGCCGGGCCGCTCTACGCCTGTGCGGGCGCAATGGCGCTCTCGCGACCCTATGTCGGGGTGCACTACCCCTCCGACGTCGCGGCCGGCGCGCTGCTCGGGACGGCGATCGGGGCCGTGCTTGCGCCCCCTCCACCGCGCGGGTGGTGGCAGTGAAGGTCGGCATTCTCGGTCTGCCCAACGCGGGCAAGTCCTCGCTCTTCAACGCGCTCACCCGCGCCGGAGCCCAGGCGGCCAACTACCCCTTCACTACGGTCGAGCCCAACGTCGCCGTCGTGCCGGTACCCGACGCGCGGCTCGACCGCGTGGTCGAGACGATCGGCGCGCGGCCGACCGTCTACGAGACGGTCGAGTTCCACGACATCGCGGGGCTCGTGCGCGGAGCCCACCGCGGCGAGGGGCTCGGCAACCGCTTCCTCGCGAACATCCGCGAGACCGACGCGCTGGTGCACGTGGTGCGTGCCCACGAGGACCCGCAGGTGGTGCACCCCGAGGGCCGGATCGACCCGTTGGCCGACGTGGAGGTCGTCGAGACGGAGCTCCTCTACGCCGACCTCGAGCAGGCCGAGCGGCGGCTCGAGAAGGTGGCGCGCGAGGCGAAGTCGCAGGCCAAGGACAAGCTGGCCGAGGAGGCCTGGCTCAGAGCCCTGGTCGCCGCGCTCGGCGCGGGCCGCCCGGCTCGCTCTGTGCCCGTGCCCGCCGCCGCGCCCGAGGCGCTGCGAAGCCTGCGGCCGCTGACCGCCAAGCCGGTGCTCTACCTGGCCAACGTGGCCGAGGGCGACTCGCTCGAGCCCCCGCCTCCGCTCGCCGCGCACGCCGCGCGCGCCGCCGCGCGCGCTGCCGCGGTCTCCGCGCGCATCGAGGCCGAGCTGTCGGAGCTCGAGGCAGACGAGCTCGTGGCCATGCGCGCCGAGCTGGGCGCCGGCGAGCCGGGACTCGAGACGGTGATCCGCGAGGCCTGGGAGCTGCTGGGCCTGATCTCCTTCTTCACCGCCGGCGAGGGCAAGGAGGGCCGCGCCTGGGCGATCCCGCGCGGCACGCGCGCGCGGCGCGCGGCTGGTCGCGTGCACACCGACCTCGAGCGCGGATTCGTCGCGGCCGAGGTGGTCGACTGGAAGGACCTGGTGGACTGCGGTGGCTACGCGCAGGCGCGCGAGGGCGCGAAGCTGCGCGTGGAAGGTCGCGACTACGAGCTGCGCGACGGTGACGTGATGACCGTGCGCTTCACCCCGTAGCGGTCTCTGCGCGCGAGCCCCTGTCATGCTGGCGCCACCAACCACAGCCCAGGAGGATCTGCCACATGCCTAGACTCGTCCGGACCTGCGTCCTGCTCACAGCCGTCGCACTGCTCGCCGCCCTGCTGCCCGCCGGAGCTTTCGCCGCGGACGCAGGTGGCCCGCAGGCCCGGGCCGCCAAGGGCTGCAACATCAGGGGACAGCAGCGCAGCCTCGGTCCGACCTACGTGATCCGGCTGAGCGTGCGCCGCACGAGTTGCCGCGGTGCCAAGCGCGTGGTTCGCGCCTATCACCGCTGTCGCTACCGCCGTGGCGGGCGCCGCGGCCGCTGCCCCAGGGTATCCGGGTACCGCTGCAGTGAGCGCCGCAGCGGGATCCGCACGCAGTTCGACGCACGCGCGACCTGCCGCCGCGGAGGGCGCCGGATCTCCCACACCTACACGCAGAACACTTAGTACACCGTCACTGACGCTGCCTGCCTGGCGCCGCTAGCCCCCTAGCGTGGGCTCTGGCCGCGAACCCAGCGAGGCGCGCGCGTGGTCTGCCGCAGCGTCGAGGATCGCGAGCGTGCGGCGGACCTGGGTGTCGATGCCTCGGATATCGCCTCTTCGCTTCGCATTATGGTCGGTGGCGACGATGAAGTGTCGCGCTACCGGGACAAAC
>Ga0208612_1000795_pt1 | contig 13268 bp, 12 predicted proteins | sample AntDryMetagUQ889_FD_188089 | JGI IMG/M metagenome (GOLD analysis project Ga0208612, IMG submission 188089) | Polar desert microbial communities from Antarctic Dry Valleys - UQ889 (SPAdes) | ecosystem: Environmental > Terrestrial > Soil > Desert | place: Antarctic Dry Valleys | collected 2008-12-31 | reverse complement strand
GATGATCCTCTCCGGAAAGCTCATGCTCGAGCACCTCGGCGAGCGAGAAGCGGCGCAGCGACTCGAGCGTGCGGTCACCGCGGTGATCGCCGAGGGCGCGCGTGTCACGTACGACCTGAAGCCCACCCGCGACGACCCGACCGCGGTCGGCACCTCCGAGTACGCGGACGCGATCATCGAGAGGCTAAGCCATGATTCGTGAGACGCAATGCGGCAGGAAGGCGGCCGCCTTCAGCCATCTTGCGCAGACCCGGTATGCGAAAACCAGCCTTGCATCCTGCAGCCGACTTCACACCCCGAGACTTCGAATCCCGCCTCAACATGAAGGGGTCTTGGTTCGCGCGACCGGAATCCGCGCTAGCGGATTCCGGTCTTGCGCACTAGGACCCGAACAGTGAGACACAAGGTCACCGTCGTCGGCGCGGGGCTGACCGGGCGCACGATCGCCCAGGAGCTCGCCCGGCGCGACTACGCGAACGTCGTCCTCGTCGACATCGTCGAGAACCTCCCGCAAGGCATCGCGCTCGACCTCGACGAGGCGGCGTCGGTGCTCGGCTACGAGCCCAACGTCACCGGATCGAACAACTATGAGGACACGGCGGGATCGGACGTGATCGTGATCACTGCCGGGGTTCCGCGCAAGCCCGGAATGAGCCGTGACGATCTCGTGACCACGAACGAGAAGATCGTCGGCTCGGTCACGGAGCAAGCGCTCGCGCACTCGCCTGGCACGATCGTGATCGTGCTCTCGAACCCCTTGGACGCGATGTGCCACGTGGCGAAGAGCGCCTCAGGGCTCCCCAAGGAGCGCGTTTTCGGTCAGGCGGGGATCCTCGACACCGCAAGGTTCCGGGCCTTCATCGCCTGGGAGACGGGGGCGTCCGTCCGCGACGTGCACGCGCTCGTGCTCGGCGGCCACGGAGACCAGATGGTGCCCGTCGTCTCGGCGACCACGGTCGGAGGTGTCCCCTTGACGAAGCTCGTTTCCCAAGAGCGGATCGACGCCATGGTCGAGCGGACGCGCAAGGGTGGCGGAGAGGTCGTCGAGCTGCTCGGGACCTCGGCCTGGTACGCGCCGGCCGCAGCGGTGGCGGAGATGGTGGAGGCGGTCCTTCTCGACCAGAAGCGTGTCCTCCCTTGCACCGCCTACCTCGAAGGGGAGTTCGGGGTCAGGGAGCTGTACATGGGGGTCCCCGTGAAGCTGGGCTCGGCGGGAATCGAGGAGATCGTCGAGCTCGACCTCTCGCAGCAGGAACAGGCGTGGTTCGAAGAGTCGGCCGCAGCCGTACGGGACGTCGTCTCGGTTCTCGGGAGGTCGTAGGGGAGAGGCTTGCCTCGCCCGCCCGTCATGGATCTCAACCTCGAAGGGCGCGCAGCGATCGTGTGCGGCGGCTCGGCCGGAATCGGGCTCGGGGTCGCCGAGGCGCTCTCGACCGAAGGTGCGAACGTCGTCCTGTTCGCTCGCAGTCCCGAGCCGCTTCGGAAGGAAGCCGAGCGCCTGGGTGGCATCGCGGTCCCCGGTGACGTCACGAGCGCAGAGGATGTCGAGCGGCTGGTGCAGGTCGCGGTCGACGCCCACGGCGGCATCGACATCCTCGTGAACAACTCCGGCGGGCCGCCCCGAACGGCTGCTGTCGGACTATCCGCTGAGCAGGTCGACGCCGCGGTCCAGCTTCTGCTCGTCTCCGTCGTCCGGCTGACCGGCCTCTGCCTCCCCTATCTCGAGCGGAGCGAGGCCGGCCGCATCGTCAACATCACCTCCAGCACCGTAAAGGAGCCGACCGACAACCTCGCGCTCTCGAACGCCGTGCGACCGGGGGTCATCGGTTGGGCGAAGTCCCTCTCGCGCGAGCTCGGCCCCCAGGGAATCACGGTGAACTCGATCGCCCCGGGCCGGATCGACACCGACCGCCTTCGCGAGGTCTACCCGGACGGGCCGAGCGAGGCCGATCTCGAGGCGATCCCGCTCCGCCGGCTGGGGACGCCGCGCGAGATTGGGGATGTGGTCGCCTTTCTCTGCTCGCAGCGAGCTGCTTACATCACGGGGACCGTCGTCGCTGTCGACGGCGGACTGGTTCGCGGACTCCTTTGAACGCAGGTGACACGCGTACATGAAGCGCTTTGCGGGCATCCTGGTAGCGCTCGGCTTGGTCGGCCTGGCGGCAGCGTTCACGCTCTGGATCCTCCCTGCCGAGGAGTTCATCTTCACCCCGGGGCATGCGAAGCCGCTTGCCGAACGGGTCAGCGTCGAGGGCGCGCGACCGGTCGAGGACGGCGACGTGTACTACGTGGACGTGTTCGTTCGCCGGACGACGCGGCTCGAAGATCTCCTTCCGTTCCTGCGCCCGGAAGGCTCGACCGTCGTCCCGGAGCAGGCGATTCTTCCCTCGGGGACCTCCGAGGCGGAGCGAGATCGCCAGACGGAGGCCGAGATGAGCCGCTCCGAGCTCGTCGCCTCGGCGGTCGCACTCCGGGCGCTGGGGCAGGACATCGTCACGAAGCCGGAGGGAGCACTTGTGATCGACGTCGCATCCGACGTACCCGCGGCAACCGAGGTGGACTCCGGTGACGTGATCGTCGCCGTGGACGGGGTCTCGGTACAAACCCCCGACGAGCTGCGTCGCGAGATCGGGCGGCACAAGCCCGGAGACGAGATCGAGCTCACGCTGCGACACGACGACGAGACGGAGAAGGTGATGGTCAAGACCGTCCCCAGCCCGGAAGACCCGAACCGGGCGATCGTCGGCATCAGGGTCGACCAGCAGGCCGACATCGACGTCCCGATCGATATCGACATCGATCTCGGCCGCGTGGGCGGGCCATCGGCCGGGTTGCCCTTCGCGCTCGAGATCGCGCGGGTACTCGGGCGCGATGTGACTCACGGATGCAACATCGCGGCGACCGGAGAGCTCGCGCTCGACGGGACCGTGCTCTCCGTCGGCGGGCTGCAGCAGAAGACGATCGCCGCACGCAATGCGGATGTGGATGCCTTGGTGGTGCCGGCGGGCTCGAACGCCGAGGAGGCACGGCAGCATGCGGGAGACCTGGAGGTCATCCCTGTGGAGAGTTTTCAACAGGCGTTGCAAGTGTTGACAACGGCGAGTAGAAACTGCTGAATTTGCAGGTCTTTTTACCGTTCTGAGAACGGGCGCAAATTGCGGCGATTTTGTACCGCGGGGGGTTGTCGGGACGTGGCCTGCTCGACAGAATGCGGGCTGGTCGTTGAGGGGCGGCCGCTTCGGAGAATGACGAAGACACGCTCACCCGCCACCTGCGACGACTGTTACTTCCGGCGCGAAGGCCTTTGTGCTCTTCCCGGGAATCAGCCTTGTCCGACTTTCCGCGCAGCGATAGCCGGAGTGTTGGCGCCGCCGAGGCAGCCCCAGCTCGTCCCGCGCCCGCTTCCGCGCGTTGCAGCTGTTCACGCGGCGTAGGATTCACCCTTCATGGAAGGGCAAGGCGTACCTCCGGCGTCGGCGAAGCGGGACATTCCCTGGACGCTCGTCGGGTTCGCCGTGCTGGCCGTCTACGCGGTCCTGATCATCGTGCTGAACAGGGAGCAGGTGGACATCAGCTTCGTCTTCTTCTCCACGAGGATCTCGAAGCTCGTCCTGATTCTCCTCTGCCTCGGCATCGGGTTCGCAGGCGGCTTCTTGTTCGACCGCTGGCGCGTGCGCCGGAGCCGACTCTCAGCGTAGAAGTCGCGCCAGCGCCGAGATGCCCTCGCTGATTCGCTCGGGAGTTTCGTAGCTGAACGCGAGCCGGACGGACGACTCGCCGCGATTCGAGCCCGGCGGGAAGAAGTCCTCGCCTCGGACGATGGCGACGCCACTCTCGGCAGCGCGCGTCGCGAGCTCGGAGGCGCTCGTGCCCTCGGGAAGATCGACCCAGATGAAGTAGCCGCCCTCAGGCCGGCTCCAGGACGAGCCCGCCGGGAGCTCGCGTAGCGCATCGAGCATCGCGTCGCGCCGCATTCGGAGCTGCGCCCGAACGCGTTCGAGATTCGGCTCGAAGCCCCCTCGTTCGATGAGCTCAGCGATCGTGGCCTGGGTGAGATAGGGCGGCGAGATGTAGGTCGAGACGGCGCGCTCCTCGAAGGCTGCGGCCTCAGCGGCGGGAAGGACGAAGTACCCGGTTCTGAGCCCGGGCGCGACGGTCTTCGAGAAGGAGGATGTGTGCGTGACGAGCTCGCCGTCCATGAGCTCGTGCAGCCTCGTCACCGGGTCGCCCTCGTAGCGGACGAGCCCGTACGGGTCATCCTCGAGCACCGGGAGACCATGACTCTCGGCGATCTTGGCGATTCGCACCCGCCGCTCAGCCGAGAGCGTGCGTCCGCTCGGGTTCTGAAAGGTCGGGATCGTGTACAGGAACGACGGCTGGACACCCGTTCGCTGAATTTCGTGCTCCAAGACGTCCGGATCGAGTCCTTCCTCATCCATGTCGAGCGACACCATCTCGGCGCCCTCGCGGGCGAGAATCTTCAGCGGACGGTCGTAGCTCGGGCCCTCGACGAGAACCCGCCCCGGCCGACGTGCGAGCGCCTCGGCGAGATAGAGCACGAACCCGTGCAACCCGCCGACCGTCAGGACGACGCGGCTGGGCTCGACCTCGTGCTGCGCAGCGACCCACTCGCGCAGCGGCCCGTATCCGCCGCCCGGTCCGTACGCGAATATGCGGGCGCCGTCACGCTGCGCGACCGCGTGCGCGCAGTCCGCGAGCTCGGCAGCCGGAATCAGCTCCGGCGCAGGCGCCCCGCGAGCGAAGGAGATCGGCTGCGTGGACATGCGCGCGAGCCTAGCGGTGTCAGACACTGAATCGTGTCAAGGCCCGAGTGCAGCGATTTGGCACATTTCGTTCCACAGCCCGGATGGCGGCCGACGCGTCTCTCCGAGCCATAAAGGGTCCACTCAAGACGATGGAGAGATCCGGGCGCGCGCCCGTCGCGCCTGACCCAGTGTCTGACACCGGGTCCTACGCGTGAATGAGCTCGGCGACGAGCTCGGCGGTCTCGGTCGGGGTCGTCCCGACGCGGATCCCACGCGCTTCGAGCGCGTCCTTCTTGGCCTGCGCCGTGCCGGCCGCGCCCGAGATGATCGCGCCGGCGTGGCCCATCGTCTTCCCGGGAGGCGCGGTGAAGCCGGCGATATACGCGACGACGGGCTTGGACATCTCGGTCTCGATGAACACCGCCGCCTTCTCCTCCTCGTCGCCGCCGATCTCCCCGACCACGACGACCTGCTCCGTCTGCGGGTCGGCCTCGAAGAGCGTGAGCATGTCCACGAACGACGAGCCGACGACGGGGTCGCCGCCGATTCCGACGATGGTCGAGTTGCCCAAACCGAGCTGGGTCAGCTCGTGCCCGATCTGGTACGTGAGCGTGCCGGAACGGGACACCAGCCCGACCGACCCTTCCCGGAAGATCTCGGCGGGGATGATCCCGACGTTTGCCTGCCCGGGCGAGAGCGCGCCGGGGCAGTTCGGCCCGATCAGCCGGACGCCACGCGCATGGACATAGGCGTGGAGCCGGAGCATCTCGTGCACGGGAACCCCTTCCGTGATGCACACGATCGCCCCGACCCCTGCGTCGATCGCCTCGTACATCGCATCGGCGGCGAACGGTGCGGGTACGAAGACCATCGCCGTGTTCGCGTCAGTCTCCGCCACCGCCGCGGCGACGGTGTCGAAGATCGGGATCCCCTCGACGTCCTGCCCACCCTTCCCCGGCGTCACGCCCGCGACCACCTGCGTGCCGTGCTCCCGGTTGCGCAGTCCGTGGAACCGCCCCTCGGACCCGGTCAACCCCTGGACGACAAGTCTGGTCTCGGTGTCGACGAGGATGGCCATCGCTAGTGGTCCGTCCCGGAAGGCGCTCGATGATCCTGGCGTGCGAAAAGCAAGTCCGGCAAGGACCCAGAGAGGGCCAATATGCAGGCATGTTGGCCCGACTTCCGAGGCCCCCAGAAAGTGCGCCAGCACTTTTTGGGGTGGGACAGAAGACGCGGCCGGACGCCGCTTTGCAGCCGCCCAGGTCGCGAGCTACTTCCGGGACGGTGCACTAAGCCGCGAGCTCCACGGCCCGGCGGGCGCCTTCGAGCATCGTCGCCTCCGTGTGCAGATTCGAGGCGTCGGCCTCGCGAAGCAGGCGGCGTCCTTCCTCGGCGTTCGTCCCGTCGAGACGAACGACGATCGGGAGCTCGATCTCCATCTGCTCGAGCGCCTGCAGGATTCCACGCGCGACTTCGTCGCAACGCGTGATCCCGCCGAAGATGTTGAAGAAGATCGCGCGCACCTGAGCGTCCTTCGTGATTACTTCGAGAGCGTCCACAACGCCCTGGGCGTCGCCGCCTCCTCCGAGATCGCAGAAATCGGCGGGCGCGCCCCCGACGAACGTGACGACGTCGACAGTGGACATCGTCAGCCCTGCTCCGTTGCCGAGCACTCCGACGTCGCCATCGAGCTTCACGTAGGTGACGCTCATCTCGCGGGCGAGCGCTTCCAACGGCTCGGCCGCGTCGACGTCGCGCATCTCCGCGAGCTCCGGATGTCGGAAGAGCGCATTGTCGTCGACGGTGAACTTCGAATCGAGCGCGCGAACCTCGCCGTCCGTCGTAACCACGAGTGGGTTGATCTCGCACAACATCGCCTCGCAGCCGACGAAAGCCTCGTACAGCTTCCCGATAATCGCCACGATCTGCTTCTGCTCCGCGGGATCCTCGACGCCGGCTTGATACACGAGCCGACGCGCATGCCACGGGTGATATCCCTCGAGCGGATCCACATGAAGCCGCACGAGGGCGTCCGGGCTCGATGCCGCGACCTCCTCGATGTCGATTCCGCCCTGCGTCGTGAACATGAAGAGCGGTCGCTTGGCGCTGCGATCGAAGGCGATCGAGAGGTAGTACTCACGCTCGATGTCCGACGCGCGCTCGATCCACACCTTCTCGACCGTGTGACCCCGGATGTCCATGCCGAGGATCTCACTCGCTTGCGCGTGGGCGTCAGCAGGCGTATCCGCGAGCTTGATGCCTCCGGCTTTGCCGCGACCGCCGGTCAGCACCTGCGCCTTGACGACGACCGGTCCTCCAAGCTTCTCCGCTGCAGCGCGCGCCTCGTCGGGGCTCGTCGCGAGCCGCCCCTCGGATACGGGGATTCCGAAGCGCCGGAAGAGCTCCTTCCCCTGGAATTCGTGCAGGTCCAAAGCGCGGGCGAGTCTACCCGGCCCGGCGCCGGCCGGAGCCGATCGGCCCCGTGTGCGAGCATGACACGGTGAGCCGGAAGACCATTCTCGTCCTCGTCGCACTCGGAGCCGCCGCGGCCGGCTTCACCTTCTCGACCGCTGCGAAACGGCTCCAGGACGAGGAGCCGGCCGCCGAGACGAGCGTTGCTGCGAGTCCGCAGACCGTGTCGCTCGACTGGCGCGAGACACACGGCGTCTCCGGAGAGCAGCTCGTGTTCTCGGTCGAGTCGCTGCAGGTGATGTCCGACGGCTGGCGCGTCAGCCTGGCCCTCGAAAATCGCTCGTCGGTGGCGTATGAGCTGGGCGATCCACGGGCGACCTTGAACCGCTCGTTCGGGCTTAGGCTCTTTTCCACCGGGAGTCTCGACGAGGTCGAAGAGCGGGCGGCCAACGGCACGCTCCCGGCGGTGCGTTCGGCCGTGCGCTACGCGCCGAGCCTGCCGGCGATCCTGGAGCCCGATGCGTCCTGGAAGGGGACGATCTCGGCGCCGGGAGCGCTCTCAGCTGGGAGTTGGGTGCGTGTCGTGTTCGGCACCCTGGTGTCAGTCGGCAACCCCCCTGAAGAGCTGGGAGAGAACGTCGTATGGATCACCGATAGCGCGCACCGGCTCCGCTAGCAGCAGAGCCGGGCTCGGCAACGAGACGGGCGACAAGAGCCTCTTGACGCTCGGGCTCCGCGCCGCAACTGGCCGGGACGAGCGGGCCGTCGATCTCGTCGACCGTCGCCGCGTGCTCGACCCCGTTCCGGCCGCGGAACCGCACAACCGAGCCGTCCATAGCCAGTAGACGGAGATCGTCGACGGTGTCGAGCCCGAGCCCTCGCCTGATCGCGTGCTCTGCGGCCTGGACTCGAGGCTCGTAGCACGTTCGTCCGCGGTAGTGGTCGAGCTCGATTCGTCCTTCGAGCGCGCGCGAAACCACGCGAGCCGCATTATCCTCGTCCAGTCGGCCGAGCTGCACACCGGCGGGAAGCACGAGCACGTTCGCCGCGAAGCGATGCCCGCCCTGATGGGACGAGAGCCAGAGCTCACTGTCGCCGAGCTGTCCGGCGAGCGTCCCGTACACCGCGGTGCCGCGAAGCGCGCAGCACGCATCGCGTGTTCCGTGCGCGCAAACGAGGACGAGCGATTCCGCAACGAGCTCCCCTTCGGTCTCGAGATCCATCTGCGCCAGGTCTTCATGGCTCGCGAGGTCGATCCGGCGCACCTCCGCTGACACCTCTTCCGCTCGGACGACGAAGGCGACCGAGCGTCGTGACCGGCCCTGTTGCCGGAGAAAGAGCGCGCGCGAACGTGGGGTTCGCGCGAGCCATTCGGAGACGGCTTCGTGCGCCGACGCGGGCAGCGACCCCAAGGTCGCGATATCGCGCCCCCAGGCTCCGGGTACCTCGACGAGAAGCCACTGCTCAGCTGTCGATGCGGTGGCTGCGAGCGGCTCGCCTGCCGCTCGAGAAAGGTCCGAGCAACGGACTCCTGTGACGCTCACGCGAGCGCAGGCTCCGTTTCGATGACACAGATGAGGTCGCCATCGGCGACCTGCTCGCCCGGCGCCACGCGCAGCCCGGCTACGAACCCAGCTCGGTGAGCCACGATCTCGTTCTCCATCTTCATGGCTTCGACGACACAGATCAGCGCTCCCGCGTCGACCCCGTCCCCGTCGGCCACGGCGACCTCCAGCACGGCGCCCTGCATCGGACTGACGATTGCGCCCGTCTCTTCGCCGCCCAGACCCTTGCTCCGCTGCTTGTGTCGGCGGGCGAGCTCGGCCCACGCGGGCTCCCGAGCGTGCACGCGGATCTCATGGCGACGGCCGTCGAGCTCGACCTCCAGGACACGAGCGCGAGTCTGACCGGCGCCATCCGTCGCGCCCTCTACCCTTGTTCTCTCATGAGACAACTGGTCGTCCAATTCCTGCGCGCGCTCGGCAAGCTCCTGGGACTCCACGAGCCCCTGGCAGGTCTCGCCGGCGATGAAGCACGGAGTAGACAGGAGCGCTCGATGGAATCCGATGAGCGTCTTCGGGCCGTCGATGATGAACTCCTCCAGCGCGCGCAGCGCCCGGCGCCGGGCCCGCTCCCGGTCGACATCGTGGACGACGAGCTTGGCGATCAGCGGGTCGTACAAGTCCGAGATTGCATCTCCCGCCTGAACACCCGAGTCCACGCGCACGCCGATGCCACCCGGCTCGCGATAGGTCTCGATGCGGCCCGGTGTCGGCAGGAAGCCGCGTGCGACGTCCTCCGCGTTGATACGGCACTCGATCGCATGGCCGCGCAGAACGATGTCGTCCTGCGTGAAGGAGAGACGCGCGCCGGCTGCGATCAGAACCTGCTCGCGGACGAGATCGATCCCGGTCACGGCCTCGGTGACGGTGTGCTCGACCTGGATGCGCGTGTTCATCTCCAAGAAGTAGTACGACCCGTCCGGTGTCAGGAGCCCTTCGATCGTCCCGGCAGACTGGTACCCGACGGCGCGTGCGGCGTCGACCGCGATCGACCCGATGCGCTCCCGGAGCTCGGCGTCGACGGCGGGAGAGGGAGTCTCTTCGACGAGCTTCTGGTGGCGCCTCTGGATCGTGCAGTCGCGCTCACCGAGGTGGACGACGGCGCCGTGCGTGTCGGCGAGGATCTGCACCTCCACGTGACGGGGATCGTCGAGGTAGCGCTCGACGTAAACCGCCGCGTCAGCGAAGTAGGCCTCGCCTTCTCGACGGGCGGCCTCATACGCCCGCTCGACCTCGTCGGGAGCACGAGCGATCCTGAGACCCTTTCCCCCACCACCGGCGGAAGCCTTGATCGCAATGGGGTAGCCGATCTCGGCCGCGACGTCGCGCACCTCGTCCACGCTCTCGGCCGGCTGAATCGATCCGGGGATGATCGGAACACCCGCGGTCTGCATCCGCTCCCGGGCCGCGATCTTCGATCCCATAGCCTCGATCGCCTCGGGCGGCGGGCCGATCCAGACGAGGCCGGACACGATCACCTCGCGGGCGAACGTCGCGTTCTCCGCCAAGAACCCGTACCCGGGATGGATCGCCTCTGCTCCCGCACGTTTCGCCACGTCGATGATCCGATCGCCGCGGAGATAGCTGTCAGCGGCCGGGCCGGAGCCGATCAAATACGCCTCGTCGGCGGAAGAGACGTGCGGCATTCGGCGATCCGGCTCGGAGTAGACGGCAACAGTCGAGATCTCGAGCTCGCGAAGCGTGCGGAACACACGGACCGCGATCTCACCTCGGTTGGCAACGAGAACCTTCGTGAACGGGCGCATCGGAGGCGTATTCTCCCGGACGGTGAGCCTCCCGGATCAACTTACGGTTGCGCGTGTCGCCGCCGTACCCGTCGTAGTGCTCCTGTTTGCGTGGGACTTCCCCAACCACGCCTACTGGGCGACGGCGATCTTCGTCGTGGCCATGGCAACCGACCAGATCGACGGTTGGCTCGCGCGCCGCCGGGGAACGAGCTCTCAGCTCGGCAAGCTCCTCGACCCGGTCGCGGACAAGGTGCTCGTCCTCGCCGCCCTCGTGATGTTGATCGGCGAAGGCGTGGCGCCCGCATGGATGGTTGCTCTCATCGTGGTGCGTGAGATCCTCGTCTCAGGGCTCCGTCTCGCAGCGGTCGAACGGGGAGTTGTCCTCGCCGCACGTGACCTAGGACGGCTCAAGACGTGGGCGCAGGCGGTCGCCGCCACGATCGGCGGGTTCGCTGCAGCCGGCGCGTGGAGCGAGGACATCGCCTGGTGGGCGCTCCTCCTCGCGTTGGCGGCGACGTGGATCTCGGGGCTCGACTACGCGCGGGTCGCGCCAGGTGTGCTCCGCGGCGAGCGCGTGTAGCCGCCTGGCGGCATTACGCCGGCGTCCACGGCTTCAGCGAAAGTCACGCGCCTCCACCTCGTGACGGGACGCTCGGGCGCCGCATCGAGCCCGACCCCGGCGCTCGCAAGAGCACGTTCGAGCGCCGCTAGCTCAGCCAAGGACAACGGAGGCGCCGCCTTGAGCCGCATCGACTCAGGCTACGCGAACTGGAGAGGCGAATGCGGATTGCCCATCAAGAGCGGGAGGACATCGCTCTCGGGGAGGTCGAGGCGCTAGATCAAGGATACTGCGGCCTCGGCTGTCAGAGCGCCGCCTCGTACCCGGCCGGGGTCAGAACACGCGATCGGCGTCATCCCCTTGGGGCGCAGTCGCTCTACCATTCTTCGATGAACGTCCGTCGGATCGAGGAGCCGGCTTCGTTCCTCAGCGTCGCGAGCCCCCTCCTACTTGCCGACGAGGCGAGGCACAACCTCATGCTGGGACTCGCAGGGACGCTTCGGGATCACCCCGACATCTACCCCGTCCATACGCTCTGGGTCGTCGAGCACGGTGGGCACGTCATCTGCGCGGCTGTGCATACCCCACCCTTCAACCTCGTCATCGCGCAGCCCGTGATCGAGAGCGCCATCCCAGCGCTCGCCGACGCGGTGATCGGCTCGGATGTCGCGCTGCCGGGCGTGACGGGAGCTACGCCCGAAGCCGACGCGTTTGCGAGAGCATGGACCGCTCGTGCGGGAGTGATGCCCGAGCGACGCCGGCGGCAGCGGATCTATCGACTGACTCAGGTGCGCCCCGTCTCGGGCGCCTCGGGCCGGGCACGCCAAGTGACGGAGACCGACCGTCCGCTGCTCATCTCGTGGATCGAGGCGTTCGCAAAGGAAGCACTTGGCGAAAACCAATCGCCTGCAAACGGCGCTGCGCGCGTCGTCGACGCGCGACTTCGTCACGGCGCGGGGGGATTTCTCCTTTGGGAGGATGACGAGCCTGTCTCACTCGCCGGCTGGGGAGGCAAGACCCCGAATGGAATCCGTCTCGGACCCGTTTACACGCCGCCCGAGCGCCGGCGTCGCGAGTACGCGAGCATCGCTGCTGTCTCTGCCGAACGTCTCGCCGCCGGTCGACAGTTCTGCTTTCTGTACACCGATCTCGACAACCCCACGTCGAACAAGATCTACACAAACATCGGGTACGAACCCGTCTGCGACTCGGTGGAGTACGCGTTCATGTCTCCTTAGATCAGAGCGGGATGTTCCCGTGCTTTCGCTTCGGTTTCGGCTCACGTTTCGTCAGCGCGGTCTCGAGCGCGGAGATCAAGACCGGTCGCGTGCGGCGCGGCTCGATGACGTCATCGACGTACCCTCGCTCGGCCGCGGTGTACGGGTTGGCGAAGCGCTCCTTGTAATCCGCGATCAGCTCCTCCCGCCTGGCATCGGGATCGTCGGACTCGGCAAGCTCGGAGCGGAACACGATGTTGACCGCGCCCTCCGGCCCCATCACCGCGACCTCGGCAGTCGGCCAGGCGACGTTGAAGTCGGCCCGGATGTGCTTCGAGGACATGACGTCGTACGCCCCGCCATAGGCCTTGCGCGTGATCACCGTGAGCTTCGGCACCGTCGCTTCGGCGTAGGCGTAGAGCAGCTTTGCGCCGTGCCGAATGATCCCACCCCACTCCTGCGCAGGCCCGGGGAGGAAACCCGGCACGTCGACGAAGGTCACGAGCGGGATGTTGAAGGCGTCGCACGTGCGGACGAACCGGGCGGCCTTGACGGACGCGTCGATGTCGAGCACTCCCGCGAGCGCGCCAGGCTGGTTCCCGACCACCCCGACCGAGTGGCCCCCGAGGCGCGCGAAGCCGCACACGATGTTCTCGGCCCAGTGCGGCTGCACCTCGAGGAACTCGGCGTCGTCGACAATCCGCTCGACCACCTGCTTCATGTCGTAGGGCTTGTTGGGACTGTCGGGAACGATCGTGTCGAGTGACGCGTCCTCCCGACCCACAGGATCCGACGGATGCGCGAACGCGGGCGGGTCGACGTTGTTCTGGGGGAGAAAGGAGAGCAGGTAGCGGGCCTCCTCGAGACACGTCTCCTCGTCCGGCGCGGTGAAGTGCGCGACTCCCGACTTCGTCGCATGCGTCGCTGCGCCGCCGAGCTCCTCGAAGCTCACGTCCTCGCCGGTGACGGTCTTAACCACATCCGGGCCTGTGATGAACATGTAC
>Ga0208612_1000794_pt1 | contig 13283 bp, 13 predicted proteins | sample AntDryMetagUQ889_FD_188089 | JGI IMG/M metagenome (GOLD analysis project Ga0208612, IMG submission 188089) | Polar desert microbial communities from Antarctic Dry Valleys - UQ889 (SPAdes) | ecosystem: Environmental > Terrestrial > Soil > Desert | place: Antarctic Dry Valleys | collected 2008-12-31 | reverse complement strand
GAGCCAAAGGACGGGTCGCCGCCGCCGACCAGGTACAGGCTGCCGCTATAGGTGCCCTCGGTGTCCAACGCCCCGGTGCCCCGCACCTCGGTGGCCAGCCGGGCGGCCGTCCCGTAGCGGGCGAGCGCGGCGGATGTGGTGAAAAGCTTGGTGTTCGAGGCCAGCACCCGCGGGGTCGTGTGGCGGTAGCGAAAGACCGGCTTGCCCGAGGTGGCGTTGACCACGTAGGCGCCCGAGGAGCCACCGGCCGGGCGCATGGACGCCGCGAGGCGGCTCGACAGGCTCGCCGCCGAGGCGGCGGCCGGGAGGATCAAGAGGGCGAGCGTGAGGACGCAGGCCAGGATGGGGACACGGCGCTGGGAGGCCATCAGGGAGGAGAACACGCTATCTGGGAGAGCGGAGCGGTAGCGGCGGTGGCGATTTCCGCCCGAACTGCCGATAATGACCGGATGGGAGAGGTCGTAGAGCTTCAGACACCGCCGGGGAAGGGGCGAAAGCCGCGGCCCAAGGGGGGCAACAGGGCTAGCCCGCGGTCGTGCACGGCGCTGGTGTTGGGGGGAGGTGGCTTCACCGGCGGTGTGTATGAGATCGGCGCGCTGCGTGCCCTCGATCTGCTGGCGGTGAACCGCACGGTCAACGAGTTCGACGTCTACGTGGGCACGAGCGCCGGGTCGTTCATCGGCTCCATGGTGGCCAACGGCGTGACCCCCGAGGAGATGATGCGGGTGGTCAACCAGCAGGTGCCCACGCCCTTCAAGGACCTGGGCCGCGGATCGCTGATGCGGCCCAACTACTCCGACTTCGCCCGCAGCGCGGCCCTGCTTCCGTTGAGGATGCTCGGACTGGCCCGCACCGTGGTCGGGCAGGGCGGCCGGGTGGCTCTGATGGACCTCGGCGTCCAGCTGGCCGGAGCGCTGCCCTCGGGCCTCTACGACTCGCGCGCCATCGAGGAGTACCTGGGGACTGTCCTCGACGACCCCGACCGCACCGACGACTTCCGGCAGCTCGGGAACGAGCTGTACCTCACCGCCACCGATCTGGACACCTGCGAGCGGATCGTGCTCGGAGGCGAGGGCTTCGACGACGTGCCGATCGCCCGATCGGTGGCCGCTTCCACGGCGCTGCCGATGCTCTACAAGCCGGTCGAGGTCAAGGGCCGCCAGCTCGTGGACGGCGGTATCCGGTCCACCACCAACGTCGACATCGCCGTGGAGCGCGGCGCCAAGTTCGTGGTCGTCGTCAACCCCCTGGTCCCCTACGTCAACGACTTCCAGAAGGTGATCCCCACCATGCTCGGCAGCCGCGTGCGCCGGGTGGCCGACATGGGCTTTGCCGAGATCGGCTACCAGACGTTCAAGCTGCTCGCGCACCAGCGCCTGCACGAGGCGGTGGGCCACTGGAAGGAGAAGTACCCCGGAGTGGACATCATCCTGATCGAGCCCGAGCCCAACGACGAGCTGATGTTCGAGACCAACGTGATGGACTTCACCAAGCGCGTGGAGATCGCCAAGCACGGCTTCGAGTCGGTCACGCTCAAGCTGGCCGCCGACTACGACGAGCTCAGCGCGATCTGCGCCCGGCACGGGATCGAGCTCTCCGCCACCCGCGTGCGCAAGGTGGTGCGCCGCTTCGCCGAGGAGAAGGAGCAGGCCGCGGGGTGGCGGCGGATCCTGGAGCAGACGACGGGGGCCCTGCTGCGCCAGAGCGAGTAGCCGGCTCTAAGCCAGCGTCTTCGCGAGCGCGCTCGGTGATCACGGCGGCGCGACGGCGCTCGATCTCGGCTCCTCCGATCTTCAGCGCCTGCGACACGGCGGACTGCGTCAGCGCGTTCACTCCCAGCACGGGGGAGATGGCGTCCAGCACGCTGGAGGAGGCAGTCGATCCCACGGCATAGCCGGCGCGCAGGCCAGACAGGCCGTAGACCTTGGAGAAGGTGCGCATCACCAGCATGCGGGGCAGCGCATCGGTCAGGCGCAGCACGCTGTCGGGTGGCTCGGCGTCCTGGAAGTGCACCAGCGCCTCGTCGACCACCAGGTGGGCGCGCTCGGGCAGAGCCGAGGCCAGGGCGGCCACCCGCTCCGCCGGCATGTAGGCGCCGGTGGGGTCGTTGGGGTTGCACAGCACGAGCAGCCGGGTGCGCTCGCCGATCCGGTCCTCGATCCGCTCGTGGCCCTCGACGGACACCGGGCGGCCGCCGGCGCGCGCGGCCATCAGCGGGTACAGGGGGTAGGAGGGCCACGGCGTGAGCAGCTCGTCGCCGGGCTCCATCAGCGACAGGGCCGCGGCCTGCAGCAGCTCGGCGGCGCCGTTTCCCACCACGATCCGCTCGGGCTCGACTCCGTGCAGCTCCGCGAGCGCGGTGCGCAACCCCTCGGCGTGGCGGTCGGGGTAGCCGTTGACGCGACCGCGGGCGGTGTAGATCGAGGCGTTGACCACCTCGGAGTCGGGGAGCTCGGGCCACTCCGTACCGGACAGGTCGAGGTCGGGGACGCGCTCGAGCTCCAGGGCGCGTTCGTGCGCCCGCCGTTGGCGGCGGATCCTGTTCTCCTCCTCCTGGTCGACGTCGGCGAACTGCCTGTAGTAGTCGAGCTTTGGCAGCCTCATCAGTTGGTGGGCGCCAGCGTCGGACCGGGCCCCTGGATGATGAAGAACCAGAACGAGAAGACGATCACCACCACCGCCACGCAGGCCGCCAGGATCCACTCAAGCGCGCCCCGTTCCTGGCGGTAGCCCGCCGCTCGCCGCACCAGCTTCCACCAGTGGTCGAGCTTCTTGGCCAGGGCCATGGTCAGCATCAGCGAGGCCAGGCAGCCGAGCATGATCGTGGAGATCCCCACGGTCACCGCGCCGGTCAGGTACTGCACCTGCGAGCCGACCCACAGCCAGCCCAGTGGCTGGGGCCCGAGCAGAGTCAGGCACAGCAGAGCCTCGAGAGCCAGGATGAAGCCGGCCAGGGTGCGGTCGGCGCGGCGGCGGCCACCGGCGGCCACCGGCGGCCGAGTCGCGGAAGCGGATCGACGAGGCGGGCCGACCCGTGAACAGGCCCCCGGATTCGGTGGGATCGGTCCGGGCCACAACGAGAAACGCTAGCGGTCTGCCGGCCAAGGAAGGCAGCCTGCCGTTTCGGGATAGGGCATGGATGCCCTATCCCGCTGGGGCATCAGTTTCGGGATAGGGCATGGATGCCCTATCCCACTGCGGAATCAGACGGCGTACAGCGCTTCGATCGCTGTGGCGTTCTTCTCGCTGACCACGTTTCGCTTGACCTTCAGCGTGGGGGTCAGCTCGCCGGTCTCCTGGGTCAGGTCGTGGGGCAGGACCTGAAAGCGCTTGATCTGCTCGACCGGCCCGACGGTGGCGTTCACCCGGTCGACCTCCTCCTGAACCGCCGCGCGCATCTGCTCGGAGCCCGCCACCTCGGCGGGCTCCAGCCCGTGCTGTTCGGCGAAGGCGGGCAGCTCGTCGGCGTCGACGGTGATCAGCGCCACGAGGTAGGGGCGGCGGTCTCCGACCACCACGACCTGCGAGATCCACCGGCTCTGCTTGAGTCCGTTCTCGAGGTTGGCCGGGGTGATGTTCTTGCCCCCCGCGGTGATGATGATGTCCTTCTTTCGCCCGACGATGAACACGAAGCCGTCCGCGTCGATCGTGGCCAGATCCCCGGTGTGCAGCCAGGAGTCCACCAGCGTCTCGCGTGTGGCCGCGTCGTTCTTGTAGTAGCCGGAGAAGATGTTCGGGCCGCGCAGCAGCAGCTCGCCGTCCTCGGCCACCTTGGCCTCCATCCCGGGCAGCGGCTTGCCCACCGAGCCAAGCCGGAAGCTCTCGGGCGTGTTGACGGTGGCCACCGTGGCCGTCTCGGTCATGCCGTAGCCCTCCATCACCGGCACGCCGCAGGCGTAGAAGAACTCCAGGATCTCGCGGGCGATCGGGGCGGCGCCGGTGTTGCACACGCGGATGTTGTCGCCGAACAGAGCGCGCACCTTGGCGAACAGCTTCTCCTCGGCGGCGTCGAAGGCCTCCTGCAGCTCGGCGGGAACCGGGGCGCCGGCCTGTGCGAGCCCGCGCACATTCATGCCCACCTCCACCGCCTGGCGCATCTTGGCCGGGTCCTCGGCCACCGACGTGGCCAGGGTGTAGATCTTCTCGAAGATCCGCGGCACCGACGGGAAGAAGGTGGGCTTGACCTCCATCAGGTTGGGGATGATCTTCTGCGGGTCGCGTTCCCAGAAGGCGATCGTCCCGCCCACGTCCAGGGCGAGGAACTGCACGAGCTTGGCGAAGGCGTGCGCGAGCGGGAGGAAGAGGTAGACGACTTCGCCTGTCTCCAGTGCGCCCTGTGACTCGGTCATCGTGACCACCTGGCGGTAGTTGCCGTGGGTCAGGATGCAGCCCTTGGGCGGCCCGGTGGTGCCCGACGTGTAGATGTAGATAGACACGTCCGCCGGGGTGATCGCCGCGGTGCGCGCGTCCAGCTCGGCACGGTCGCGCGTACGACCGCGGTCACGCAGCTCGTCGAGCGTGATGGCGTCCTGCGCCCCCTCGACGGGCTCCATAAGCACGATGTGACGCAGCTTGGGCAGCCTGTCGCGTACGCGGCGGATCTTGTCCAGCTGCTCCGCGTCCTCGAGGAACACGACCTCGGACTCCGAGTGCTCCAGCACGTAGTGGCACTCCTCGGGCGAGTTGGTCTGGTAGACCGAGACCGAGACGGCGCCGGCGGCGAGGATGGCGAAGTGGGAGTAGGACCACTCGGCGCGCGTGTGGGCCACGATGGCCACCTTGGCGCCGGCCTGTACGTCGAGGTCGATCAGGCCGCGACCGACCTCGCCGACCACCCCGTCCAGCTCGGAGTAGCTCACGTCGACCCAGTCCTCGCCGACCTTGTGACGCAGCGCGGGATTGGCGCCGTGCCTGGAGGCGGCGACCGCCACCAGGTCACCCATCGTCTTCGAGCCGGTGCTCGGTATGGCGTCCGTGCCTGCTTGCATCTTTCGCTCTCCTTCTTGGGGTCAGCCTGAAAGGCGGGAGTCTAAGCCCGGCTAGACCGGGTTCGGCATGTCGATGAAACGGTGCTCCACATCGAACTCGTCGGCGATCAGGTCCCCCAGGCGCAGGACGCCGAAAGTCTCGGTGCCGTAGTGGCCCCCGGCGATGAAGTGGACCCCGGCCTCGCGGGCCTCGAGCATCGTGTGCTCGGCCGGCTCCCCGGTGAGGAAGCCGTCGAGCCCGGCCTCGATCGCCTCGCCCAGCGACGATGCCGCTGCGCCGGAGACGATGCCCAGGCTGTGCACCGGGTCGGGGCCGTGCCACCAGCCGAAGGGCTCATGTCCGAAGGCCTCGGTGGCGCGACGGCGAAGCTCCTCGACGGCGATTCCCTCCTCGGAGCGCCCGACGAACCCCAGCGGTTGTCCCTTGTAGGAGCCGAAGCGCTCGGCGCGCTCCAACCCCAGCCGCTCGCAGATCAGCGCGTTGTTGCCCACCTCCTCGTGGGCGTCGAGCGGGAGGTGGTAGGCCACCAGCGACATGTCGGCGTGAAACAGCGCCTGCAGCCGCGCCTTCATCACCGGCGTGACGTGATCGGGTGCAAAGGCGCCCAGCAGCCCGTGGTGGCAGAGCACCATCTGGGCGCCCTCGCGGGCCGCCTGCTCGAACAGCTCGAGGCCGGGGGAGACCGCGGTGACCACCAGCTCCACGGCTTGCGCTCCGGGTACCTGCAGCCCGTTGGGGGTGAGGTCGGCAAAGGACCCGGCGTCGAGCATGTCGTCCAGCCAGGCCACGATGTGATCGCGGGAGCCCACGCGGGGAAGGTACTCTGCCCTGGCCATGGGAGGAGACGCGACCGCCGGCGCCGAGACCGACTTCCTGGAGTCGCTGACCGATTCGGGGCTCTACTCGATGGGCGCCTTCTTCTGCGACGAGCACCCGGACCTGGTCGATGACGTGATCGCCCAGAGCGAGACGATCGAGCGCGCCGGCATCCGCGCCTACGCCGACGAGAATGGCCTGACCGCCGAGGCGTGCTTCGAGACGCTGCTCACCGGGCTGGCCGTGCGCTACTACAACGCCGTGGCCGCATAGGCGACCCCGGCGAGCAAATCGGGCTGCCCAGATTTGAACTGGGGACCTCTCCGACCCGAACGGAGCGCGCTACCAGGCTGCGCCACAGCCCGTGGCGGTAGACAGGGTACTAGCGGAGAGCCGGGCGCTCGCACCGAGGCTCTCACCCCACCTTCTCGCCCTGCTCCTCGGCTATGGCCCTGCGCAGCGCGTCGTCGATGCCCATCGGCTCCACGTCGAACAGCTCGGCGCCGGAGCGGTCGTTGACCACGGTCTCGGTGGACAGGCCCTCTATCAGCGGCTTGGCCACGCCGGCGTCCACGGGGGTGACCAGGCCGATCCACTGGGACGAGAGCCAGGGAGTGAGCACCGGCACCGGCAGCTTGGGCCGGGGGGTGCGGTCCATCGCGTGGGCCATGCGGTCGAGCATCTCGGCGTAGGAGACCACGTCGGGGCACCCGATCTGCACCTCGCGACCGGCCGCCTGCTCGATGCCCGGCGCCTCGGTCAGGTAGGCCAGCACGTCGTCCACGGCGATCGGCTGGGTGCGGGTCTTCAACCACGACGGGGCGATCATCACCGGGAGACGCTGCACGAGGTGGCGCAGCATGAGGTAGGACGCGCTCTGGGCTCCGACCACCATCGAGGCGCGGAAGTAGGTCAGCGGCGGACCGTCTGCGCCCAGTACCTCGCCGGTCTCGTTGCGGCTGCGCAGGTGCTTGGAGCCCGGGTCGTCGCCGAGTCCGCCCAGGTACACGACCCGCTCCACGCCCTCCTCACGCGCCATCCGGGCGAAGTTGCGCGCGGACTTGCGCTCGCGCTCCTCGAAGTCGGCGTCCGAGCCGCGGCCCATGCCGTGGACGAGGTAGTAGGCCACGTCCACGCCCTCGCCGGCGCCGCGCAGCGAGTCGGCGTCGGTGACGTCGCCCTCGTGGAGCTCGGCGCCGCCGTCCTGGAGATCGGAGGCCCGGTCGCGGCTACGGACCAGCGCGCGCACGTCTGTGCCGCGCTCCATCAGTTGCCGGGCCAGCCGGCCGCCTACGAAGCCGGTGGCTCCCGTCACGAGTGCCTTCATTGAAGGAGAGTACGTACCCACTCGGCTATCGGCCTACCGGCGCGGGCGCGCGGGCGCCGCAAGGGCGTGTACCGGCTGGTTGCGCGCCGTTAGGCGGGCCCATTCGTAAACGCGACCGGGATTGCCGATATCCGGGTCGTGGGCTACCTTGGCCCTGGCCGTACACCAACTTCCGACGAGAGAGAGCATCACGTGGAAGCATCTCCCGGTCCCCAGTCGCCCCATCAGCCGGCGAGGCCGAGCCCGGAGTCCCCAAGCTCTGCAGTCGTCAGCAGCCCGATGCAGGGTGCGACCGGGTCCGCGCCGCTGGCTTCAGTGGGCAAGCGGCTTGGGGGACTGCTGCTGGACACGGCACTCGCGATCGTGACGCTCGGGATCGGCTGGCTGATCTGGCTGCTCATCGTCATGGGCCGGGGTCAGACTCCGGCGAAGCAGCTGATGCACATGCGGGTGGTCAAGGTCGGGGACGGCAGGGCGGCGACCTGGGGCAAGATGTTCGTACGAGAGTTCCCGGCCAAGATCGTGATCGGCTTCCTCGCGGCATTCACCATCTACATCATCTACCTGTGGCCCCTCTGGGACGACAAGAACCAAGAGCTCTGGGACAAGATGGTCGATACGGTCGTGGTTGACGACCCTCAGGACCTGCTGGACCCGCGTACGGCTGCTGTTTGAGTTTCTGCGGCCGGGCCGGCGCGTCGCTCGAGCCGGCCGTCGGTCACCCGGCGTTGAGTGCGGCGGCCGCCTCGGCGATCACCGCGTAGGGCTCGTCTCTCAGCCGCCGGCCCGTCACGCGGGCGAGCTGGATCCCTACGGCGGCCAGCTGGGATTGCTTGGCGCTGTCCCGTTCGAAAGCGGCTCGTGAGCGATGGTTGTCCCAGCCGTCGAACTCGATGGCGAAGTGCTCTTCAGGCCACCAGAAGTCGACCTCCCAGCCCTCGACGTGGGCGTTTACTCTGGGTTGGGGCAGGCGAGCGACGCGCAAGAGCTCGAGCAGCCGGCGTTCTCCGTTCGAGCGTGTGAAAACAGGGTCCGCTACGGCGAGTAGGTGGGCACGGACGACCGCCGAGCCGCGGCCGGACGGGGCGCGGCCGACCGCCTCTTCGAGACTGGCATCGGAGACCAGTCTGCGGCTTCGAGCCTGCTCGGCGATCCAGCTGAAGCGCCGGGGGGACTCGGCGTTTGCCACGTCGATAAGAGTCCTGGCGGGACGGGTCACCAGCACGCCATGCTTGGTGGCCACGTCGTCCGCGTCCAGGCGGCTCGTGCTGTGGATGCGTAGGCCCTCGCGGTTCGGCCGGCCGGGTCCGCGTACACAGACGTCGACTGCGCCAGGTAAGGCAGGCGCCATGTCCCAGAGCGCCGCGGCAGAGTGGCGACCCAGTACGGCGCCTGGTCCGACTGCCAGCAAGGCGGCGAGCTCGCGCGCCAGCGGCGCGAGACCGCGATGGCCCACGGCGTAGACCCCGCGGTGGAGACGGTGGAGGCGGCCCGAGCGGACGGCGCGGCTGACGGCCGGGCTGCTGAAGCCGGCGGCCCGGAGTTGCGAGTAGGTGATCAGCCCGCGTTGGCGCCGAGCAAAGGCCGCGAGCATCGTGTCCCGGGACCCGGAGGTTTCTCCGACTTGCTCTTCGGCGTCTGGAGCCGCCGCGGGATCTCTTCGCTCAGCGGAGGTTTCTTCGACCGGCTTTTCCCGTGTGCGCCATGCCGTAGGAAGTCTTCGCTCAGCGGAGGTTTCCCCGGCCTTGGCGGCGGTGTCGTCAGGAGCTTGGGGTTCTCCCCGGGTCTTCGGCGCCACGACTCGGCTGAAGCTGGCGCGTCGGGTCCCGAGGCACAAGGCAAGAAGGCGAATTCCTATTCGATGGTGCGTCGATTGTCGCTCTTCGGTCCCATGCTGTCACCCGACGGCCCGTACCGTGGCGGAGACCCGTACCGTGGCGGAGACCCGTGCGTGGCGGGAGACCCGTGCGTGGCGGGAGACCCGTGCGTGGCGGAGACCCGTGCGTGGCGGAGACCCGTGCCGTGGCGGGCGGCGCATACGGTGGCGGACGGCCCGGCCCGTACCGTTGCCGACCGCTGGCCTGTGGTGCCCGTCCCCGCAGCCTCAGTGCGTCAGCGACACCTCGATCGCCCCGATCGACCCGAGGTCCAACGTCAGGGCGTCGCCGGGGCCGATCTCCGGCGGCGGAGCCAGCGCGCCGGCGATGATCCGGTCGCCGGCCTCGAGCCGCTCGCCGGCCCCCTCGAGCACCCGCGCCACCAGCTCCACCATTCCCAGCAGGTCCGCCGACGCCGCGTCGGCCGTTCGCGTGACCTGCCCGTTGACGCTCAGGTTGGCCTCGATCCCCTCGGCCGACTCCATCCGCTTGGAGGAGCCGATCGCCACCGCGCGGTGAAAGACGTTGGCGGCCACGACCTCGCCGACTTGATCCGGGCCCTCGGGGGGCGCCGGTATGTCCACGATCTCGATCGCCGGCGCGAGGCCGGCTATCGAGTGGTCGGGCCCGATCTCGATCGCGATCTCCGGCTCGGCCTGGGCATTCTCGGCACCCGCCAGGGAGTGCGAGCCGTCCGCCCCCAGCAGCGTGGCCGAGGTCAGGTGGCCGACCACCGGCTCGGCCAGCCCCAGCTTCTCCTGCACGGCGGGCGGGTTGAAGCCGATCTTCCAGCCGATCCGGTGCGCGCCGCTCGACAGGGAGGCGCGCCAGTGGCTCAGCTGCTGCTGATAGGCGTCTTGGAGATCCATGGGGGTCAGGCCGCGGAGGCCGCCCGGGCCGCCTGCCGCTCACGGGAGATCCGCTTGACGTCCCACGCCAAGCCCGCCTTCTCGAGCCCCCGGATCACCAGCGCGGACGTGTCGAGTTGCCACCAGCGCTGGCCGTGCTCGGCCGAGGTGGGAAAGGCATGGTGGTTGTTGTGCCAGGCCTCGCCGAAGGTGAAGGGCGCCAGCCAGGCCAGGTTGCGCGACTCGTCGTCGGTGTCGTAGTCACGGCGGCCGAAGAAGTGGCACAGCGAGTTGATGCTGTAGGTCATGTGGTGGAGCACGAGCATCCGGACCAAGCCGCCCCACAGCAGGCCGGTGAAGGCGGCGAACAGCGTACCCCCGATCAACCAGCCCAGGAGGAAGGGCACCAGCAGCCCGAGGGCAACCCACAGCAGGAAGGTCCGGTTCACGAACGAGACCACGGGATCCCTGATCAGGTCACCGGCGTAGCGCTCCTTGCTCCCGCGCTGGGTGTGGACGAACAGCCAGCCCCAGTGGGCGTGCCACAGGCCGCGAAGGGCGCCGCGCAGGCCGTGGCCGTGGTCGACGTGCGGGCTGTGGGGGTCCCCGTGCTGGTCGGAGAAGGCGTGGTGCTTTCGGTGGTCGGCCACCCAGGCGATGATCGGGCCCTCGATGGCGGCGGACCCCAGGGCGGCCAAGACGCCTCGCACCCATGGCTTGGCCTTGAAGGCGCGGTGGGTGAACAGGCGGTGAAAGCCCACCGTGATCCCGATCCCGCACGCGGAGTAGACGAGGAAGAACACCACGAGGTCGTGCCATTGCAGGGCGTCGCCCCACAGTTGCCAGCCGGCCAGCCCGAGGCCCACAAAGGGAAGCACGGTCACCGATCCGGTCAGAAAGCGGTCGAGCGTCTCGTTGCTGGTCGGCTGGACGTCCGCGGGGGACGGCGCGGGCGCCGAGGGCGCGGTCGTCGTCTCGACGCTCACCGCACGGAGCCTATCTGCCGGGTGTAGGTTCGTCACCGATGTCGACGCACATGGATCGCCTGACCTCGGTGGACGCGTCCTTCCTCGCGCAGGAGCGCGAGGCTCTCACATGCACATCGGTGGGCTACAACGGCTGCGCGGCGCTGTCGATGATCGGCGACTACGACACGATGCCCGACCTCGAGCGGCTGATCGAGTACGCCCTCGACGAGCTGGCGTGGCTTCGCCGGACGGCCCAGGAGGCCACGCTGGCAGCCGCCCGATAGCAGAAGGGACGCCAGGACCTGGTGGAGGCCTGACGTCCCTTCGCTCGATGGGTCTGCGGGACTACCGGAGCGTGAACTTGCGCGCCGAGCCCGACTTCAGGTTCCCCGCGCGGTCGCGCGCGCTGAACTTGATCGTCGCCTTGGTGAGCTTGCGCTTGAGGAAGGACTGACCCGAGCTGGTGGCCTTGATGCGGATCTTCACCGCACCGGCGCGGGTGAAGACCTCGCCCTTGCCCTGGCCCACCAGTCGCTTGCCGACGCGGATGTCGGCCTGCACGCGACCGGCCTCGCTCAGGCCCACGGTGGCGAAGAACGAGCGCCCCTTGGACAGGTTCACGCGGCTCGCGCTCGTGGGAGAGTCCACCACGACCTTGGGGGCCGACTTGTCGTCGGACACGGCACCGAGCGTGGCGATGGCCACGGTGTCGTCAGCGGCGGCCCGCGTCCCGATCGAGGGCTGGGAGGCCGCGTTGCTCACCTTGCCGCCGGTCAGATCCACGCGGAACAGGCTCACCGAGCCGTTCCCGCCCGGCTTGTAGGACGCATAGCCCAGGTTGCTGCGGCTGATGTCGAAGCCCGACGGGCCGCCGATGGCCTGCCCGAGACCGGCGCCCACCGTGTTCAGCGTGCCGTCGTTGGGTGGCTCCTGGCGGACCAGCGCGTCGCGGGCGCCCTCCAGGTCGTACAGCGTGGTCGTCGTCGCCGCGGCGACCGGGTTCGTGTAGGCCACGCCTCCGACCGCGGGAGTCGCACCGGCGCCCTGGCCCGGGGCGTAGGTGAGCGGCGCGTCGAGAACCGTCGCCCCCGTATCCGGGTTCACGCGCAGGTTCTGGCGCGAGTCGCTGGTGATCCGGATGCGGTCCGAGGTCGGGTTGAAGTTGAAGCCGAAGGCGTTGCCGGCCGGGGCCGGGGTGATCGGTCCGGCCACCTGCCGCGTGGCGCCCGAGGAGGGATCCAGCACGTAGATGCGCCCGCTCTTGCCCAGGGCGTAGAGCTGGTTGGTGGCCGGACGGGTGTCGATGCCCACGATCTTCTCGCCCGATGGGAGGCCGGCGATCGGGAACGCGGTGTCGAGGTTGCCCGGGGAGTCCGAGGCGAACGTGAGCACCTTGTTCGAGTTGGTGACCGCCGCGAGCTCCTCGGCGGCGGAGGCTGCGGACGGTGCGGCCAGTGCCGTGACCGTCACGGCGGCCGCGACGAGATGTCGGGATCGCATGTACTGCCTTTCGATCGATGAATGAACGAGCCGGGCCTCGTAGGTGAGGCGGCCCATCCAAGGAAACCGGAGCCGGGCCCGTCGGATCGGTGCTGGGCGTCTTCGCCCACGCGATGGCGCACCAGCGGCTCGCCGGCATGAGCACCGCCCCGACGCCCTCAGCTCACCGCGGGACCGGCGCCACGCCACGCCGCGCGGCGACCATGGCCTTGAGCGTGGCCCGGGCGGTGTGCTCGGGCCTCCAGCCGAGCTGCTCGCGGGCTCGATCGACCTTCATCAGCATCGGCCGGCGTACGGCATGGATCCAGGAGACCGACTCGGGCGCCCGGGGAAGCCAGTCCACCAGCCCGGCGGTGGCGCCCACGGCGCGCTTGGGGATCGGCACGGAGTACCAGCCCAGCTCGTCGGCGATGTCGGACATCTTCAGCGTGCCGCGCCCCGCCAGGTTGTAGGGCCCCGGCTCGCCCAGCCCCCGCACGCCGGCCAAGAAAGCCGAAGCAACGTCGTCCTCGTGCACCAGCTGCAGTCTCACGCCGGGATCGGGGATCACCGGCTTGAGCATGGGCATGGACGACAGCAGGCCCACCACGGCGTCGGGCACGGCGCCGGACAGGCGGAAGTAGGGCATCTTGTCGAGCAGGTTCTGCGCCCGCGGGCCCGAGACGATGCAGGGCCGGAACACGTACGCCGCGGTGCGCTGATGGCGCAGCATGATCTCGGCCAGCACGGCTTCGACCTCGGCCTTCTGGGCGGAGTAGAAGTGCTCGGCGCTGCCGCGGGTGGGCACCTCCTCGGTCAGCCACGCGGGGTTGTCGGCGTGGAAGCCGTAGGCGGCGACGCTGGAGGCGTAGCAGATGCGCTGCGCGCCGGCCTTCGCCGCGGCCTCGAACACCGCACGCGAGCCGTCCACGTTGATGGCTCGGGTCCGGTCGCCTTCGCCCATCAGCGAGAAAGCCAG
>Ga0208612_1000793_pt1 | contig 13290 bp, 12 predicted proteins | sample AntDryMetagUQ889_FD_188089 | JGI IMG/M metagenome (GOLD analysis project Ga0208612, IMG submission 188089) | Polar desert microbial communities from Antarctic Dry Valleys - UQ889 (SPAdes) | ecosystem: Environmental > Terrestrial > Soil > Desert | place: Antarctic Dry Valleys | collected 2008-12-31 | reverse complement strand
CGAGGCGGTCGTGCGCTCCACGACGACGGAGGAGCTCCGCCGCTTCCACTCCGACCACGTCGTGGGCGGCGGTGCGGTGCTGGTCATCGCGGGAGGCGCTGGTGCGGCCACCGCGATCGATGCGGTGAACGAGGCGTTCGCGGAGTGGCCTGCCGGGCGCGCGCGACCGGCGGCGGCCGCTCTGCCCTCGGTGCTGTCGGCGACCGTGCGGCGCGATGTCGTGGTGCCGGACAAGACACAATGCGACGTGGTGCTCGGCTGGCACGGTCTCCCGCGCAAGGATCCGCGGTATGTGGCGGCGCGCGTCACGAACATGGTGTTCGCGGCGGATACGTTCGCGAGCCGCGCCGGGAACGTCGTCCGCGACCAGCTTGGCCTGGCGTACTACGTCTTCTCCACGCTCGGGTCGACGCGCGTTGCCTCACCCTGGCTCGTGCGCATGGGTGTCAACCCGGAGAACGTCACACGAGCGGTCGGCACCACCTTCGACGAGCTGCGTCGGATGCACGAGGGCGATATCGCCGAAGATGATCTCGCGCTCGCGAAAGACAAGCTGGTCGGCGAGCTCGACGTCGCGCTCGAGAGCCCGGGAGGAGTGGCGCAGCTGGTGCTGGAGGCGGAGCTCTTCGATCTCGGCGATGACCACTTCGAGCGGTACCCTCGAGAGCTGCGCGCCGTGACGAAGGACCAGGTCGTGGAGACGACGCGCTCGTTCCTTCCGCTCGACCGCTACGCACTGGCGGTGGCTGGGCCGCCGCTGCCGGCATGACCGGCGGGACCATGGAGCTCCTCGACCGGGCCAAGATCGTGGACGTGGAGACCTTCGCGGCGAACGGAGCGAGGCACCGTGTACCCACCCTTCGCCTGGAGGTCATCCGATGAGGAACGCGATGGACCGCATCACGCGCCAGGACCTCGAGTACCTCGAGTCGCTGCACGGCGGGTTGCCCGAAGTGTTCAGCGCGCTCGACGCCGACGGCGGCCGCGACGACATCCCGATCGTCGGCACGTCCGTCGGCAGGCTGCTGCACGTGCTCGTCCGCGCCAGCGGTGCCCGGAGGGTCGTCGAGGTCGGCACGGCGATCGGCTACTCCGCGCTCTGGATCGCGACTGCGCTGCCCCGTGACGGCCAGCTGATCACGATCGATCCCGACCGCGAGCGCACCGATCGGGCACGTGCGTTTTGGGATCGCGCCGGGGTGGGCGATCTCATCCGGGTGGTGAACGCACCGGCGTTGGACGTTTTGCCGACGCTGGAGGGCCCGTTCGACTTCGCGTTCATCGACGCTCTAAAGCACGAGTACGCGGGGTATCTCGGCCACGTGGTCGGCCTCCTACGCGGCGGCGGCACCGTTGCCGTGGACAACCTGCTGTGGAGCGGGCGGACCTCGGGCTCGGCGCCTGACGACGGCTCGACTGACACGCGCGCTCTGAAGGAGTTCAACGCGACGTTCGTCGCTCACCGCGAGCTCGACGCAGTGATCCTCCCCGTCGGCGACGGCGTCGGCGTCGGCGTGAAGCGTTAGGAGCAAGCGAGCATCAGGCCCGCGTGGACCTCCTCGCGCGCGGAGCCGGTATCGACCCAGCGCGGTTCCGGGCCCCCCGGGGCGAGCCGGTGTGGTGAGATGACATCGCGTCGGCCGCGCTCCGGCGCGCTGTTCCTCGCCGTCCTCCTTGTCACGGTAGGCGCCGCCCCGGCCGGCGGCCGCGAGCCGGCTGCTCTGCTCGTCATCCACACCGTGCCGGTCGCGCACGTGAGCCAGCTCGCCGAGCCCGCCCCGATCTGGTGGCGGGCCGGTGCGACGCCGTACTGCGCGGCGGCCGCAAGCCTCAGCGTGATGGCGAGCTTCGGCGTCGCATTCCCCAGCTCACCACTCAGGACGACGTTCGATATCGGCCGTCAGGGCAATACGACGACCGATCCAGGTCTCGACCCCAACGGCATCTCGTATCTCATGCGCTCTTACGGCGGTGAGGGCCGCATCCACGCCCTCGCCGATCGCGGGACGGCGCTTCACGAGCTCGTCGGGCGCCTGAACGCCTCGGTCCCGGTCGTCGCCCTCACGCAAGCGGGCAATCACACCGTCACGGTGTTCGGGTATGAGGCCCTCGCGGGAGGGTCCGTCACGGGGCTGTACGTCGCAGATCCACTCAGCGGTTTCATGGGCAGAGTGGGGATCGAATCCTGGCAGTGGGACCACTTGTGGATGGGTAGCGCCTTCGCGGCTGCGGGACCGGATTGGCAGGGCCGCTTCGTCTTCGTCTCCTACCGCGAGTGGCGCAGCGCCGCTCCGGTCGCGTCGGCGAGCGCGACTGCGTCGCGGCCCGTGTCGGTCGCCCCGACACTTGCCTCCCGCTGGCTTGCACAGTCGCCCTATCCGACGCTCGCACGTGGCGAGGTCGCCATGGTCACCGTCAGCTTCCGCAACACCGGGACGCTTGCTTGGGTCAAGGGGACGCCGACCGAGGCGCGGCTCGGCATCGTGGAGGACTCGACACTTCTCGCGGAGCTCGGCTTCGCGTCGACGTGGGTCCTCCCCTCGCGTCCCGCGGTCCAGTACCAGAGGAACGTCGCGCCGAACGAGATCGCGACCTTCAACTTCAACGTACGGGCCGGGCAGCAGGGGGTCTGGGTCATGCGTCTGCGCCCCGTCGTTGACGGCGTCGCCTGGCTCGACGACGAGGGCGTCTACGTCACCGTCACCGTGAAGTAGGGCGGATCAGATCGGCAGCGTCACCAGGCGGCCCACGCGCTGCACAAGCCCTTCGGTGACGAGCGCGGTGATGAGGCGCGGCACCCGTACGTCCTGAAGGTGTCCTCGCAGCGCTGCCGCTGTCAGGCCACTCGGCGCCTCGCGAAGCATCGCGAGGATGGATCCCCGCACGCGACGGTCGCTCGTGGCGAAGGCCGCGCGCTTCCGGGGCCTGCTCGGGGCCACGCCGGCCGCGCGCGCCCGGCACATCCCGTTCAGTGGGCACTCGCCGCAGCGCGGCGCCCGGGCGGTGCACACCGTCGCTCCGAGATCCATGAGGGCATGATGCCAACGGGCGCTGTTGCCTCGCGGAAGCAGCTGCGCGTCGAGCGCCTCGGCCTGGCGGAGGGGGATCGAGTCGCCGCGCTCGACACGCCCAAGCACTCGCGCGATGTTCACGTCGGCGAAGGCCTCATCGTGGCCGTAGGCGAAGCACGTTACCGCGCCGGCGGTGTAACGACCGATCCCCGCCAGCGTGTCGAGCTCGTCCCGCGTCGCGGGGAGCGTCTTGGGATGTGCCCGTGCCGTGGCGTGCAGGTCCCGCGCACGTCGCGGGTACCCGAGCCCGCCCCAGACGCGGAGCACCTCACCGAACGGTGTGGCCGCGAGCGCGGCAAGTGTCGGGAAGTGCTCGAGGAACGCGGTATACGCGGGCAACACCCGTGCGACCTGTGTCTGCTGCAGCATGATCTCGGACACCAGGACCGCGTATGGGTCCGTGGTCCTCCGCCACGGAAGATCCCTCCCCGCGCGTGCGTACCAGCGCGTTACCCGGCGCCGGAGGTCCGCGCGTCGGTCGACGGGGCTGTACAATTCGCACACGCAACACTACGGCGCACAGGTGCTGAGGGGCCCGCCCCTCGGTGCCTTTTGTTTCGGAGGCACCACATGAACCAAGATAAGCCCGTTCCGATCTCGGCCGATGGCCTGAAGAAGCTGGAGGCGGAGCTCAACGAGCTCCGAACGGTCAAGCGGCAGGAGGTCGCCGACCGGATCCACGCGGCGATGGAGTTCGGCGACTACTCCGAGAACTCCGAGCTTGAACAGGCGAAGAACGACCAGGCGTTCCTCGAGGGCCGCATCATGACGCTCGAGCAGATGGTGAAGAACGCCGTCGTGATCGACGAGAACGGTCACCATGACAAGGTGGAGATCGGGAGCCACGTGAGGCTCGACCTCGACGGCGAGACCGTCGAATACGTGATCGTCGGCTCGGCCGAGGCCGCTCCGGCGAAGGGGCGTATCAGCAACGAGTCACCGGTCGGGAAGGCACTGCTCGGTCACCACACGGGCGACACGGTCAGCGTCTTGGTGCCCAAAGGCGCCGTGCAGATGAAGGTTCTGGCGGTCAGTTGATCCCTGGTCCCTGGCCGACTTCGTCTGCGCAGGCTCGCAGGGGTCCGCGGCTCGGTCGGGCAAAGCCCTCCCTCGCCTGAACAGCCCCTGAAGCCTTTCGGCGAGGTTCGCTACGTTGGGCCGATCGTGAGGGAAGCGAGGGCGGCTCGCGAGCTGTTCTGGGCCGACGCTGAGGCGCGCCTCCTCGATCCCGCCGTGGCCCACGTCATACGTGACTCGAAGACGCCGTCCGGTACCGTGCCGGTGTCGAGCTTGCGTGGGCCGATCATCACCGACGCGCTCTACCGGACGTTCCGGCGGCGCGGCCTCCGGGTCCGATTCGTGTACACGATCGACGACTACGACCCGATGGACTCGCAGACCATGCGCCAGAACGAGGCGACGCGCGAGCACATGGGGAAGCCGTTCGCGACGATCCCGTCCCCGGATCCGGCTTACGCCGGCGACTGGGCGGATTATCACGCCGGCCGCTTCGTCGCCACATTCGCGGATCTCGGTATCCGGCCCGAGTTCTTCCGGATGCGCGATCTCTACCGGGACGGAAAGCTGGATCGTGCGATCGACCTGGTCCTGCGGCACGCCGAGACGATCCGTGGCATCCATGCACGTGTGGCGAACGTGCACCATGAGGAGGGCTGGCTGCCGATCTCGATGATCTGCGAGCGCTGCGGCAGGATCGGCACGACGATCGCGACCGGCTACGACGGGGAGACCGTCGCATATGAGTGCAGGCCGGACTACGTCACGTGGGCCGACGGGTGCGGGAACCGTGGGCGGCTCTCCCCGTTCAAGGGCGCGTCGAAGCTGCTCTGGAACGAGCAGTGGTGCGCGCAGTGGGACTACTTCGGAGTGACGTATGAGGAGGGCGGCAAGGATCTCCTGACGGCGGGCGGCTCACGCGAGCGGTCGAACGAGATCTATCGCGCGGTGTGGCGGCGCGAGCCACCCGCGGGCCTCATGCACGAGTTCTTCCTGCTGGGCGGCAGGAAGATGTCGACATCCAAGGGCATCGGCGCGTCCGCGCATGACATGGTGGCCCTGCTTCCGGGAGAGATCATCAGGTTCCTGATGCTGCGCACGCCGCCGCGGCGCGCGCTCGAGTTCGATCCAGCCGGGAACACGCTGCCGAAGCTGTACGACGAGTACGACCGCTGCGCCGATGAGTACCTGCGCGATCCCGAGACGGACCTCGCGAAGGCATGGTGGCTCGCCCAGCTGTCGGCCGATGCGCAGCCCATCGCCTTTCGTCTCCGCTTCTCGCTGCTTGCCGACTGGCTCCAGATACCGAGCGTCGATCCGCATCGTGAGGCTCGTGCGCGGAAAGGCTCATCGCTCTCCGAGCTGGAGGACCGCGAGCTCAGGCGTCGCCTCGACGTGGCTCGTTCATGGCTCGAGCGGTGGGCTCCGGATGAGGCGACGTTCGGGATCGCGACCGACCTGCCGCCGCTCACGCTCACCGATCTGCAGCGCGCCTACCTGCGCGGGGTGGCGAAGCTCGTCGGCGTGATCGCCGACCCGGAGGCCATGCAGGAGGAGCTGTACGAGGCGGCAAAGCGCGTCGGCATCGTCACGCCGGAGGGGAAGGTCTCGAAGGACGCGTTCGCCGCCCTCTACAGTGCGCTCATCGGCAAGCCGAACGGACCTCGCGCTGGATGGCTGCTGACGGCCCTCGACGCCCCGTTCGTCCGAAAGCGGCTGGAGGATGCGGCCGCCGCATGAAGGGCAAGCTGCCCGTCGCGATCATCTGGCACATGCACCAGCCGTATTACAAGCACCCCCAGACGGGCGAGTTCGTGCTGCCCTGGGTGCGGCTCCACGCCTCGAAGGACTACCTCCACATGGCGCGGCTGCTCCACGAGTTCCCCGGCGTCCGGGCGAACTTCACGATGGTGCCGAGCCTGCGCGATCAGCTCGAGGACTACGCGGGTGGCGCCGAGGACGAGGACGTCCGCCTCACGATGCGCACGGTCGAGGCGCCGCTGCGGCCGGAGGAGAAGTGGCACATGCTCCGGCGCTTCTTCTCGATCCACGGGAACGTGATCCACCAGCACGAGGAGTACCTTCGCCTACTACACCTCGCGATGTCCGTCGGCAGCCGGGTGGAGCTTCTCTCGGACGAGTACTTCGTGGACCTCGCGCTGTGGTTCAACCTCGCCTGGATCGATCCCGACGACATCCGCGGCGACGCCCGGCTCGAGGAGCTCCGCACGCGCAAGTACCGCTTCAGCCGGGAGGACGTCCGCTATGTGATCGGCCGCCAGCGCTTCATGGCGTCGGGCGTCCCGCATCTCTATCAGCGGCTCGAGCGCGAAGGTCAGGTCGAGCTCCTCACGACGCCGTACTACCACCCGATCCTGCCGCTGCTCATCGACTCTGATGCCGCCGCGCGCTCTGACCCCGACGCGATCATTCCGGATCCGCCGTTCCGGTACGGCGAGGACGCCGCGTACCAGCTCGACGAAGCCGTCGCCTCCCACCGGCGCGCGCTCGGTCGGCGCCCCCGTGGCGTGTGGCCGTCGGAAGGGTCGGTCTCGCCTGAGGTCGCCGACGCGATCACGGCGGCCGGCCTCGAGTGGTTCGCGTCGGACGAGGGCGTGCTCTCGCGCTCCATCGGTGTCGAGCTCCATCGCGACGAGATCGGCGCTCTCGCGGAGCCGTGGCACCTGTACCGGCCGTACCGGCTGCCGCAGGGCGGCGCCGCGATCTTCCGCGACCATGTGTTATCCGACCGGATAGGGTTCGCCTACGGTCAGATGAGCCCGAATGACGCCGTCGGCGATTTCCTCTGGAAGCTCGAGCGCGCACGTGAGCGTCTACCGGACGATGGTGGGCCGTGGCTTGCCACGATCATCCTCGACGGCGAGAACGCCTGGGAGGCATATCCGAACAACGGGAACGATTTCCTGCGACGTTTCTATGGTGCCCTCGAGGCCCACGAGCGGTTCGAGACCGTTCGCGTGAGTGAGTTCCTGGATCGCAACCCACCTCAGGTCGAGCTCCCGCGCCTCCACTCGGGATCGTGGATCGACGCGAACTACCGCGTCTGGATCGGGGAGCCGGCGCACGCCCGCGCCTGGAGGGCACTCGAGCGGACGCGCCGGTTCGCTCGAGCGCAATGGGGCGGGATCCGCGAGATGCCTCCGAGTGTCCGCCGCCCGTTGCTCGTCGCCGAGGGCAGCGACTGGTTCTGGTGGTACTCGAGCCGGAACTCGAGCTCCGAAGATGCCGTGTTCGATCAGCTCTTCCGCGCGAACCTCGAGGTCATCTGGTGGTATGGGGGGAGCGAGCCGCCGGACGAAGTTCGCGCGCCGCTCCTCGATCCATCGCGTCTCGGCGAGGTGCCGGCCCGCGGCGGCGCGATGCTCCCGGCGGAGCAGCATGCGAGCTGATGGCCCGGGGCAAGGCCCTCCCTCGCCCGATCGGTCCGACTGCGGATCGACGCGGCGTCCCGACGCCGCCCGCGAGCTGCGCATCACGGGGGTGGACCGCCTGGCGCGCGGCGCGCGCGTGCTCGAGATCGGTACGGGGAACGGACGTCTGGTGTTCGGGTATGGCGGGACCGCGCGGAGCGTGCTCGCGATCGACGTCGACGCGGACGCGATCGGCCGTGCGAGAGGCCGCGCCGCTCGGCTCGGCTGGTCCCACGTGCGGTTCGCCGCGATCGCGGCCCAGGAGCTCGATGTCGGGCGCGAGCGATTCGATCTCGCACTCCTCGCGTGGTCCCTCTGATGAGTGGCGACACGGGGCATGGTCGATGCCCTCGATCGCGCCCATAAGGCGCTCCGGCCCGGCGGTCTCCTGATCGACGTGCGCCCGAGCAGCCGGCACGTCCCTCGTCTCGAGCGCGACGGCCGCGTGGTCGCCCGGGTGGTCGCGCGGGATCTCGGGCGGTATCGCTCCGCCGATGCAGCCGTGAGGGGGCCCGTTGCCGCCGGTTCGCTGCGCCCGGTCCAGGCGGGACGCTTCTGGTTCCGGCACTCGTTCCCCGATCGCGCGGCCCTCCTGGCCTGGCTCGCACAGCGCGACGACTGGGCCATCGATCCGCACGCCGTCCCTGCGGGAACGCGGACCCTGCGGCGCGCGGTCGAGTTCGCCCACTACCGCCGCACGTGATCCGACGCTAGCGACCCATCCGCGCTGCGGCGTCCCACGCCGCCTCGTACCCGTCGAGCACGCTTGTCCAGGAGAACCGCTTGGCCGTTTCGCGACCCTCGGCGCGGATGCGCTCCGACAGCCTGCGATCGCCGCGCAGGGTCGCGAGGTGTGCGCCGAGCTCCCGCGGGTCGTTCGTCTGGACAACGACGCTGTTGCCGTAGGGGACCGCGTAGTCCTCGCCGGTCCGGCCGACGAACGCGACACCGCCGCACGCCATCACCTCGAGCCCGACCAGCCCGAAGGGCTCCCTCTCCGAGTTGGCGAGCACACCGTCGGCGGCGGCGTAGAGCGCGCGAAGCACCGTCTCATCGATGTAGAAGTCGAGGAATGTGATGTCGGCCTCGCTCCCGTGGATCGCGGTCGCAACGTCGCGCAGAGGTGCGTCGGCGGGCAGGCTGATCCGGTCGATGCTCAGGGCGTTGCGCGCGATGCGGCCGAGCACCGTACCGGCGTAGTCGCTGCGGCTGCCGCGCATCAGAAGCCGGGCCGGCTGGCCTTCATCGCGCAGCGCGGCGATCGCATCGATGGCCCAGAGCCAGCTCTTGTCCGGGTCGAAGCGCGCCACCTTCACGAACGTCGGCCGGCCGAACGCGGCCCGCAGCAGGATGCGTCCCTCCGCCGGGAGCGGAGTCAGGTAGCGCTCGGCGATGCCGTTGGGGAGGATCTGCGGGTCGACCCCCGCGAGCCGCATCGTCTCGGCGCGCATGAACCGCGATACCGTCGTCACCACGGCCGCTCGTTCCAGGGCTGGGAAGTCGATCTCGTCGTACCCGTAGGTGCTATTCGAGTTCCAGAGAAGCGATGCCGCACCGCGAAGCCCGCGCGCTGCGAGAAGCAGATGCGTCTCGACCGCCGCGGCCGCGGTCTGCCAGTCTTCGAAGAGGATGGTCACCAGGCGTCCCTCCGCCGCGGCGGGCGCGACGATGTCCTCGACCAGGTGCGGCGGCAGCGATCGCGTGAGGTCCGACCGCTTGCCCTCCTCGCCGTCGTAGACATCCTTCGGGTGGTACGCGCTGATCCACTGGCCCCAGCGCTCCAGGACGAGCCGGCCATCGAAGCGAGTCTCCGTCGCCGAGAGATCCGGATCGCCGATGAAGATGTGACGGGCACGGTGCCCGCGCGCCGCCAGCGCCTGGGCAAGGTCGTTCATCCGGGTCGCGAGGCCGCCGACGAACGAATACCGGTCCGGACCCTCGAACGCCACGAGGATGACGTCACGGGGCCGCGGCATTACGCCGAAGCGTACCGCGCGGCGATCCGCTTCGGGTCTGTACAGATGCGGGACACCACGGATGGCGCATCCGGGAACTCAAAGGTCATGTGTCGCGTGCCCATGACTCTCTCCATCTGGGATCGCGCTCATCAGGGATCGCGTTCGACAACGCTTCGACGTAGTGCCCCAGCGAGGGAGCACGCTGATCGTCGTGCCGCACTTCAGTCGACCTCACGGCCGCTTGAGGTGGTCGAGCTCACGGCGCTCGCGCTTGGTCGGACGGCCGGTGCCGCGCTCGCGGGCGAACGCCCGTGGCTCCCTCCTGACCACCGGGACTGCCGGGCTGTGGTCGATCAGGCACGTCGCCGAGATCGCTGCCCCGACCCGCTTCTCGATGACGGTCAGCACCTCGAGGATCCGCTCGCGCTCGATGAACGCCTCGACGCGGTCGCCGACCTTCACCGGCGTCGACGCCTTGGCCGCGGCACGGTTCACGCGGACGTGGCCGCCCCGGCAGGCGGCGGTCGCGGCCGAACGGGTCTTGTAGAGGCGCACGGCCCACAGCCATACGTCCACCCGGGTCCTGTCGATGTGGTAATCCTGCCAGGTTGCGTTGTTTCCAGGCCGAAGGCGACGGTCGTCGCCGACCCGGCGCGGCCGTGCGCTACGGCGCGGCCGGGGCCTTGCGAACGTCGGCAGGCGCCAGCGGGATGGTGAGGCTGAAGGTGCTCCCTTTCCCGGCCTCGCTCTCGACCCAGATCCGTCCCCCGTGCAGCTCGACGAAGGCCTTCGTCAGCGTCAGTCCCAGGCCGGTACCTTCGCTGGAGTGGCTCGTCCCGCTGCCGACCTGGCGAAACTCCTCGAAGATCCGATCCTGGTCTTCGGGGACGATGCCGATGCCACTATCCTGGACGCGCAGGAGCGCGTCCTCGCCTTCACGGGCGGCGATGACGCGGATCGTGCCGCCGTCCGGCGTGAACTTGACGGCATTCGAGAGCAGGTTGAAGAGGATCTGCTTGAGCTTGCGCTCATCTGCGCTGATCACGTCGATCCCCTGAACGCTCAGGTCGAGCCCGATCCCGTGGCCAGCGGCCCGCTCGCGGATCATCGTGACCGCGTTCGACAGTGTCGCGCGCAACGAGAACTCGCTCAGCGTCAGCTCCATCCGCCCAGCCTCGACCTTCGAGAGGTCGAGGATGTCGTTGATGAGCGAGAGCAGATGCCGCCCTGAGCTGCGGATGTCCTCGAGATACTCCGTCTGCTTCCGCTCGAGCTCACCGGCCATCCCCCCGATGAGCACATCCGAGAAGCCGATGATCGCGTTCAGCGGGGTGCGCAGCTCGTGGCTCATGTTCGAGAGGAACTCGGACTTGTGCCGGCTCGCCGCCGCGAGCTCGCGGTTCGCGATCTCCAGCTGGCCCGACTTCTCCCGAATCTCGTTGAAGAGGCGCACGTTCTCGATGGCGATGACGGCCTGTGCCGCAAAGCCCTCGGCCAGAGCCACTTCATCGTCGCCGAATGGGTGAAGGTCCGTCCGCCTCAGAAGCAGCGCGCCCATCGCCTTGCCCTGTTGGAGCAGCGGTGCCGCGAGGTTCGCGTGCTCGCCGAGGCTTTGACCGAGCTCGCGCCCGACCGGAAACTCGTCGCTCGACTGGATATCGGGGACGTGGATCGTGCGCGATTCAAGCGTCGCCCGTCCGGAGACGGTCTCCCGCACCAGCGGTACCCAGTTGATCGGTCCACCCTGCTGGTCAGCTACCCGCATGGTGCCTGCGTGCGCTCGCCGCTCCAACATGTCGCCGTCGACGAGCAACACGAGCACGTCCTCGGCACCGCAGAATCGCAGCGCGTTCCTCGCGACCGCCTCGAGCACCGGCTGGTCCGTCGTCGGCGAGGTCGAGATCGTGTAGAGAATGTCCGCGGTGGCTCGTTGTCGCTCGAGCGCCTCCTTCGTTTCGTTGAAGAGGCGGACGTTCTCGATGGCGATGGCGGCCTGATCGGCGAAGGTCGCAACCAACGCGCGCTGCCGCTCGGTGAACGGGACGGCTTCCGCATGGGCTACGACGAGCGCTCCGAGCGCCTGGCCGTCGTGTTGGATCGGTACTGCGAACCTCGTGAGCGTGCCGCTCTGCGGAAGGGAGGGATCCATCCGGATGTCCTCCGCGTAATGCGGGCGAAGCGTGCGGACGGCGCGCGCAGAGAGCGTGGGCCCGCTGACGGGGATGCGGTGTCCGATCTGGAGTCGAAGGTGAAGCGGGGATCCGTGGAGCGCGACGGCGACGAGATCCGGTCCTTCGAGCCTGCTGATGACCGCGGTATCGGCGTTGGCGAGGCTCGAGGCGCGCTCGGCGATCGTCTGCAGCACGGTCGGGAGGTCGAAGGTCGAGCGGCTGATCGTGGCGAGGACCTCGCTCACCGCGGTCTGCTGCTCGAGGGCCTCCTTCGTCTCCTCTTGAGCGGCGCTCAGCTTGCGCTGCAGCTCTTCCACGAGCGACCGGGGGTCTGGGATCCGTTGGGTCGTGAGGATGACGTCACGGGGCCGCGGCATTACGGGGAAGCGTACCGCGCAGCGATAATGGCTCGCCCGTGAGACCGATCGACCGCATCCGCGCAGATCCCACGAAAGTTCGGCGCGAGCTGGAGCTGCGTGGGTCCGAGGCGCCCCTCGATCGCATCATCGCGCAGGATGAGCGCTCGCGTCAGCTTGCCGCCGAGCGCGACGGTCTTCGGGCGGAGCGGAACAAGGCGAGCAGGGGCGGCCCGCCGAGCGAGGAGATCCGCGCGCACATGCGCGAGGTGGGGGAGCGGGTAAAGGACATCGAGACCGAGCTCGCGGCGATCGATCAGGAGCTCGCGGAGAGCCTTGGATGGATCCCGAACGAGATCGATCCCGATGTCCCGCCCGGCAGGAGCGAGGCTGACAACGTGGTGGTCCGCGAAGATACTCCGACGCTGCTGTCCTTCGACGGTCTGCCGCATTGGGACGTGGGAGAGCGGCTCGGGATCCTGGACATCCCCCGCGGGACGAAGCTGTCCGGCTCGCGCTTCTACCTGTTCCGCGGTGCTGGCGCCGCGCTCCAGCGGGCGCTCATCACCTGGATGCTCGACCTCCACGTCCGTGACGGGTTCACCGAGATCTACCCGCCGCCGGTCACCCGCCGCGAGACGCTCGTGGCGAGCGCCCACCTGCCGCATTTCGACGAGAACCTCTACCGCGACGAGGACGACGACGTGTGGCTCATCCCGACGGCCGAGCCGCAGCTTGTTTCGCTTCACCGCGACGAGACGGTACCGTTCGAACGCCTGCCGCTGCGCTACGTCGCGTACACGCCGTGCTTCCGGCGCGAGCACATGAGCGCGGGCCGCGACGTGCGCGGCATCAAGCGTGTGCACTGGTTCGACAAGGTCGAGATGGTCGTGCTGTGCGCTCCGGAGGATTCGCGCAAGCAGCTGGAGATGCTCACGGCGCGGGCGACCATGATCTTGGACCAGCTCAAGCTGCCGGTGCAGGTGACCGAGCGCTGCTCCGGCGATCTCGGCTTCGTCGCGAAGAAGGGCTTCGACGTGCAAGCCTGGGGGCCGGTCATGAAGGAGTGGCTCGAGGTCTCATCATGCAGTGATGGCGGGCCGCTCCAGGCGGAGCGGGCGAACATCCGGTTCAAGCGGGACCCAAGGGCGCAGCCCGAGCGCCCGCACATCCTGAACGCATCGGGCGTAGCGCTATCTCGCCTGATGATCGCGATCATGGAGAACTACCAGCAGCAGGACGGCTCACTCGTCATCCCGGGGGTCCTCCGGGACTACATGGGCGGG
>Ga0208612_1000792_pt1 | contig 13306 bp, 13 predicted proteins | sample AntDryMetagUQ889_FD_188089 | JGI IMG/M metagenome (GOLD analysis project Ga0208612, IMG submission 188089) | Polar desert microbial communities from Antarctic Dry Valleys - UQ889 (SPAdes) | ecosystem: Environmental > Terrestrial > Soil > Desert | place: Antarctic Dry Valleys | collected 2008-12-31 | reverse complement strand
TCGCGGCGAGCGGCCGGTCTTCAGGATGTCGATGGCCTTGAGGTTTCCCTGGAAGAGGCCCGAGAGTTTCGACTCCATCTGTCCCTGCGAGTAGCGAAGCTTCCAGCGGTGGTAGGGCGAGACGTCGTCGAACGGGTCCTTTACGGCCTTGAGGTAGGGGCGCGAGCTTCCACCCGAAAAGCCGAATTCGCTGTTCTCGGTTTCGCCGCCCGAGGTCGAGAAGAAGTAAGCGGCAGCCGTAGAGCCTCCGGACTTGATGACCTTGCGCGAAGTCTTCCTGGTCGCCTTGTTCGTGGAGGCGGTCTCCGAGGAGGCGCCGCCGTAGACCTGGCTTCGGATGTCGTCGTAGAGGTCGTAGCCCTCGCCGTTTACCCGCGTCACCAGCGCGTAGGAGCGCGCCGCGACAGCCTGGGCTCGAAGCGCGGCCTGGGGCCAGCTCGCGGGTGATTCGTTGGCGATCACGCCCTTCACGTAGTCCTCCAGGGCAACCTTGTTGATCGCGTAGAGCGTGCCACCGACGCTGCGGGCGCGCAGGTCGCCGCGGTAGGTGCCCACGCCGGAGAAGTGGACCGAGCTTCCGCCCCGCGCCGTTCCCTCCCTCCCGCAGCCGGCGAGCTTCGACCCGTTCGGGGCGCGGAGCGTGACATTGCCCGAGGCGAGGCGAAACGAGTAGCTCTTTTGCGACTTGAGGTTTCTGCCGCACGCCCTCGTCGCGCTCTTAAATCCGACCGAGCCGAGACCCGTCGAGATGAGAACGCGGACGCTCCGCGCGTTGGCGTTCGCGACGTTCACGCCCTTGTAGTAGTGGCGGAGGATGCGCTCGTAGCTCTTGCCCTGCTGCGCGAAGCCGAAGGCGCCGTATTGGCTCATGCCGACGCCGTGGCCAAATCCGCGTCCGTTGATCTCCCACTCGGCGTGCGCCGGCGCGGCCGTGGCGAACGACGCCGCCATGGCCGTCAGTGCGAACAGGTGTCTGCCGTGTCCCTTCATCCGTCGTCCCTCCCCCCTAACCATCGGCAATAGCCGAGGATCACGAAAGTCTCGCAGGAAGGGTTGGGCGAGAGCTCCCGGTTTGGCTCGGCTCGGGATGGCTAGTGTGCGAAAGGAGCGATCGACTGGAGGAAGAAGTGGCCCTAGACAGCGACGAGCAGAAGGTCATCGACGAGGCGCCGAATCAGCTTATGATCGGCGGCGAATGGCGCGACGCGTCCGAGGGGGGCAAGCTGGCGATCGAGGACCCTTCGACGGGCGAGACGCTCTGCGAGGTCGCCGACGGCACGCCCGACGACTCGAAGGCCGCGATGGACGCCGCGTGCGACGCGCAGGCGGACTGGGCTACCATGCCGCCCAACGAGCGCTCGGAGATCCTCTACAAGGCTTTCACCGCGATCGGAGACCAGGCTGACGATCTGGCGATGCTGATGACCCTCGAGATGGGCAAGTCGGTAACGGAATCGAAGGCCGAGCTCACCTATGCGGCGGAGTTCTTTCGCTGGTTCTCGGGCGAGGCGCTTCGGCTCGACGGCTACTACAAGAACGCCGGGAACGGCGCGAGCCGGGTGCTCGTGATGCGCCAGCCGATCGGGCCTTGCTACTTCATCACCCCCTGGAACTTCCCGAACGCTATGGGCACGCGGAAGATCGGCCCCGCGCTCGCGGCCGGTTGCACCATGGTCGTAAAGCCAGCGCAGCAGACGCCGCTATCGATGCTCGCGCTGGCGAAGCTTTTGAGCGAGTGTGGCCTTCCCGACGGTGTCTTGAACGTGATCACTTCCAAGAAGTCGGGCGACGTCTCCGCGCCGATCATCTCTGACGATCGCCTCAGAAAGCTTTCGTTCACCGGCTCGACCGAAGTCGGCCGCGGGCTGATCGAACAGTCGGCGGAGAACATCCTCAAGGTGTCAATGGAGCTCGGCGGGAACGCGCCGTTTCTGGTCTTCGGGGACGCCGACTTAGACGACGCGATCGAAGGCGCGATGATGGCCAAAATGCGAAACGTCGGTGAGGCGTGTACCTCGGCCAACCGCTTCCACGTCCACGAGTCGCTCGCCGAGGAGTTCGCCGAGAAGCTCGGCAAGAAGATGGGCGCGATGAAGATCGGCCGCGGCACCGACGAGGGCGTCGAGGTCGGGCCGCTGATCGACTCAGATCAGCGCGACAAGGTTGCCGAGCTGGTCGACGACGCGGTTGAGAAGGGCGCGACGTGCGTCACCGGCGGCTCGAAGGTCGACGGCGAGGGCTACTTCTTCGAGCCGACGGTGCTGTCCGGCATCACCGACGACGCGAGGGTCCTAAGCGAGGAGATCTTCGGACCGGTGGCGCCGATCGCGACTTTTAGGACGGATGAGGAGGCGATCGAGGCGGCGAACAGGACGGAGTACGGGCTCGTCTCCTACGTCTACACCTCGGACCTGAAGCGCGCGCTCCGCGTCTGCGAGGCGCTTGAGACCGGGATGATCGGCCTCAACCAGGGGATGGTCTCCAACGCCGGCGCGCCGTTCGGCGGCGTCAAGGCGTCCGGAGTCGGGCGCGAGGGCGGCAACGAGGGCATCATGGAGTACCTCGAGACGAAGTACGTGGCGGTGAACCTCTAGTTGGCTTTTACGACCGCCGAAGCACGCGACCGCATCATCGGCGACCTCGAGGCCGCCGAGGAGGAGCTCGGCGTGGCGCTCGCGGCGCTCGGCGAGGCGTTCGAGCTCTTGGCCGAGGGATCGGCCGATCGGCTCGAGGACCAGCTCTTCAGGCCAGTGCAGAAGGCGTACGCGCGAACGAAGCGTACGCGCGTCGCGTTCGCCGAGCGAGTCGCCCAAGACACCGACGAGCCGGAGACGAGGCCGCTCGGCCCACCGTCGCAGGGTGCGAAGGGCTTCGTAGGCCAAGCGGCGACCGCGGCGTCGCAGGCGGACCTGATCCTCTCCGAGCTTCAGGACTCGATGATGCCAGTAGAGGGCGGCGATGCGGAACTGCGCGCCAGCCTGAGCGAGATCCGCGAGCTGATCGGCCAGGTGGGCTCGAGCTCGAGATCGTTCCTCGCCACGCTCGGCCGCTAGCCGAACCAGGCGCGATCTGAGGTAATCAGGGTCCGGGGGGTGGTCCCTGTTTGCTTCAGTTCGGCGTTTCTACGTAGCGGTCAGCCCGCCGTGGGTTCGTCGAGCGCGGCGCCGGGCTCGTAGCCGTCGAACAGCGCTTGGAGTAGCGGCACCGCAGCATCGAAGCGCTCGATCTCGCAACCGTTCGCGCGGCTGAGCTCGGCGTCGATGTCCTCGCCGTCGATCTGGCCCTCGATCGTTGCGATGTCCGGGCCCCCGAAGAGCTCCGTGCAGGGCTGGTCGGTCGGCGGCGGGTCGAAGTCGCCGGCGTCGAGGTCGGCGATCGCGGCGCACGCCGCATCGTCGCTCACCTCCTCGCAGCCCACCTCCTCGGTCTCCTCGTCCTTTGGCCCGTCGGGCCCGTCAGGGTCGAGCGTGACCGTGAGCGAGGCGTCGCCTTCGGCGAACGGGTCGCCGGAGACGGGGGCGCCCTCGTCCCCGCAGCCGCCGGCGGCGAGCGCGAGGCCTAGAGCCGAAAGAGAGAGAGCTAGTGCCCGAATATCGAGGAGAGTAGCCCGCCGCGCGAGCCGCGCTTTTGGAGGTAGCACTGGTGGTACTCCTCTGCGCGCCAAAATCCCGTCGCCGGCTCGATCTGAGTCGCGATCGGCTTCGAGAGGCGCTCCTGCTCGCGCTCGAGCGAGCGGCGCGCGGTCTCGACCTGCTCGTCGGTGTGCGTGAAGATGGCGGTCCGGTATTGATCGCCGATGTCCGGGCCCTGACGGTTGACCTGGGTGGGGTCGTGGAGCTCCCAGAACTTGTCGACGAGCTCCTCGTAGGAAACCTTCCCCGGGTCGAACTCGACCTGGGCCACCTCGGCGTGGCCGGTGGTGCCTGAGCAGACCATCTCGTAAGTCGGGTTTTCGACGTGCCCGCCCTCGTAGCCGACGGCGGTGTCGAGGACGCCCTCCATCTCGCGGTAGGCCATCTCGACCTGCCAGAAGCAGCCGGCGCCAAAGGTCGCCTTCTCGGTGTGCTGGGGGGTGGTGCCGTTCTCGTTCATCTCAGTCATTTCCTAACCTCGTTTATCGCCTGACCATATGTCTTGCGAATCGGTCGTCCGTTACGTCACTACCCCGTAGACGCGAGCGCGAACGGGCTGCCTTCTGAGTCGCGGCAGATCGCCCAGCGCTCTCCCGGATGAACTACGGAGCCGCCAAGCTCGACGACGCGCACGAGCGTGGCCTCCATATCGCCGACCGGGAAGTAGGGAAGCGACGCAGTATCCCCAGGGCCGCGCCCGCGCTGATGAACACCGAGCCTCAGCCCTTTCTTCTCGGCCTCCCAGCCAGCGCCGGCGCTGGGATCCCGCTCGGAGAGCTCCAACCCAAGCAAGCCGTTCCAAAACGTAATCGCTCTGCCGGCGTCGTCCGCCGGAAACTCGATCAGGGGCGCCGCCACGAGTCCTACCCGTGCGGCTTCGCGATGGACTCGAAGTCGAGCGCGTCGTCGAGAACGCTCTCTTGGACCCCTTGCTCGATCGCGACCTCTCGCACCGTCCGCCCCGAGGAGGCCGCCTCCTTCACGATCTCGACTCCCTTGTCATAGCCGATGATCGGGTTGAGCGCGGTCGTCACCTGAAGATTAGACTCCTTGTACTCGTCGAGCTGCTCCAGGTTCGGCTCGAGTCCCGCAACGCACTTCTCGTCGAGCAGGCGGCAGGCGGCGGCGAGGAGCTTGATCTGGTCGAGCAGGTTGCGGGCGATCAGAGGCACCCGCACGTTCAGCTCGAACTGGCCCTGAGTCCCGGCCGCGGTGATCGCGGCGTCGTTTCCGATCACCTGGTCTGAGACCTGGATCACGACCTCGGGGATTACCGGGTTCACCTTGCCGGGCATGATCGAAGAGCCCTTCTGAAGCTCGGGGAGGCGGAGCTCTGAGAGGCCCGCGCGTGGACCCGAGCCCATCAGCGCCAGGTCGTTCGCGATCTTGATCAGCGACACGGCAACGACTTTGAGCGCACCGGAGAGCTCGACGAGCGAGTCGCGGTTGGCCTGCGCCTCGAAGCGGTCGCGCGGAGCGGAAACCTCGATGCCCATGCCGTCAGAGACGAGAGCACGGACCTTCTCGGCGAACTCGGGGTGCGTGTTGAGCCCGGTGCCTGTCGCCGTTCCGCCGAGAGGCAGCTGGCCGACACGCTCGAGTGTCCCGCGCACCCGCTCGGCGCCGAGCGAGATCTGCGCGGCGTATCCCGCGAACTCCTGGCCGAGCGTGACTGGCACCGCGTCCATCAGGTGCGTTCGCCCGGTCTTGACGATGTCGGTGAAGTCCTGCGAGCGCCCCTCAAGCGTCTGCGCGAGGCCTTCCATCGCCGGCAGGAGGTCCTCTGAGACCTCACCGAGCGCCGCGAGGTGGACGGCGGACGGGAAGACGTCGTTCGACGACTGGCCCATGTTCACGTGGTCGTTTCGGTGTACCCCCTCGCCCGCGATGTTGGCGATGACCTCATTCGCGTTCATGTTCGACGAGGTGCCGGAGCCGGTCTGAAAGACGTCGACGGGAAACTGTTCATCGTGATCGCCCGCGGCGATCTCGTCACCCGCTGCGGCGATCCGCTCCGCGAGCTCGGGGTCGAGGAGCCCGAGGTCGGCGTTCGCTCGCGCTGCCGCGGCCTTCAGCCGCCCGAGAGCGCGGATAACGGGCACCGGCACCGGATGACCCGAAACCGGAAAGTTCTCAACTGCCTTCGCCGTCTCTGAGCCCCAAAGCTCGTCTGCCATCTGTCCTCCGCTCGAAGTCGCCTGATGTCACTCCGAGGCTAGTGGGCGAAACGTCCAGCGCTCCCCCCTATAAGGGGGTAATTGGGACGTTTCGCTGCCGGGCCGCTGCGTCCTGGGCTCAGCCGGATGCCTGGCCCGCCGCGTAGCCCTCGCCGAAGGCCCGCTCGAACTCCGGCGGAAATGGCTCTCCACCCTCAGAGAACCGCGCCGCCGTGTCAAGGCGGATGACGAGGTCCTCGTGGATGCCGCCCGTAGTCGAGGCTCCCTCCTGGACCGCGCCGACCAGATAGCCGAGCTGAACCGTCGCGTCGCCGGCCGGATCCTCGCGGGCTTCAGCGTTTAGCTCCGTTGCCGCCGCGATCACGGGTTCGCCCACGGAGCCAAGCGTGCCCTCGTCCTGCTCCTCGACCAGGCAATCGGAGATCGCGGTCGTGCTGTCAAGCCTGACCTCTCCGGGCGCGTCCTCGAGCGCCGCCAGGTAGACGTCGGCGTCCGCGAAGCAGGCGGCCGGAGTCTGCTCCTCGCCGTCGCCGCAACCTACGAGGGCAAGGGCCATCGCAGCGATCAAGATCCCGCGTCGCATCGGACGAGCGTACGGACCCGCCACGGATACCTAGACTCGCCCGTCGTGCCTGGTTTTCGCCCAGTTGACCCCAAGCAGAGCTTTGTCGAGCTTGAGCATGCGCTGCTCGAAACCTGGCGAGCCGAGGACCTCTTTCGCCGCCAGCTCGAGCTGCGAAGGCAAGGGCCTACCTGGAGCTTCTACGAGGGGCCTCCCACGGCGAACGGCAAGCCAGGCTCCCACCACGTTTTCAGCCGCGTCTTCAAGGACATCTACCCCCGCCACCGGGCGATGGCAGGAGCGAACGTGCCGCGCAAGGCGGGCTGGGACTGCCACGGCCTGCCGGTCGAGCTCGAGGTCGAGAAGGAGCTCGGGATCTCGTCGAAGGAGGAGATCGAGGAGTACGGGATCGCTGAGTTCAACGCGAAATGCCGCGAGTCGGTGTTCCGCTACGTCGAGGACTGGAACCGCCTGACCGAGCGAATCGGCTTCTGGACCGACCTGGAGGACCCGTACGTCACGATGACCGACGACTACATCGAGTCGGTGTGGTGGGCACTGCGGCAGATCTGGGACTCGGGGCGCCTCTATCAGGGCCACAAGGTGGTCCCGTACTGCCCGCGTTGCGGCACTGCGCTCTCCTCGCACGAGGTGGCGCAGGGCTACAAGGACGTCGTCGATCCGTCGGTTTACGTCCGGCTGCCGGTGACCTCGGTGCCGCCGAGCGACGAGATTCCAGAGTCGCCCATCCAGTCAGGCGACAACCTCCTGGTCTGGACGACGACACCATGGACCCTGATCTCCCACGCGGCGGTCGCCGCCGGCAGAGAGATCGAGTACGTGCGAGCTCAGCCGCCCGGCTCCGACGAGGTCGTAATTGTCGCCGCCCCCCTCGCCGAGCGGGTCTTGGGCGAGGGATTTGAGCCACTTGCCTCCTTTCCCGGCTCGGCCCTCCAAGGCGTTCGCTACGAGGCGCCCTTCCCCTACCTCACGGGCTCAGACTTCGGCCCGCTCGGCCACTCGGTCCTCCTCGGCGACTTCGTTACGACCGACGACGGCACCGGCCTCGTCCACACCGCGCTCGCGTTTGGCGAGGACGACTACCGCCTCGGCCAGGAACACGGGATGACTCTTCAAAACCCGGTTCGGCCCGACGGCACCTACGACGAGCGCGTCCCGGACTTCCAGGGAAAGCTCGTCTTCGAGCACAACCCGGAGATCGTCGAGGCACTCGAAGACAAGGGCCTCCTCTTCCGCCGCCAGGACTACGAGCACGCCTACCCCCACTGCTGGCGCTGCGGCACCCCGCTCCTCTACTACGCCAAGTCGAGTTGGTATATCCGCACGACTGAGGTCCGCGACCGGATGCTCGCCGAGAACGAGAAGATCGGCTGGCATCCGGAGCACATCAAGCACGGCCGCTTCGGCAACTGGCTCTCAAACAACGTCGACTGGGCGCTCTCGCGCGAGCGCTACTGGGGCACGCCGTTGCCCGTGTGGCAGTGCCTCAAGGACGGCTGCGACGAGGAGTTCTGCGCCGGCTCGCTCGCGGATCTACGCGACAACGGGGGCGAGATACCGGACGACCTCCACCGCCCTTACGTCGATGACGTCATCCTCGGCTGCACGCGCGAGGGTTGCGAAGGCGAGATGCGCCGCGTTCCCGAAGTGATCGACACGTGGTTCGACTCGGGGTCGATGCCGTTCGCCCAGTTCCACCACCCCTTCGAGGGGACCGACGAGTTCGAGCACCGCTTTCCGGCCCAGTACGTCTGCGAGGGGATTGACCAGACCCGCGGCTGGTTCTACTCGCTCCTGGCCGTCTCGACCCTCATCTTCGACCAGACGTCGTATGAGAACTGTGTCTGCCTAGGCCTGATCCTCGACCCCGACGGCCAGAAGATGTCCAAGTCGAGAGGCAACGTCGTCGACCCCTGGGACGTGCTCGAGACGCACGGCGCGGACGCCTTCCGCTGGTACTACTTCACCGCCCAGCAGCCCTGGTCCGGCTACCGCTTCTCGGTCGAGTCGCTGGGCGAGGCAACGCGGCAGTTCCTCAACACGCTGTGGAACACGTACTCGTTCTGGGTCATGTACGCGAACGCGGAGGGGCTTGAACCGGAGACCGCTCCCTCGGCACCCGAGCCGGGCCAGGGAACTGACCTGGACAGATGGATACTTTCCGAGCTCGAGGCGACGGCCGAGGTCGCGGGACGCGAGATGGAGGGGTTCAACTGCACTCGCGCCGGACAGGAGATCGCGGCGTTCGTAGAGATGCTCTCCAACCGCTACGTCCGGCTTTCGCGCAGGCGCTTCTGGGACGGCGACGCCTACGCGCTTGGGACGCTTCGACACTGCTTGTTGGAGGTCGTGCGGATGCTGGCGCCGTTCATGCCGTTTGTGACGGACGAGATCCACCGCAACCTCTCGGGCGACGGCTCCTCGGTCCATCTGGCCGACTTCCCCGTGGCCGACGGCGGCCGCCGCAACCCTGAGCTCGAGGCCGGTGTGGCAGCGGCGATGCGGGCCATCGAGCTGGGCCGCGCGGCTCGCGCGGCGGCGAAGATGAAGATGCGCCAGCCTTTGGCAAAGGCGGTGATCGTCGCCACCGGCGCCGAGCGCGCCGAGATCGAGCGCCTTTCAGACATCGTGCGCACGGAGCTGAACGTGCGAGAGCTCGAGTTCGTGACCGAAGAGGCCGAGCTGGTCTCGTATCGCGTCAAGCCGAACTTCCGCACGCTCGGGCCGCGCTTTGGCAAAGCGATGCCACAGGTCGCCGCCGCGGTAGAGGGCCTCGATCCCGAGTCAGGCCGCGCCGCGGCCAAGGGAGAGCGGACCGTCGGCATCTCGATCGACGGCCACGAGCACACCCTCGACCCCGAGGATCTCCAGCTCGTGATGGAGCCGCTAGCGGGCTACGAGGTGGAGTCAGAGGCCGGCCGCGCCGTCGCGCTCGCGCTGGACCTCGACGACGATCTACGACAAGAAGGCTTGGCCCGCGAGGTCGTCCACGCCGTCCAAAACGCGCGCAAGCAGGCTGGGCTGGAGATCACCGACCGGATAACGCTTCGGCTGGGCGGCGACGAGACCTTGGTCGAGGCAGCCCGTGCGCACGAGGGCTACGTGACGAACGAGGTGCTTGCGACCCAGGTCGCATACGGGGGCAACGACCCGGCCAGCGAGACCACGATCGACGGCAGGACGCTCTCGATCGGAGTCGCGCGCGCCTAGCCCCTCCGGCCGGGCGATTTCAGCCCTGCTGCTCGCCGCCGATCGTCCAGTCGGACTTCTTCGAGTCGTCGAACTTGATCCAGACGTGGTCGGCCGAGGTCTTCCCGACCTCGACCATCGCCTCGGTGATCCGCTTGGCCAGCTCGGCCTTCTGCTCGTCCGAGCGGCCCTCGAACCAGTGGATGTGAACGAAGGGCACGGCGCCTTCGGTTAGGCGAGCGCCGGCTCGAGCTCGGCCTCGAGGCTCCGCTTCGGCCGGGCGCCGACGATGCGCTTCGCCTCCGCCCCGTCCTTGAAGAGGATCAGGGTCGGAATGGAGAGGACGTCGAACTGCGCAGCCGTGTCGTTGTTGTCGTCGATGTTCAGGGAGACGATGCGGACGTCGTCGCGCTCGCCCGACATCTCCTCGAGGATCGGGTGGACCACTCGGCAAGGGCCGCACCAGGGAGCCCAGAAGTCGACGAGAACGGGCTCGCCGGCGTCAAGGACTTCGCTTTGAAAGTTGGCGTCGGTTACGTCGGGCAGCTTGCCGGTCATGTGGCCTCCTGTCGCAGGGATTTCTTACTATACAAAATGAAGTGAGGTTTGGCGGGCATTCGTTACGCGCTACCCACGCCGGCGCATCCTAGGCACCCCTAAGGCGGCTTCAAGCATGATGCTCGCCGTCATCTTCGAGTTTCCTACGCGACGGTCGCGGAAGTGGATCGGAACTTCCTGGATCCGAAAGCCGGCACGTGCCGCTCGAAGCGTCAACTCGACCTGGAAGGCATAGCCCCCGGAGGCGATCGAGCCGAGATCTATGCCTTCCAGGACCTCTCGCCTGATCGCCTTGAAGCCGCCTGTCAGGTCCCGGATCGAAAGCCTCAGGATGCGACGCGCGTAGACCGAGCCGCCCCGGCTGAGCATCCTCCGGACGGGCCCCCAGTCGGAGACCGCACCTCCGCGCACGTAGCGCGACCCGAGCACGAGGTCGGCGCCGCTGGTCGCTTTTAGGAGGCGGGGGATGTCGGCCGGGTCGTGCGAGAAGTCCGCGTCCATCTGGAGTATGAGCCCGGCCCCTCCCGCAAGGGCCCACTTAAATCCGGCGATGTACGCGGGGCCGAGCCCGTCCTTTCGGGGCCGGTGAAGGACTTCCAGGTCGCCTTCCTCGGAGGCCAGCCGGTCCGCGATCCGGCCCGTCCCGTCAGGGGAGTTGTCGTCGACGATGAGGATCCGGCTGCCCTGCGGCAGGTGCTGGCGCACCGCGGCCGTGATGCGCTCGATGTTCTCGGCCTCGTCGTAGGTCGGCAGGACGAGCCAGACTCGGGATCCCTCCATGCCACGATGCTAGGTAGGCATGGCAAAGAAGGATCCGACCAACGCTGAGATCGCCAACGCCTTCTCGGAGCTCGGCACTCTTTACGAGCTCGACGGAGCCGTCCGCTATCGGGTGAACGCCTACCGCGACGCCGCCAAGGTGATGCGCCAGAGCCCCGTCTCGATCGCCGAGCTTACCCGCGCAGGCAAAGTGACCGAGCTGCCGGGGATCGGTAAGACCTCAGAAGAGAAGATCAAGGCGCTTCTCGACACCGGCGTGATCCCGTCCGCCGAGAAGCTGAAGGCGAAGTTCCCGGCGACCCTGGTCGAGGTAACTCGTGTGCCGGGCCTGGGCTCGAAGACCGCGCGCCGGCTCTTCGACGAGATCGGCGTCGCCTCGATCGACGACCTGCGCCAGGCGATCGACGAGGAGCGCATCCGTTCGATCAAGGGCCTCGGGCCGAAGGCCGAAGAGAACATCGCGGCGCAGCTCGAAAAGCTCGGCTCGGACGGGCCTGCCGAGCGGGTGCTTCTCTCCGACGTCCTGCCGGTCGCCGAAAAGCTCGCAGCCGACCTGCGCGAGCATCCCGCTTCCGAGGCAGTCGCGGTCGCGGGATCGGCCCGTCGCTTGGCCGAGACCTGCAAGGACGTCGACCTGATCGCCACCGCGAAGGATCCGAAAGCGCTCGCGACCGCGCTCGTCGAGCATCCGCTTGCCGCCGCTTCTGGCAACCCCGGACAGGGCGGTGCCAAGATCACGACGCAGAACGGCGTCTCAATCGACCTGCGGATCGTCGCTCCCGAGGCCTACGGCAACCTGCTTCAGCATTTCACCGGCTCGGCCGCCCACAACGTCGCGCTTCGTGAGCGCGCCGTGAAGATGGGCCTCTCGGTCTCCGAGCACGGGATCACCGATGTCGAGAGCGGCAAGGTCGAGCGCTTCGCCACCGAGACCGACGTCTACGAGCGGCTCGGCCTGGAGTACATCGAGCCCGAGCTCCGGGAGGGGCGCGGCGAGATCAAGGCGGCGCGCGAGGGCGAGCTTCCGGATCTCGTCACCCAGGACGAGATCAAGGGCGATCTCCACTCCCATACGACGCTCTCCGACGGCAAGAACGAGCTCTCAGAGATGGCCGAGGCGGCCCGCTCGCTCGGCTACTCGTACTTCGCGATCACGGACCACTCCGCTTCCCACGGATTCGGCGACCACGTGACGCCGGCGATGCTCGAAGAGCGAATCGAGGAGATCGCGGAGCTGAACGAGCGCGTCGCGTCGCGTCGCTTCCGCGTTCTCGCAGGCTCGGAGGTGAACATCCTCACCGACGGCTCCCTCGACTACGAGGACTCTTTGCTGGAGCGCCTCGACTGGGTGGTCGCGAGCGTCCACACGTCGTTTCGGATGAAGCGCGAGAAGATGACCGAGCGGATGGTCGCTGCCGTCGAGCATCCTTTGGTCGACTGCCTGGGTCATCCCTCCGGGCGCATGCTCCTGCGCCGCGAGGGCTACGACTTCGACATCGAAGCGGTGGTCGAGGCGGCGGCCGGCGCGGGCACGATGATCGAGATCAACGGCAACCCAAACCGCCGCGATCTCTCCGAGCAGAACGCGCGGCTCGCCGCGGACGCGGGCGTGAAGATCTGCCTCAACACGGATGCTCACCGCATCTCGACCCTCGCGAACATGCGCTACGGGGTCGCGAACGCCCGCCGCGCGTGGCTCACCAAGGCGGACGTCGCGAACACTCGCCCCTGGGGCGAGTTCAAGAAGCTCCTGAAGCGCCCTCTCTAGCGCGCGGTGAGCGGACCTCGGAAGGTAGTTTGCTAAGCTAATTAGCTATGGTAACTACTTCTGCCGCCTCTCAGGACGAGCGCATTGCGGACGCCGCGGCGCGGCTTCGCCTTGCGATCATCCGCACGTCTCGGCGGATGCGCCAGGAGGCCGGCGGCGAGCTGTCGCCCACGCTGATCGCGGCGCTCGCGTCGATCGACCGCCTCGGGCCGCTGACGCCTTCAGAGCTCGCCGACGCGGAGCGCGTCAAGCGCCCCACCGCAACGAGGATCGCAGCGGCGCTCGAGCGCGACGGGCTCATCGCCCGCGCCGCAGACCCCGATGACGGGCGCGCCTTTCTTCTCAGCACCAGCCCGAAGGGCCAGGCGCTGATGAAGCGCGTGCGCTCCCGCAAGAACGCTTACCTCTCGCGCCGCCTTCGAAAGCTTCAGGACTCAGACGTGGAAACGCTCGAGCAAGCGACAGAGGTCCTGGAACGCATGCTCGAAGACCCGTCGTGACGGCGGCCCTCAGACGCACAGTCGGCTCCTTCGAGGTCCCCAACTACCGCCGGTGGTTCGCCGGCCAGCTCGTCTCGATCTCAGGCAACTGGATGCAGATCGTCGCCGAGATGTGGCTC
>Ga0208612_1000790_pt1 | contig 13320 bp, 14 predicted proteins | sample AntDryMetagUQ889_FD_188089 | JGI IMG/M metagenome (GOLD analysis project Ga0208612, IMG submission 188089) | Polar desert microbial communities from Antarctic Dry Valleys - UQ889 (SPAdes) | ecosystem: Environmental > Terrestrial > Soil > Desert | place: Antarctic Dry Valleys | collected 2008-12-31 | reverse complement strand
GGGCGCCGCCGTCGCCGCTGCCGTCGCCTAACGCTTGACGCCCACCACGACGTAGAGCTTCGAGCCCCGGGCCACCGCAGCCGTGGCGGGATCGACCGCCCTGACCGAGCCGATGCCCGCCCGCTTGGCCAGCGCCTTGGCCGCGGACCTCGACCCCAGCGCGTAGAGCACGGCCGAGCGCTCGACGGGGCGCGGGGCGTTGGCCACCGAGCCCACGCGGAACCCCTTGGCCTTCAGGCGCTTCCCCTCCTTTGCGGCGGCGCCCGGCTGGCCGACGCCGCTGAGCACGGCGGTCCGGGCCTTCTTGGCGGCGGCCAAGCCGGCGGGCCGGGGCTTGGCTCGGGCCTTTTGCCTGGCTCGGGCCTTGGGCTTGGGTCGAGCTCTGGGCTTGCCCGTAGGCGGCTCGTCTGCGGGCGCTGGCTCACTTGGCGGCGCGGGCTCGCGCTGCTTCGCCGGCGGCGGCGAGGCAACTGGCACGGGCTCCGAGGACCCCGTGAAGGGATCGCGCTTCTCGGGAGAGAGGACCACGGCGAAGACAACGGCAACCGCCAGCACCGACGCAACCACGGCGGCGAAGGGCCAACCCGGCTTGGTCGCCGGCTTGGCGGGCCGCTGCGCGGGCGGGTCCGGCTGGGCGGGCTCCGGCTCCGGGAGGGCGTAGGTCTTGAATCCCCCCTCGAGCCGCGAGCGCAAGTCACCCGCGGCCTCCATCCGGGGGAGCAGCAGATTGAGCGTCGACTCCGCCAGGCCCGTCTGCGCGTGCAGGCGCCTGACCAGCTCGCGCTGCCGGGTCCAGGGGCTCGCGGCCACCTCTCGAAGGGCTAGGTCACGGGGTTCCACACTCGTCGTCGGACGCTCGGCACCGGCCATTGTGGCCTGCATCGGCACCTCAACTTGTGAAGATGAGGCTCTCGCTGAGCTCCCACAGCCGCCGGCGGGCCTCGGGGTCGTACGCCTGGGGATCGGCGGTCGACTCCTCCTGGCCGTCGAAGTAGCGCCCTGTGCCGGGCGAGTTCACCACGTACATCACGGCGTCGGCGCCCTGGTCAACCGTGCTGCGCGCGCCACCGGGCCCCATGAAGGCCCGCACCATCTGGGTGTCCATCAGCGTGGCGGGATGCAGGGCGTCGGAGGTCACCCCGTCCGGCGCGCGCTCGGCCAGCTCCAACGTGAACAGGATCTGAGCCAGCTTGCTCTGCGAGTACGAGCGCGTGGAGGTGTAGCCGCGCTCGAGCATCACGTCGTCGAAGTCGATCTCCTGCTGGCCGATCGACGACACGTTGACCACCCGCGCGGGACGCAGCTCGTGCCAGAGCAGGAAGCCGGCGAGGTAGTTGACGGCGAAGCCGAGCTCGTGGCCGTCGGCGCTCAGGCGGCGCTCGCGGCCGGAGACGATGATCCCGGCGTTGTTGAGCAGCAGGTCGAGGCTGCCGTGCTCGGCGCTCACCTCGGCGGCCAGGCGGCGCGCGCCCTCGAGCGAGGACAGGTCGGCCAGATAGCTCGTCGCGGCCCCGGTGCTCTCGTGCGCCTCGGCAAGCCGTGCCTCGTCGCGCCCGTGCACCAGCACGGTCTCGCCGCGCTCGGCCAGCCGCCGCGCCACCTCCAGGCCGAGGCCCGCGGTGGAGCCCGTGACCAGGATGGTGCTCATGGCGCGCCGACCACTTTCATGTCACCTAGAGTCGCAGGAGTGACTGAGGCCCAAGGAGCGGGTGGTGCTCAGGCCGCCCCACCGCGCGACGAGGCCCTCGAGGCCGCGCGCTGGGACCTCGAGCCACTGCTCGACGAGGGCTCGACCGACAGCCTGCTCGACGAGGCCACCGAGCGTGCGCGGGCCTTCGCCGAGCGCTACCGCGGCAAGCTGGGCGAGCTCGACGTGGCGGGGCTGGCCGAGGCCATGCGTGAGCTCGAGGCCATCTTCGAGCGGGCGGGACGCGCGGACAGCTTCGCGACGCTGACCTTCTCACTGGACACCGAGGACCCGGCGCGCGGTGCGCTGATGCAGCAGGTGAGCGAGCGCAACGCCGCGCTCGAGACAGAGCTCCTGTTCTTCGACCTGGAGTGGAACGAGCTCCCCGGCGATCACGCCGAGCAGCTGCTCACAGACCCCGAGCTCGCCTTCTGCGCGCACTACCTGCGCACCCTTCGCCGCTACCAGCCCCACCAGCTGAGCGAGCCCGAGGAGCGGGTGCTCACCGAGACCGCCGTGACCGGGCCCTCGGCCTTCCAACGCCTGTTCACCGAGCTGGTCTCCGCGCTGAGCGTGGAGCTGCCGAGCGCCGAGGAGCCGGTTCCGGTCATGCAGGCCCTCTCCTTCCTCCAGGACCCCAACCGCGAGCGCCGGCGCGAGGCGGCGGCGGGCGTCACCGCGGCGCTGGAGCCGGGCCTGCGCACGCGCGCCTTCGTGACCAACACCCTCGCCGCCGACAAGGCGACTACGGACCGCCTGCGCGACTACCCGCACTGGCTGGCCGAGCGCAACCTCTCCAACGAGGCCAGCGACGAGTCCGTGCAGGCGCTGATCGACTCGGTGCAGGAGCGCTACGAGCTCGCTCGCCGGTGGTACCGGCTGAAGGCGCAGATCCTCGGGCTCGACCGCCTGGCCCACTACGACCGCATGGCTCCCCTGGGCGAGTCGGCCGAGCGCATCGGCTACGACGAGGCGCGCGAGCTCGTGCTCGACTGCTACCACGGCTTCTCGCCCGAGCTGGGCGAGTCCGCGGCGGGCTTCTTCTCGAACGGGTACGTCGATGGTCCGCCCGAGCCCGGCAAGCGCGGCGGCGCGTTCTGCGCCTACGCGGTGCCGAGCGCCCACCCCTACCTGCTGCTCAACTACACGTCGCGCCCGGGCGACGTGCTCACCATGGCCCATGAGCTCGGCCACGGCGTGCACGCCGTCCTGGCGCGCCCGCAGGGCCTCTTCCACTTCTCCAGCCCCCTGACGGTGGCCGAGACCGCGTCGATCTTCGGCGAGACCATCGTGCTCGAGCGCCTCCTGGAGCGCGCCGGCGACGACCAGAGCACCCGCCTGTCACTGCTGGCCGAGTCACTGGACGGCGCGGTGGCCGCGATCTTCCGCCAGGTGGCCATGAACCGCTTCGAGCACGGCGTGCACACCGAGCGCCGCTCGAGCGGCGAGCTGTCGGTCGAGCGCCTGAACGAGCTCTGGCTGGAGACCCAGGCCGACATGCTCGGCGACTCCGTCGAGCTGGGCGACGACTACGCAAAGTGGTGGTCCTACGTGCCGCACTTCATCGACACCCCCGGCTACGTGTACGCCTACGCCTACGGGCACCTGCTGGCGCTGTCGGTCTACCGCCGCTACGAGGAGGAGGGCGAGGCGCTGGTGCCGCGCTACCTCGAGCTGCTTCGCTCCGGTGGCTCGATGCCGCCCGAGGACCTCGGGCGGATCGTGGGAGTCGAGCTGGGCGACCAGGGCTTCTGGAGCTCGGGCCTCGACCTCATCGAGCGCCAGCTCGAGGCCGCCGAACAGGCCGCCGCGGCTCTCTAGGAGAGCGGGAGCTCCTCAGCCGCGGCCGGCCGGCCGAAGAGGAAGCCCTGCCCCAGCGGACAGCCGAGCTCGCGCAGGAAGGCGAGCTGCTCCTCGGTCTCGATGCCCTCTGCCACCGCGCGCATGCCCAGCCGCCGGGCGAGGTCGACCATGGCGGTCACCATCGCCGCCGAGCTGGGATCGCCGGGCACGCGGGCGGTGAAGGAGCGATCGATCTTGAGCACCTGGAACGGCAGCTCGGCGAGACGGGCGAGCGAGGAGTGCCCGGTGCCGAAGTCATCCAGAGCGAGGGTCAGGCCTTGGCTGCGCAGGCTCGAGAGCACCTTCTTCGTGCGCACCGGGTCGGTCATCGCCGAGGACTCGGTCACCTCGACCGTCAGCGACTGCGGAGGGAGGCCGATCGAAGCGATCTGCTGCGCGATGCGCTCGGCGAGCCCGTCGCGCCACAGCTCCTGGAGCGAGAGGTTGACCGCGATGTCGAGGTTGTGGCCCCGCTCGTGCCAGACGACTGCCTGGCGGCAGGCCTCGTTGATCACCCACTCGCCGATCGAGTCGATCAAGCCGAGATCCTCAGCGACCGGGATGAAGCGAGCGGCGGGCACCAGGTCGTCGCGATCGTGCCAGCGAGCCAGCGCCTCGGCGGCGACCGTGCGCCCCTGCTCCAGATCCACGATCGGCTGGTAGTGGACGACCAGCTGAGCGGTCTCGACCGCCTTGCGCAGCCGCACCGCGAGCGACAGGCGCTCCCAGCGGTCGGTGGTGTCGCCGTCGTGGAAGAGGGTGGGCTCCTCGCCCGGGCGCTTGGCCTGGTGAGCGGCAGCGCAGGCATGGCGCAGCAGCACGCGCGTGCTGTCGGCGTCGAGGGGGTAGAGGCTGAGGCCCACCGCCGCGCTGGCGTAGACCTCGCGGCCGTCGATGTCGTAGGGCTGCTCGAGCGCGCGATGCACGCCCTCGGCGATTGCCTGTGCTTCGTCGGCTGCCACCGCGCCGGAGCCACCCCCCTCGGCCGCCCCTTCGCGCCCGAGGTCCGGCGCGAGGATCAGGAACTCGTCAGCGGACAGGCGTGCCAGGAGGTCCATGGGCCGGATCGCCTCGCGCAGCCGGGAGGCGGTCTGGCGCAGCAGCTCGTCGCCGCCCTCGAAGCCGAGGCCCTCGTTGATCAGGCTGAAGCGGTTGAGGTCCACGTGCAGCACGGCCACCTGCCGCCGTCCGCGCTCGGCGCGGTCGATGGAGTCGTCCACGTGGGCGGTGAAGCGCTCCTTGTTGAGCAGGCCGGTCAGAGCGTCGTGCCCGCTCAGGTACTCGATGCGCTCGCGTGAGCTGTTCTCCTCGGTGAGGTCGTGGATGAGGGCCATGAACATCGGGAGCCCGCCGTCCTCGACCAGACCGAGCGTCACCCGGGCGGGGAAGCTCGTTCCGTCCTTGCGCCGGCCGGTTGCCTCGAGCGCGCGCGGCTTGCCGTCGCGCAGGGGCTCGTCGAGGTCGGTCAGCCCGGAGCCCTCGAGCACATCGCAGACCCCTCGGCCACCGAGATCGGAGCGCTCGTAGCCGAGGACGTTGCAGGCGCTCGGGTTGGCGTCGAGCAGGCTGCCCCCGGTGTCGTAGAGCAGATACCCGTCGGAGACCCACTCGACCAGGCACCGCAGCCGGGCTTCCGCCTCGGCGAGTGCCCGCTCGGCGTCCTGCCTGCTCTCCTGCAACGAGGTGCCTTTGCCGTCCATGGCGCCCGACCAGGGTATCGGCGCGCGTCAGTTCTGGCTACGGGCACCACGCGGGTTGGGCAGCGGCGTGAGCTTCGGCTCGATCTCGGGGCGGCGGTCTTCGAGGAAGGGCGGCAGGGCCACCTTCTCGCCCAGGGTGTCGGCCGGCTCGTCGACCGCGAAGCCCGGGCCGCGAGTGGCGATCTCGAACAGCACGCCGCCCGGCACGCGGAAGTAGACCGAGCGAAAGTAGAAGCGGTCGATCACCGGGGTGGGCCGGGCGCCGGCCCTTTCCGCCCGCTCACGCCACTCCTCCTGCTCTTCCATGCCCGCCGACCAGGCGACGTGGTGCACGGTGCCGGCGCCGTGATGGGCAGGGGTGACCGGCGGCTGATCGTTGAGGTAGAGGCCGCCGCGCTGCTCGCCGCGGGCCTCCCACCCACCTTCGATCGCCTCGAAGCCGAGGCCCTCCTCGAACAGCCGGCGGTTGACGTCGGGGTTGGCGCCGTAGGCACGCACCGCATGGAAGCCCTGCAGCGCGTGCTCGGCCGGCACCTCGGGGTGCTCGGCGATCAGCGGCGGGTCGGGCACGTCGACCACCACGAGCTCGTGCTCGAGCCCCTCGGGGTCGAAGAAGATGAGCGCGTCGTCTCGCTTGACGGCCTCGGTCTCGTTGTCGGCCAGGCGCGCGGCCCAGAAGTCGAACGCGTCCGTCGATCCGACTCGCCACACGATCCGGTGCACCATCCCCTCCCCCGCCTGGCCCAGCGAGAGCCCGGGGTACTCGAAGAACGTGAGGTCCGAGCCCGGGTCGCCGTGCTCGTCGGCGTAGAAGAGGTGGTAGACGGTCGGGTCGTCCTGGTTGACGGTCTTCTTGACCAGGCGAAGGCCCAGCACACGCGCGTAGAAGTCCACGTTGCGCGGGGCGTCGGCCGTGATGGCCGTGATGTGGTGGATGCCCTCGAGCTGCACTGGACCGAAAGGCTACGCGGCCGCCCCCCACGGGCCGTCGCGCCCCGACGCGCCCGCCCAGCTCGCCCGGGATTTGCCTCGTCGGCCTCGCCGATCACCCGCCGGAGCGCCAGGATGGCCTCCGGCGGGCTGTGCTCGGCCGAGGACTTCATCGCTACTGCCTGACCAGCTCCAGCGCGATCTTGAGCTTGACGTTGTTGGCCAGCGCGAAGCCGCCCTTGGCCAGTGGGGCGTTCCACCCGAGGCCGTAGGCGGTCCGGTCCACCGTCGTCTCGAGCTCGATGCCGATGCCCTCCTTGCCCGCGATGTTCTCGTGTGGCCCATAGATCGTGCCGTGCGCCTGCACCGGGTGGGTGACGCCCCTGATGGTCAGGTCACCATCCACGGTCAGGTCGTCGCCGTCGCGCCGGAAGGCGGTGGACTCGAAGCTGATCTCCGGCGTGCGCTCTGCGTCGAAGAAGTCCGGCGACTGCAGGTGGTTTTTCAGGGTCCCGTCCTTGGCTTCGATGCTCGCGACCGAGACGGTGCCCACCAGCTTGGGCTCGCCCTCTGCGTAGCTCAGCGAAGCCTCGTAGTCGTCGAACTTCGAGCGGAAGGTCGAGACCATCATGTGCTTGACCTCAAAGCCGATCGACGAGTGGATGGGGTCGACCTCCCATGTACCGGTTGGAGCCTGTACCTCTGCAACGGTCATTTCCCGCCTCCTTGGATTACTGTTGAAGTGATGAATCCGGACCGCAGTCCGCTTACTAAAGGTGAGCATAGCAGCAAGCGGACTGACGTCCGGTTAGGTGCTGCATTGCCCGTGGTAGGGCTCGGCTCGGGGGAGCGCGCGGACGCCGCGCGCAACCGCGGGAAGATCCTCGGCGCGGCCGAGCGACTCTTCGCCGAGCAGGGGTCCGGCAACGTCTCGATGGAGGCCGTGGCCGAGGCAGCCGGCGTGGGCAAGGGAACCGTCTACCGGCGCTTCGGCGACCGCGCCACACTGGCGCGCACGCTCATGGACGACCGCGAGCGCCGCTTTCAGGAGCGGTGCATCCGCGGCGAGCCGCCGCTGGGACCCGGCGCCGCGGCCGCCGAGCGCCTGGCGGCCTTCGGCGAGGCCCTGCTGGGGCTGATCGCAGAGCACGCCGACCTGCTGCTGGCCATCGAGACCGCAACGCCCGGCGGGCGCCAAAGCTCACCGGTCTACGCCTTCTACCTGACCCACGTGACCCTGCTCACCCGCGAGCTCAACCCGCGGCTCGACCCCGAGTACACGGCGGGCGTGCTGCTTGCCGCGCTGGGGGCCGAGCAGGTGCACGTGTGGCGCGAGCAGCAGGAGATGAGCCGCGAGCGGATCGCGGCGGGCTACAGGATGCTGGTCGAGGAGCTGGCGGCCGGCTCGAGCTGAGGCGGTGGCTCAGGCCGCCGGCGGCCCACCGGACGTCTCGGGCTCTCCGGGCGCTGCTGCGCCCGCGGGGTCTTCGCTGCGGGCGGAGAAGCGGCGCTTGGCAGAGCTCGGGCGGTCGGGGCGCTCTTCGACGTAGGCGACCAGCTCGCGACGGATGTAGACCCTCCGCCCGTGCTCGGTCTCCAGCTCGATGATCGTGTCGGCCCCGACGAGGCGGTCGCGAACCTCGTCGATGTCGGCATCGACCTCGAGCTTCAGGCCCCCTGAGAAGTAGACGGCGGTCGGCACGCGGGACAATCTATCGCCGACGCTTGACCCTGACGTAACGTCAGGCCCTAGCGTGGTCTGCATGGAGGCGCCGACGATGAGCTACGCGGTTGGACAGGTCGCCGAGCTGGCCGGCGTGACGGTGCGCACGCTGCACCACTACGACCGGATCGGCCTGCTGTCGCCCGAGGAGCGAAGCGAGGGCGGCTACCGCCGCTACAACTCCGCCGACCTCGAGCGCCTGCACCGGATCCTGTCCTACCGCGAGCTCGGGTTGGCCCTCGAGGACATCGCGAGCCTGCTCGACGAGAAGGACATCGACCCAATCGCGCACCTCAGCCGTCAGGAGCGGCTGCTGGGCGACCGCATCGCCCGCCTGGAGGAAATGCTCGCGGCGGTGCAGACGACGAAGGAGGCACACAGGATGGGGATGCAGCTGACACCCGAGGAGCGCTTCGAGCTCTTCGGCGACTTCGACCCGGCCGAGCACGCCGCGGAGGCGGACGAGCGGTGGGGCGGCAGTCTCGCCTACGAGGAGTCACAGCGCCGGACTGCGCGCTACTCCAAGGGCGACTGGCGGCGGATGCGCGACGAGGGCGACGAGATCGAGGAGTCTCTGGCGGCCGCGATGGCCGAGGGCGCGCCGCCCGACGGCGAGCGTGCAATGGACCTGGCCGAGGCTCACCGCTGCCACATCGACCGCTGGTTCTACGACTGCTCGACCGAGCTGCACCGCGGCCTGGCCGACATGTACGTCGCCGACGAGCGCTTCAGCGCGCACTACGAGCGGCGGGCCGACGGGCTGGCGCGTTACGTGCACGAGGCGATCCACGCCAACGCGGAACGGGCTTCCGCCTAAGGCCGCCCGAGAACGGCGGACGGGTCACTTCTCCTGTGCGCGGAAGCGCTCGCGGGCGCTGTCGCACTCCGCCACCGCCCGCTCCTTGGGAGCCCAGCCCTCGATGCGCCACTCCTTGCCCTCGAGGTCGGTGTAGACCTCGAAGAAGTGCTTGACCTCCTCAGCGAGGTCTCCGGGCAGCTGATCGATCTCCTCGAGACTGCTCCACGCGGGATCCGACAGCGGCACGCCGAGGATCTTGTGATTGGGCTCGTCCTCGTCGTACATCTCGAGCATCCCGATCACGTCGATGGGCACCACGCAGCCGGGGAAGGTGGGCTCGCTGACGGCGACGATCGCGTCGAGCTCCTCCCCCTCCTCGGTGAGCGTGTCCGTGATGAAGCCGTACTCGACCGGATAGCTCACCGCGGCGAACAGCCGGCGGTCGAGCTCGATGTGCCCGGTCTCCTGGTTGAGCTCGTACTTGTTGCGACTCCCCTTGGGGATCTCGATGAAGGCGCGCCACGGCTCGTCAGAGTCCTCGCTCATTTGCGCCGCCTACCCCACCAGGCCGAGGGTCAACCGGCCGCCCACCTAAGGGCAGCGGTCAAGCCGGGCCACGGGCGGATCGGCGTCGCGCGAGCTGCGGACGTCGGCGTTGGGCGCGCAGTCCAGGCGGCGCCCTGTGCGCCTTCCGGCGGCCGCGGCTCCCAACAGCCGAGGCCGCGGGTCGATCGGCGTGCCGAAGCGGCGCACCTCGAAGTGCAGGTGCGGTCCGGTCGAGCGGCCCGTCGAGCCGACACGGCCGATGCGGGTGCCGCCGACCACGTACTGCCCTCGGAAGACGTTGATGCGCGACAGGTGCGCGTACCAGCTCTCGAACCCGAGGCGGTGCCTGACGACCACCAGGTAGCCGTAGCCGCCGCTGTTCCAGCCGGCGAAGGCGACCCTTCCCCGCCCCGCGGCGCCGACCGCCCTGCCGTAACCCGCCGTGAAGTCCACGCCGGTGTGCCTGCGTCCCCACCTCCAGCCGAAGCCGTCGCCCATGGGCGCCCTCAGCGGGCGAAAGAAGCGAACCGGCCCGCCGGGGCCGCTGCGGTAGACCTGGCTGCGGCGCAGCTTGCGCAGGGTCGAGCGTCCCGCCACGCCATCCACGGCCAGCCCGGCCGCGCGCTGGTAGCGCCTGACCGCCCGCGCCGTCCTGCCTCCGTAGCCGCCGTCGAAGCCGCCGGGGTGAAAGCCGCGGCGCCAGAGCACGAACTGGAGCGCGGCCACGTCGAAGCCGCGATGACCCCGGCGCATCGGCCGGCGCCCGTACCTCGGCCGGCCCCTCCGGCCGAGCCTGCGCAGCGTCCGCGGCCCGGCGATCCCGTCGACCGCGAGCCGCCGGCGGCGCTGGAAGCGGCGCACGGCACGGCGGGTCCACCGGCCGGAGATGCCGTCGACCGCCATGGGGCGGTAGCCGAGCGCCCTGAGGGCGACCTGCAGGGCGGCCACGTTGCCGCGGCCGGCTTGCGCGGGTTCGGGCACGACGGCGGGCAGGAGCAAGGCTCCCGCGATCACGAGCACTGTGAGGACCCCCGCCCGGCGCACGGCGGCGAGCATCGCCTGACATTCGCATTTACGCAAACGGCTGGGACGGCGCTTGCACGGCGTCCGGTCCTCTGGAGGCGCCCTCAGCGCCCCGGCTCAGCCGCCCGCCATTGAAGACCCGGCGAGGCGACCCGCAGCGCCCGCGTCTGCGCCGCGTCGAGCAGGCGGCGTTCGTAGGCCACCAGCTCTTCGGTGTCGATATGAAGCGCGGTGGCGAGGTGGATCGCGTCGAGGCTCCGTACCTCGCGCCCGCTCGCGGACCCGGCGCAACTCAGCCACGACAGTCTTGCCGCGCAATCCTGACGGGCCTTGGGCCCCCACCCGTTCGTCAATCTCGGCCAAAGAGGGTCGCGCAGCCGCCGCCTCGAGGTCTCGCTTCACGTAGTCGGACAGCGACATCCCCGCGGCAGCGGCCCGCTGCTTGAGGGTGCGTGCACATCGTCGGAAACGTTGCGCACTTGGATCATCTTGGACATGTGGTCTACAATAATGCATGTTTTGCACATGTGTGGTGCAAAGGGTTTCTGACAGCCGATCGGTCGGTGCACTCGCTCTGAAGGAAGCGACCATCTCGTGACGCCGCAAACTCCGAAGCACGCCGCACGACCCGGGGCAAAGGTCGCCGCGCTGCCGCGCGCGCTCGCCGATCTCTTCGAGCTGCTGGAGGCGCGCGGGTCGCTCGTGGGAGGCTCGCTGCCCGAGCTGCTCGAGAACGTCGATGAGGTGCGGCCCGACTACGCCGAGATCGCCCGCGACCCGGCCAGCTGGGGGCTTACCAAGTCGCTGGTGGCCGGGATGGAGTCCGATGGCGTAGACCCGACCGACGAGGACGCGGTGAACAAGTGGATGGAGGAGTTCAACGCCCGCTCGGCCGAGGAGCGAAACGCCTGCTGGGCCCGGCGCTCGAGGGCATGGCCGAACCCGGACCACCTGTGAGCCGGCGGCCCCAGCCCTCGAGCCGCGAGCGCCGCGGCAAGCGCAAGGCGACGCGAGCCGCGCGCCGCCGCAACCGCCGCTGAGGGCGTCGGTCCCAGACCGGGGCTGTCTCTCAGTCAGGAACCGCGGGAACCAGCGAGAAGCCGCTTCTGGCCGCCGCCGCGCGCAGGCCTTCGTCGAAGCAGGCGAACTCGCGGCAGCCGGGGTCCGCCTCACGGGCCGCCAGCGCGCTCGCGAGCTGGACGGCTTCGTAGGCGCGTAGGCCGTGGGTGGCCGTCAGCTCGGCGGCCCGATCGAGCAATGCCGGCGGGAGAGTCGTGGCGGCAAAGCGCGGCGGGTCCTCCTCCGTGCCGAACCAGTCGGCCTCGAACGCGGCTACGAGCACCTCGGCATCGGCGACGGGCAAGTCGCCAGTGCGCTCCTTGCGCCAGATCGCCGCAGGCACCTCCACCCGGGCCATGGAGGAGACGATGAGGTCAGGGAGGGCGCGGACCGCCTGGTGTCCGGGCTCGTCCGCGTAGAGCTTGACGAGCGCGGACGAATCGGCGAACGCGCTCAGCGGCGATCCTCGGAGACGAGCTCCGACAATGGGCGACCCTCGCCCGCCTTCTGACGGGCCCGCTGAAGCCGCCGGGCATCAGGGCGCTCCCGCGGCGTCCCCGCGGACGCCAGCAGCCCGGCCCGGGCAAGGCGCTCGCGCAGCCGCGCGGACTCGTCGTCTGCGAGCTCGGGGTCGACCGCCGCCGACAGCACCGCGGTCGCGAAGCTGTTCACGCTTCGGTCGGCTTCAGCCGCCGCCTCCTTCAGGCTGCGGGCGATCTCGTCGGGGAGTCGCAGCGTGAGCTGATGCATGATGTCATGGTAGCAGTCATGACGACGCCCTGTCGTAATCGGGACAGCGGTAGAGCGCCTCCCGCAGGGCCTTCTCGCGCGGGTCGTCGCGCAGGTGCATGCTCATGCGGTTCATCACGTAGGCGAAGGACACGTCGCGCTCGGGATCCCAGAAGGCGAACGAGCCGCCCGCGCCCGGGTGGCCGAAGGAGCGCTGGCTCGAGCCGAAACGGAACTTCTTAAGGGGCCGCGCGAAGCCGAGGGAGAACGCGGTGTCGGCCTTGAGGACCTCGTCGTGCCATCCGCGCGGCGGCGGGACGGGGAAGCGGGTGAGCTCGTGGAGGGTCTCGCGGCTCAGGCCGATCCCGTTGCGCTCGGGAGACAGGGAGGAGTAGGCGAGCGCGATGTCCCGGGCGTTGCCGAGCGCCCCGCCGGCCGGGAACTCGACCCTGCGGTACTCGGCGCGGTCGAGGTTCGGCGCCGTGCCCAGGCGCGGGTTGGCGAAGGTCTTGTAGGTGATCGAGCGCGGGTTGGCCATGCCCAGCGCCATGCCCCGCGGCAGGTGCCGCGTTTCGATCAGATCCCGGAGCGGATGCGCGCGCTCGATGCGGGCCAGCCGCTCGCGCGGGAGGTCCTCGATCCCAAAGTGCACGTCGAGGTCGAGCGGGCCGGCGATCTCTTCTTTGAAGAAGCGACCCAGTGTCCTGTGCTGCGGGTCCACCCGCCGGATCAGCTCGCCCATGTACCAGCCGAGGCTTATCCCGTGGTAGCCGTGCCGCGTACCCGGCTTCCAGACCGGACGCTGCTTGGCGATGGCCTGCGCCAGAGCGTCGAAGTCCTCGAGCTTCTTCGCGTCGAGCGGCTCGTCGATCACCGGGACGCCCGCCTCGTGGGCGAGCAGCTGCCGGACGCTCACCTCTTCCTTGCCCTCTGCGCCGAACTCGGGCCAGTAGTCGGTCACCCGCGCGTCGTAGTCCAGCCAGCCGCGCGAGTGGGCGAGGGCGAGCGTCATCGCCGCGAGGCCCTTCGAGGTGGAGTAGAGGATCACGAGCGTGTCGCGCTCCCAGGGCGAGCCGTCGCGAGCGTCGCGGACACCGCCCCAGAGATCGACGACCTTCTCGCCCTCGACGTAGGCGGCCACGGCCGCGCCCAGTTCGCGGCGCTCGGAGAAGTTGCGCTCGAACTCGTCGCGGACGGCTTCGAAGCCGTGGGCGACCTCGCCGCCGACCAACGCGCTATCCGACCGCCGGGCTGAGGGCCGGCCTGGCGGCCGACCGGCACA